>Ga0256841_1000778_pt1 | contig 30539 bp, 31 predicted proteins | sample 356308metaG_FD_185971 | JGI IMG/M metagenome (GOLD analysis project Ga0256841, IMG submission 185971) | Hydrothermal vent microbial communities from Mid Atlantic Ridge, Atlantic Ocean - 356-308 | ecosystem: Environmental > Aquatic > Marine > Hydrothermal vents | place: Atlantic Ocean: Mid... | reverse complement strand
CTGCTGAACCATCATGTCGGCCAGACCCAGGCCCTGGTGACGACCCAGCTCGATGGCGATCTGCTGATCGAACATGCCCTGGTAGGTCTTGCCGGCGTCGCTGTCGAAGATGCCCTCGCCCAGGTTGGCGTCGCGCATGCTCTTGAGCATCATCTGTATGAACAGCGCCTCGAACTGCCCGGCCACCTCGCGCAGGGTGTCCTGCCCGCCGCCGTCCTTGCCGCGGGTGCGGGCGCGCAGCGCCTCCAGGCCCTGAAAGTCGGTATAGACGTCGGTGGGAACGGCCGGGCTGCTCATGCGCGTCAGATCACGATCAGCTCCGCCCGCAGGGCGCCGGCGTGCTTGAGTGCGTTGAGTATCGCCACCAGGTCGGCCGGCGTGGCGCCGACCCGGTTGACGGCGTTGACCAGGTCTTCCAGGGTCACGCCGGTGTCCATCAGGAACATGCGGTCGCCGTTGGCCTGGATGTCAATGTCACTCTGCGGCGTCACAACCGTGGTGCCGGACGACAACGGCGGCGGCTGGCTGGCGCGCAGGTTCTCGCTGATGGTGACCACCAGCGAACCGTGCGAGACGGCGGCCGGCAGGATGCGCACCTTGGCGCCGATCACGACCGTACCGGTGCGCGAATTGACGATGACCCGCGCCGGCGCATCACCGGGATGCACCTGGATGTTCTCCAGCAGGGACGCGAAGGCGACCCGCTGCGCCGGGTCGCGTGGCGCGCTGACCCTGATGGACGTGGCATCCACCGCCTGGGCGATGCCCGGGCCGACCCGGGCGTTGATCGACTTGGCGAGCCGGTTGGCGGTGGTGAAATCGGACTGGTTGAGGTTGTACACCAGGTAGTCGCCATCCAGGAACGGGCTGTGCACCGTGCGTTCCACCGTGGCGCCATTGGGAATGGCGCCGACGCTGGGCACGTTGACGGTTATGCTGGAACCGTCGGTGCCGGTGGCGTTGAGGCCACTGACCAGCAGGTCACCCTGGGCGATTGCATAGATGCGGCCGTCGGCGCCCTTCAGGGGCGTCATCAGCAGCGTGCCGCCGCGCAGGCTCTTGGCGTTGCCGATGGAGGAGACGGTGACGTCGATGGTCTGGCCCTGCTTGGCGAAGGCCGGCAGGCTGGCGTGCACCGCCACGGCGGCCACGTTCTTGAGCTGCGGGTTGACGTTGGGCGGCAGGACGATGCCGAACTGCTGCAGCATGTTGCGCAGGCTCTGCACGGTGAAGGGCGTCTGGCTGGTCTGGTCGCCGGTACCGTCCAGGCCCACCACCAGGCCGTAGCCGACCAGCTGGTTCTCGCGCACCCCGGCCACGTGGGCCAGGTCCTTGATGCGCTCGGCGGTGGCACTGCCGCCGAACGCCAGCAGTGAAAACAACACGAACAGTCTTTTCATCATGCCCCGCATCGATATCGTCCCCGGTTCAGAATGGCCACAAGGGGCTGTTGAAGAATCGCGCCAGCCAGCCCTGCCGGTTGGCGTCGGCCAGCGCACCCTTGCCGCTGTAGGTGATGCGCGCATCCGCCACCTGGGTGGACAGCACGGTATTGAAACTCGACACATCCTGGGGCCGCACGATGCCGGATATCTGGATGTACTCCTCGCCCTGGTTGAGCGTCAGCCATTTCTCGCCGCGCACCACCAGGTTGCCGTTCGGCAGCACGTCGGCGATGGTGGCCGTGATGTTGCCCGTCAGGCTGTTGCTCTGGTTGGAATCGGCCGTCCCCTCGAACTCGTTGCTGGAACCCAGATTCATCTCCAGGGTGTTGTTGCGGTTGCTGTCGAGCGGGATGATGCCGGGCACGTTGAAGGTCGGCACCGCCCCGAAGATGGTCGGGCTCTTGATGCCGACGGTGCTGTCCTTGCCGGTAGTGGTCTTGGAGGACTTCGAGGCCTGGGTGGCTTCCTGCAGCACGATGGTGATGATGTCGCCGATGCGGCGCGCCTTGACGTCCTCGAACAGGCGCACGTCACGCGCCGCCTGGTAGATGGAACCGTTGGTGGGCTCCGCTGCGGTATAGGCAGGCGGCAGGGTGGGACGGTAGTTGTCGCGCGGCGGCGGCATGGTGGAACAGCCGCTGGCCAGCAGGGCCATCAGCGGCAGCAGATAGGCGATGTGCATGTGTCTCATCCGGCTTTCTTCCTGCCCGCCCGGGACGCGTCCCGTTACAGGTTGTTGGTGACGAACTGCAGCATGCGGTCCGTGTTCTGGATCGCCTTGGAATTCATTTCGTAGGCGCGCTGGGTCTCGATCATGTTCACCAGTTCCTCCACGACATTGACGTTGGAAGTCTCCAGCGCCCCCTGCACCACGGTGCCGAGACCGTTCAGACCCGGCGTACCTGTGCTCGGCGAGCCGCTGGAGGCGGTCTCCAGGAACAGGTTCTGTCCGATCGGCTGCAGGCCGGTGGGATTGATGAAGTCGGCCAGCTGGATGCTGCCGAGCTGGGTCGGTGCGGTGCTGCCCGGCACCAGCGCCGACACCACGCCGTCGGAACCGATGGTGACGCTGGTGGCGTTGCTGGGCACCGTGATGGCCGGCTGGATGACATAGCCGCTGGCGGTCACGAGCTGGCCGGTCTGGTCGAGCTTGAAGGAGCCGTCGCGCGAATAGGCGAGGTTGCCGTCCGGCATCAGCACCTGCAGGAAACCGCGGCCCTGGATGGCCACGTCCAGGCTGTTGCCGGTCTGCACGATGTTGCCCAGGGTGTGGATCTTCTCCGTCGCCACCGTGCGCACACCGGTGCCGAGCTGCAGGCCCGAGGGCAGGCGCGTGTCCTGCGAGGACTGGGCGCCGGTCTGGCGCACGTTCTGATACAGCAGGTCCTCGAACACCGCGCGGTCGCGCTTGAAGCCGGTGGTGTTTACGTTGGCCAGGTTGTTGGAGATCACCCCCATGCGCGTCTGCTGCGCCTCCAGGCCGGTCTTGGCTACCCAAAGTGCCTTGATCATCTCATTGTCCTCCCGGGGACCCGGATCAGCCCAGGTCCATCAGCTTGTTGGCCTGCTCGTCCATCTGGCGAGCCGACTGCATGATCTGTACCGCCATTTCGAACTGGCGTGCGAAGCCGATCATGTTGACCATGGCCTCCACGCCGTTCACGTTGCTGCCTTCCAGAGCGCCGCTCATCAGTGTGACCTCGGTGCTGGCCGGCGCGTCATCGCCGTTACGCATGCGCAGCAGGCCGTCCGGCCCCTTGACCAGCTCCGCCGGGTCGGGCGCCACCAGCTTGATGCGGCCCACTTCCGCCAGCGTGTTGGGCAGCTGGCCGATGGGACGCACACTGATCGTGCCATCGGCGCCGATCTCCAGCTTCTCGTACTCCGGCACCACCAGCGGCCCGCTGCCGCCCAGCACCGGGTGGCCGGTGCCGGTGGTGAGCTGCCCGTTGATGTTGACCTTGAGGTTGCCGGCCCGCGTATAGGCCTCGCTGCCGTCCGGCGCCTGCACGGCGATCCAGCCGTCGCCGTTGACGGCCACGTCCAGCGGCCGGCCGGTGGCCTGGATGACGCCCTTGGCCGACGAGGTGCCCACGCCCTCGGCCACGGCGTACACCCGGCTGTCCAGGCCGGGGCCGTCGACGTGCCGCTCGCGGAAGCTCGCCAGGTCGGCCTGGAAACCCACCGTGTTGACGTTGGCCAGGTTGTGGGTGGCGACCGTCTGCGCCTGCAGCAGCTGCTTGGCGGCGCTGGTTGCGAGGTAGAGTACCCGGTCCATCGGCCTATCTCCTGCCGCTCGTCATCAGCGGATGTTGATGATGGTCTGGGTGATGGTGTCGGCCGTGCTGATCACCTGCGCATTGGCCTGGAAGTTGCGCTGCGCCGTGATCATGCCGACCAGCTGCTCGGTGAGATCGACGTTCGAGCCTTCCAGGGCGCCGGACTGGATCAGCCCGGCCGCGCCGGTGCCGGCCGCACCCAGCAGCGGCGCGCCGGAGTCGAAGGTCTCGGCCCAGCCGGTATCGCCGAGCTGGCGCAGGCCCTGCGGGTTGTTGAAGGTGGCGATGGCCACCTGCCCCAGGGTGCGGGACTGGCCGTTGGTGAAGCGCGAGGTGATGACGCCGGTGTCGTTGATGTCGATGCCGGACAGACGGCCGGTGGCGAACCCGTCCTGCACCAGGGCATTGACGTTGAACGGGCTGCCGTACTGGCTGGTATTGGTGTAGTCGATACTCACGTTCATGACCGCGCCGCCGCCGCTGGGCGTGAAGCTGACCGCCACCGGCGTGCCACCGGTGATGGCGCCGGTGGCGTCGAAGGTCAGGGTGTCGGGGCCGCTGACCGCCGCGCCGTCCACGTACATGTACTGGTCCCAGGTATTGTCGGCCGTCTTGCGGTAATACATGGTGGCCAGGTGGGGCGAACCCAGGGTGTCGTAGATGGTCAGCGAAGTGGAATTGTTGTACGAGGTGGCGTCGGCCGGGTCGAACACGGTGGCCGCCGGCACCGGCGTGGCGGAGGCATCGAGGTTGGCGCGCACGTCGATCTGGGTGGTCGCCTGGGGCGCGATGTCGGCGCGATCCAGTTGCAGCGGCCCGGTGGCGCCGGTGATGTTGCCGCCGGCGTCGGCCTGGAAGATGGTCAGGCGCTGCTGCTGGCTGTTGACCACGTAGCCGTCGCGGTCGACGCCGAACTGGCCGGCGCGGCTGTAGACGTTGACGCCGTTGTCGTTGAGCAGGAAGAACCCCTGCCCGCTGATCGCCAGGTCCAGGTTGTTGTCCGTGAACTCGATATTGCCCTGGGTGAACTGCTGCGCCACCGACGCGATGCGCACGCCGGTGCCGATGGCGTTGGCCGTCACGCCCAGGTTGGAGGTGGCGAAGATGTCGGCGAACTCGGCGCGCGACTTCTTGAAGCCCACGGTGCTGGCGTTGGCGACGTTGTTGCCGATCACCCGCAGCTCGCCGGAGGCGGCGTTCAATCCACTGAGTGCTGTACGAAATGGCATGTTACTTCTCCTTCAGCTTGATCCGCTTACAGGATCTGTCGAACCCGGGAAAACTCCAGCGGGCCGGAACCCGCCAGATCCAGCAACAGCCCGCCGCCGTTGCCCACTGTCACGCTGCGCACCTCGGAGGCGATCAGTGTCTCGATGGCCTCGGTGCGCCCGTCGAAGCCCGCCTCGGCGCCGACCAGATAGCTGCCGGGCGGCGCGTACTGGCCGTCATCCATGAGCCCGTCCCACTGGAAGGATACGGGGCCGGCGGCCTGGGAACCGAGGTCGAGGCGGCGTATCACCTGCCCGGCCCCGTCGTAGATGTTCACCACCACGCTGCTGCTGGCCGAGGGCAGCTCGACGCTGCCCTGGATACTGCCGCCCTGCTCCAGCAGACCCGTGCCGGTCGGCGCCAGCACCTTGCGGCCCACCAGGGTGGCGGCCTGCAGCGCCTGGTTGGAAACCAGCGACTCGCTCAGCGATTCGAAGGACTTCTGCAGGTCGCCGATGCCAGTGACGGTGGAGAACTGGGCGATCTGCGACAGGAAGTCGCCGTTCTCCATCGGTTTCATCGGGTCCTGGTTCTGCAGCTGGGTGGTCATGAGCTTGAGAAAATCCTCCTGGCCGAGTTCCTTGCGGCCTTCCTCCTTGTTGAGATCCTGGATGGAGCGGAGGCCCGGGCCCTGTACGGTGTTGCTGGTGTCGATCATCGCGGTATCCCTTGCGGCGGCGTGCCGTCTACTGGCCCAGGCGCAGCGTCGCCATCAGCAACTGCTTGGAGGTGTTGACCACCTCCACGTTGCTCTGGTAGCTGCGCGAGGCGGAAATCATGTTGGCCATTTCCTCGACCATGTTCACGTTGGGCAGGAAGATATAGCCTTCCTCGTTGGCCATGGGGTGATCCGGCTCGTAGCGCTGTTCCAGCGGGGCCCTGTTCTCGACGATACCCGCGACCCGCACGCCGTAGGCGGGCGCGTCGGGCTGCAGCGATTTCATCACCGCGGAGAACACCGGGTTGCGGGCGTGGTAGGTCGTCTCCTCGGAACCACCCACGCTCTGGGCGTTGGCCAGGTTGCTGGCGGTGACGTTGAGCCGCACGCTCTCGGCGCTCATGGCCGAGCCGGCGATATCGAAGATCTGAAAAAACGACATCCCTATTCTCCCTTGATCGCTGTCAGCAGGCCCTTGAAGCGCCCGTTGAGGAAGGTGAGCGTCGACTGGTAGCGCACCGCGTTCTGGGTGAACTCGGCGCGCTCGGTCTGCAGATCCACCGTGTTGCCGTCCAGCGAAGGCTGCAACGGAACGCGGTACAGCGCCGGGGCGTCCGGCCCCGTCCGCGTGTCGAACCCGATGTGCCCTTTGCGCGTGGCGCGCAACTCCACGGCGCCGGCGCCGGCGGCCTTTTCCAGCACGGCGCGGAAATCCATGTCGCGGGCCTTGTAGCCGGGCGTGTCGGCGTTGGCGATATTGGTCGCCAGCAGCGAGGAGCGGCGGCTGTAGACCTGCAGATTGGTGGGCAGATTGCCCAGTGCCTTGTCGATGTCGATGGGCATGCGTCTCCGGCCTGCACGTGTTTACCTGGGATGGATACAGCAACCTGCGTGCCAGGTCGGTCAAAACCTCTGGAATCAGTGACTTGCGGGGGCAAGCCAGGGGAGGCGCCGGATTGCCGGCGGCAACATCCGGCCGCCCGGCGGCAACATCCGGCAGCGCGGCGCTATTTCCGGCGGAACACGCTGCCGGTGCAACAGCGCTCGGTCTCGAACGCGTCCGAGTAGCGCGACACCGATTCGGAAGCCCCCAGGAACAGGTAGCCGCCCGGTGCCAGGATGGCCGCCATGCGCGACAGGATGTCGGTCTTCAGGAGGGTGGAGAAGTAGATGAGGACGTTGCGACAGAAGATCACGTCGAACTGACCCAGCGGTGCATAGCTGTCGAGCAGGTTGAACTGGCTGAAGCGCACCCGCCGCCGCACCGGCTCCCGCAGCCGCCAGCGCCCGCTCCCCGCTGCCGGGTCCGGCTCGAAGTAGCGCCGCCGGTAGTCCTCGGGCAGGCCGCGCGACAGCGCGTCGGCCTCGTAGCTGGCCGCCCGCGCATCCGCCAGCACCGCCGGCGACACGTCGGTGGCGAGAATCCGCACGTCGCGCAGCGCACCCGGCTGCGCGGCCAGGAAGTCTTCCACGGTCATGCTGATGGAATAGGGTTCCTGGCCGCTGGAACAGGCCGCCGACCAGATGCGCACCGGGCTGCGGCCCTCGCTGGCGAGCCGCGGCAACACCTGCCGGCCCAGGATGTCGAAGGGATACCGGTCCCGGAACCACAGCGTCTCGTTGGTCGTCATGGCCTCGATGACCCGCTCGCGCAGCGGCCCGCCGTCGGTCTCGCGCCGCAGGCGCGCCACCAGGTCGCCCAGCGATACCGCGCCGGTATCCGCCATCAGCCGGCCGAGCCGGCTCTGCACCAGGTACTGCTTGTTGTCGCCCAGCACGATGCCACAGGCGCTCTCGAGGAAGTCGCAGAACCCGGCGTAGTCGTCCTTGTCGATACTGGCGAGTGGCAAGGGCTATCCCTGAAAATCCGTCGGCCGAACGCCCGGGGCTCAGCCGCGTTCCTGCGACCAGTCCCTGAGGCGCTTGAGGACATGATTGGCCAGCAGGTCGGGCTGAAACTTGGCGATGAAGTCGTCCGCGCCGACCTTCTCTACCATGGCATTGTTGAAAACGCCGCTGAGCGACGTGTGCAGGAGGATATGCAGGTCCGCCAGCCGGGAATCCTCGCGCACCCGGGTGGTGAAGGTGTAACCGTCCATCTCGGGCATCTCGATATCGGAGATCACCATGAAGACGCGATCCAGGGTGGCGGGCTCCTGCTCAGCCCACTGCTGCAGGCGCTCCAGCGCCCTGCGCCCGTCCTTGACCGTGACGCATTCGACGTCGAGCTGATCCAGGGTGCGCTTGATCTGGTTGCGGGCCACCGAGGAATCGTCCGCGACCAGCGCCAGCGGGTGCAGCTCGCTGTGCCGATCGCCTGCCTGTTCCAGCAGTTCGGCCGACACGTCTTGTTCGGCACCGCCCACTTCCGCCAGTACCTTCTCCACATCGATGATCTCGATGAGATCGCCGTCCACCCGGGTGACCGCGGTCAGGTAGTTGTCCTTGCCGATGCCATGCGGTGGCGGCAGGATCTCCTCCCAGTTCATGTTGACGATGCGGTCGACGCTGCCCACCAGAAAGCCCTGTACCTTGCGGTTGTACTCGGTCACCACCACGAACTTGCCCTCGATGCCCTCGCTCGGCGGATGGCCGATGGCCGCGCCCAGGTCCATGACCGTGATGGTGCGCCCGCGCAGATTGGTGATGCCGCGCACCACCGGGTGCGAGTTCGGCACCGAGGTCAGCGGCGGACACTGCACCACCTCCTGGACCTTGAACACGTTGATGCCGAATTCCTGCGTTCCGTCGAGCCGGAACAGCAACAGTTCCAGCCGGTTGTGGCCGGCCAGCCGGGTGCGCATGTCGACCGATGCCAATACGCTGCTCATGGTGGACGCTCCTTGCTCGAAAATAAGAATGGGTTTTCCCGAACTGCCAGACCTATCGGCCCGGACCGGGCTTCCTTGATCGTCGCGTGCCCAGGCACGGCTCTTGCATTGTTACCGGCATCACCCCGAATCCGAACGAGTGGAGACACCATGCACGACCGGACGCACAAACTGCTCTTCCTCGGCCTGCTGCTGATCGCCGGCCTGGCCCTGCAGGCGCGCACCGCGCTGGCAGCCACCGCCTGGCAGGATCACGCCAGTATTCTCGCCACGGCCCGTTCGTTCCTGACCGACTACGCGGCCAGCAGCCATACCGGCCGCACCCGGGTCCGCCTGGGCCGCCTCGACCGGCGTCTGCGGCTGAAGGCCTGCCCGCTGCCCCTGGAGGGCTTTCTGCCGGCGGGCGGGCGCAGCATGGGCAGCACCACCGTCGGCGTGCGCTGCCCCGCCGATCCCGGCTGGAGCATCTATGTACCGGCCAAGATCGATGTCTTCGGGAAAGTCGCCGTGCTGCGCCAGCCCCTGGCCCGGGGAGCCCGGGTCGAGGCCGGTGACGTCGACCTGGTGGAACGCAACCTGGCCGCGCTGCCGCACGGCTATTTCGCCGACACCGGACCGGTGGTCGGCATGCTGGCGCGCCGCACCCTGGCCGCCAGCACCGTCCTGACCCCGGCCATGCTGCAGGCCCCGCGGCTGGTCAAGCGCGGCCAGCGGGTCACCCTGATCGCCGAGACCGGGGCGCTGAAAGTGCGCATGACGGGCGAGGCCCTGTCGGACGGCGCCTCCGGCGACCTCATCCGGGTGCGCACCTCGGCGTCGCGGCGCATCGTCGACGGCCGCGTCGTCTCGCAGGGCGTCGTAAAAGTGACGCTTTAGTGGCAGTCTGCAAAAAAACCGCCTAAAGTTATTGAAAGGGTGGACGATATTCTGACCGTACGCAGACTGAAACTGACACGAGGATCCTGAAATGGAAATAGAAAACAACCGCATAACACCCCCGGCCAGCAGCGGCGGACAGGGTGCGCCGGTTGAGAACCAGAACAGGGACTCTGCCGGCGGCGCCCCGGCGGCCGCGGCAACCGGCCCGGGCAGCGACCGGGTCAGCCTGACCGATACCGCCCGCCAGTTGCAGGAGCTGGAAAACCGCGTTGCCGACGAACCCGTGGTGGACAACCAGCGCGTGCAGGCGGTCCGCCAGGCCATCGACGACGGCAGCTTCCAGGTCGACGCCGAACGCGTCGCCGAAAAACTGATCGGCATCGAGCAGGCCCTCACCGACGCGAGGTAGACGCATGTCCGCTGAAAGGACGCAGCCGCACCCCATGGAAGAACTCCTGCAGCAGCTGGTCACCTGCTCGCAGGCCCTCCTGCACAGCCTGGAAGCCGAGCGCAGCGCCCTGGTCGACCGCGACCTCGACACCCTGGCCGACATCACGGCCGACAAGCTCCACCACACCGGAACGCTCGAGGCGCTGGAACGGCAGCGCGTGCAACTGGTGCAGGAACTGGGCTTCGACAACGATGCAGCCGGCATCCGGCGCTGCCTGCGGTCCCTGCCGCGCGCCGGGCGACTGCAGGCGTTGTGGCAGCAACTGCTCGCCAACATCCGCGCCTGCCGCAACGGCAACCTGACCAACGGCGGCATCCTGGAACTGGGCCGCCAGCACGTCGAGCAGGCGCTCAGCGTCCTGCGCGGCCAGGGCGGCTGCCCTGCCCTGTACGGCCAGGACGGCGATGCCGCCCCCCGCCTGGGTCAGCGCGACCTGGGCAAGGCCTGACAGACTGTCGAAAAGTCTCTTGCGAGTGCCAGACAAGGCGAAAACCGCCGAAAAGGCGCGGTTGACCCTGGGTGAATGAGCATGGGCCCTTCCCTTGTCGGGTGGGTGGATCTCCCTGGCTGGGCGGGTTCCGGGGCAGGGCGCTATTCAACCACGAAGGCGCGCAAAGGAGGCGCCGTTCATCAACCGTGAAGGACGCGGTAAAACCCCGACACCGCCGCGGTTACCCACTCCATCAGGGCAAGACCCGGTTTCAACGCCGGATCGCGCCGTTCACCGGTTTACTTCATGGGCCTGCTCCACGCGCTTGCGGACAAACAACGCCCCACCAACGACGAAAGCGCAATCACACTGCCGCTCGTGCTCTGACAACCATTCGTCGGCCGCCCGTTGCGGACCATCGCCGAACGCCCAGTGATAGTCGTCCACGATCAGCCAACCACCCGGCAGAAGCCATTCACTCCATTGCCGGATATCGCGACGCGCATACTCGTAATCGTGATTCCCGTCGACATGCAGACAGGCGATGCGGCCTGTATATTCGACACGACCCAGCTCTACGGTCTCTATGCAGCGGTCGGCGCGATAGATGGATACCGCCTCGTCGGAGGTCTTCCGGATATAGTTCACTGTGCCGTACAGATAGGCAAGCATATTGCTGATGTAGCATTCGAAAATGAGATCGTAGTCATTGTCTCCGGCGTGTTGCCTCACGATGGCGGAGCTTTCGACCTGTCGGGATGCCGCGTCCCGGCTCCATGGATCGATACACAGCAGCGTACCGATGTCGTAACGGCGCGCCAGCCAACCCAGAACGAAGGCCGAGCGTCCCGCCTTTGATCCGATCTCGACAATGTCGCCCTTTGGAAGACGGGCCGCTACGGTGGCGAGTGCTGCGATCTTCTGATCGTCACTGTGGCCGAAGATGCGCTGGGCATGGGTGACCAGGGACAAGAGTTCCAGTCTGCTCAATGCGTCGTTTCCGTCCGGTGCAGGAATCTCCAGACCGGCGCCCAGTCGCCCGGTCTGCCGCCGGGCCAACCCATGGCGCGCCCGCATGAGGGCCGACGGAGACGGGTTGACCACCGCCACCCCGGGTTCGTGCCTGGCCAGCAGTTCCTTTATGCGCGTCCAGGCAACATGGTGTGACACGCAGACCCTGCTGATCGATTCCTCGCGGATGCAATGCATGAATTTTCGATCGAAATCCTCATGACCCAGCAAGGGCAGCCGGATCCAGCGGTCATATTCGGCACTGGCGGGATCGTGATACAACGAAGAGCCTCCGACGATTCGATGGCCTTCGAGCCTTGCGGCGACGGCAAAGTCCAGCGCTTCCGGCATGCCGGCGGGAAAGACGAATATATTCATCAAGTGTACATCCTGATCGCAGAGGAACGGTGTGGTCGGGACAAGCGCCTTTTCGCCATTCCCGCACTACAGGATCACGTAGCAAATACCATGCCGCTCTGCTGCCGACTTCGGGACAGTATGACTGGCGTCTCCAACAGGCCGTTAAAGCTCTGGCGGCGGCCGTCGATGAGTCGGGGAGAAAGCCCGTTCCTGCCACAAAACACCCGGCAGGGCGTACGGTATCCACCCCAGCCAGTCGCTGCCCGGCGTGAGGACACATCGGCCACATGCAGTTTTTTTCGAGAAAAGAGGAACATCCACAACGCGGTGACGACACCGAAAGGATCACCAGCCGCGGCAAGATCGTCGCCCTGCTGCGCCAGCTCAAGAGCCAGCACGAACTGCTGGGGGTGCAGGTCAAGGGCCTGTCGACCTTCAGCAACACCGCCATTCTCGGCGTGCGCGAAGATGACGGCGTCTTCTTCCTGGACGAACTCAGCGACCACGGGGCCCACCAGGCCTTCGTCCGCCAGGGCGCCCTGCGCGTGGATTGCCACCTGCAGGGCCTGGAGCTGCATTTCCAGTGCCGCCTGGCCAGGGTCGGGAGCAGTGGCGGCATTGCCTTCTACGCCATCCACATACCGGCCGTCATCCACCGCCTGCAGCGTCGCCAGTTCTTCCGCGTGCGCGTCGATCCCGGCCTGTCCATCCGCGTATGCGTGCCGGACCTCGGCGGCGAGTCGCAGACCGGCGAGGCCGTCGACCTGTCCGCCGGCGGCCTGGGCGCCGTCTTTCCCACCGACCGGGTGCCGGACACCGGCCTCATCATGAACGACTGCAACATCCCGCTGCCGCGCAGCCAGTCCCTCAAGACCCGCCTGGAGGTGCGCTTCGCGGCCCTGGACGACAAGCAGCACTGCCTGCGACTGGGCGCCCGCTTCCTCGACCTCGACCTGCGCCAGGAGCGCCTGCTGACGCAGTTCCTGGCCGAACTGCAGCGCAAGCGGCGGCGTTTCGGACCCTGACGACACTGGCACCGGCGCGGCCGGCGAGGTAGAATGCGCCGCTCCAAACGGGGCCGTAGCTCAGCTGGGAGAGCGTCGCGTTCGCAATGCGAAGGTCGGGAGTTCGATCCTCCTCGGCTCCACCAAATTTACTCGGCACATCAATGTGTTGCAGACAGGCGGCGGCCTGCCTGCACGACGGGTGTGGCGGCTCAGGCCACTTTCTCGACCCGGTTCCTGCCTTTTTCCTTGGCCTGGTAGAGCGCCTCGTCGGCGCGCTGGATGAGGGACGCCGCATCGTCGTCGCTGGCCGACTGGGCCACCCCGATCGATACCGTGATGCGACCGTAGCAGGCATCACCGTTCTTGTCCTTCAGGTTGCCCGCCGACACCGCCGAGCGGATCTGTTCCGCCACGCTCCTGGCACCGGCCAGGCGGGTCTCGGGCAGGATGATGGCGAACTCCTCGCCCCCATAGCGGGCCACCAGGTCCCGGCCCTTGACGGCGCGCTTGAGGGTGGTCGCCACGAAGCGCAACACCTTGTCGCCCACCAGGTGGCCGTAGGTGTCGTTGAAGCGCTTGAAATGGTCGATGTCACAGATCAGCAGGCAGAACACCTGCTGCTGTTCGCGCGCGTTTTCCAGGGTATGTTCCAGCGCCGCCTCGAACGCCCGGCGGTTGGAAATGCCGGTGAGCACGTCGGTCTTGGATTCCTGGCGCACCTGGTCCAGCTCCTTGCGCAGGGCCTCCACCTCGGCGGCCAGTTCCGCCAGCTCGGAGCCGAACCGGCGCTGGGTCTTTTCCGTATCGCGGGTGCCCGCCAGCACGCGGCTGACCTCGTCGGCCATGGCGTCCGGGCAGGCCGATTTGTCGAGCAGCTCGGAGAAGCGCCCGAGCGCCTCGATGTACTCCGACAGGCCGCTGCCCGAACGTTCGACGCGGCTGTGGGTCTGGTCGATGAGACGCCGCAGTTCGTCGCGCATGGCCTCCAGCGTCGCCCCGCTGGTCTGGAAGGTGCGCTCATACAGCCCCAGCAGGGTGCCGGGAGCGGTTCCCTCTTCTTCGGCCACCAGGCTGTCGAGTTCGGCCATCAGTTGACGATTCTGGCCCGAGGCATACTCGTAGGCCAGGCGATAGTTCATGGGCGAAGGGGCGATACGGTGCCTGGCCAGCAGCGCCAGGGCCAGGCGCAGACATTCCGACGCCTGATCGAAGTCCTCGGGATAGGGGTTGCTCTCCATGACCTGTTTTTTTCCTCTCCATGCCATTACGGGCGGTTGAAACGACTCCGCGTCTCCCCCCTGCTGACGCAGCGCCTCAGCCGGATTATCGGGACGGCGGCCGTTTTCTTGAATACGGGAAAGGAAAAAAACTGCTTCTATGTCAAAGATGTGATACGAGTCGCGCATCCGGTATGGCGTCGCGCAGGGCTTCGGCGATCTCGAAGCGGACCCCCTGTACCGGCCGGATGGTGACCCACAGCAGGTTCATCTGCAGGTTGAACTCGGCGAACACCACCACCTCCGCGAAGCAGCCCAGCACCCGGTGCATCTCCTGCAGGCTGCGGTTGACCAGGGCCCGGGGCTTCTTCTTCAGGCCCGGAAAGATCACCATGAAGTCGCTGAGCGGCTTGCCGTTTTCGTCCACGGCGGGGGCCCGCTTGCGAAGCGGCTCCGAGGCGTCGAGGAAGGGGAACAGGCTGACCTGCGGCAGACTCATGGCGGTACCGTCTTCGGCGGGGCTTGATTCAACTATATAGGAACAGCCCGGGCAGGCAAGCCGTTTCGCCGCCTGGCTGACCCCTGGCGGGTCTGCTACCATGTGCAGCCGCCCACCCGGCGAGAAAGTCCCGGTAGCTCAGCTGGATAGAGCAAGCGCCTCCTAAGCGCTAGGTCGGAGGTTCGAATCCTCTCCGGGACGCCATATCCCCCCCGGCGGCCGCGGTCACACCTTGCGTTTCACTTCCAGGATATTGGGCAGCTGGCCGATGCGGCCGAGCACGCGGCTGAGCTGGCCGATGTCCGCCACCTCCAGGCTCAGCTCCATGTGCGCCATCATGTCCTTGCGGTCGGTGCGGGTGCGCACCTCGATGACGTTGATCTTGTCGTTGGCCAGCACCGCCGAGATGTCGCGCAGCAACCCCTGCCGGTCCCAGGCGCGGATCTGGATGTCCACCGGATACAGGTTGGCCGGGCTGGCGCCCCATTCCACGTCGATGAGCCGGTCGCGGTCCTCTTCCTTCAGGCGCAGCACGTTGGGGCAGTCGGAGCGGTGGATGGTGACGCCGCGGCCGCGGGTGATGTAGCCGACGATGGGGTCGTTGGGCACCGGGTGACAGCAGCGTGCCGTCTGCGTCAGCAGGTTACCGACGCCCAGGATGCGGAAGTTGTCGGCCTCCGGCGCGCGCGGGGCGCGGCGATGCACGATGGGCAGGTCCTGCGCCGTCTTCGGCGCCTCGTCCGACAGGCTGAGCACCACGCCGACCACCTGGCCGGCCTGGATATCGCCACGCCCGAGCGCCGCCAGCAGGCCGTCCAGATCCTTGAAGTTGAGCCGCTCGGCCACCTTGTCCAGGTTGGCGGGCTTGACGCCGAGGCGGTGCAGCTCGCGCTCCAGGATGGCGCGGCCGGCGCCGACGCTGATCTCCCGGTCCTGCTGCTTGAACCAGTGGCGCACCTTGGCCCGGGCCCGCGAGGTCTTGAGATAACCCAGGTGCGGGTTGAGCCAGTCGCGGCTGGGCGAGGGCTGGCGCGCGGTCAGCACTTCCACCTGCTCGCCGCTACTGAGTTCATAGGTGAGCGGCACCATGCGGCCGTCCACCTTGACGCCGCGGCAGCGGTGTCCGACGTCGGTGTGGATGTGGTAGGCGAAGTCCAGCGCCGTGGCCCCGGCCGGCAGGTCGATCACCTGGCCCTGCGGTGTGAGCACGTAGACACGCTCCTCCACCGACTCCGACTTGAAACGGTCGACGAAGGCCTCGGCCGAGGGTTCTTCGTCCTTCCACTCCAGCAGCTGGCGCAGCCAGGCGATCTTCTTCTCGAAGCCCGCGTCGACGCCGCCGCCCTCCTTGTAGCGCCAGTGGGCGGCGATGCCGAGTTCCGCGTGCTCGTGCATTTCGTGGGTGCGGATCTGCACTTCCACCGGCTTGCCGCCCGGGCCGATGACGGCCGTGTGCAGGGAGCGGTAGTTGTTGGCCTTGGGGCTGGCGATATAGTCGTCGAACTCGTGCGGGATGTGCTGCCACAGGCCGTGCACGATACCGAGCGCGGCATAACATTCGCTGGTCCGGTCGACCAGCACGCGCACCGCCTGAACGTCGAAAATGTTGTGGAAGTCGACGTTCTTGCGCCGCATCTTGCGCCAGATGCTGTAGATGTGTTTCGGCCGGCCGGTGATCTCGGCGCGGATGCCCACTTCGGCGAGCGCCGCCTGGAGCTTCTGCTTCACCTCTTCGATGTGCCGCTCGCGGTCGACGCGGCGGCCATCGAGCAGGGACGCGATGTGGTGATAGGCGGACGGATCGAGGTAGCGCAGCGACAGGTCTTCGAGCTCCCACTTCACCTGCCAGATGCCGAGCCGGTTGGCCAGCGGCGCATAGATCTCCAGCGTCTCGCGGGCGATGCGGCGCTGGCGCTGCTCGTCGAGGTGACGCAGGGTGCGCATGTTGTGCAGGCGATCGGCCAGCTTGATCAGCACCACCCGCACGTCCTCGGCCATGGCCAGCAGCAGCTTGCGGATGCTCTCGGACTGGCCGCCGCGCCGGCCCGCGCCGGGTGCGCCGCGCAGCTCGCCGATGTGGCCCATCTTGGTGACGCCGTCGACCAGGCGCGCGACACCGGCGCCGAACGACTGCTCCAGTTCGTCGAGCGTCACCTCGGTGTCTTCCACCACGTCGTGCAGGATGGCCGCCGCGATCGCCTCGGCGTCCAGGTTGAGGTGGTGCACGATCTCGGCCACGGCCAGGCTGTGCATCAGGTAGGGTTCGCCGGAGGCGCGGGTCTGTTCGCGGTGGGCCTGGCGCGCCTTGTCCATGGCGGCGCGGATGAGCTGCTGTTCGGACGCGCTCCTGGCGCCGGCCACGGCGTCGAACCAGGCATCGAGATCGAGGGTCTCTCCTTGCTGCTGGGGGGTGCTTGTCTCCGCGCGCGCTACCATATACTAGAGTGTAGTCTCCCGGCGGCCGGCGACCAAATCCAGCCGGGCGATATCCCCTGCCAGGCTGTGGAAGAGGCGCTCCAGCGCCTGCTGCGCGGCCAGTGCCGTGGCATGCGCGTCCCTCCCCGCCACCGGCCGGTCGACGCGGTAGTCCTTCTCCAGCAGCGGTTCGCGGTCACCCTGCCGCGTCAGGGTGAGTTGCAGGGCGACGTGCATGGTCACGCCACTGGTGCCGATCTCGCGCTCGAAGGCCAGCAGGCGGCCCGACAAGCGGTAGCGGTGCGGCAAGGCCTCTTCGCCCGTATAGACGTGATCGGCCAGCCCGGCGCCGCGCAACCAGGCGGCCAGTTGCTGCTGCACCATCTGGTTCGGGGGCTGGGCCCAGAAAAGGTAGTGGTAACGGCCGAGCTCCAGCGGACGATCGGCCTGCCGGTACAGCATGGCGCGGCCCGCGCGCAGGGCGTCGGCGCGCAGGCGCTCCACCAGCAATCCGCCGCGCAGCAGCGGCGCACCGGCCGTGACCGGCCTGGCGACCTCGACGCGGTAGAAACGATCCTCGGGCACCGGCCCGCCGCCGGCGCAGGACGACAGCAGCACGGCCAGGACCAGCGGCAACCACGGCCTCATGGTGCGACCCCGCGGTCTTTCGGTGCAGCGGTGCCCAGCAGGCGGCCGGGATTGTCGCGGATGCTGCGCGAGAACTCGTTCAGGTTGCGGCTGGCGCCTTCCACGTTCATCAGGATGTCGCCGCTGTAGCGGGACAGGGTCTCCAGCGTATGGCGCAATTCCATCAGCGCGCGCTGGATGTCGGGCCGCGCCCCGGATACCAAGCCGTCCAGCTCCATCACCAGGTGGGTGATGTCGCTGTTGATGCTCGCCAGGCTCTGCGTCAGGCGCCGGAAATCGGCCGCCGCCTGGTCGGTGTTGTCCAGTATGCGGTGCGACTGCTCGACCGCGCGCGTGTCGATAATGGAGGCCAGGCGCCCGGCGCTGGCGTCCAGACTGGCCGACATGGACTGGAGCCGCTCCAGGATGACCGGCAGCCGCCGCTCGACCTCGCCGCCGACCCGATCGACCGTACCCCGCAGGGCGTCGAACAGTGGCCGGATGGAGCCCTCGCTCAGCTCACCGAACTCACCCGCCACCCGGCCCAGCGCCGCGAACAGGTCGGTGCCCGGCTGACCGCGCAGGGTGGCGCCGGGCGCCAGGTAATCGGACGAGCCGCCTTCGCTGATATCGACCACGGTATCGGCCAGCAGGCCCTCGGAGTGGATGCGCGCCACGCTGTCGGCGGGTATGCGCCAACCGGGCCGGACCTGCAGCCCGACCCGGTACCAGGTGCCGTCCTCGCGGCGTTCCGGCTCGATGGCCGCCACCCGGCCCAGGGCGTAGCCCTCGTAGGTGACCGGTGTACCCTCGCCCACGCCGCCGACGTTGCGGTAGTAGGTGTAGTAGGTGTCGAAGTCACCGCCGGCGCCGGTCATGCGGTACAGCGCCACCAGCAGCACACCGGTGGCAACGATGACCACCAGGCCGACGGCGAAGTAGTTGATGGTGTCGCGTTTCATTGCGGCCCGACTCCTTGGGTCAGACGTTCCAGGTAGTCGTCGACGTCGACCTCGGTGTCCGTCGCGGTGCGGGTGAGCAGGTTGCGGATGCGCTCGTTGTCCGCGTTGCGCACCTCGTCGACGCCGCCGGTCATGAGGATGCGCCCCTGGTCGAGCACCGTGATGCGGTCGGCAATGGCGAAGGCGCTGTCCAGTTCATGGGTGACCACCACGATGGTCACCTGCATGGCCTCGCGCAGGCGCAGGATCAGGGCGTCGAGGTCGGCCGCCACCACCGGATCGAGACCGGCCGAGGGCTCGTCGAAGAACAGGATATCCGGGTCCATGACGATGGCGCGCGCCAGCGCCGCGCGCTTCACCATGCCGCCGGAGAGCTGCGACGGCATGAGGTGCTCGAAGCCGGCCAGGCTGACCACTTCCAGCTTCATGCGGCTCATGATGCGGATGGTGTGCTCGTCCAGGCGCGTGTGCTCGCGCAGCGGCAGGCACACGTTGTCGCCCACGGTCATGGAATTGAACAGCGCCCCGCCCTGGAAGGACACGCCGATGCGCCGCCGCAGCGCCAGCATGTCGCGCCTGCCCAGCCGGCTGATGTCCTCGCCGAACAGGCGCACCGTGCCGGCGTCGGGCCGGTGCAGACCCAGCAGGTAGCGCAGCAGGGTGGACTTGCCCGAGCCGCTGCCGCCCATGACCACCCGTATCTCGCCGGCCTCCACCGACAGGTCGACGTCGTGCAGCACCGGCTGGCCGCCCCAGGAGGCCCGCAGGCCCTCCACCTCGATGACCGGCCGGCTGCTGTCGCTGGTCCGCTGCGGCATCGTCATCGGCTCAGGAACAGGGTGAAGATCATGTCGGCGACCACGATGGCGGCGATGCACAGCACCACCGAGCGGGTGGTCGCGCGTCCCAGGCCTTCGGCCCCGCCACGGGCGATGAAGCCGTTGCCGGCGGCCACCACCACGACCAGCACGCCGAACACGAAACTCTTGGCCAGGCCCTGGCCGATATCCGACGGCACCAGTTCCGCCAGCGCCCGGTCGAAGTAGACCGGCAACGCCATGTGCAGCTTGAGGCTGGTGATCACGCCACCGCCGGTTACGGCCATGGCGTCGGCCAGGATGGCCAGCACCGGCATCATCACCAGCATGGCCAGCAGCATCGGCGCCACCAGGTAGCGCACCGGCTCGATGCCCATCACCCGCAGGGCGTCGATCTCCTGCGACATGTTCATGGTGCCGATGCGCGCGGCGATGGCCGAGCCCGATCGCCCGGCCACCACGATGCCGGCGATCAGCACGCCGAACTCGCGGGTCACCGACATGGCGATGCCCGGAATCACCTGCGACTGGGCGCCGAAGTCCTGCAGGGTATAGATGCCCTGCAGCGCCATCATGCCACCGTTGGCGAACGCCAGGATGGCCACCACCGGCACCGCGCTGACACCGATGTCGATCATCTCCGCCGCCACCACCCGCAGGCGCACCGGCTGGTTCAGCCAGTGGCCGGCGACGATCCAGTACAGGCTCTCCACCAGCAGGGCGGCGCCGTAGCCGAACTCCTCGACGGCCTGCACGAAGCGCCGGCCGACGTGGCCGGTGAGGCGGTACGGTAGCGACGCTGCCGGTTCAGCCGCCATGGGACAACCTGTCGTCCAGCGAATCATAGATGGGGAACACCTGGTCCAGGCGCGCCAGCCGCAGCACGTTCATGGCCGCCTCGCTGACCCCCAGCAGGCCGAATTCCAGGTCGTTGGCGCGTGCATACTGGAATCCTTCCACCAGGCTGGCGACGCCGGAGCTGTCGATGTACTCGACGGCCGACAGATCCACCATCACGTGCTTCTGCTTCTTCAGGCTGGTGAGAATCAGCTTGCGCGCTTCCGGCGAGTTCCTGAGATCGATCTCGCCGCAAAGCTGCACCACGGCGAACCCATTGCTGTCTTGCACTGCAAACGTCATGATCTTCCCCTGTCGCGGGCCGTGTACTTTTTCATCTGGAACAGATTGCCGCCACCGGCGGGCGGATCGAGAAATCCGTATTCGTCCATCAGGCTGCTGATCAGGTGCAGGCCCAGGCCGCCGGGCCGCAGTTCCTCCAGGTCGCGTACGTACACCGCCGCGGGATCGACCGGCTCGGCGTAGTCGCGCAGGCGCACCACCAGGGCATCGCCGTCGTCCAGGAGGGTCACTTCGATGCGCCCGCCCGGGTCCATCCGGTAGGCGTGCTGCATGATGTTGGTACAGGCTTCGTTGACCGACAGCACCACGGCGTCGACGTCGTCGTCGCCCAGGCCCGCCAGGCTCGCGGCGTCGCGCACCAGGCTGCGCAGCAGCTTGAGTCGGCTGGCGCAGGAGCAGATGCTCAGCGTCGCCAGCTCTTCAGCACATTCCATGTCGTTCGTTTCCTTCCACAACCACCAGTGTCAAATCGTCCTCCACCGTACCATCGGCGGCCCGCGCCGCGTCGGCGACGCTGCGCACCCGTTCGGCGGGCGGCAGGTGCGCATACTCGTGCAGCAGGCGCAGCAGCCCGGCCTGCTCCAGCCGGCCCCCACCCTCGACCGGCGCTTCCAGCAGACCGTCTGTGTACAGGTATAGACAACCGCCATCCAGATTGAAAGCCTCGTTGCTGAAGCCGGCCTCCGGGCTGATGCCCAGCGGCGGCGACTGCGCGCCGTACTCGGCCACCACGGCTGCGCAGCCCATGTGCAGGGCCGGCAGGTGGCCGGCGTTGGCCAGCACCACCTCGCCGGTGTGCGGGTCCGACACGCCCGCCACCATGGTGACGAACATGCCGCGGATCGAGGTCTCGGCGATCTCCCGGTTGAGCATCGACAACAGCTTGGCCGGGTCGTGCACGCCGCGGCCGAGACAGCGGAACAGGCTGGCCGTCTTGGCCATCAGCAGGGCCGCGTTCATGCCCTTGCCGGAGACATCGGCCAGGCAGAAGGCGATGCGGCCGTCGGGCAGCGGGAAGAAGTCGTAGAAATCGCCAGATACCTCGCGCGCCGATACATTGAGACCGACCACACCCGGCAGTTGTTCCGCTTCGCCTGGCAGCAGGCTGCGCTGCACCTCGCGCGCCAGTTCCAGCTCGCGGCGCAGGCGCGCCGCGAAGCGGTCGCGCTCCGCGAGCGCCTTTTCCAGCCGCCAGGTGAGTTCCTGGTAGCTGAGGTTGTCCTGCGCCAGGCGCAGGTTGGCCTCCCGCATCAGTTCCTCGAAGCCGAGTTGTTCGCCCACCCGGATGCCGAGCACCGAGGCCGCCTCCTGCACGTCCAGGGACACCTGCTGCAGCAGCCGGTCGGCCGTGTCGGCGGCGATGTCGAAGTGTGCTTCCAGCAGGCTGCGGCAGCGCTGGATGACCTGGCGCTTGTCCTCGCTGCCGTAGGCCGCGGCCATCCAGTCGGCGCAGGTGGTGACCTTGCACAGCAGCGCGTCGTCCGGACTGATGTCGTCCGGAATCTCGGCATGATGGAAACCCATGGCGACGGCCAGATCCGCCGGCAGGTCCCAGTGGCTGGCCAGCAGGTAGCCGACCTCGTCATGGGTGGCGTGGAACAGGTCGGCTTCCAGCTCCAGCCGCTGTTCTGGATCGAGGCCGGCCAGCCGCTGCCACTGGGGCACCTGGTCGGGATGGATGTAGAGCAGCACCAGCAGGCCGAAGTCCTGCAGCAGGCCGGCGGTAAAGCACTCGTCCGGATCCAGCCCGACGATGCCCGCCAGCGCCTTGGCGCTGACCGCCCGGCGCAGGGCGTCCTCCCAGTACAGATCGAGGTCGAAACCGGGAATGCTGTCGCGGCGCAGGGCGTCGCGCATGGCGATGCACAACACCAGGTTGCGCAGGGCGCGGCTGCCCAGCACGGTGACGGCGCGGGCCACCGATCTCACCTGGCTGACCAGCCCGAAATAGGCGGAATTGGCGACCCGCAGCAGCTCGGCGGTCAGCACCGGGTCGTTGGCGACGATACGCCCCAGGTCACGGGCGTCGAGATCCGGACGCGAGCAGGCCTGGATGAGCCGGATGGCATCCTTGGGGGGCGCGGGCAGATCGGCGGGCCGCACCTCGTCGACGGCGATGGCTTCTTCCATATCCCTTTGTTCGTACGAATTTTCCCTGGCTCAACAACGCCCGGACGGGTATCCGGTCTGGCTGCCGTTAATTAACGGCAGCCAGACCGAAAGCTGGAGAAATCAGGAAGATACAGGGCCGGAAGAATCGCTTCAGAGGAGCGCGCGCAGGGTCGACGGGAACTGCTCGGCCGCCTCCTCGAAGGCGAAGAACAACTCGTCCTCGTCGACACCCAGTTCCTCCAGCACCTCCTGCGGCACCCGGATATCGGCCCGCGGCGAACCGGCGAAGTTGCCCTGGTCGGATTCGTTCACCAGCAGGCCGGCCACGTACAACAGGTGCGCCTCCATGCGCGCGGTCCGCGCCTCCCGGGGTTCGTGGTGCCACAGCACCGCCTGCTGCAGCTCCGTTGGCAGCAGCCATTTCTCCATCAGGTAGCCGGCCAGCGTGGCATGGGTGAAGCCCAGCTCCTCCTGCTCGGCCCGGTACAGCACCTCCTCGTCGCCGTCGGCCACCAGCAGCAGGTCACGCATGATGTCGGGGCGCTCGTGGTACAGCACCAGGCTGCCGATGTCGTGCAGCAGGCCGGCCACGAACAGGCGCTCGGGATGCAGCACACGGACCCGCTGCGCCAGCGCCCGCGCCAGCAGGCCGGTATAGACGCTGTGGCGCCAGAAGGTCTCCATGCTGACCAGGTCGTTGGGAATGCTGGTGAAGGACTTCACCGCCGAGATGGACAGCACCAGGCTGTACAGCTCGCCGTTGCCGATGACCGTCACGGCCCGCGAGACCGTGTCGATCTTGCGGCTGAAGCCGTAGAAGGCGCTGTTGGCCATGCGCAGCAGGCGCGCCGTCAGGCCCGGGTCCACGGCCACCACCTCGGCGATCTCCTTCGCGCCGCTGCGGGGCGAATGGATCAGCTCGAACAGCCGCAGGCACACGTCCGGCGGCGATACCAGTCCATCGACATCGTCGACCAGCCGCGCGATGGATTCCTCGCGGGCGAGCGGTTCGGCGGGGGTATCTGCATGACTCATGGGCGCAATCCACGCTTTTCGTTACCGACTTTAACGGCCGGTGGCGGCCATTCTGCAGCCCGCGTCCCGTCACCTTTGCGGCATCCGTCACATCCTGGCAGATCCGGCTGTGGTATCACTGTCCACGAGCCGAAACAGTCATCAGACAGTGCCACAGCCAGCGGAAGTACAGCCATGTCCCATTCAGCACCGAAGAACGTCGTAAACCTGGGCGATTTCGACCAGCTTCGCAAGGGCGCCGGCTACGGCGCCGGTGCCCGGGTCCTCAGGGAATGCCGCGACATCGCCGCCCGGCGACTGGAACAGCACATCGCCCGCATGATGGAGAAGGTCGACGACGCCCTGTTCGCGCGCGCCGAAAAGGCCGAGAGCAACAGCATCCAGACGCGCTACTTCGATGCCATGCGGGAGATGCGCATCATCCGCAAGGACATCGAGGAAAGCTTCATCGAGGAGTTCAGGAAGCGCTTCGACGAGGGCACGCCGCGACAGGCCGGCTCCCCGGAGGCCCTGGGCCTGGACTGGGGGTCCGACGGCGACAGCGACCTCAGCCTGGTCGAGAGCGACGACCTGGAGGAAGACTTGGCCGTCACCAACATGGTCAACAAGCTGCGCGGCACCTGCACCCAGTCCATGTATGCCCTCGACCGGCGCATCGGCCTGCTGATCCGCGATCCGGAGCTGGAACGCTGGTTCAACCCCCTGGGGCCGGAATGCATCTGCAATGCCTTCAAGGCCGCCACCAAGCACATCGAGACCGGCATCGAGATCCGCCTGGTGGTGCTGAAGCTGTTCGACCAGCATGTCGTCAACCAGATCGACGCCCTGTACAGGGAGATCAACCAGCACCTGGTGAGCCGCGGTGTGATGCCCGAGGTGCGCGCCACCGTGCGCCGCAACCCCAACGGCCCGGCCGGCGGTGGCTATGCCGGCGGCGCCACACAGGCAGACGGCGCCGGCGCCGAACCCGGCTTTGCCGGTGGTGCCGCGGGCGGTACCGGCATGCCGGGCGGTGCCGCCATGCCGGGTGGCGCGATGAGCGGCGGCGGCGCGCCGGGCGGTTACGCGGACAATGGCGCCGCCGGCTGGCAGCAACCCATCCATGCCCTCACCTACCTGCAGCAGGGAAGCCTTCCGGCACCCCTGCCCGGCATGGAGTACAGCGCCGAGCACATCGACCAGGGCGGCCTGACCTCGGGTACCGTCAATATCCTGCACGGCATCAAGCAGTCGGGGCTGGCCCAGGGCTTCGGCCAGGTCGGCGACATGACCATCGATATCGTTGCCCTGCTGTTCGACCATATTCTCGAAGACCCCAACATCCCCGACGCGCTGCGGGCGCTGATCGGCCGGCTGCAGATCCCGATGCTCAAGGTGGCACTGCTGGACCGCAACTTCTTCGCCCGCAAGTCGCACCCGGCGCGGCAACTGCTCAACCGCCTGTCCACCACCGCCATCGGCTGGAGCGAGGACAAGGGCACCGACGACCCCCTGTACCAGCGCATCGCGTCGCTGGTGCAGACCATCCTCGACGACTTCGAGGACGACGTGTCGCTGTTCGAACGGCTGCTGGCGGAATTCGACGATTTCCTCGTGCGCGAAGAACAACAGGCGGAACGGCGCGCGGAATACTCGGCACGCGTCATGGAAGGCCAGGAACGCCTGCAGATCGCCAAGTCGACGACCCTGGAAGAAATCACGCCGCGCGTCGACGACAGCGGCAGCCTCGACTTCGTGCGCCGCTTCGTCAGCAGCCACTGGAAGAACCTGCTGTTCGTCACCTGCGCCCGCCACGGCAAGGACAGCGAGGCCTGGAAACAGGCGGTGGCCACCATGGACGACCTCATCTGGAGCGTCAAGCCGAAACGGACGGCCGAAGAGCGCCGCAAGCTCGTCGCCCTGCAGCCGGGCCTGCTGGCGCGCCTGCGCGAGGGCATGGAACGCCTGTCGCTGCCCGCCACGGAACGCGACGACTTCATTGCCCGCCTGGTGCGCGCCCATGGTCGCACCGCCGTGGCGGACACCGGCGAGGCGCAGGAACCGGCGCCGATGCAGGTACAGACCGAGGAACTGCAGCGCTTCAGCGGCAAGGTGATCGAAGAGACCGCCAGCGAGGAAGACGTGCCGGTGGAAGCCATCAACGAGACGCCACCGGCCCGGGACGAGGACTGCCCGGAAATCGACGACCGGCACGCGGCCACCGCGGCCGGCCTCGAGCCCGGCACCTGGGTCGAATTCACCGGCGACGACGACACCCCCATGCGCGCCAAGCTGAGCTGGATCAGCCCCATCACCGGCACCTACCTGTTCACCGACCGGCAGGGCCTGAAGGCCGGCAACCTGACGGTCGCCGCGCTGGCGCAGCGTTTCCGCACCGGCCGGGCGCGCATCATCAACGGGCCCTTGCTGGACCAGGCCGTGGTGGCGGCGCTCAAGCAATACGTCAAGCACACCTGATTCCCCGCCGTCCCGGCATCCCCGCGGGGGCATCGTCCTTCTGGGCGATGCCCCCGCACGCACGCACCGTCCCTCCTTGCAATGCCCCACACGCTGGCATTGTTCTTCTTCTACGATCCCTTCACACGCCGGCATTGTCACTCCTTGCAATGTACCATACTGACATTGTCCCCCTTGCAATGCCCCATACACCGGCATCGCCCTTCCTTGCAATGCGCCACACGCCGGCATTGTCCCCTCCTTGCAATGCGCCACACGCCGGCATTGTCCCCTCCTTGCAATGCACCATACGCCGGCATTGCCCCCTCCTTGCAATGCACCATACGCCGGCATTGTCCCCTCCTTGCAATGCACCATACGCCGGCATTGCCCCCTCCTTGCAATGCACCATACGCCGGCATTGCCCTGTAGGGGCGGGCCTGCCCGCGATTCAGGGATGGCCCATCACCCTGGACCCGGCTGTGCCGGGATCGCGGGCAAGCCCGCTCCTACAGGGGGTCGATCGGCGGTGATGGCGGAGCGGTTGGCGGTGATGGCCGCGGCGGTTGGCAGTGTAGCGGCCAATGCCCCGGGCGTCGGGTCGGCTCAGGCGAACAGGCCCAGTACCCCCATCAACAGCGGCTGGTGCAGCATGTAGATCAGCAGACTGTGGCGTCCCGCCAGCGGCAGCAGGCGGGCGCGCCGAACCCAGGCCGGTTCCCGGTCCGCCGCCAGGCGGCCGCGCCGCGTCAGCCACTGGGCGGCGAACAGCCCCAGCAACACCACCCCGAACCAGGGCACCAGCGGCACATAGTCCTCCGTGGCCGGCTTGTGCGTCATCAGGCCGATCCAGTTCCAGGGCCGCGGGTCGAAGGCGGGATGGCTGTACTGCCCCAGCACCAGCAGCCCCGCCCCCAGCGCCAGGTTGAGCCGGTAGAAGCGCAGGAACAGCAAGCCCAGCAGGCTCGCCACGACGATGAAATGCAGCACCCCGAACCAGATGAAACGCTGGCCGAACAACGGCCAGGTGACCGCGCTGATCAGCGCCGCATTGGCCGCGATCAACGCCGTGCGCCGCACCACCTTGCGCCACTTGAGCCCGCGCCCCTGGGCCAGCCACAGGCTGACGCCGACCAGCCCCAGGAACAGACCCAGTATCAGGCTGCGAAACGAGGTCCAGAAGGGACTGTCGTAGAAATCGAAACCGGCAAAGCCGTAGTAGACGAGGTCGTAGCAGAAGTGATAGACCACCATGAGCGCGATGGCGACGCCGCGCAACAGATCCACGGACTGCATGCGCTGCGTCCGCGCAGCGGGGCCAGGAGACATCTTGGGCGCCTGCAAACGACCTCAGCCGGCGCTGGAGCCTGGCACGTCCAGCCCCGCGTCGTCTTCATCACGCAGCATGGCCTGGACACGGCGCACCTCGGCGAACTGGTCCATGAAGGCATCCACGCACTGCGGGTCGAAGTGCCTGCCACGCTCGCTCCTGATCAGGTTCACTACGTCGTCCATGGCCCAGGCGGCCTTGTAGCAACGCCGCGACGACAGCGCATCGTAGACGTCGGCAACCGCCACGATACGGGCCGGCAACGGGATGTCGGTCCCCGCCAGCCCCTGCGGGTAGCCGCTGCCGTCGAACTTCTCGTGGTGGCCAAGGGCGATGACCGCGCCCATCTGCAGGTAGCGCGACGGGCTGTCCTTGAGGATCTCGTAGCCGATGCGCGTATGTTCCTTCATGGTATCGAACTCGTGCGCGTCCAGCTTGCCCGGCTTGAGCAGGATCTGGTCCGAGATACCGATCTTGCCGATATCGTGCATGGGCGCCGCCAGTTCGATGGTCTCGCACTCGTCCTGGGCCATGCCCAGCCGCTCGGCGATCAGGCGGGCATACTTGGCCATCCGGATGACGTGGTTGCCGGTCTCCTGGTCGCGGTATTCACCGGCCTTGGCGAGCCTGAGCAGGGTCTCGTGCTCGCGCACCCGGATGGCCTGGGTGGCCTCGTGGACCTTCTTCTCCAGCCAGTGGGCGCGATCCTCGATGATGAGCCGCTGCTGCTGCAACTGCAGCAGGTTGTGGAAGCGGGCCCGGCATTCCGCGTGGTCGATGGGCTTGTTGAGGAAATCGGTAGCGCCCAGTTCCAGCGCCCGGTAGCGGATGTCGCTCTGGTCGTGGGAGGTGATCATGATGATGGGCACGAACTGCACCGCCGGCAGCGCCCGCGCCTTCTCCAGGAACTCCAGGCCGTTCATGCCCGGCATCTTGTAATCCGTCAGGATCAGGTCGGCGGAAAAGTGCTGCAGCCAGCGCAGCGCAGTCGCGGCTTCCTCGAATACCTCGACATGGAGGGCGGCGTCGATCGAACGCACCACCTGCGACAGGATCTGCCGGCTGGTGGCCTGGTCGTCTATGATGAGTACTGTCGCCATGGGTCTGTGCCCCTGATTCCCGGAACAGTGCGCTGGCACGGGTGCCTGGTCCGCTGCCCTCTCTTTACGACGCACCCGGCTGCTATCGGCAGCCCGCGGCCATTCTTTCACCGTCACGGGCGAAATTGCCCTATGTATAGCATATTCCGTCCAGCCGGCTAATTTCATTATTTATTATATCGTTATTGGAGTGTCCCGGGCACCGACGTCAGGCCAGCCTTGATCAGACCCACCGGTTGTGGTGTCATTGGATCCGTACGGAAGCCAGACCCCGTCGTTTCCCGGAGTCTATCGACCACCGCCGGCTTCCGTGGCAGGCATTGTCGCGGGTCCTGAATCTGCCCGCATACCAGGCTCGAACGCAGGCCAGTGTCGCGAACACCGGCACGGGCGTTGTTGTCACTCCTGTACAGACCAACCGGTCGTTATTCCGATCAGCCACCACCCCTTCGCGGCCGGAGCCCCACTCGAGCCCAGCGCCTGCCCCGACAGACAACACGACCATTATTGGGGGGATTCTCATGGACACTACCAACCTGCGCTATCGGATCGGCGAACTGGTCCGCCAACACAGACAGAACAGGAACTATTCCCAACAGGCGCTGGCCGCCATCTGCGGCATGAACCGCTCCTATGTCGGCGCGCTGGAACGCGGCGAACACAATGTCAGCCTGGCCAACCTCGCCCGGATCGCGGCCGGCCTCGAAATATCCCTGACCAGGCTGCTGGGGGAAGCCGCCCGACAGGCTTCGCAGGACCGGGTGGAGCAGCACCGGGAGCGCCGGCAAGCGCAACCACCGGAACGGGTGGTATTGCACCGGGAGCAGTTCATGATGCTGTTGCGAGAGTGCGCCGCCGACCGCCCCGACCTGGTGGCCGTCTACCTGGAGCGCTGTGGCGTGAACTTCATCGAGTGATGCCTGGCCCGCCGCCCCGTAGTTGACCGCCATGCTGGATATTCTTGTGATCGACGACGACCCGATGATCGGCGTCCTGCTGAGGGGTGGCCTGGACCCGGCGCGGTTCTCGCTGTCGGTCACCGAATCGGCGGCGGAAGGCATCGCCCTGTGCGAATCCGGCTCGTTCGATTTCGCCATTCTCGACTACCGGATGCCGGGCAAGTCCGGCCTGGAAGTGGCCGAGACGCTGCGGCGCCGCAATATTCCCTTCCTCATGCTGTCGGCCTACACCGACGACGAAATCGCGGTGCAGGCCGCGCACCGGGGCGCCCTCGGCTACCTGGTCAAGCCCGTCACGCCACGCCAGGTCGAACTGGCCATCGACACGGCGCTGGCCCGGGTGAAGGACATGGACAACCTGTCGCGGGCCGCCGAAGTCTCCGGCGTGGTGGGCGTGGCCGTCGGGCTGGTGATGGCCGCCTTCGGCATCCCGCGCATGGAGGCGCTGGAGCGCCTGCGCAGCTATTGCCGCCCCCTGAACCTGACCCTGCGGGAAGTGAGCCAGGAAATCACCACCCTGTTCGAACTCATCGACGCGGAAGACCGTCCGCCCGATGTGGACGCCATCAGGGACTACCTGCTCAAGGAGCGGCCAAAGACGAAGAAACCCTCGTGAAACGCTCCAGCAGGGCCGCCGTATCCCGGTGCAGCCGACCCAGCAGCCCGGCGATGTGCGGCGCCCGGCGCCGCAGGTGCTCGTCCGGCATGGCCAGCAGCTCCTGGCAGCACGCAGCCAGGGCATGGGCGCCGATGGAACCGCTCATGCCCTTCATGCGATGCAGCAGCAGGCGGCTGGCGGCCAGATCGTATCGGCCGCCCGCCTCCCGCACGGCGTCGATCAGCGAGGCGCCGTCCTCCTTGAAACACCGCACCAGCGACGGGATGTAGTCGCCCCGGCGGCCGACGTTGCGCAACTCGTTCAGGACGCCGTAATCCAGCAGCTCGCCACCCGGCCCGGCCTCCGGCCGGTCGGCGTCGCCGATCACGTCACGCAACGCCCGGTACAGGGAACCCATGTCCACCGGCTTGTGCAGCACCCGCGCCGCACCGGCCGCCAGGCACCCGGCGCGACACTCGTCGGTGGTATCGGCGGTCAACACGATCAGCGGTACCCGCTGGCCGGGCTGCCGCTCCGCATAGGCGCGCATGACCTCCATGCCGGTCAGATCCGGCATGCGCACATCCAGGAGACCGATATCGATGCCCCCATCGGCGAGCCGTTCCAGGGCCTGGGCGCCGTCGCACGCCTCCACGACCCGGCCGCCCGCG
>Ga0256841_1000777_pt1 | contig 30548 bp, 31 predicted proteins | sample 356308metaG_FD_185971 | JGI IMG/M metagenome (GOLD analysis project Ga0256841, IMG submission 185971) | Hydrothermal vent microbial communities from Mid Atlantic Ridge, Atlantic Ocean - 356-308 | ecosystem: Environmental > Aquatic > Marine > Hydrothermal vents | place: Atlantic Ocean: Mid... | reverse complement strand
GACGGTGGGCTCGCCCAGACGGGTGGGGGCGGTGTCCTCGTCGAGCCAGGGACCGTCGAGGCGGTAGCCGGCTTCCAGATGGAGCACCTTGTCTTCGGCGATGGTTTTCTCGGCCCGTTCCAGGCCGCTGGCTTCCAGGCTTCTCTCCTGCAAACCTTCGGGAAGGTCGAAGGGGTCGAGGCCGTACACCCCTTCGACGAGCCGGCGGGCGTCGTCGGGCATGGTGAAGCCACCCTTTTCCCGCAGCAGCTTCATGGCCTGCCACAGGTACCCGTCCTCGGCCTCGTAGACGGCCGCGGTGCCCGGCAGCACGGCGCGCAGCCAGCGGGGGCCGGGGGCGTCGTCCCAGAGTGGGGCCAGGATCACCAGTTCGGGGGTGCCGCGCCGGTCGGGGCCGTCGATGCGGCGGCCGTCGTGGTCGCGGGGATGACGCTGGAGGCGGCCGGCGCGCTGGATCAACAGGTCGATGGGGGCCAGGTCGGAGATCAGCAGGTCGAAATCCAGATCGAGGGACTGTTCCACCACCTGGGTGGCGACGAGCACCCGGCCGCGGCGCTCGGCGGGGCCGGAATCCTTGCCGAAACGTTCGAGCGCCCGCTGCTCGATGGCGAGGCGGTCGGCGAGGGTGAAACGGGCGTGGAACAGGTCGATGTCCCAGTCGGGATGGCGCTGCCGCAGGCTCTCGTAGCTGCGGCGGGCATCGTCCACGGTGTTGCGGATCCAGCAGGCGCAGCGCCCGGCGGCCACCGCCTCGGCCAGCCGGTCTTCCACCGCCGCTTCGTCTTCGACGAAGGTCACGTTCACCCGGCGCTGCACCTCGGGGCGGGTGGCCAGCGGGGTTTCGGTGTAGCCTTGTCGGCTCAGGGCGGTGGCCAGGGGATAAGGGGATTCGGCGGCCGGTTCCGGATCGTCGAAACCGGCGCCATCGGCGAAGGCGGCCACCAGCCCCCAGCGCTGGCGGTGGGGCAGGGTGGCCGACAGCAGGATGGCCGAGCCGCCGGCCCGGGCGTGGGCGCGGAGCAGGTGTTCGAGCAGGCGGTTCATATAGGCGTCGCAGGCGTGGACCTCGTCCACGATCAGCACCTTGTCCAGCAGCCCCAGCAGACGCAGGGACTGGTGTCGCGAGGCCAGCACCGCCAGCAGGGCCTGGTCCACGGTGCCGACGCCGACCTCCGCCAGCAGCGCCTTCTTGCGGCTGTCGGCGAGCCAGGCGGTGCAGCGGGTGCCCGCCGGTTCGGTGGCGTCGCCGTAGTCCGACTCCACCGTGGGCGGCGGCAGTACCGAGGCGCGGAAGGCGGCCACCTGGTCGGCGCGGCCGTGGGCCAGTACCAGGGAAGGCTCGCTGCCCGGCGCGAACAGGCGCCGGTACACCGGCCCAAGGCGCTGGTACATGCCGTTGGCGGTGGCCATGGTGGGCAGGCCGAAGTATAGGCCGCCTTTCCCCTGGCGGCGCAGCAGCCGCTGGGCCAGGAGCAGGGCCGCCTCGGTCTTGCCGGCGCCGGTGACATCCTCGAGGATGAACAGGTGCGGGCCGTCGCCGATCGCCGTGGTTTCGGCCCAGCGCTGCAGCGGTGTCGGCGTCAGCCGCGGCGGCGGGGCGGCGAAGCAGTCGGCCAGAGAGAAGCGTCCGGCGGGCGGGTCCGGATTCAGCCCGGCGGCGGCCACGGCCTCCTCGGCCCGTTCACAGGCGCCCCGCCAGTAGTCTTCCAGGGGGATGACCTCGTCCCGGTAGGGAAAGAAAGCGCGGTTGGAGCCGAGCCAGTCGGCCAGCACCGCCAGCCCCGCCAGCCACCAGGAGGCGACCTTCGCCGTGTCTTTCGGCGGCAGCGGCATCCGTTCCCGTCCCGCCAGTTTCAGTACCGCAGCCACGAACCCTGCGGCGGCCTCCTGGTCGCCCGGCTCGAAGTGCTCTTCCAGCAGGCCGCGCCAGAATTCCCTTTCTTCCGGCGGTTGGCCGTGATGGCCGGTGACCGCCCGCAGCCAGCTGTCCAGCCCCGGATGGGGCGAAATGCGCCGCCGGCCCGGCGAGGGCAGCAGGCGCGGTCGCAACCATTCGCGCCACAGCCGCCAGCCCAGGGTGTCGTGGCGGGTGGCGTACCCCTTGGCGCTGGTGCGCCCCTGCAGGCGCCGAAGCAGGTCCGGGCGCAGGTTCTGGAACGCGGTGGCGAACTTGCCCAGGTCGTGGAGGGCGAACAACACCTGCACCGCCGTTTCCAGCTCGTCTCCCGTCAGCCCGCCGATCGCTTCCAGGCGGACGCGCCAGTGGGGCAACCGCCGCAGCAGGGTGACGCCGCAGGCGGCCACGTCGAGACAGTGGTAGGGCAGACGGTGACAGCTGCCGTCCTCGCCCGCCTTGCCCCAATAGGCATAAAAGTCGGATTCGCGCATGTTTCGTCACCTCTGGATGGTCGGTCCTTGGATTGATTATAGGGAGGGGGTGGCTCAAAATCCGACCCTGGAAAACGTTTTTTCGGAGCGAGGGCATGGCGGATCTGTTCGTCTATGGCACCTTGCGGGACGAAACCCTGCGCGCCCGTCTGCTGGGGCGCCGGGTCCGGGCGCTGCCGGCGCGGCTGCGGGGGTTCGCGGTGCGGGCGGTGCGGGACGCCGATTATCCGGCGCTGGTGCCGGACCGCAGCGGGGTGGTGACGGGGCTGCTGCTCACGGGGTTGGACGCGGGCGATCTGGCCCGCCTGGACCGCTACGAGGGCGGCGAATACCGCCGGGTGCCGGTGCGGGCCGAGGTGGCGGGTCGCCTCCGGCCGGCCTGGGTGTATCTGTGGTGCGACCGCCGCAGCCGGCTGGGCGGGCCGCCGTGATCGGGATCAGGGGGTGTCGTACGGCGGCATCTCGATCCCCAGGTGCAGTCGTTGCCAGGGCGGGGCTTCCCGCTGCAGGCGCAGCACCCGGCAGCGCAGGCGAGTGCCGGCGTCCAGGCGGTGGGCGATCGGCCCGTTGTCGCGGCGGGGTATGTAACCAAGCTTGATCCCCTGCCATTCGACCCGCACGGCGAGCGGGTCGTGGGGGTTGTCCGGTTCGCGCACCAGTCGCAGCGGTGTGCCGCAGCTCAGATACGCCTCGACCCATTCTCCCTGGTGGTACTGGTAGCCGGCGATCCAGGTCCGTAGCCGTTGCCGGGGATGCCTTGCCGTTTCCGCCGCGGCCAGCACGGCCGCCAGTTCCCGGCGGCTGCGCGGGTCGAGGGGGTGCAAACCGGGGTTCCCTTCGTCGACGTGACGCCGATGGTAGTCCACGGCGATGCGGCGGCGGGCCTCGGTGCGCCGCGGGTCGTTCAGGACGGTCTCGAAGGCCGCGGCGGCCCGGGCCAGCGCTTCGCTCACCTCGGCGTTGTCCGGACCACGCAGTTGCACCAGGCGGAAGCGACCGCCGTGTTCCTCGGGTTCCGGATCGAAGGCGTACTCGGCGGTGCCTCGTTCGCCCCGGTGGGCCAGGGCGAAGATACGCGACCGCCCCCGGCGGCAGATGTCCCAGTAGCTGGCGACACAGTGGCGCATTTCCCGTCCCTCGCGCTCGAAGTCGGCGAAACGGCGCAATTCCCGGATCTGCAGACCGCCGTATTCCCCGTCGCCGTAAATAGTCGGCAGGATCTCGCCGGTATCGGTCGGTTCCTCCGTCTCGGTGGCGAAACGGTGCCAGCGCCGGGAGGCGGCCAGGAGGGAAGCGATGCCGCGCTGCTGCATCCAGGCGAGCGCCAGGCGGCGTGGAGACAGCGGGACGTCCGCGGTGGCCACGGCGGCGCGGCAGAAGTCGCGGCTGTCGGCAAGAGCCGGCTCGAGGGGGGCGAAACGGCGTTCCAGGCTTTCCTGGGTGGCCGCCAGCCCCGCTTTCAAGGCGGTGGCTCCCAGACGACGGGCTTCCCCCGGGTGGTCGAGCAGCGCCAGCAGGGGACGGAGCAGTTCTCGGGCCGCCGCCAGTTCCGTCGGCGCCTTGGGACGCCGGTGGGCGGGGATGCCGTCGACCAGGTACAGGAGGAGGCGCCGGTCCAGATCTGGGAACGGCCGTGTCCACCGGCACACAGGGGCGCGTACCAGGCTGCGGGAGACGCCTTCGTGCCGGGCCAGGGCACCGGTGAGGTCGCGGCCCCGTTCCACCGCCTCGATCACCGCCGGGGCCGCGTCGCGGGGCGTCGGTGCGGGATCGGCGGCGTCGAGCCGGGTGTGGGCGGTCAGCAGGACCGGGGCAGCCAGCAGGGGAAAGCGCTCCAGCGCCTGGAACCAGCGCCGGCGTCGCTCCGGGTCCAGGCGGGCCAGGCGGTTGTAGTTGGCCACCGAATCGAAAGTCCACGGTTCGTTGAGGGCGGCCAGGCACCGCAGGATGTCCTGGTCCAGGGCGGCGGCGAAGCGGCGGGCGGCCTCGTGGCGCGGGTCGCCCCAGGCCAGAGCCGGCAACGGCGTCACCGGCGCGGCGGGAAGCGCCACGGCCCCTTCGCCCCCGGGCAGGTGCGGCGTGTCGGCGCCGTCCCGCAGTTGACGCGCCAGCACGGGGACGAGGGAGTCGTCCCCGAAGAAGTCGGCGGGCAGACGCAGCGCCGCCACCCGGCCGTCGTCCAATTGGAGCCACAGGCGGGCGTCGGCGTCGTCGGCGCCGAGCCATGCGCCCCGGAGCCACAGGGCCATGCGGACCATGTCAGCTTCCCAGCCACCACCCCAGCAACAGGGCGCCGAGCAGTGCGGGCCACCCCCATCCCTGGCGGGAAGGCGGCGGATGCTGAAAATGGCGCCGGACCGCTTCCACCTCCGCCCGGGTGAAGGTCGGCGGGCGTTTGAGGACAGGCGTGCTCGTCGGCTCGACCTGGAGGGCGATGTCGACGCCGTCGTCGTGGGCGCGGACGGCGATGCGGGAAGCCGTTTCCGGCGGCAGTCCGCTCAGATCGAGATGCACGGTGATTCGGGTGTTCATGGTGCTGGCCTTCGGTCGTGAAACGATGGAGGACGGTCAGGATAACCCCACCCCTGGCTCAAAATCCGACCCCGGCGGGTGATTTTTTCGCCTTCAGTAGCGGGACAGCGCCCGTCGCAGACGGTCACGCACCTGGGCGCGCAATTCCGCCGGGGCGAGGACTTCCACTTCGGGGCCGTGGCGGAGGATGTCGAGGATCAGTTCGGTGGGATCGCTGTAGGGGATGCGCAGTTCGTAGCCGCCGTCCTCGAGGAAACGGCCTTCCTGATCCGGGTGCCAGCGTTCCTCGGCGACCCAGCGGGCGGCGTGGGGGGAGAAGCGCAGCACCGCGGTGTGGCGCGGCGGGCCGGAGAAGATGCCGTAGCTTTCGGCGAAGTGGGCCTCCACCTGCTCCAGGGGGATTTCCTTGGCGGACCGATCGAGGGTTTCCAGGTGCTCGATCCGTTCCACCGCGAAGCTGCGCAGGGCCTCGCGGCGGTGGCACCAGGCGTCCAGATACCAGTTGCCGCGATAGAGGGTGAGGCGCTGGGGGGAGATTTCTCGTTCGCTGCGGCGGTCGTCGCTGCGGGCGTGATAGACGATGCGCAGGCGGCGGCGTTCGAGGATGACGCTGGCCAGACGGGGGAAATAGAGGGGCAGGGGGCGCTGGCCCAGGGGGACCAGGCGGATGCGCCGGGCCAGTTCCGCCGCCGGCTGGTCGTCGCCGAGCAGCCGGGTCACGGTGCGGCCGAGGGGGGCGAGAACCTCGCTCAACGGCCCCGGCTGCAACTGGCGCAGTTGCTGCTGGATCACCAGCAGGGCGCGCAGTTCGTCCACGTCGAGGCACAGGGCCGGCAGGTCGCTGCGGTGCCGTTCCGGCTCCAGATAGTGGTAGCCGTTGGCCTCGGCGTCGTAGGGGATGGGGTCCTTGGTGATCTCCCGCAGGCGGGCGAGGAGGCGCTTGAAGGTGGCCCGGGAGCATCCCAGCCGTTCCTCCAGGAGCCGGCGGGGCACCGGGCGGCGGTGGGACAGGAGCAGTTGGTGGAGCAGGAACAGGCGCAGGTTCGGTTCCATGACTCACCCCTGTCGCCATGTGGTAGAGTAGCGCCTTTTCATGGCTCGCTCCGCCGATGGTTTCCTTCAAGCATAGCCCCCGCACCGGGGAGTCTCAAGGTGTGGCGGACTGGTTCGCCGCCGACGGCCCCCTAGCCCGGGTCGTCGCCGGTTACGCCCCCCGCGGAGCCCAGGTGGAGATGGCCGTGGCGGTGGCCGAAACCCTGGCGCACGGCGGCATCCTGGTGGCCGAGGCGGGTACCGGCACCGGCAAGACCTTCGCCTATCTGCTGCCGGCGTTGCTGTCGGGGAAGCAGGTGATCGTCGCCACCGGCAGCCGCAATCTCCAGGATCAGCTGGTCGATCGCGATCTGCCCCGGCTCCGGCAGGCGCTGCGCCGGCCGTTTCGGGTCGTGCCCCTCAAGGGGCGGGGCAATTACCTGTGCCACTACCGTCTGCAGCAGTCCTTGGACGGGGATCTGTTCCGGGACGAGGCCGATCGCCGGGCCTTGGCGCGGGTGCGGCGCTGGGCGTCGGCCACCGCCGTCGGCGACATCGCCGAACTGGCCGAACTGCCGGAGGACTGGCCCGGCTGGCCGCGTCTGACTTCCACCGAGGACACCTGTCTGGGGCAGGATTGTCCCTTCGTCGCCGACTGTTTTCTACTCAGGGCCCGGCGCAAGGCCCTGGAGGCGGATCTGGTGGTGGTCAACCATCATCTGCTGTGCGCCGACTGGGCGCTGCGTCAGGAGGGTTACGGCAGCCTGCTGCCGGACGCCGACGCCGTGATCGTGGACGAGGCCCACCAGTTCGCCGACACCGCGGCCCGCTTCCTCGGCGAGACCCTCACGGCCCGACAGATTCAGGAGTTGATGCGGGACGTGGTCACGGAGATGCGCCAGGCCCGCCTGGCGGCGCCGCCGGTGCGCACCGCCCTGGCGGAACTGCAGGGTGCCGTGCGGCAGGCGTTGGCGGCTTTCGCCGGCGGGCCGGGACGGGGGGCGGCGGCGGAACTGCCGCCGGCGGCCGAGGCGGCGTTGGCGACCGTCGATGCCGCCCTGGCGGCGCTGGCCGAGGCCCTGGGGCCCTTGGCCGGCGCCGAGGCGGGCTTGACCCGTTGCTGCGAGCGTGCCGAACGCCTGGCCGGCCGTTTGCGGGATTGGCGCGACGGCGACCGTGAGGGCTGGGTGCGCTGGTTCGAGGCCGGTTCCCGCCGCTTCGCCCTTCACGCCACTCCCCTGGCGGTCGGCGGCGCTTTCGCCGGTTACCGAAAGCGTTTCGAGGCTGCCTGGGTCTTCACCTCGGCGACCCTCAGCGTGGCCGGCGGCTTCGGCCATTTTCTCGCCCAACTGGGGCTGGCCGAGGACGAGGTGGATTGCCGCATCTGGCCTAGTCCCTTCGACTACCGCCGTCAGGCGCTGCTGTATTTGCCCCCGGGGTTGCCGGCCCCGGCGGCGTCCGACTACACCCGGCGCCTGATCGCCGCCGTGCGCCCGGTGCTCGAGGCCAGCGGCGGGCGGGCCTTTCTGCTGTTCACCAGCCACCGGGCCCTGAACGAGGCCGCCGCCCTCCTCGCCGACCTCCCCTGGCCCTGCCTGGTCCAGGGCCAGGCCCCCAAGGCGGTGCTGCTGGCCCGGTTCCGGGAGCTGGGCAACGCCGTGCTGCTGGGTACCGCCAGTTTCTGGGAGGGGGTGGACGTGCGCGGCCCGGCGCTGTCGTGCGTGATCATCGACAAGCTGCCTTTCGCCTCCCCCGCCGACCCGGTGTGCCAGGCCCGGCTTGCCAGCCTGCGCGACCGCGGGTACGATCCTTTCCCGGCCTGGCAGTTGCCGGCGGCGGTGATCGCCCTCAAACAGGGGGTGGGCCGGCTGATCCGCGACGCCGGCGACCGGGGGGTGCTGGTGTTGTGCGACCCCCGCTTGAAGGAGCGCGGCTACGGCAAGGTCTTCCTCGACAGTCTGCCGCCCATGCCGCACACCACCGATCCGAAGGAAGTGGAACGTTTTTTTCTTCATGAAGATCCTCGCCCTTGAAACCGCCACCGAAGCCTGTTCCGCCGCCCTCTACCTGGCGGGCGAGGTGCGCGAGCGCTTCCAGGTGGCTCCGCGCCGTCACGCCGAATTGATCCTGCCGATGTTGCAGGGACTGCTCGACGAGGCCGGTTTCACCCTCGCCGATCTGGACGCCCTCGCCTTCGGCCGCGGTCCCGGCGCCTTCACCGGGCTGCGCATCGCCGCCGGGGTGGCGCAGGGGACGGCGCTGGGGGCGGGGCTGCCGGTGGTGCCGGTGTCGACCCTGGCGGCCCTGGCGGCCGAGATCCTGGCCGAGACGTCGGTGGCGTACGCCGTGGCGGCCCTGGACGCTCGTATGAACGAGGTTTACTGGGGTGTCTATCGCCGCCAGGGAGAAGGAGTCGCCTTGGTCGGCCGGGAGCGGGTGGTCGCCCCGGAGGAAGCCCCGCTGCCCGAGACGGTGACCGAGGCGGTGGCCGTGGGACCGGGCTGGTCAGCTTACGGCCGGGTGCTTCGGAGTCGTTTCGGGGATCGGCTGCGGGTCGTCTGGCCTCGCCGTCTGCCGCGGGCCGCCTGGATCGCCCGCCTGGCGGCTGCCACCGATCCCGCCGAATGGGTGGCGCCGGAAGCGGCCCGCCCGGTGTATCTGCGTGACCGGGTCGTGACCGTCCGGGAAGGCGGGTGAGCACGATTCTGATGTATATTCACCTGCCACAGGACGTGTTACGCTATAGCCGACCGGATTCAAATCCTCGGTGCCCCGGCGGCCGTGCCGAGGCGCATCGGTGGACCCGCATGACCCACCCCATGGCACAGTATTTCGAAATTCATCCCGATCATCCCCAGCCGCGCTTGATCCGGCAGGCGGCGGCGATTCTGCGCCGCGGCGGCGTGATCGCATATCCGACCGATTCCTCCTACGCCCTGGCCTGCCGGATCGAGGACAAGAAGGCGCTGGACCGGATCCGCCAACTGAGACAACTGGGGGAGAAGCACAATTTCACCCTGGTGTGTCACGACCTGTCCCAGGTGTCCCAGTTCGTCCGCCTGGGCAACGAAGCCCACCGCTTGATCCGGGCGTTGACGCCAGGGCCTTACACCTTCGTGTTGAAGGCGACCCGGGAAGTGCCCCGGCGCCTCCAGCATCCGAGCCGCAAGACGGTGGGCATCCGCATCCCCGCGCATGCAGTGGTGCAGGCGTTGCTCGAGGAGCTGGGCGAGCCGCTGTTCAGCACCACGCTGATACTGCCGGGGGAAGAGCGGGCGCTGGAGGATCCCCGCGAGATCCGCCGGCGCCTGGAAAAGCAGGTGGATCTGGTGATCGACGCCGGTATCGTGCCTTACGAGCCCACCACCATCGTCGTCCTGGCCGACGAAGTGCCGGAAGTGGTGCGCTGGGGCAAGGGGCGGGAACGGCTGGAAGCCTTGATGAGCTGAGCGATTATGGAAGAACTGACCCTGGTGCAGAAGCTCGCCGTCTGGGTATTGCCCATTCTATTCGCCATCACCTTGCACGAGGTGGCCCACGGTTGGGTCGCCTCTCTGCTGGGGGACGACACCGCCAAGCGTTTCGGACGTCTTTCCCTCAATCCCCTCCATCACGTCGATCCGATCGGCACGGTGGCGGTGCCGCTGATCATGCTGTTGCTGGGGGGATTCATCTTCGGCTGGGCCAAGCCGGTGCCGGTGGATTACGGCAGATTGCGCAACCCCAAGCGGGATATGGCCCTGGTGGCGCTCGCAGGCCCCGGCGCCAACCTGGGCATGGCGTTGTTCTGGGCCCTGGTGGCGCGGCTGGGAATCTGGCTGGAGATGTCGTACGTGTCGGTGCCGCTGATTTACATGGGCGCGGCCGGGATTTTCTTCAACCTGGTGCTGATGATCCTGAATCTGCTGCCGATCCCGCCTTTGGACGGCGGCCGGGTGCTGGTCGGTGTGCTGCCGGGGCGCTGGGCGGGCATGGTGGCCCAGTTGGAACCCTACGGCATGCCCCTCCTGCTGCTGTTGCTGATCACCGGCATGCTCGGCCGCATCCTCGGTCCGATCATCCACGACATGCAGGGCTGGTTCTTTTCGCTGGCGGGATTGTCGTGACCGGAGCGGTCGTCGCCAAGGTTCGGGGAACTCCCCTGCACGAGTTCCCGGAAAACCTCTACATTCCCCCGGACGCGCTTCGGGTCGTCCTCGAGGAGACCTTCGAGGGGCCGCTGGATCTGCTGCTCTATCTGATCCAGCGCCGCAATCTCGACATCATGGCGGTTTCCGTCACCGAGGTGACGGAGCAATATCTCGGCTACATCGCGGTGATGGAGCGGCTGCGCATCGAGCTGGCGGCGGAATATCTCCTGATGGCGGCACTGCTGGCGGAGATCAAGTCCCGCCTGTTGCTTCCCAAGCCGGCGGAGGAGGAAGATGCGGAGGAGGATCCCCGGGCCCAACTGGTCCGGCGTCTGAAGGAATACGAACGGATCAAGCAGGCCGCCGTGGAACTGGACGGTCTGCCGCGCCTCGGGCGGGACCTGTTCCCGGTGCTCCTGACCGCCGACCTGCCGCCCAGGACCCCGAACTTGCCGAAGGTCACCGTCGATCAGCTCGCCGACGCCTTCCGCCAGGTCCTGGTGCGGGCGGAGCGCGGCCGAAGTCACGCCGTCCCGCGGGAGTCGCTGTCGGTACGGGCGCGCATGGTCCGCTTGCTCGAATCGCTCGGGCACGGAAAGCCGGTGGCGTTCGAACGCTTGTTCGATCCCGGCGAAGGGCGCGCCGGACTGGTGGTCACCTTTCTCGCCCTGCTGGAGCTTTGCCGGGAAGGGCGCATCGAGGTGTTGCAGCGCGAACCTCTGGCACCGATCCAAGTCCAACTGCGATGATCCTGCCGGATATCGTCGAGGCGTTGCTGCTGGCCTCGCCCGAGCCCCTGGACGAAAGACAGTTGCTGTCGCTGCTGGCGGACGAGGGGGTGGATCGTGGGGAGTTGGAGGCGGCTTTGGCGCGTCTCCGGCGGAACTGCGAAGGTCGTCCCCTCGAGCTGGTCCGGGTGGCCGGCGGCTGGCGCTACCAGGTACGGCGGGAATTTTCCCCTTGGGTGAGCCGCTTGTTTCCCGAGAAGGTGGGGCGTTATTCCCGCGCCTTGCTCGAGACCCTGGCGGTCATCGCCTATCGCCAGCCGGTGACCCGGGGCGACATCGAGGCCATCCGCGGGGTGACGGTCAGCAGCCAGATCATCCGTACTCTGGAGGCGCGCGAATGGATCCGGGTGGTCGGCCACAAAGAAGTGCCGGGACGCCCCGCGCTCTACCGGACCACGGACAAATTTCTCGCCGATTTCAACCTCGAGGCCCTCGAACAATTACCACCCCTGCCCGCCGATGAAGACAAAACGAACACCGACTGAATCCGATCCGGGCGGAAGCCTGCCCGACGGCGAGCGCCTCCACAAGGTGCTGGCCCATGCCGGCCTGGGCTCGCGGCGCCAGATCGAGCAGTGGATCCGCGAAGGCCGGGTGGAGATCAACAACCGTCAGGCCCGGCTCGGGGAGCGTTGGCACCGGGGCGATCGGGTCAAGGTGCACGGTCGGCCGGTCAACCTGGACCGGCGTCTGACCACCCGGACCCGGGTGCTGGTCTATCACAAGCCGCCGGGGGAGGTGGTGACCCGCCGCGATCCCCAGGGCCGGCCCACGGTCTTCCAGCGTCTGCCGAAGCTGGGCAAGGGCCGCTGGGTGGCGGTGGGGCGCCTCGACATCAACACCGAGGGTCTGTTGCTGCTCACCAACGACGGTGAACTGGCCAACCGCCTGATGCATCCTTCCGGCGAACTGGAGCGGGAATACGCGGTGCGGGTCTACGGCAGGGTGACCGACGACATGCTGGAACGCCTGGCCCAAGGGATCGAGCTGGAAGACGGTCCGGCCCGCTTCGAGTCCATCGAGCCGGTGGGGGGCGGGGGCGCCAACACCTGGTACCGGGTGACCCTGAAGGAGGGCCGCAACCGCATCGTCCGCCGTCTGTGGGAAGCGCTGGGGGTGACGGTGAGCCGGTTGATCCGGGTGCGTTACGGGCCGGTGGCGTTACCGCCGGGTCTCAAGATCGGCCGGTTTTACGAGTTGACTCCGAAGGAGGTCCAGCGTCTGGAGGCCGAACTTGGGCGATGAACCATCTGGAGAAGCTGGTGCGCCAGTATTATCAATGGCGTGGCTACATCGTCCGCGGCAACGTCCGGGTCGGGGCGCGGGAACAGGGAGGTTGGTCGGGGGAGCTGGACATCGTCGCCTACCATCCCTACAGCGATCATCTGATCCACCTGGAGCCCTCCATCGACACCCAGCCCTGGGAGGAGCGGGAAATCCGCTTCCGGCGCAAGTTCGAGGCCGGCCGGCGTTACATTCACCGCGAGATCTTTCCCTGGCTGGAACCGAGCACACCCCTGGAGCAGGTGGCCATCCTGGTGTCCGCCGGGCGGCGGGAACTGGGCGGTGGGAAGGTGATGTCCATCGACGAGTTCATGGCGATGGTACGGGAGGCTGTCGTCCGCCGCGGACCCCTGTGCCAAAGCGCCATCCCCGAGGAGTACGACTTACTGCGGACCCTGCAACTGGGATTGTGCGGCTATCGCCGGGTGGTGGACTGAGATACCATGCGCATCGCCCTGAAACTGGAATACGACGGCAGCCGCTACGCCGGCTGGCAGTATCAGCGTCATAGCCCCTCGGTCCAGGAAGCGGTGGAACGGGCCCTGGCCTTCGTCGCCGCCGCCCCGGTGCGGGTGGTGGCCGCCGGCCGCACCGACGCTGGCGTCCACGCCCTGGAGCAGATCGTCCATTTCGACACCGATGCCCGGCGCCCGGCGCGCGCCTGGGTCCAGGGCACCAACACCCGTCTGCCGGACGACGTCCGGGTGCTGTGGGCCAGGCCGGTCGCCGACGATTTCCACGCCCAGCGCAGCGCCCTGGCGCGTTGGTACCGTTACCGCATCTGCAACCGGCCGGTGGCCCCGGCCCTGGGGCGGACCCAGCTGACCTGGTGTCACCGGCCCCTGGACGAGGACCGGATGCGCCGGGCCGCCGCCCATCTGATCGGCGAGCACGATTTTTCCTCCTTCCGCGGCCCCTACTGCCAGTCCAAAAGCCCCTGCCGCCGGGTCTATCTGCTGGAGGTCGGCCGCCAGGGCGACGAGGTGTTCATCGACATCGTCGCCAACGCCTTCCTGCACAACATGGTGCGCAACATCGCCGGGGTGCTGATGGCGGTGGGCAGCGGCAAGCGGCCGGTGGACTGGCCCGCCGAGGTACTGGCCGCCCGCGACCGCCGCGCCGGCGGTGTCACCGCTCCGCCGAATGGTTTGTATTTCGCCGGAATCTGGTATCCTGAGAAATTCGGTCTGCCGCGCCAGCCGATCTTCGCGCGGCTGCCCCAGGACATCAAACGGGTGGAGGAGGAGCGCGACTTTGTCCCGGACGCGGGTTAAAATTTGCGGGTTCACCCGTCCCGGCGATGCGTTGGAAGCAGCGCGTCTGGGGGTGGATGCCGTCGGTCTGGTGTTCTATCCCGACAGTCCGCGGTATGTGACGCTGGAGACCGCCCGGGTGATCGCCGCGGCCCTGCCGGCGTTCGTGACCGTGGTGGGGCTGTTCGTGGATGCCGCGCCGGAAACCGTCGAGGCGGTGCTGGAACGGGTGCCTTTGGATCTGCTCCAGTTCCACGGCCAGGAAAGTCCGGAAGACTGTGCCCGCTACGGCCGTCCTTACATCAAAGCGATCCGGATGGCGGAAGGCATAGACCTGTACCGTGAGGCCGAACGTTTCCATCAGGCCCGCGGCCTGCTGCTGGACGCCTGGCATCCGGCCGTTCCCGGCGGCACCGGCGAGCGCTTCGACTGGGCGCGGATCCCTGCGGATTTGCCGCTACCGGTGATCCTGGCGGGCGGGCTGAGCCCGGACAACGTGGCCGAGGCGGTCCGCCGGGTCCGTCCCTGGGCGGTGGACGTCAGCTCCGGAGTGGAGAGCGCAAAGGGCGTCAAGGATCCGGCGAAGATGGCGGCGTTTTTACGAGAGGTTGGACATGGCGACAGCACCTGAACACTTGCATACTTATCGAATGCCGGACGAGCGCGGCCATTTCGGCCCCTACGGCGGTATCTTCGTGGCCGAAACCCTGATGTACCCCCTCGAGGAGCTGAAGGCGGCCTACGAAACTTATCTCAAGGACCCGGACTTTCTCGCCGAACTCGACCGGGATTTGAGCGACTACGTGGGCCGGCCCTCGCCGCTCTACTACGCCGAGCGCTGGAGCCGCGAGCTGGGCGGAGCGCAAATTTATCTCAAACGCGAGGATCTCAACCACACCGGCGCCCACAAGGTCAACAACACCATCGGCCAGGCCCTTCTGGCCAGGCGCATGGGCAAGCGGCGGGTGATCGCCGAGACCGGCGCGGGGCAGCACGGCGTGGCCACCGCCACCGTCGCCGCCCGCCTGGGGCTGGAGTGCGTGGTCTACATGGGCGAGGTGGACGTGGAGCGGCAGAAGCTCAACGTCTACCGCATGTCGCTGCTGGGGGCCGAAGTGCGGCCGGTGTCCTCCGGTTCCAGGACGCTCAAAGACGCCCTCAACGAGGCCCTGCGCGACTGGGTCACCAACGTGGACGACACCTTCTACATCATCGGCACCGTCGCCGGTCCCCATCCCTATCCGGCGATGGTGCGCGACTTCCAGGCGGTCATCGGCCGCGAGGCCAAGCGCCAGATCCTGGAAAAGGCCGGGCGCTTGCCCGACGCCCTGGTGGCCTGCGTCGGCGGCGGTTCCAACGCCATCGGCCTGTTCTATCCCTTCATCGAGGACGATGGCGTGGCCCTGTACGGGGTCGAGGCCGCCGGTTTGGGGTTGGAGACCGGGCGGCATTCCGCGCCCCTGTGCGCCGGTCGTCCCGGCGTGCTGCACGGCAACCGCACCTATCTGATGGAGGACGACGACGGCCAGATCATCGAGACTCATTCCATTTCCGCCGGTCTCGACTATCCCGGCGTCGGTCCAGAGCACGCCTGGCTCAAGGACTCGGGGCGGGCCACCTACGTCAGCGTCACCGACGACGAGGCCCTGGAGGCGTTCCACAGTCTCACCCGCATCGAGGGCATCATGCCGGCGCTGGAGTCGAGCCATGCCCTGGCCTATGCGATGAAGCTGGCCCCGCAGATGGACAAGGAGCAGATCATGATCGTCAACGTGTCCGGCCGCGGGGACAAGGACATTCACACCGTCGCCGAACGGGAGGGACTGAAACTGTGAGCCGTATTCAAGCCCGATTCGACCGACTGCGCGCCCAGGGCCGCAAAGCTCTGATTCCTTTCATCACCGCCGGGGATCCCGAGCCCGGCCTCACCGTGCCTCTGTTGCACGAGATGGTCGCTGCCGGTGCCGACATCCTCGAGCTGGGAGTACCGTTTTCCGATCCCATGGCCGACGGCCCGGTGATCCAACGGGCCTCCGAGCGTGCTCTGCGTCACCGCACCTCGCTGCGCCAGGTGTTGGACATGGTGGCCGAATTCCGCCGCCGCGACGGCGAAACCCCCATCGTGCTGATGGGGTATCTCAATCCCATCGAGCGTCTGGGTTACGGCGAGTTCGTGTCCCGGGCGAAGGCGGCGGGCGTCGACGGGGTGCTGACAGTGGATCTGCCGGTGGAAGAGGCCCGGGACGCCTTGCTGCCGTCGCTGTACGAGGCCGGTATCGACCCCATCTTCCTGCTCGCCCCTACCAGCCCGCCACGGCGCATCGAACAGGCCGACGCCGCCGGTCGGGGTTATCTGTATTACGTCTCCCTCAAGGGGGTGACCGGTGCCGGCCATCTGGATCTGGAGGACGTGGCCCGCAAGGTGGCGGCGATCAAGGCCCTGGCCAAACTGCCGGTGGGGGTCGGTTTCGGGGTCAAGGATGCGGCCACCGCCGCCCGCATGGCGCGGCTCGCCGACGCCGTGGTGGTGGGCAGCGCCCTGGTGGCCAAGGTGGAGGAAAACCTGGAAGCCCCGGCGCGGATCGGCCCTGAGATCACCGCCCTGCTGGTGGCGATGCGCCGGGCGATGGACGCGGAGGTGGCGCCGGCATGAGTTGGTTCCAGAAGCTGGTTCCGGCCCGGATTCGCACCGAGGCCAATCGCAAGAGCGGGGTGCCGGAGGGGTTGTGGAGCAAGTGCCCGGCCTGCAGCGCCATCCTCTACAAGGCGGAACTGGAACGCAACCTGGAGGTGTGCCCCAAGTGCAACCACCACATGCGCATCGGTGGGCGCAAGCGCCTCGACGTCTTCCTCGATCCGGAGGGGCGTGAGGAAATCGGCGCCGAGCTTCGTCCCAGCGATCCTCTCAAGTTCAAGGATACCAAGAAGTACAGGGACCGCATCGCCCAGGCCCAGAAGGCCACCGGCGAAACCGACGCCCTGGTGGTGATGCGCGGTCTGCTCAAGGGGCAGGCCCTGGTGGCGGCGGCCTTCGACTTCAACTTCATGGGCGGCTCCATGGGGTCGGTGGTCGGCGAACGCTTCGTCCGCGGCGTCGAGCGCGCCCTGGCGGACAAGATTCCACTGGTGGTGTTCACCGCCAGCGGCGGGGCACGGATGCAGGAATCCCTCCTGTCCCTGTTTCAGATGGCCAAGACCTCGGCAGCTCTGGCCCGGCTGGGGGCGGCGGGTCTGCCGTTCGTCTCGGTGATGACCGACCCCACCATGGGCGGGGTGTCGGCCAGCCTGGCGATGCTGGGGGACCTGAACCTCGCCGAGCCGGGGGCCCTGATCGGCTTCGCCGGCCCGCGGGTGATCGAGCAGACCGTGCGCGAGAAGCTACCGGAGGGTTTCCAGCGCAGCGAGTTCCTTCTGGAACACGGCGCCCTGGACATGATCGTCGACCGCCGCGACCTGCGTGATACCGTCGCTGGTCTACTGGCGCTCCTGAGTCCCGCCCGAACGCTGCTCCGTCCCTCTTCCCAGGATCGGCACGGTGGGGAATTGGGGGTGGATATCGGATCCGCGGCGCGAGTGGGCGACGAGGGTGACGCAGCCTAGGCCCCGCTTCGCTTGCCTGGAAGACTGGCTTTCCTGGCAACAGACGCTTCATCCCCGCAAGATCGACCTCGGCCTGGGACGGGTGCGCCGGGTCTTCGAGCGCCTGTCCCCCCGTTACCGGCCGCCGCCGACCATCACGGTCGCCGGTACCAACGGCAAGGGTTCCTGTGTGGCGCTGCTGGACGCGGTGCTCCGCGCCGCCGGCTACCGGGTGGGTGCCTACACTTCCCCGCATCTGTTGCGCTACAACGAGCGCATTCGGATCGACGGTGCTCCCGTAAGCGACCGGGACATCTGCGCCGCCTTCGACCGGATCGATCGGGCCCGCGACGGGGTCAGTCTGAGTTTCTTCGAGTTCGCCACCCTGGCCGCGCTGGATCTATTCCATCGGGCCGGTGTCGAGGTCCAATTGCTGGAAGTGGGGCTGGGAGGGCGCCTGGACGCCGTCAACGTGATCGATGCCGACGTGGCCATCGTCACCAGCGTCGACATCGATCACAAGGAATGGTTGGGGGAGGACCGCGAAGCCATCGGTCTCGAGAAAGCCGGGGTGTTGCGTCCGGGGCGTCCGGCCATCATCGGGGATCGGCAGCCGCCCGCCAGTCTGCTGCGGTACGGGGCGAAGCTGGGGGCCAGGCTGTTCCGTCTGGGAAGGGATTTCGATCATCGCCTCCACGGGGAGACCTGGGACTGGCAGGACGCCGATTCCCGGCTGGAGGGGCTACCCCTTCCGGCCCTCCCGGGAAGACAGCAGTTGGACAACGCCGCGGTGGCGGTCGCCGCCTTGCGGAAGTTCAGCCTTCCGGTGGCTGTCGACGCGATCCGTGCCGGTCTGACCCGGGTTCACCTGCCGGGACGCTACCAGCTCATCGACGGCGATCCGCCCGTGCTCCTGGACGTGGCCCACAACCCCCAGGCGGTCCGGCTGCTGTCGGATTACCTGGCCCAGCGCTTTCCCGGGAGACGGATCTTGGCCCTCTTCGCCGCCATGGCCGACAAGGACATCGAGGGAATGCTCCGCCAGATGAAGCACCGGGTCGCGCTCTGGGCCTTGGCGCCGTTGCCGGACAATCCCCGGGCGGCGTCCCTGGAGCGGCTGCACCGGGCCTTCGCCGCCGAAGGCCTGAAAACGCCGTTGAGCGGGTTCGCCGATTGCCGCCAGGCGCTGGCGGCCCTGAGACGGCGGGCCCGGCCGGACGACGTGATCGTGGTCTTCGGTTCCTTCTTTCTGGCAGCGGAAGTACTGGCCTCCGATGGATGAACGGTTGAAACGGCGTTTGGTCGGCGGTGCGGTGCTGGTGCTGCTGGCCGTCATCTTCCTGCCCATGTTGTTCGAGGATGCCCTGATCCGTCCGCCTGCTCTGGAAGACACCCTGCCGGAGCCCCCCGCCCCCGGGGAACTTCCCCCGCCCTCCGTGGTCTCTCCTCCGCCCAGACTGCCCCTTGCCTCCGCCTGGGCGGTCCAGGTGGGCAGTTTCGTGCAGTCGGACAATGCCGCCAAGCTGGAGGCGAGGTTACGCGGCGCCGGTTTCCCCGCCTTCGTCGATACCGTGGCCACCCCCAAGGGACTTCGCTACCGGGTCCGCGTGGGACCGGTGCTCGACAAGAGCGAGGCGGCAAGGCTGGCCGAACGCATTCACGAGCGGCTGGGGCTGAAGGGCTTCGTCGTTTCCCATCCCCAATAATCCAGTTCGTTAAGCCGGTCACGAACCGGTCAATTTTCCGGGCTATAGTTGCTTTGGGAACGATGCTTTTTTCGCTCTATTGTTCAATTATATGAAATAATATGTATTATATTGAAATTTTGTAAATCGTTATTATAATAACGATGGATTCTAACTTTAGAACTAAGCGGAGACGACCATGAAGAAATTGCTGATGATCCTGACTCTGGTGGGATTGAGCGCTATGGCAGCGGCCCAGGATGCACCGCGTTCGGTGAACGAGGCGGTCTCGAAATGGAATCAGGTGCTGCGCCAGGGCAATCTCGACGCCCTGATGCATCTGTACGCCAAGGATGCCATGGTGTTGCTGCCCAATGGCGAGGTGGTGAAGGACAAGGCGGCCATTCGCCGCTTCTGGCGCCACTTGCTGGCCAAGAAGGGCGGTCGTTACGAGATGGATCTGGACGACGTCCTCTACTCCAAGGACGACACCGTGGTGTCGACCTTGCGCTGGAACAACCTGGACGGCGAGCTGAAATACACCTACGACGGCGTCATCTACAACGTCTTCAAGAAACAGCCGGACGGCACCTGGAAGGCCCAGGTCCAGCGCTGGAACTGATCGCCGAACGAAAACCTGATTATTTCAGGACCGCGGAAGAAAGGCCCCGGCAGGTGCCGGGACACCTTTCCAGGCGGTTTTTTTATGCCTGCCGTCGCCGGGCCTGGCCGTAACGGCTTTCCACGTAGCGTTCCACCAGGGCTTGGAATTCCTCGGCGATCCGATCGCCCTTGAGGGTGACGGTCTTGCGCCCGTCCTCGTACACCGGCGCCACCGGGTTCTCCCCCGTTCCCGGCAGGCTGATGCCGATGTTGGCGTTCTTGCTTTCCCCGGGGCCGTTGACCACGCAGCCCATCACCGCCACGTGCATCTCCTCGACGCCGGGGTATCGTTCCCGCCATTCGGGCATCTTGCGGCGCAGGTAGTCCTGAATCTGCTGGGCCAGCCGCTGGAAGTAATCGCTGGTGGTGCGGCCGCAGCCGGGGCAGGCGATGACCTGGGGGGTGAAGGAGCGGATCCCCATGGTCTGGAGGATCTCCTGGGCGACGACGACTTCCTTGGTGCGCGAGGCGCCCGGCTCCGGGGTCAGGGAGATACGGATGGTGTCGCCGATGCCCTGCTGCAGCAACACCGCGAGGGCGGCGGTGGAAGCGACGATGCCCTTGGTGCCGATGCCGGCTTCGGTCAGCCCCAGGTGAAGGGCGTAGTCGCAGCGCCGGGCCAGTTCCTGATAGACGGCGATCAGCTCCTGCACTCCGCTCATCTTGCAGGAAATGACGATTCGATCCGGCGGCAACCCCAGTTCCTCGGCTTTGGCGGCGCTTTCCAGGGCCGAGGTGATCACCGCGTCGCGCATCACCTCGTCCAGATCGCGGGGAGTGGGAGATTTGGCGTTCTCGTCCAGCAGGCGGGCCAGTACCGACTGGTCGAGGCTGCCCCAGTTGACGCCGATGCGCACCGGCTTGTCGAAGCGAAGGGCGAATTCGATCATCTGGGCGAACTGGGGATCGCGCTTGGAGCCGCGGCCGACGTTGCCGGGATTGATACGAAACTTGGCGAGCGCCTCGCCGCAGGCCGGGTGTTTGGCCAGCAAGCGGTGGCCGTTGAAGTGGAAGTCACCCACCAACGGCACGTCGCAGCCGCGGCGGTCCAGTTCCTCGCGGATCCTGGGGACGGCGGCGGCAGCCGCTTCGGTGTTGACGGTGATGCGGACGATTTCCGAGCCGGCCTGGGCCAGTTCGATCACCTGGTCCACGGTGGCGGCCACGTCCTCGGTGGCGGTGTTGGTCATGGACTGGACGACGACGGGGGCGCCGCCGCCGATTTGAACGTTGCCGACCCGGACGCCGACGGAGGTTCTTCTCGGGATTGGGGGGGTGCTCATGTCTGCCTTCGAAGTGCGTGTCAGCTGCTAGTATTGTTGATGGAACGACCCGACGGTCACCGTGGCAACATTATAAGTGAAACGCCGCTTCCGTGAGGATTCATTATTTTTCCGACATTCATCTGGAATTCGGCGCCATCGAACTACCGCAGGTCGATGCCGACGTGGTGGTGGCCGCCGGTGACATCGGCGTCGGCCTGCAGGGACTGCGCTGGCTGGCGCGCCTGAACAAGCCGGTGATCTACGTGGCCGGCAATCACGAGTTCTATTCCCACGAATATACTTCCCTGCTCGCCCGCCTGAGCGAAGCGGCGAAGGGCAGCCAAGTGTGCTTTCTGGAAAACGGCAGCCACGTGATCGGCCGGGTGCGCTTTCTCGGCTGCACCCTGTGGACCGACCTGGGAGCCGGGGACGAAGACGTGAGCCGGCTGGAGTCGTCGGTCAACGATTTCCGCAAGATCCGTTTCCGGGACGGTGACTACCGCCTCCATCATTATCTGTCCCTGCACCGGCGCTCGCGCGAGTGGCTGGAACGGGCGCTGCAGACCCCTTTCCCGGGACCGACCGTGGTGGTGACCCATCACGCCCCCACTTTCTGGAGCTGGGACAACCGCCCCTCGGCCCTCAACCGTTTCGCCTACTGCAACGATCTGCGCGAGCTCATGTACCGCTACGAGATCGCCGCCTGGTTTCACGGCCATACCCATGTGGTGTGGGACTACCGCTGCGCCGACACCCGGGTGCTGTGCAATCCTCGTGGTTATCAGGGGCGCCGGCTGGTGGCCGATTTCCGCGCCGACCGGGTGGTCGAGATTTGACCGCCGTCCCCTTACCGGCTTTTCATCCGCCGTCGGCGTGCTACTTTTCTAAGTAGTGGAGTGAAATTCGTGAGGAGGGTCACCCTTTGGACATCGCAACGCTGGTGGGTTTTCTCGGTGGTCTCGGGATCATCGGGGCCTCCATCGCCATGGGGGGCGATTTCAGCCTGTTCATCAACGTCCCCTCGATCCTGATCGTGTTCGGGGGCACCTTCATGGTGACCCTGATGAAAATCACCCTGGGCGATTTCTTCCGCTCCTTCGGCGTGGCGTTGAAGGCGTTCTTCAACAAGCTCGACGACCCCGCCAAGCTGATCGAGGAGGCGGTGCGGCTGGCCGACGTGGCGCGCAAGAACGGTCTGTTGGCCCTGGAGAACGAAAACGTCGAGAATCCCTTTCTGCAGAAGGGGATCACTCTCTGTGTCGACGGTCACGATCCGGCCCTGATCCGCAAGATGCTCAGCGAGGAGATCAACCAGGCGATCAAGCGTCACGAGGTGGGACAGGCCATGTGGTCGGCCATCGGCGACATGGCCCCGGCCATGGGGATGATCGGGACCCTGATCGGTCTGGTGCAGATGCTGGCCAACATGTCGGACCCGGCGAGCATCGGGCCGGCCATGGCGGTGGCCCTGCTGACCACGCTGTACGGGGCGGTGATCGCCAACGCCTTCGCCATTCCCCTGGCGGACAAGCTGGCCTTGATCAGCGAATATGAAAAGACCGCCAAGTCGCTCGTCCTGGAAACCATCAACGGCATTCAGGAGGGCATGAATCCCAAGGTGCTGGAAACCCTGCTCAACGCCTACGTGCCCGAGAAGAAACGCAACAACGGTGACTGACCATGTCCGAATCGGCCGAAGAATGTCCCAAGTGTAAGGCGGGCGCACCGGCCTGGGTGATGACCTTCGCCGACCTGATGTCGCTGCTGATGTGTTTTTTCGTCCTGCTGTTGTCGTTCGCCACCATGGACGTGATCCGCTTTAAGCAGATGGCCGCCTCCCTGAAGAACGCCTTCGGGGTCCAGACCGAGATCGCCGCCTACGAAGTGGTCAAGGGCACCAGCGTCATCGCCCAGCATTTCAGTCCCGCCACGGTGGAACCGACGCCGCTCGACGAAATCCGCCAGACCACCACCGAGGACCTGCCCAATCTGGCGATTCCCGAATCCACCCGGGAGACCCAGGCGCAGGACAAGGGGGAGATGGACAAGGAGGAGATGGAAAGGCGACTGGCGGAGGAGCGCCGCAAGGAGCTGGAGGCCGAGGCCAGGCGGATTCGGGAATCGCTGCTGGAGGAGATCAAGGCCGGCAGAATCAGCGTGGAGACCGAAAAGGACAAGATCATCGTCCGGATTCACGAGCGAGGTTCCTTCCCCTCCGGCAGTGCGGTCCTGAACGCCGGCTTCGGGCCGGCCATGAAAAAGATCATCGCCGTGGTCAAGCACAGTCGTGGCAAGGTGATCGTGGCCGGTCACACCGACAACGTTCCCATTCGCACCGAGTGGTACCGCTCCAACTGGGAGTTGTCCGCGGCCCGGGCGGTGACCGTGGCCCATGAACTGCTGAAGGGCGGGGTCGATCCCAAGCGGCTGATGGTCGCCGGTTACGCCGACACCCGACCCCTGGTTCCCAACGATTCCGCCGCCAACCGGGCCCGGAACCGCCGCGTGGAAATCATTCTGGAACAGCCATCCGGGGAGGAACCGGCCTCCCCGCCCGTCCATTGAACGAGGGAGGAGACGAATGCAGCCGCTGCAACCGACTCACCAAACGGAGGAGAGACGCCGGTTTTTCCGGGTCGAGGATGAAATCGTCCTGGTCTATCGCCCCATCGCCCCGGAGGACATGCCGGATCCTTCCCAGTTTCAGAACCAGGTCCTGGATCCCTTCTCCCTGACCTCGACCCTGGAGTATCTGACTCAGGAATCCCATGCCCACCTGCGGCGCATCGAGCGCGACAACCCCGACGTGGCCGAGTATCTGAAGACCCTGGAGCGCAAGATCGACGTGCTGGCCCAGGCTCTGATGATCAGCAACAACCGCCTGGTCGATCAGCCCACCCGCAAGGTAAACCTCAGTGCGGCGGGCATCGCCTTCGACGCCGATCAGCCCATCGCCGAAGGCGGCCTGCTCGAACTCAAGATGGTGCTGCCGCCCTCCTTGGTGGGGATCGTCACCTTCGGCCGGGTCGTCTATTGTTCGCCCTGTGAGGGGGAGAAAAGCTGGCGGGTGGGGGTCGATTTCCTGAGTATGCGGGAACAGGACCGGGAAGTGCTCATCCGCCACGTGGTCAAGCGCCAGCTCGCTTTGCTGCGTGAGCGCAAACAGGTTTCCGAGGGAGAGTAGAGAGTTTTCCTGTTATACTAGCGCGGCACGGATCCGCCTGTTCGAACGAACCCATGCTGTCCCCCACCGGGGAATCGTTGTTGAACCGCCTCGCCGACGGCCGCTTCCACTCCGGGGAGCGGCTGGCCCATGACTTGGGGGTGAGCCGGAGCGCCGTCTGGAAGCAGATACGCGCCTTGCAGGATCTGGGGCTGGAGATTCAGGCGGTTTCCGGGCGCGGTTATCGTCTGGCCCAGCCTTTCGAGCGCCTCGACGAAGCGGCCATCCTCGGTGCCCTGGATCCCGGTCTCCCCCGGCCCCGCCTGGAAATTCACGCCTGTCTGCCTTCCACCAACAGCTATCTGATGAGCGCCCCGCTGGAGGAGGGTCAGGCGCGGGTCTGCCTGGCCGAGACCCAGACGGCGGGCAGGGGACGCCTGGGACGGCGTTGGGTTTCCCCCTTCGGTTGCAACATCTACTTGTCATTGGCGTGGCGTTTCACCGACGCGGCGTTGACCGCGGGTTTGAGCCTGGCGGTGGGGGTCGCCGTGGTGCGGGCCCTCGACGGCCTGGGATTTTCCGGGCTCGCCCTGAAATGGCCCAACGACGTGCTCTGGCGGGGGCGCAAGCTGGCCGGGGTGCTGATCGAGGCGGTCGGCGAGTATCAGGGGGAGTGCAAAGTGGTGGTCGGTCTGGGTTTGAATCTCTGGTTGCCCCCGCGGGTGGCCGGGGCCATCGATCAGCCGTGGGTGGATGCCTACACCATCCTGGGACGAATGCCGCCGCGCAACCGGACCGTCGCCAGCTTGTTGAATCGGCTGTTGCCGCTGTTGGGCGATTACGAAAACGGCGGCCTGACCCCCTGGCTCGGGGACTGGCGCCGCTGGAACTGCATTCTCGGCCGGGCGGTGACGGTCTGGCAGGGCCGGGAACGGTTTGAGGCCACCGCGGTCGACGTCACCGAAGAAGGTCTGCTGCGGCTGGTGGACCGGCAAGGTCGGGAGCGGCTGCTGGCGGCCGGCGACGTCCGATTGCGCCTGCGGGAGGACGGGGATGGAACTGTTGGTTGACAGTGGCAACAGCCGCCTGAAATGGGCGCTGCTCGAGGAAGGGATGCTGCAGCCGGGTGGAAGCTGCGACGGCGGCGCCGCATTGACCGAGGAGCGTCTGGAGGAGATCTGGGGGGAACTGCCGGTGCCGCGGCGGATCTGGATCGCCAATGTGGCGGGAACCGAGACGGCTGCACGCATCCGCTCCTGGAGCGAAACCCGCTGGAAGCGCACTCCCCGTTTCCTGAGCGCCCAGGCCGAAGGATTCGGCGTGACCAACGGCTATCGGGAACCCGAGCGCCTGGGGGTGGATCGTTGGCTGGCGGTGATCGCGGCCCGGCATCATTGTCCCCTGCCCGCCTGTGTCGTCGATTGCGGTACGGCCCTGACCCTGGACGTGGTCGATGAGAACGGCGTGCATCACGGGGGGCTGATCTGCCCCGGTGCGGCGCTGATGCGGCGTGCCCTGGTACAGGGAACCGCCGATCTCAGGCTGGACGGCGAAGAACCGGTGTCCGGCCCGTTGGCCGACGGCACCGCCGCCGCGGTGGCCCTGGGAGTCCACCAGGCCTTGCTCGGCTTCGTGGAGCGCAGCGTGCGGGAACTGGAACGGTGCTGGTCGCCACTGCACGTGATCCTGACCGGCGGCGGGGCGAGTCGGCTGGCTGCCGACTTGTCCCTGCCGCTCCATCTGGCTCCGGACCTAGTGCTGAAAGGACTGGCCGTGGTCAGCCGGGGCGTATGAGCCGGCGCTTGTTCGCCATTCTGCTGGCGGCCAATCTGATTGTGCTGCTGTGGGGCATGCGGGAACCGCGCCCCTCCGGAGATGGATGGGTGTCCCCGGACGATTCGGTCGCGACCTCCCTGGTTCTTCTGGAGGAGCGCCCGGAGCTACCGACGCCCTCGCAGCCCGAAACGGCGCCCTTCTCGGGCACGGCGCCGGCTTCGCCGAAGGCCGCCGGGCGCTGCCAGTGTGCCGGCCCCTTCGAAGATCCGGCGGCGGCGGGAAATTTCGCCGCCCAGCTCCACCGGCTCGGCATCGACGTGGAGGTGGAGACGGCGCCGGCGACCGCGGTGGAGGGTTATTGGTTGATGTATCCCGCCGCCGACATGGCCCGGGCGCGGCGGAATCTGCGCCGGCTCCAGGCCCTGGGGCTCACCGACCTCTGGCTGTTCGAGCGGGGTCCCTGGCGTGGGGCCGTTTCCCTGGGCCTGTATTCGGAATGGTCCCGTGCCGAAGCCGTCGCCGACCGGCTGCGCGCCCAGGGAATCGATGTCGCCGTTCTCCCCCGCCACCGTCGGGTCACCGTGTTCTGGGTGAGATTGCGCCGGGAACCGTTCCCGGGCTGGCTGAGCGGTCTTGCCTCTGGCCTGGGAGGTCGGGATTGTCGTCACTTGGACGAGTCGGTGGCGCCGATTCGCCCGGAAGCGGTGCTGTCGGTTTCCGAAGGCAGTTCCTCCCCACGGCTGTAACGCAGGCTCACCAGAAGCAGAAACTGGATGCCGAAGATCAGATTGGCCAGGAGCAGATGGACCGGCTGGATCACCGGAGGGATGCCGAGCCGTTCCATGCCGATGCCGGTGGCGACCGCCGTCACCACCAACAACCCCAAAATCAGGTTGAGTTTGAACAGCAGGTGATCCTGCGGCAGAAAACGGATGAAGCGCCAGATGACGACCAGGTTGGCGCACAGGAGCAGGAGGGCGAAGGCCCGGTGCAGATAGAACACCCAGGGCAGCCTGGCGGGCCACAACTCCCGGTGGCCGTAGTCCATGGCTTTGGCGATCGTGTCCACCGCTTCCCGCACCTGGGCCCCCAGAACGATCTGGATCAGGGTCATCGCCAGGATCAGGACCAGCAGTATGGTATGGCCCGGGGAGATCGCGTGGAGATGCAGTCGGGCAAAACTGGCTCTCTGGGAGCGGGCCACGGCGTAGATCAATAGAGCGACGATCGCGAGCGCCAGCAGCATGTGGGCGGTGATCAGCAGCGGGTGCAGATTGCTGCTGACCACCACCGCGCCCAGCCAGCCCTGGAACATCACCAGCACCAGGGCGGCGAGGGCGGCATGGAACACCGGGGGATCCCGTTTCAGGAACCCCCGGGCCTGCCATACGGTAACGATGATCAAAATGCCGATGGTGACGCCGGTCAGGCGGTTGAGGTATTCAGTCCAGGTCTTGACGGGATTGAAATCGGTGTCGGCGTAGCCCAGATCGGCGTAGATCCGGTGATAGTCGGGGGGAAGCTGGGATTCCGCCGTCGGCGGGATCCAGCGGCCGAAGCAGGTGGGCCAGTCGGGACAGCCCATGCCGGCACCCGAGGCCCGCACCACGGCGCCCACCAGGATGAGGAAATACACGGCGGCGATCGTGATCGTGCCGATGCGGCGGAAGCGCCGCACCGCGGTTTCGTCTATGGCCATGCCGGTGCCCAGTGTGGATCTTGGACTCGCACTATACCGGCTTGGAAAAAGCCTTGGCAAGGGGGCGGGAAAGGGCGTTGATCGGCACCCCGCTAAGCGAAGATCTGCCGGGTTTCGTCGATCCCTTCCAGTTCGACGACTTCGATCTCCGGCGCCACTCCCAGCCGCCCGAAGGCGGGGATCCGGGACACGTCCACCGGTGGCTCCTTCCCTTTGCTAGTCAAGTTTTCCAGGTAGGCCACCTGGATGACGTCGACGTAATCGGCCTCTTCCGTGTCCGGTCGGCGCTGCCAGTCGCGATACTCCCTGACCACCTGGAGCAGGGTTTCGGGGAAGTTCCAGTTCTGCAGAATCATTTCCCCGATCCGGGGGTGTAGTGCTTCGAGCAGACGGTCCAGCCGGGCTTGGTCGGCGCTGAGCTTGGGACTCTGGTTGGCCAGGACCAGAATGGGAAGTTTGCCGATCTGATGGATCAGGCCCGCCAGCAGTGCCTGTTCGTTGTCGAGATGGGAGCAGAGGGATGCCAAGGCCCGGCTGATGGCGGCGACGTCGACGCTGGTCTGCCAGATGGTCTGGAAGTATTTCTCCAGCAACGGCGAGTCCGGCGTGAATACCTGTTTCATCGCCAGGCCGGTGATCAGGGATCGCACCGTGTCGTATCCCAGACGCATGATGGCCATCTGCAGGTTAGTGATCTCGGTGCGGGCCCGGTACAGAGGGCTGTTGGCCACCTGCAGCAGACGGGCGGCGAGAGCGGCGTCCTCGCTGATCAATTGGGCCAGTTGAGATGCCGTGGTGTCGCCGCTTTCCACCGCCTTACGCACTTTGAGCGCCACTTCCGGCAGGGTGGGCAGATCGATGCGGTCGTTCTTGATTTCGTCGAGGAGATGATCGAGGAATTCCCGTTCGTCGGTGAATTGCATAGCCAGCCGTTCCCGCAAGGAATGAAAACTTCACGGCAAAGTATAGCTAAGATCCAGCCGGTGCAACGGGATCGCCGGTTCCATTTCCAGTCGTATCGTGGAACTGTGTGCCCGGTCACGTCTCACGACGGCAAGCAATTCCCGCATCGGCCCGGCGGGGGCAGCTTCGATCACTTGGCCTGCGGTCTCACCCGCGTCCACTAGGGGTTCACCGGGTGCCGGCGTCTGGGACAGCGGGCCCGCGAGGCGGTACATGCACCGCTTGACCTGGCCGCGGAATTGGGCTCTGGCGATCACCTCCTGTCCGGTGTAGCAACCCTTGTCGAAACTGACGCCGCCGATGCGGTCGAGGTTGAGCATCTGGGGGAGGAATCTTTCCGAGGTGGCGGTGTGGATCGTCGGAACGCCACTGCGGATTTCCCGCAGGGACCAGGCCGTGTCCCCGGTGACGACGACCTCGGGTCTGGTTTCCAGTTCTCGCCACGTCGCCTCAATCCGTGGCGGCTCCCCCACCACCAGCCAGCGTGGGTCGCGGTCCAGCACCCGGATCCACGCCAGGTCCTCGATCCGGGTCACGGCGTCGGTTTCCTCCGGCAGGGGGTGGATCCGCACGGCCGCCGGTCCGGCGACCCCGGCCAGACCGATCTCCGTGACCTGGATTTCCACCCTGGCGCGCAACACGTACATTTGCAGGCGCCGGGCGACCGCTTCGGCCAGGTCGGCGGCCAGGAGGAGAAGATACCCGTCCTCCCGCGCCAGAATCCGGAAGGTGGCGACGACCCGGCCCTGAGGATTGCAGAAGGCACCCAGGCTGCTCCGGGTCGGGTCGATTCGGCGCAGATCGCAGGTCGCTTGACCCTGGAGGAAGGTGAAGGCGTCGGCGCCGACCACTCGGAGCCCGGCCAGTCCGGGAACGGGCATGAGCTGGATCGTATCCGCCGTCGGCGGTGCGGCAGGTGTCTTCCGGTCGTTTTCCATCGGACGGCTCCTGGAAAGTTGGCCAACTTGGCAAAACCATTCTATGGTTAAAAGGGGCTGTCACAAAACTGTCACATTGTGACAAACCGGTTCGCCGATCGGGAAGCGGATCTTCCCGGTCGCCTGGAATCCGGAGGGAGGAGCGATAACAATGACAAAGCGTCTGACGGTGTCGTGCCGCCCGTGGGTGGTGCGGCCGATCGTGGTTCTGGTTCTTTTCTCGGTCGCCCGGCCGGCGGGGGCCATCCCCTCGCCCGACCTGCTGATCAATTTTTCCGCCAGTGCGGCCCAGGTACTGGGCCTGCTTTCGGTCATGGTGGGCGGTTTCGCCTACCGCGCCGGTGCGCGACCCGATTACCGCACCGAACGACGGCGCGCCTGGCGCTGGGTGTTTCGGGGCACCCTGGTGTGCCTGGCTCTGTCGGTCGGGCTCAACGTCTATCAGTACACCCGGGCGCTGGACCGGGAAAACCGGCGCTTGCGCCTGAATCTGATCCGGCCTTCGGTGGAGGAGGGCAAACGGGTCGGTGACGTCTCGCTCAAGACCCTTTCCTTCAGCCGTCAGCTGACCCATCCGCTCGGCATCGCTACCGAGCGTCTGGCCCGATGGCTCGAACAGGGGAAGCCGTTGAATCTCATCGACATCCGCGAGCCCGAGGAAGTGGAGAAGGGGCGGATCGCCGGCAGTTGGCATATCCGCTACCCCGACCTGCGCCGCCGGCCGGACAAACTGGTCAAACCGGGGGCGCGGACGGTGCTGCTCTGTTTTTCCGGCAATCGCAGTTCCGAACTGTGCGACTACTTTCACCGCCAGGGTTACGACTGCCGTTTCCTCGTCGGCGGCTATGAAAAATGGATCGCCGAGGATCGCCCCCTGCAGATGGCCGAAGGGCGCTCCCCGGATCAGCTCCGCGATCTGCCCGACTTCCCCAACAAGGACACCTTGCTGACCACGGAACAGGTCACCGAGCTGGTCCGGAACCACAGGGCGCTGTTCGTCGACGTGCGCTATCCGGGGGACTTCGAACGCGGTCATCTGCCCGGGGCGGTCAATCTGCCCATCCGCAAGCTGCCGACCGAAGAACTGGAGGCGCGCCTGCGGCAACTGCCCAAGGATCGTCCCGTCATCGCCCCCTGCTATGACAAGCGCAGCTGTTTCTACGCCCAGATCCTGGGAATCCGGCTGTCCCGCCTGGGGTACGACTACCGCGGCCGCTACACCCTGCCCCACGAGTTCTATCTTCCTGGAACGGACAAGGAATATGTGGCCCAGTGGCGCGCCGCCCGCGAAGGCCGTTCGTTGCTGGACTGGATCGCCGAACCGCTCCAGGCCGCCTTGACGCGCTTGCAGCAGGCCACCGGACATCTGGTGGCGGCGATCGCCCTGATGGTGGCAGGGTTGCGGCTGGC
>Ga0256841_1000776_pt1 | contig 30560 bp, 26 predicted proteins | sample 356308metaG_FD_185971 | JGI IMG/M metagenome (GOLD analysis project Ga0256841, IMG submission 185971) | Hydrothermal vent microbial communities from Mid Atlantic Ridge, Atlantic Ocean - 356-308 | ecosystem: Environmental > Aquatic > Marine > Hydrothermal vents | place: Atlantic Ocean: Mid... | reverse complement strand
TACGGTATTAAGCAAAATTGGCTTGCCCATCAAATCGGACTAAAACCCCAAACGCTTTCTTATTTGTTGAACGAAAGTAAAAAATTCAATGTAGATTTATATAAATCGATTAAAGAAATCATCAATGCTTATCAATACGATCAAGAACTTTTTAACAGCAGATTTGATGATAATTACGATTTGTTCGACGATGAGAAATTGCGTATCGGTATTGGCGGAAGAATAAGGATTTTCGCAAAACGTAAATACGGTACGTTAAAAAAACTTGCCAATGCAATGGAAATCTCCCCGCAACAACTACAACAATATATTACCGGTAAGCGTGAACCCGGTTCGAGAATTTTAATTAAACTTTTAAGACTTGGCTGCGATATAAATTGGTTGCTGAGCGGAACGGAATCTCTGGAATCTTTCAAAATTGATAAATTGGAGCGCGAGCTGAGAAAACTTCAAGAAAGTTTAAATCAAATCTCGGAGCTTGTGCGCAAATAATTCACACCACATTTACGCTTTTATTACAATCAAAATAATTCTGAAGAAGTTTGCGGTACAGAATGAAGTTTGTGGAGCTAGGCGGGCTCGAACCGCCGACCTTTTGACTGCCAGTCAAACGCTCTCCCAACTGAGCTATAGCCCCAAAGTTTTATTTCCGGTTGCTAAACTTATAAAACTCGTTTCTAATTGTCAATCACGCAATTCGTTTTCATTTAACGTGTACGAAAATATTTTGTTCCCGTCCTTATCGTAAACAGTACAAGTTAAATTCCGGTTTTTTCTCGGACCTGTAACTTCGAAAATTGCAAAGTTCCTTTTTTCAACCAGAGTGCCGTCAATTCTTAAACGGTTCGGCGCATTTTTAAATGATGTGGGTCCGGATGTAAAAGGTGAAATTGTAAAATCATACAAAGGGTATGTTCCCCTTCTTTCCAGCTTTGAAATTTCGGTTCTGTGAACATCACCGGTTAGAAAAATAACTCCGTTTATTCCCTCTTGTTCAATTAATTTCAGCAATTTGGTTTTTTCTACCGGATAACCGGAATAATTTTCTTCCGTTGGGGTTGGATTTAAAACTTGACCGCCGATTGCAATGATTTTAAAAGGAGCGTGGCTTGTTGCAAGGTTGTCGATTAACCATTCTATTTGCTCATCGCCAAGTATTTGCCTCTTGCCGAATTTCCTTCTATCGGGGCTCCGGTAATACCTGTTATCGAGCAAAAAGAAATCCACATCACCCCAAGTAAACATTGTTGTAGTGCCGGGTTTTCCGTTTATCCCATACGACGGATTTCCCCAGAATAGTTTGAATGCTTCCAGAGTGGTTTCCTTATTCCAAAATCCGCGGTCGCTGTTATTTGGACCGAAATCATGATCGTCCCAAATTGCATAATGATGCGTTGAACCTAAAAGCGGCTGCAATTCCGCCAACGATCTTCCATGTGTAAATCTTTTTAATATACCGGTTCTCGAATTCCAATCGACTTCCCTAAGATAGAAATTATCACCCAACCAAAGCATAAAATCCGGTTGTTTATCATTTATGCTTAAAAATATCTCATAATCGCCGCCGTAAGGTTTTCCCGGACGGTCGTATTGTTTTTGATTGATAAATGCACCGCTTCCGGTGGCAAATGAAAAATTAGGCGGATCTTCGCGCCATTGCCACAATTTCTGTGTTTTAAACCTGAGGGGATACGGTCTTTCCACAACTTTTCCGTTTATCACAACTTCATATTCATAAGTGTTTCCCGGTTCAACTTCATCGGCAATTAATTTTGCAGTAAATGCATCTTCCTTATTCGTATGCACCGAACTTGTTTCATGTTTCTTCTTTTTATCGTAAATGTGCCAGTATACTACTTTTACATCTGCTTCTTTCTTCGTTTGAACCCAGATAAGAACTTCACGCATCGTTGAATAACCCAGCATGGGCCCCGATTGCAAAAGGTCGTTTTGCCCGTAAATTGAAATAAAACTAAATACAAACAGAATTGTGAAAAATAATTGTATTTTTTTCATGACATTTTTTCCATATTTTTATTCAACAAGTATTCAAGTATAACTAAATTATAATTTTTCAACAAATTTTCCTCGCGAAGAATGAAGTTTAATAAAGTTTTGATTTTCTTATATTTTATTTTTAATATTATAATAATTGTAACTTCTTGTGATGATACAATTACGAATCAGAATATAGATGAGATTGTCATCCCCTCAAAAAATGTAAGTTACAGTCAACATATTCAACCTTTATTCAATGTAAAATGTGCAACGAGCGGCTGCCACGACGATAATACCCGGGCGGGCGATTTGAGCCTCACTTCCTATGCAAATACAACTGCAAGCAGTTTAATTGTTTCACCCGGATTGCCGGATAACAGCATACTTGTTTGGGCAATCGAAGGAAACGGGGCAAAATTAATGCCACCGATCGAAGCGCCTGTTACACCGCTGAATGATAATCAAATTCAAGGAATAAGAACTTGGATAGCCGAAGGTGCTAAAAATAACTAACCGCGATAACGGAATTTATATTCTGGAAATTTTTGCCAAAGAAGATTTTACCGTTTTCTCCAAAACCTTTTCCGGATATGTTTTCCCGGAAGGATATTATTATTACGTGGGAAGCGCGCAGAAAAATTTCCGGAGCAGAATTTTAAGACATCTCAAAAAAGAAAAAACCGTTCACTGGCACATAGACAATATTACAACCATTCACAGCAACTTAATAACGAACGTATATATTTTTATAAATAAAACAAAGGATTTCGAATGTCAATTGGTTCAAAATTTAATTAATTCAACTGCACTGAAGTATTCTGCAAAAAATTTCGGAAATTCCGATTGTAATATCTGCAGTTCGCACTTGCTCTACTCAAAAAAGAAAATTCCCTATAACCAGTTTTCCCGTTTATACCAATCTATTGTCCGTTTCAAGCCGTCTTCGAGCGATATTTCCTGACGGAAGCCCAAATCCCGTTTTGCTTTTGAAACGTCGCAAATCCAATATTTCTGTACAAAATCCCTTGCTTTCTCCAAATTGAACGTAGCAGGTTTATTTGAAAACATAGCAAAAAATTGGGCAAATGCGGCAACGGTATAAACTAAAAAATGAGGTAATCGTATTTTAATTGCTCCCCTGCCCATTGCTTGTTTAATTCCTTCACTTATCCGGTTCCAATCGTAATATTCTTCCGAGCTGATGAAATAAATTTCACCGGTGGATTTTTCATTTATTCCAGCTTGATAAATTCCTTTTACCAAATCCGCCACATGAATTAAACTGACAAGTTTTTTATCAAAACCTACAATTGTCATTAATCCTTGTTTGTAAGTTTTAAACATCAAGTATATTTCCGTATCGCGCTCGCCGTAAACTCCCGGAGCGCGCGTGATGGTTACCGGCAATTTACTCATGTAAGATTTTGCCACTTCCTCTTGCGCAAGTTTACTTCTTCCGTATGTTGTAATGGGATGAGGTTCGGTCTCTTCCGTACACGGTTTGCCGTTTTTAGCCGGACCGCAAGCGGTGAGACTGCTCATCACCACAACTTTTTTTATTCCGGGATTTACTTCCGAAACAACCTCAAGCAAATTTTTTGTGGTTTCTACGTTTCCTTTGAAATATCCTTCTTCCGTTTTTGCTTTAACCACACCGGCAATATGATACAAGTAATCCGCATCTTTCAAGATATTTTTAAGCGCTTCTTTGTCGAATAATCCGGAATCGTATAACTTAACGTCTTTATTCTTCAACCATCTTAAATTACTTGTTTTTCTTACGATACATCTGACTTCATAATTTTTTGCGAGCAACAAATCAACCAAATGACTGCCAACAAACCCCGTTCCGCCGGTAACTACCGCAATTTCTTTCCCTTTCATTATTTCCTCAATGTTTTTACTAAATTTGATTTTATGCGAATAAGATTATAGTTTAGAAAATGGATTTATCAAAGTAAATCGAAAAATAACAAAAAGAACACTAAATTATCATACGGAGGAAATAATTGGATCTATTCAAAAAATGCTATGATTTCACTCGTGCCGATGAAGTAAAATCCCAAGGTGTTTATCCATATTTTAGAGCAATAGAAGAAAACGAAGGACCTGTAGTTTCAATCGAAGGCAGGAAAATCATAATGGCCGGTTCGAACAATTATCTCGGATTAACATCCGACCCAAGAGTAAAAGAAGCGGCGATTAAAGCGATTGAGAAATACGGTACAGGCTGTTCTGGGTCAAGATACTTGACAGGCACGCTGGATTTACACATAGAATTCGAAGAAAAACTTGCAAAATTTTTGGGTAAAGAAGCGGTTTTGTTGTTCAGTACAGGTTTTCAAACTGCCCAAGGTATAATTCCCACCCTTGTACATCGCGGTGAATATATTATTTCCGATAAAGACAATCATGCGTGTATAGTTGCGGGAAACTTGATTGCACGCGGTGCCACGGTTGATTTATTACGTTACAAACATAATAACATGGATGATTTGGAACGTGTATTAAATAAAATTCCGAAAGACGCTGCCAAATTAATTGTTAGCGACGGTGTGTTCAGTACAGGCGGCGAAATTGTAGATCTTCCCCGGTTGGTTAAGCTTGCCAAAGAGCATAATGCGAGAATATTAATTGACGACGCACATGCCGTCGGTGTAATCGGTAAAGGCGGGAGAGGTACGGCAAGTGAATTCGATTTGGTTGACGAAGTTGATTTAACGATGGGAACATTCAGTAAAACTTTTGCCTCACTAGGCGGATTTGTCGCCGGAGAAGCCAAAGTAATAGATTACATTAAACATCATGCACCGGCTTTGATTTTCAGCGCTTCTCCAACTCCCCCTTCCGTTGCCGCAGCTATGGCTGCACTTGAAATACTTGAACAAGAGCCCGAACGTGTAACACAATTAATCAACAATGCCGAAAAAGTACGTTCAGGTTTGAAAGAAGCAGGATTTAATGTTATTGACGGAAGAACCGGTATAGTTCCGGTGCTGGTTGGAGGCAGCGACGAAACAGCCCTTATGATGTGGCGCAGGCTTTATGATGAAGGTGTGTTTGTAAATGTCTTTATCCCGCCGGGCGTTCCGCAAGGAAGACAGATGATGCGTACCAGTTACATGTCAACCCACAAAGAGGAGCATCTCGATTATATTATCGAAACGTTTAAAAAGGTTGGCAAAGAACTCGGTTTAATTTAAATATTTTGAGGTTGAATAATGAGTGATATTACCGTTCGTCCCGTTAAATCCAAAAAAGATTTTAATACGTTCTTAAAATTCCCTTGGAAAATTTATAAAAACGATCCGTATTGGGTTCCTCCGTTGTTCATGGAAAAGAAAAGGATACTGGACAAAACAAAAAATCCATTTTTCAAAAGAGCCGATATGGAAATGTTCCTTGCGGAGAAAAACGGTGAGACGGTCGGTAGAATTGCAGCAATCCGGAATGATGTTCACAATGAAGTTCACAATGAAAATATCGGTTTTTTCGGATTTTTCGAATCGGTGAACGATCAGGAAGTAGCTGACAAATTATTTGAAACGGCGGAAAAATGGTGTAAGGATCAAGGTTTGGACGCTATCCGCGGTCCGGCTAACCCTTCCAGCAACGATGAATATGCGTTACTTATTGAAGGTTTCGACGATTCCCCCAGATTAATGATGACGTATAATCCCAAATATTACATGGATTTGATTGATAATTACGGATTCAAAAAAATAAAGGATTTATACGCTTGGAAAATTGAAAACGATAAGATAATGAAATCGGAGAAACTTCTGCGTGTAGCCGAAATTGCCAGGAAACGTTCGGGAATTAAAATCAGAACCGTCGATATGAAAAATTTCAAACGGGAATTGGAAATCGTGAAATACATTTATAACAAAGCCTGGGCGCCGAATTGGGGATTTATTCCGATGACCGATGAGGAAATCGATGCTTTGGCCAGCGATTTGAAACCGTTAATCGAACCTTCAATCGTATTGTTCGGTGAGATCGACGGTAAACCAGTAGGGTTTGCTTTGGTTATGCTCGATTACAATCAAATTTTTAAAGAGATGAACGGCCACCTCTTCCCTTTCAATTTCATTAAACTGTACACCAAACGTAAGCAAATTAAGTGGGCGCGAATAATTACTCTTGGAATTATCCCGGAATATCAAAAGCGCGGACTTGATGCAGTATTTTATTACGAAATTGCCAAACGCGCCGAAAAAATCGGGATTCTCCTCGGTGAAGCAAGTTGGATTCTGGAAGACAATGAAATGATGAACCGCGGCGCAAAAGTGATGAACGGAACATTATATAAAAAGTATCGCATTTACCAGAAAGATATTGAGAAGTGAGATTAATTTTACCGCTTTTTAAGGTTGTTAGAAATTTTTCAATTAAATTTAAACAGTTCCGTTAAATTTAATTTGTCATTTTTAGAAGCTTCACCGTGCGAATTATTAGTAGAAAAACAATGTGAATTGATGCTGTAAATGATTTGACAATGCCTTTTTATTATTTTACGTATGTGTTCCCGTTAAAATTTGATTGCCGCATTTATACTAAATTCTCCTGTAGAGGTTGTATATCGTTTTTCAAGTTTATACGTTTCATTTTAATGCTTTTGTTAATCTTATTTCAACGCGTAAATTACATAAAACATTAATACATAACCGGTATATGCAAAATTTTGAACCCCTTGGAAAGTAATATTCTCGATTCTACTCCCCACCCAACAAAATTTTATCGTAAGTGGAAATGTGCGGCGGATCGATTTTTTTCAGAATTTTGAAAATGTTTTTATCGGGGTAGTCGCTCAAATAATTAGCAATTTCCGCATGTTTCGCATTGAAAAACACTCTCAACAATACACTTCGTCTGTTGATTTTATCCAAATCCTCATTCAGATGCAGAACCAATTTGGCAATGTTTTTTTGAGCTTTTTCTTTATTTGTAAGATATTCATCGAGACCGTTGTAATGATAATCGAAAAAGTCTTCTCTGAATCTTTGCAAATCGGAATCCCTTAAATCCTCAACCAGCGCACGGCGGTTATATGTTGAACTGTTAAGTTGCCAACCGTCGGCATTGCTGCCTGAGCCCAAAACTGCAATATCGTAAGCACGTGCGAAATAATCGGAGCCGCCCAATGGTTCGTATGAATCCATATCGAAACCGATTATCAAATATGCGTAAAAATCGAGAAAACTGGTTAACGGATCGAAAACGGTCGGATCGAAATATAATATTTGGTTTTGCTCGTAGTTAAATTTCCATTTACCATCTTGAATCCTCAACATTAAGGTATTTCTGTTCGTTTTGTATATCGGTCGCTGACTTGTAATTACCACTTGCGCGCTGTAATTCAAATCGGATGTGCCGCTTGTAAAGAAAATATTAAAGCTGCAATCAATCGGTTCACCTTCCCATGCATCTCCTGTAAATTTGTTCTGATTTAAATAATCCTCAACAACTTTGGCAAAATCCTCCAACCGTTCTTTTGCTGCGGTTTCAAGTTTTTCATAATTTACAAAAACCCTTGCGTTCAATTCTTGGGCAATTACTGTTCCGCTAAAAAACAAAACTGCAATAACAAATACGATATGTTTCATATTCCGGTTCTCTATTGTTTTTGATTATAATAAAATAAAGATTTAATACATTTTATTCAAATCCGGCAAATTCACCGAAAAAACGATTTCTTTCCAATTATAGATTTAATTGGTTGAATTTGTTCCGCCCATAACTTTCCATTTGAACATTTTGACTTTTTATTCTTGTTGATTTATATTTAAATATTATGAAATGCGTTAGTCTTAATCATATCAATAAAATTTCATATTTTTTCGTTAAATTATTATTTATAATCTGTATTTTTTCAGTATTTCATTTTCACAAACTTTCCGCACAAAATTTAACGGGCGCTAAAAATTCCGCTTTGTGCAATTCCACCGTGGCACAAAGTAACGATGCATTTTCTATATTTATCAATCCCTCGGGCACGGCGCAATTGGGTTGGCGTGAAGCCGGGACTTATTATTCACCTTCGCCATACGGTTTGAAAGAACTTGCAAACGTAACTGCAGTTTATGTTGAACATACCGTTTACGGAAATTTCGGACTCGGGTTTTCCGCTTTCGGATTTAATCTTTATAAAGAAAACAAATTCGCACTCAATTACTCACACAGACTTTTTACCGGTTACTTTCTCGGAATAACAGTGATATATCAAAATCTGAAGATTCAAAATTACGGTTCCGCCGGCGCTTTCAATATTGTTTTAGGTGGAATTTCTTATATCACACAAAATTTGAGAACCGGCTTTGCCTTGGAAAATTTGCTACGCTCAACTTATGGCAATACAAAAGACCAAATACCAGTGGTTATTAATTCCGGACTGAGCTATGACATTCTTGAAAATGCAACCGTTAATTTAGCGTTGGTAAAGGAATTGGGTTACGATTTTTCAGTCAGGTTCGGCGCCGAATATTTACCGGTGGATTTTCTTTCTTTGCGGTTCGGGATTTCCGATTATCCGCAGATCTTTACTGCCGGTGCAGGCATCAATTATTCAATTTTCAGTATCGATTATGCCGTTGAAAGTCATCCGGATTTGGGTTTAACTCATCAGTTCGGATTTTCACTCCAATTCAGCGGCTATGAAAACAGAACAATGGCAATCAAAAATTATCTTTTTAACAAAAAATGAAACGGCTATTTCTGTTTTTACCGTTAATTATGATACAACAAATTTGTGCACAAACGGATTCGGTTTTACCGGTAGATCAACTTGTGGAAAACTTTCTCGAAAACTCGAATGATAACGTAGAATCTTCACAAATCTATTCTTTATTTGAATATTTGCTTGATAATCCTGTTGATTTAACTTCCGCTTCCGTATCCGATTTGATGAAAATTCCCTTTTTGGATTTCCCAACTGCGGAGAGGATTTTAACCGAAGTAAAAAGAAGAGGGAAAATCACTTCGCTGTCATTTCTCGATTCACTTAAATGGCTTAGCCCGGCATTAGTACGGAATATTAAACCTTTTTTAACATCCGGTAAGGTGAAATTGAATTCGGCAAAATCCGGAAACCGAAAAATGTTTTCCACAGAAATCAGAACCCGTTTGCAAACGGATTTACAAACCGGAAAAGGTTTTACTGAGAATAAATTTGAAGGAAACAAAATAAAAAATTACAACAGACTTAAAATAAACTATGCAAAAAAATATTTCTTGACACTTTTAACCGAAAAAGACGCCGGTGAAAAAACGTTTACCGATTTCTATTCCGGTAATTTAAGTTTTAATGGTACTGGATTTTTGAATAAAGTAATTTTGGGAGATTATTTAGTTGAATTCGGACAAGGTTTGGCATTGTGGAGCCCGTATGCCTTCTCCAAAGGAAGCGAAGCTGTCCGGTCTGTAATTAAACGCCCACGCGGGATTATCAAATATACCAGCACCGACGAGAACAGATTTTACAGAGGGATTGCATTGTCATTGGTTTCCGGTAATCTTCAACTTGCTTTGTTTTATTCCGCTAAAAATATGGATGCGTCGTTAACAGACGATTCAATGCATGTCCGTTCAATATCATACGGAGGTTATCACAGAACCGGTCCGGAAATTTCAAAAAAAGATTTATTAAAAGAAAATTCATTTGGTACTATTTTAATATTTGAAATATTTAACTCATTAACCTTAAGTTATCTTTATAACAAATCGAATTATTCCCTTCCGTTTTTATCAACAAAAGCGTTCGGTTTAAACGGAAATTCGTTTGGTTTTCATTCCCTCTCAATCGATTTTCACCGGAAATTTTTATCGCTCGGCAGCGAAATTGCCTATAATTCCGTTTCAGTAGCAAGTATTTTTAATCTCGGACTAAATTTAACGGAAAATTTTAAACTTATATTTTCATTCCGGAATTATCCACGTAACTATTATAATTTGTATGCAAACGGCTTCGGGGAACAAAACAACACCCAAAACGAAACCGGATTTTATACCGGAATGGTTTGGAGAAATCGATTTGGAGTTCTGAACGTCTATTATGATTTATACCGGTTTCCATATTCAACCTTCAACAATTTGTTCCCGGAAAAAGGCAGCGATTTTTTGATCGATTTTTATTCAAGGAAATTCAACTCAACCCAAATCAGATTAAAATACAAGCGGGAAACAAAGCCGGAAGATTTCTCCGGGGAATCAAGAAAAACATATACAAATTCAATCCGTGCTGATATTCTTATAGGAAACAACAATTTCTCCACAAGGAGCAGAATCGAACTAAAATATTATGAAACCGGAAGTTCCGGAACGGAAAGAGGATTTCTACTATTTCAAGAATTGAATTGGCTGTGTTGCAGCAAGTTGTATTTATCGGGGAGAATAATTTTCTTTAACACCGGTTCATATTCCACCCGCTTGTACGAATACGAAAAAAACATAAGAGGAATATTTTACAATCCGGCACTGTTTGGCAAAGGCGTACGATGGTATCTTCTTGCCAAGTGGCAATTATTCGACTTTTTGGAATTATCATTGAAATATTCCGAAACATACAAACCGTTCGAAAAATCAACCGGTTCAGGTTACTCCGCTCTTCCGTCGAATTTGGACAATTCTTTGTCATTACAAGTAGAATTGCATTATTAAAAAGTAAGTTGCTTCCGAAAATTCTTGCTAAAATCGATAACTCTATCTAATTTTCGTCATAAATTTTACAAATAAAATCGAAAGGAAAAACATGAGAACTATCGTAACAATGCCTGGCGATGGAATAGGAAAAATCGTTTTACCCGAAGCGTTAAGAGTATTGGAAGCTGCCGGATTTGAAGCCAATTACGTTCATGGTGATATTGGATGGGAATTTTGGCAAAAAGAAGGAAATGCATTGCCGCAAAGGACAATCGATTTGTTGGAAGAACATAAAATCGGTTTGTTCGGTGCAATAACCAGCAAACCCAAAGATGCGGCTGCCGAAGAACTGGATCCGGCATTGAGGGACAAAGGATTTGTTTATTTCAGTCCGATTGTAGGCTTGCGCCAACATTTCAATCTGGATATTTGTATCCGTCCGTGTCAATCTTTCGAAGGCAATCCGTTAAATTTTATCCGTAAAACACTCGATGGCTATGAAGAACCGCATGTAAATGCAGTGATATTCCGACAGAATACCGAAGGATTGTACGCTGGCGTTGAATGGACCAATCCGCCCGACATTGTGCGTGATGCGCTGGAAACTCATCCTAAAATGAAAAAATTTGCCGACGTACCTAGTGAAGACCTTGCAATTTCAACAAGAATTGTAACCAGACCCGCATGCCACAGAATAGCAAAAGAAGCATTTGAATATGCTAAAAAATTCGGTTACAAGAGTGTAACCATTTGTGAAAAACCGAATGTTTTGCGCGAAACTTCCGGTATGATGGTTGAAGAAGCACGTAAAGTTGCAAAAGATTATCCAGAAATTCAATTGTGGGAAACCAACATCGATGCACAGATGATGTGGTTGACGAAAAACCCGGAAGACTACGGAGTTATTGTTGCCGAAAATATGTTCGGCGATATAATAAGCGACGGATTTGCCGGATTAGTAGGTGGTTTGGGTTTCGCTTGCAGTGCAAATATCGGAAAAGAAGTTGCAGTGTTCGAACCCACACACGGATCCGCACCGAAATATGCCGAGCTGGAACCGTCGATTGTTAACCCCATTGCAATGTTTCTTAGCGCTTGTATGATGTTGGATCATATTGGTGAAAACGACAAAGCTGCAAAAATCAGAAATGCAATTGCTTCGGTTATCAAAGAAGGAAAAGTAAGAACATACGATATGCTTAAACTTCGTGGAGGTCCCGGTGTGTTCGAGAAAGGCGCTTGCACAACACAGGAAATGACCGATGCGGTGATTGAAAAATTGTCATCGTGAAAAATCAAACGTGGAACGTCAAAGAATAAAGCGAATAACGATGAATTTAATATGAAACTGGCTGATTATAACATTGAGTCTGTTGAACAACAAAATATTTAAATTGTAAAAATATATAATATATTGAATTGAATTATTAAATTACGTATTAACCGGTGATTTTGATAATCAGTTGAAAAAAGATTTTACTTAATTAACTTATTTTATAATTAGAGTTGATTTTTATGTTTCACGGTTTCTATCCGGTTTTTCTACTGAATTTTTGAACCATTACATGAGGTGAAAATGTTTGAAGAAATAAAAACCATTTGGCCGGAAATCGAATTAATAAAAGATGCCGGATTAAAAGAAAAAGTTTATAAATGCTGGGAATATGCAATAGAGAACAGCGTGTTGACAACCGGAGATTTGGAAAAAATACCATTCTCTTTGTTGATTGATAATTATGATATTAAATTTATGCAGCACAAACGGGCAGCTGTCCGTCTATCGATTGCCATAGCCGAAGAGATGCAAAAAAGTTTTGGTAACGAAATTAATATTAACATGGATTATTTAATTGCCGGCGCAGTTTTAATAGATGTAGGTAAATTACTTGAATATGAATTCGATGAAAACGGGAAACTGACAACAAGCAAGAACGGAAAACTTTTGCGTCACCCTTTCAGCGGAGTTTCGATAGCGGAAAAGTTCGAGCTTCCGTGGGAAGTACAACACATAATTGCCACGCACTCGAAAGAAGGTGACGTTGGTAAAAGAACACTTGAATCCATTATCGTTCATCATGCTGACTTTGTTTCGTTCGAACCGTTTCAAGATTCCAAAAGATTAAAAATATAACCGGTACAATCATTTGCCGGCATTGGAGTTATTTTAAATAATATATTTTTTAATTTAATTTTATTAAGTTAAATTATAATATTTGTATTTATCACAAAAAACATGAAAGGAGTTACCAGTGTCTCAAAACTTAGTTGAAAAAATAGCACAAAAGTTTGCCGTTGGCATTCCGCCGGAAAAAAAGGTTCACAGCGGCGATTACATTTCAATTAAACCGGCATACGTGATGACGCACGACAATACCGGCGCGGTAATTCCGAAATTCAAAAAAATCGGTGCGAAAAAATTTGCAAATCCGAGACAAGTGGTTCACACATTGGATCATAATATCCAAGATAAAAGCGAGAAGAATATTGCAAAGTATATGAAGATAGAAAATTTTTCACGCGAGATGGGTTGCGATTTTTATCCCGCAGGCCGTGGAATCGGGCATCAAATAATGGTGGAAGAAGGTTATGCGTGGCCAGGCACTATGGTTGTTGCATCCGACAGCCACTCGAATATGTACGGCGGAATCGGTTGCCTGGGTACTCCGGTTGTTAGAACCGACGCAGCGGCAATTTGGGCTACGGGCAAAACATGGTGGCAAATTCCACCTGTTGCCAAAGTTGAACTTAAAGGAAACTTAAAACCCGGCGTAACGGGCAAAGATGTGATAATTGCACTTTGTGGATATTTCAATCATGATGAAGTATTAAACCACGCAATAGAATTTACAGGCGACGGAATTAAAAATTTGTCTTTGGATCAGCGTTTGACAATTGCGAATATGACGACCGAATGGGGAGCGCTCGTCGGGCTCTTCCCTATCGATGAAATTACAATCGATTGGATTAAAAAGCGAATCGTGTTCGTTGAAAAAAGAGGTCTTGCCGGAGTCCCTTCCGATGCCGATGGCAACGGTAAACATCCGCGATTAAATGAAAAACACCTGCAAGAATTGATCGAAGAGTTGCCCGATCTGTCACCGGATAAAGATGCATATTATGCAAAAGAATTAACAATCGATTTAAGCACCATAGAACCGTTTGTATCCGGACCGAATACGGTAAAAGTTATGACTCCGGTATCCGAAATAAAAACAAAAAATGTAAAAATTAACAAAGCGTATCTTGTTTCTTGTGTTAACAGTCGCTTGGAAGACATTGCTGAAGCGGCAAAAGTGGTAAACGGAAAAAAGGTTGCCGATGGAGTTGAGTTTTACATTGCTGCCGCATCCAGCGAAGTACAAAAAGAAGCGGAAAAATTGGGTTACTGGCAGTCATTGTTGGACGCCGGGGCAATTCCCCTTCCACCCGGATGTGGTCCGTGTATCGGATTGGGAGCCGGACTTTTGGAAGACGGTGAAGTTGGAATATCCGCAACAAACAGAAACTTCAAAGGCAGAATGGGCTCGCCGAATGCCGAAGCTTATCTTGCATCTCCGGCTGTCGTTGCCGCATCGGCAATCGCCGGGAAAATTACTTACGATTACAAAAACGGTGGCGATCAAGTTCAAGGTATTGTAAAAACAAATCCGAAACCGGATCGCCCGAAAGAGAAAATTACAATTATCGACGGTTTCCCAACCAAAATTGAAGGAAATGTGATCTTTTGTCCCGCCGATAACATGAACACAGATGGTATATATCCCGGGAAATACACGTATATCGATGATTTCACCCCGGAAGACCAAGCCAAAGTTGTAATGGAAAATTACGATATCAATTTCAAAAATATAGCTAAGTCTGGTGATATCCTTGCCGGTGGCTATAATTTCGGTACGGGAAGCTCACGGGAACAAGCCGCAACCGCATTGAAATACAAAGGGCTTCAATTGGTTGTAGTCGGTTCCGCAAGTGCAACGTATAAAAGAAATGCAATTAACAATGGATTTCTTGTCCTTGAAGTGCCCGATTTTATCGATTACTTAAAAGATAAATTCGGCGGTTCGGAACCGACCATAGACACGAAAACAACCGCAACAATTGATTTTGTAGAGTCAATTTTGATTTTCGATGATAAAAAATTTGAAATTGAACCTATTGGTACAGCCGCTCAAGAATTAATTGTTGCCGGTGGTTTGGAAAATTGGGTAAAATCCCAAATAACCCATTGATTATAACACGGTTTGCTACCCGATTTATGCATTGATTTTGTTGAAGTACAGTTTTATAATGTGATATGATTCTTAAACTTTAAGCAATTTAAAATGCTTAAAAATATTATAATTCTTTTTTTTATATCTTGTTTCTCCTTTGCACAAAACCATATTGAAAAATATTTATTGCACCACGATAACATCTCTTTTCCATTAGACAATTCCGGAATTTTAGGAGATGTTTTTAACGGCGACAGTTCACAGATACGGTACAAAACCAAACCGGTAATTTTCTCCGCCGGCATAATGCTAAGCGGAAAAAACGGCAACGGTTTATGGTTTAACGGAACCATATCAATTTTCCGTTACAATGATTTTATTCCCGGTTCATACATAAATTCGCAAATGGATTCATTGGCATATCTTTATGTTTTAAAGAAAAACCAGAAACCTTTCGGTCCAAGTTGGAAAAACTGGACAAATGCTGTAAAATTAGGTGCTTCTTTTTACGACGGTGACAAAGACGGTCTTTACAATCCGGTTGATAAAAACGGTAACGGGACTTGGGATGAAAACGAAGACCGTCCCGATTTGCTCGGTGACGAAACAATATGGTGTGTGTATAAAGATGCTGCTTCACCGGAAGATCGCAGGTTTTTCGATATGCTGCCACAAGGAATAGAAATTCAACAAACTGTTTTTACAACCGGCTCCACACCGGAACTTAAAAATACCGCTTTTGTGCGCTACAAGATAATTAACTCCGGCTTTGTGACCGGCAAACTTGATTCGGTCTATTTTTCCGCGATTGTTGATGCGGATATCGGTAATTACAACGATGATTTAATCGGTTGCGATACTACATTTAATACCGGATTCTGCTATCAGAATGAACCGGATGAATTATTCGGGCAAAACACACCCGCATTATTGGTGTCACTGGCAAACGGTCCGTTTTCTTATATCCCCGGAGTGACTTTCGAAGACTTGAACTCAAATAACATTTACGATTCTGATGACATACCGTTGGATTCTGCTATTATCATTAAAGGAAAAGTTTTGGGAACCGGGAAAAAGCCGGGAGCAACAAATTTAGGCATGACCTCCTTCATGCAATATGTTAACATTTGGCCCACCGCATATCCGTATGACAGCCCCGTAGCTTTAAGAAATTTAATGCAAGGTAAAATTTATAACGGTAATTATATTGATCCTTGCGAGTGGCTAATGGGAAAAGTAATTAATGAAGATTGCAAAAATATTGATGGAAAATTTATGTATTCGGGCGATCCCGTTTATCTGAAAGGCTGGATTAATTCTACCAATATGGATCAAATCTTTTTGTTGAACACAGGACCATTTGAGCTTAAAGTAAATGAGCCTGTTGAAATTACCATTGCATATGTTGTTGGTGAAGGCGATTCACCGTTGGAATCGCTAAAACTGGCAAAAATCAACTCAAGAACAATAAATTTTTTATTTAGGAACAATATTTTCGAAATATCGCAAGATACAACTGCAAAAACCAAGAAACAAAAAATTATTTATGATTTTGTTTTGTATCAAAATTACCCGAACCCGTTTAATTCCGGAACCAATATAAGATATACCTTACATAGAAAAGGTTTTACAACATTGAAAATTTACGATCCATTGGGCAGAAAACTATTTACTCCGGTAAATGAGTATCAATCCGAAGGGGTACACACCGTAAAGTTCGACGGTAAAAATCTTCCGGCAGGTGTTTATTTTTACACTCTCACACAAGGTGCATTCACGGAAACAAAGAAAATGATACTACTAAAATAGTGAGTTAATTCTAAGTTAAATATTTAGTTTTATTTACTTCAATTTTATGATTTTTTATAAATAAAACTTTTAAGTTTTTCAATATTTACATCACCATACGAATACAGCTTGTTATCGAGGAATAAAGCGGGAACAATAAACGATTTTATATCTTTTATTTCATCAATATTTTTAACTGCCAATAACAGTCCGGGTTCTTCTTCGGTCAAACTTTCAAGTTTATCTTTAACTCTCTTACATACTGCGCATTGATTTGATATATACAATGTAATTTCCATTTGAAATACAATGTATATATTCCGTTTCTCCCCGTCTGTCGGCACGATGACAAATTGACGATTACTTCAGAAATTCTTCCAATTTGTATTTATTTTGAATTATTAATTTTCTTCTGTCGAATTTTATATAACCCTGTTCCCTTAAATCCGTTAAAATCGAGTTAACAGTTTGACGGGAACATGCGGTAAGCTCGGCAATATCTTGATGAGTTAAAAAAGGTTTTACCACAATTTCGTCACCAATATGTTTTCCATAATTGTCAGCCAATGAAAAAAGAAATGAGATAACCCGTTGCTGTGCATCCTTAAACACCAGTTCTTCAATCCGTTCACTGAATTTACGTAGTTTAAAGCCGATTAGTTTTGTTATCCTTCTGTTAAGCTCCGGATTTTCTTCAACGAATTTTCTGAAATCATCTTTACTGATAGCACAAATCAAACATTCATCCAAAGCAATTGCATAATCTGTTCTTTCGCCGTCGTCAACAAAACCCAACTCACCGAAAACTTCACCGGGATTTACCAATGTCAAAATCATTTCTTTTCCGTCGGGTGATGTACGGGTTAATTTTACCCTTCCTTTCTTTAAAAAGAAAATGGCATCCGAAGGTTCATTTGCAAAATAAATGGGCTGGTTTTTCGGAAATTCTTTCATGGAAGTTATTTTATTTAACTTCTCCATACTTTCCTTGTTCAAACCCTGAAATAAATTAAAATTTTCAAGGTACCACAATTTGGATTTCTCTGCCATACCGTCACCTTTTTTCCATAAAAATAATCTATTTTGTCTCTTCAATCAAAGAAAAAATTGTATACCCAAATTTACCCTTTTTTCAAAGAAGATTTGTAAACAAGCCGACAGAATAGATTGAGAGTATGATTTAACTTGTTTAAGGGGATGAGATGAAAAAATTAATTATCATCATATTTTTGATTCAATTGGGTTTGGCGAACGCCCAGACCTGCTGTACTTCCGGCACTCCTTTGCTTGGCTCTCTTGAAATGTCCGTTACAAATAAAAATTCACTTCAAATTAATTTTAATTTTAATTATAATAGTTTAACTGATATTTACGACAGAGACATAAGACTGAACGATAACACACGGGAAAGGATTACCCAATCTGCAATTTTGGAATTTAATTACGGACTGACTCATGAAATAACTTTAACCACACTGTTTTCGTACGTAAAACAAGAACGTACGATCTCGCCGGTAAGCGGAATTAAAAATACGCTTGTTACCAAAGGCTTCGGTGATATAATTATGCTGGTAAAATACAATTTTATTCAGCAAAACATAATTTCCCAAAATGATTTTAGTGCCGGAATCGGTTTGAAGATTCCAGCCGGGAAATCGGGAATAAAACAAAACAATATTTTGCTGCCGGCCGATTTACAACCTGGTACCGGTTCGTGGGATATAATTTTTTGGGGGTTCTATTCCCGTTCGAACATATTTTCGATGCCCGTTAACTTAATCTCTAATTTATCTTACAAACTGAACGGTAATAACAAAAGATTCGGCGTACAGTTCGGAGATTATAAATTCGGAAATGAGTTTATAGCGACCAACGGAATTATATACTTTGCAAACAAAATTTTCACTCCCACATTTTTTCTAAGAATCCGCAACACATCAAACGATAAATTTTCCGGTGGGAATATTCCAAATACCGGAGGATGGTGGTTTTATGCCGTTCCCGGACTTAATATTTCACTTTCAGACAACATCATAGTAAGAGCAGATTCACAAATACCGGTTTACAGATACTTAAACGGCATCCAACTTACTACAACTTTAACCGGTTCCTTGTCGCTGATTTACCACATTAATACGAAACGTTCTCCCAACATTTAAATATGAAAGGTGAAGCATGAAAACATATATTAAAATTATAATTTTTTATTTTTTAATTATATTGTCAGCTTGTTCCACGCCTTCGGAATCCGGAGACGGAAACTCCGCACAAGGCAAATGGCTTATTCCACGTGATGAAGTTTATGACGGCGGACCCGGGCAAGACGGAATACCAGCACTTGTAAATCCCGGCTTTGAGCATGCTCAATCAGTAGATTATTTGAAAAATGATGACTTGGTAATCGGGATCAAAATTGGAGATGAAACAAGGGCTTATCCTCATATAATTCTTGATTGGCATGAAATAATTAACGATGAAATTAACGGCTCCAAGTTTGCAATCACATATTGCCCTTTAACCGGCTCCGGTATTGGGTGGAACAGAATTATCAATGGAAATGAAACAACCTTCGGAGTAAGCGGTTTGCTATACAATTCGAATCTAATACCATACGACCGGGCGACCGGAAGCAGATGGTCGCAAATGCTCATGAGAGCAGTTAACGGCTCTTTAATGGGAACAGACATAAAAACCGTGCCCGTTATCGAAACAACATGGCAAACTTGGAAAATGATGTATCCCAATTCGAAAGTAGTTTCGAAATTAACCGGTTTTTCCAGGTCTTATGGTGTTTATCCATACGGCGATTACAAAACAAACAATAACAATTTTCTTTTTCCATACTCACCGAAAGATTCACGGCTTCCTTCTAAAGAAAGAGTATTCGGCATTCTAATCGACAGCAAGGCTGTGGCGTTCACTTTTAATTTTTTCTCTACAATCAATATTTTCAACACTACGGTCAATGATGTGCCGGTGGTGGTTTATGGAAATAAAAATTTAAATTTGGCATTTGCCTACGAAAGGAAGAATAATGGAAAGTTGCTTGAATTCAATTTAGCAAATTCATCCCCTTCTGCAATAATGCAGGACAATTTTGGAAATATTTGGAATGTATTCGGTGAAGCAATTGAGGGTCCTGACAAAGGTGCAAAACTCAAACCGGTAATCTCATTTATTTCATACTGGTTTGCTTGGGCGGCGTTTTACCCCGGAACGGAATTAAGGAATTAGAAATATGAAATGTTTAATGTTTATAATTACCTTTGGTTTCCTCAGCAACGTTTTCCCTCAAAATGAAATCTCACATATTTTGAAAGCATATCCGGACTGGAAAACAAATTTTTCCAAATCGAATATTGATTATTCGGAACTCATATCCGGCGGACCACCAAAAGACGGCATTCCGGCTATACTTTCACCGGAGTTTGAAAAGCCCGGGGAAGCTGCTGCATGGCTGGATGAAAAAGAACCATTGATATTGGTTGATATTGGTCATACCGCAAAAGGATATCCTTTACAAATTTTAATTTGGCACGAATTGGTAAACGACAAAATCGGAACAACACCAGTTCTTGTTTCCTTTTGCCCCCTTTGTTACAGCGCCATTGTATTCGACAGACGGATTGACGGGAACGAATTATATTTCGGAGTTTCAGGCTTGTTGCGTAAATCCGATTTAGTAATGTATGATTTTCAAACCGAATCGTTTTGGCAGCAATTTACAGGTAAAGCAATAGCAGGTGATTTTACCGGGCGGCAATTGACCGTTTTGAAATCACAATTGATATCGTTCGAAGATTTTTGGAATAATTATCCGGATGGGTTAATACTTTCCAAGAACACAGGATATAAAAGAGATTACGGTTCAAATCCGTATTTGGGATATGATAGTCCTGCACAAAAACCTTTTATGTTCAATGGTGAATACAAAAAAGACATTCCGCCGAACGAAAAAGTAATAGGCGTAAAAATCGGAGATTCTGCAAAAGCTTATCCTTATTCCATATCTATGGAAGAAAAGGTAATAAACGATTCACTTAACGGTAAAAATTTTGTTGTATTCCACAAGAAGGGCACCTATTCCGTTTTGGACCAAATAGTTATAACGCAATCGAAGGATGCCGGTTCAACCGGAATTTTTGATAGAACCGCAAATGGCGATACTTTAAATTTTTATTATATAAATAATAAATTCAAAGATTACGAAACCGGTTCAACTTGGAATATTTTAGGTAAAGCCATTTCCGGTAAACTCCTGGGTTATCAATTAAAACGGATCCACTCCGGAGATTATTTTGCATTTGCCTGGTTTGCATTTCATCCTTCCTCAAAAATTTACAGGAAAAGACCCTCTAATTAAATTTGTCAGTTGTAAAATATTATTTTACACTGCAAAATTTTTTCTTGACTATTTGTAAAATAATAAATAATTTATTATCGAAATTATCATGTCGGCTATATCAATATAGATTTTAACCCTTAATTAAGATAATGAATCGATACCTGACAAATTACTCACATCAAATAAACACAACTTACAATATCAAATTAGGAGACGTAAAATGGCAAAAGTTGTCATAATAGGGGCAGGCTTTGCTGGTCATACCGCAGCTTTATATCTCGGCGATGCTATAGGTCGCGAACACGAGATAACGGTTGTGAACAAGTATGATTATTTTGGCTTCGTCCCGTCGTGGGTTTGGGTTGGAATCGGTCATATGGCGCCGGAAAAAACCCATTTCCCTCTTAAACCGATATACGACAAATTCAACATCAAATTCGTCCACGGAAATGCCACAGAGGTACATCCCGATGATAATTATATTGTGGTAAATCCACATTCCGGTGGGGAGCCGGTTCAATTACAATATGATTATCTTCTAATAGCAACAGGACCCAAATTAAATTTTGAAGGAACACCGGGATTAGGACCTCACTTGGGACAAACTTATTCAATTTGCACACTCGATCATGCCGTTCAAGCGAGAGATGTATATCTCGAAAATGTAAAAAGAATGGAAAAAGGAGAAAAACGTAAATTCGTTATCGGTACCGGACACGGCGGTGCAACTTGCCAAGGCGCCGTGTTGGAATATGTAACAAATATTCATAAGGACCTTGTAAGACGCGGTTTGCGTGACAAAGCCGATATCATGTACTTCAGTAACGAAAGGGCTTTGGGTGATTTCGGCGTAAAAGGTTTGAAGGCAAAATACAAAGGGAAACTTACTTCCAGTGCCGAATTCATAGAAGCGATCTTCAAACATTACAATATCAAATGGGAAGTGCAAAAAGCCGCACTTAAAATTGAAAACAATACCATTTTCTGGGAAGATTATAACGGGAATTTCGGAGAAACGAGTTTTGATTTTTCCGTACTTGTTCCCCAGTTTCTAGGTATAAAATTCAAATACGTCGGAAAAGACGGTGAAGATGTTTCTTCAAAAATAATTAATCCGGCAGGATTCGTTTTGGTTGACGGAATTTACGGGCTCGATTACGATACCTTAGCCGAAAACCCCGATGCATGGCCATCCGTCTATCAAAACAGGAATTATAGAAATATATTTGCCGCCGGTATTGCATTTGCACCTCCCGGACCAATCTCTCAACCTCATAAAACACCGAACGGAACGGTTATTACAGCTGCTCCACCTAGAACAGGTATGGTTTCCGGAATTATCGGTAGAGTTGTTGCCAAAAACATAATCGAATTGATTAAACACGGTAGAATGACTCACCATGAACGTATGTCGGAAATGTATGCTGCATGCATTGCTTCAATGGGAGCGTCTTTATGGGACGGTTCCGCAGCTACAATCATGATGTATCCCGTTGTTCCGAATACAAGAAAATATCCCAACGAAGAAGGACGGGATTTATTCGTAACACACATGGAAATGGGTCTTGCCGGTGCATGGATGAAAAGAATGATTCACACTACTTTCATGCATAAGTTCCGCGCAAGATTAGGTTGGAAATTAATACCTGAATAGAGGAGGCTTAAAATGGAAATAACACAAAAAGACAGCAAACTGATGAATAACAAAATTATTCAATTTTTCAGATTCATTGTGCTTAATCTTAAAATACTTAAAGCTGTTGACAAAAGTAAAAGGGCTTAATTCTTTCTCGATTATTAACTGCGGTAAACCGCCGGTTTACCGCTCCATTTTGTTTTTGCAACAAATTTAATTATTAAAAAACTATTGTTTTTTTACTAATACTATACTAAATTTGTATAGTATAATTTCGGGGACCTGATGTTATTCTTATTCAAACGTGAATTCGATTTTGCAATAAGGATTTGCGCATATTTGGCCGGATTGTACCCAGAGGAAATTATTCCTATTAATTCCCTTTCAAAAAAATTATTAATCACAAAACCTTACACAACCAAGCTTGTTTATAAGTTAAAAAAAGCAGGTATAATTGGTACAGAACAAGGTGTAAACGGCGGCGTTTTCCTCAATGTACCACCCGGCAAATTATCACTTTTCGACATTCTCTCGGCCGTTGGATTAAGTAAAACTACAAGCGAGTGTATCACCGAAGATAATTTCTGTCCCCTCCCGGCACCGTGCAAAATTCACTCTTTCTTTATGGAAGAGGAAACACGTTTGCTTAACAAACTTAGAAAAAGAAAAATATCCGGTTTTGCTTTTACCGATTCGGACTTTAAGAAAAAAACAAGTAATAATTACTCACTAAACATAAAGGAGTAAACATGGATGCTGTAACAATTGCTAGATGGCAATTTGCCATAGTTACGGTTTACCACTTTTTCTTTGTGCCATTAACTCTCGGACTTTCAATATTCGTTGCAATTATCCAGACTTTCTATTATAAAACGGGAGACGAGAAATATAAAAAAATGACCAAATTCTGGGGTAAACTTTTTTTAATCAACTTTGCAATAGGTGTAGCAACTGGCATTGTCCAAGAATTCCAATTCGGAATGAACTGGTCGGAATATTCAAGGTTCATGGGAGATATTTTCGGCGCACCACTTGCCATTGAGGCATTATTGGCATTTTTTATGGAATCGACTTTCTTGGGTCTTTGGATTTTCGGATGGGAGAAACTTCCGAAAAAAATACACTTGGCCTCCATTTGGCTGGTTGCTATCGGTTCAAATCTCTCCGCATTTTGGATTTTGGTTGCAAATTCTTTCATGCAACAACCTGTCGGTTATGCTATACGCAACGGACGCGCAGAAATGACGGATTTCTTTGCTATTGTAACTAACGGTCATGTTTTGGTTCAATTCCCGCATGTATTTTTCGCCGGTGTTTCCACTGCAGCGTTTTTCGTTATCGGAATAAGTGCTTGGCACATGATGAAAAAAGGAAAAGATTTGAAATTGTTTCAAAGTTCATTTAAAATGGGTGCTGTCTATGGATTGGTCGGTGTTATTCTTGTAACGCTCGAAGGACATGCACAAGCACAATATATGACGAAAATCCAACCAATGAAAATGGCCGCAGCCGAAGCTTTATGGGATTCTGAAAACCCCGCTTCTTTCTCATTGTTCACAATCGGGGACGAAAAAAACCGGGAAGATGTTTTTGCGATTAAAATTCCTGCTTTATTAAGCTTCTTATCGTATAATAAATTCGAAGGAGAAGTAAAAGGAATAAACGACCTGCAAAGGGAATATGAAAAAAGATACGGACCCGGCGATTATGTTCCGCCTGTAGCCGTATCGTATTGGACGTTCAGAGGAATGGTTGGAGCCGGTACATTAATGGTATTGTTGGCGCTATATGCTTTTTGGAAAGTACGAAAAGATGATTTTAATTTCCATCCTACAATGCTTAAAATATTCTTCTGGTCTCTTTTCTTGCCTTACATTGCCAACTCAACCGGTTGGATATTTACCGAAATGGCACGCCAACCATGGATTGTTTTTGGTTTGATGAAAACAAAAGATGCAGTCTCCAATACCGTACCTGCCGGCAATGTACTGTTTTCACTTATCACTTATGCAATACTTTACGCAATCTTGATGGTAGCAACAGTTTTTCTCTGGAAAAAATATATTAAAGCCGGAATGACCGGAGAAACCGGAACCGATGAAAACGTTGAAACAATAATCAGTCAAGCCTAGGAGGGGAAAATGGATTTAAATACAATATGGTTTATATTAATCGCCGTTTTGTTTATCGGATTTTTCTTTCTGGAAGGATTCGATTACGGAGTAGGAATTCTCTTACCTTTTATCGGTAAAGACGATACATCAAGACGAAAAGTGATAAATGCAATAGGTCCGCACTGGGACGGCAACGAGGTTTGGTTGTTGACTGCCGGCGGTGCAATATTTGCCGCTTTCCCTCATTGGTACGCAACTATGTTCAGCGGTTTCTACCTTGCTTTGGTTATTATGCTACTGGCATTGATTGGAAGAGGCGTTGCTTTTGAATACAGAAGTAAACATACAACTGCAAAATGGCGAAACGGTTGGGATTGGGTAATTTTTATTGGCAGTTTCGTTCCTGCTCTTCTCTGGGGTGTTGCAATCGCCAATTTAATAAGGGGTGTACCTATCGATGAAAATATGAATTACACCGGTAACTTTTTCACCCTGCTCAATCCGTACGGTTTGTTGGGCGGTCTGGCTTCACTTACGGTTTTCACTTTGCACGGAGCTATTTTCTTAACCTTAAAATTAACCGGCAAAGAGCTTGAAATTGCACGTGCTTATGCCCGGAAACTTTGGCCTGTTGCAACCATACTACTTTTTGCATTTGTTATTTACGGCTATTTTGAAACAGACATGTTTTCAAAATTAGGTGTTGACCCCGGCGCTGTTCCGGTTATTGCTGCACTGGCAATACTTTCTGTTGAATGGTTACTTAAATCCAAGAAGGAAGGCTGGGCTTTCGTAATGACCGGTTTAACTATTGCTCTTTCCACAATTACTGTATTTATGGGATTATACCCGAGGGTAATGGTTTCAAGTTTAAATCCCGATTGGAGTCTTACAATTTACAATGCTTCTTCTTCCCCTTACACGCTTAAAGTGATGAGTTTTGTTGCTTTGATTTTCGTTCCTCTGGTTTTACTCTATCAAGCGTGGAGTTATTGGGTTTTTCGGAAAAGAATTTCGGAAAAGAAAGAGGATCTTGAATATTAAACCTGCTGATTTAAAGTTATTCTTCTGCAGAATGTCCCGTTTTGAGCGGGACATTTTTTTATTTATATTTATTAAATAAAACCAACCGAAAGTCTATTAAATGCACATAGATAAAAAACTGATTAATCTATCTCTTGGCAACCGTTCAGCATTTTTTCTAACGGTATTTTCCGGTTTATTAACTGCACTTTTTACAATAATCCAAGCATATTACTTAAGCAAAACAATAAATGAGGTGTTTTTAAAAAACTCCAACCTAGCGGAAGTAAAATATTTTATTCTTCTTTTCGCACTTGCCAGTTTACTTAAAGCATTATTCGTTTGGAATGAACAAAACTTCGCAAATTTGATTGCCGAAAATGTAAAACAGCAGCTCCGCAATAAATTGACCGCACAAATTTTTAAATTGGGTCCGTCATATACAAAATCCTCAAAAAGCGGTGAAATAAGCAATACGATTTCAAACGGGGTGGAAAAGCTGGATGCATACTTTAGTCAATTTCTCCCACAGTTGTTTTCTTCCGCGTTAATTCCGTTGCTAATTCTGTTTTTTATTTTTCCAATCGACATTTTATCCGGAATAGTGTTTTTAGTAACGGCACCTTTAATCCCGGTTTTCATGATGCTTATCGGTCGAATTGCCGAATCAATGAACAGAAAGCAATGGAAAACACTCAATTTAATGAGCGGATATTTCTTGGATGTAATTCAAGGTTTGGCTACAATAAAGTTATTCGGGCGTGAAAACGACATTAAAAAGAAAATTGCGGTCATAAGCAATCTGTTTAGAATTTCAACAATGAAAGTTTTACGTATCGCATTTCTTTCAGCTTTGGTTTTGGAAATTCTTTCCACAATCAGCATCGCAATAATTGCAGTTGAAATTGGCTTACGACTTCTCTACGGAAACCTTGAATTCCAACCGGCTTTTTTTATTCTTGTTTTGGCACCGGAATTTTATTTACCAATCCGTCAGCTGGGTGCCAAATATCATGCGGGCATGGAAGGAGTTGCCGCTGCTGAATCGATCTTCAAAATTTTGGAAGAACCAGTCCAAACAAATAATCAAAAGTCTCACGTTCCGTTTCACGATTTTGTTATCAAATTCGAAAACGTTTCATTCACTTATCCCGGGGGAAGAAATGCTTTGAAAAACATTTCATTCTCAATTGAGCAAGGTTCATTTACTGCTTTGGTTGGTAAAAGCGGAAGCGGAAAAACAACCGTAACAAACCTTCTGCTTAAATTCATAAAGCCTTCGGAAGGTAAAATAATATTTAATAATAATAACTTTAACGATATTGATTCGAAATTTTGGAGAAAACAAGTATCTTGGATTTCCCAATCACCATATCTCTTTCATACTACAATAAAAGAAAATATTTTAATTGCAAAAGAAGATGCCACCGCAGAAGAAATTATCAATGCTGCAAAATCTGCTGGTATTCACGATTTCATTTCCTCATTACCAGGCGGATATGAAACATTTGTGGGTGAACGCGGAACACGGTTGAGCGGCGGACAAGCACAACGAATTGCTTTGGCACGGGCTTTTTTAAAAGATTCTCCAATTTTAATTTTGGATGAACCCACATCCAATCTCGATCCGGAAACGGAAAATGAATTGCTTGAAACCCTGAACAGACTAACCGAGAATAAAACAGTAATAATGATTGCACACCGTTTGAGAACAATTGAGAAAGCCGGTCAAATTTTGGTTTTCTCAAACGGAAAGATAATCGAAAGAGGCACTCACAATTCGTTAATTGCCATGAACGGATATTATTCCGAATTACTCAAAACTTATAGCGGTTAAAATGGATAGAACATTTTTAAGATTATTGAAAATTGCAAAAGACTACAAACTATGGATGCTTGCCGCTTCCGTAATAGGATTTTTCACAATAGGAAGCAGTATCGGTTTGATGATGACCTCGGCATACATAATTGCAAAAGCTGCATTGCATCCGTCCATAGCCGAACTTCAGGTGGGAATTGTCGGTGTAAGGTTTTTCGGAATAGCCCGCGGTGTCTTCCGATACGTAGAACGCTATCTTTCCCATGAAACCACTTTCAGACTTTTGGCAAAATTCCGTGTTTGGTTTTACGAAGCTATAGTTCCGCTCTTCCCCTCAAAACTTTTGAAATATAAAAGCGGGGATTTACTTACACGTGCGGTTAATGATGTGGAAAATTTGGAGCATATTTTCGTAAGAGTAATTGCACCACCGTTTGTAGCTTTATTTGTTTTAATTTTAATGTTATTCCTTCTTGGAAGTTTTAATTTTATTTACCCGGTTATAATTCTGTTTTCTTTTTTGATTGCGGGTATTGGCGTTCCATTGCTATCTTACAAACTCAGCCGAAAAACCGGCTCAAGGCTTGTAAAACTTCAAGCAAGAATGAATGAATTAATACTTGACCAAACACAAGGGTTGGGTGAATTACTTGTTTTTAACCAAACCGGAAAATTCAAAGAAGAATTTGCCAATACGCAAAACACTCTTAGAAAACTTCAAAGGAAAAACGCAATAATCGGAGGACTAAACGAAGCGTTAATTGGTTTGATTATGAATTTTTCAATAATTATAATTTTAATTTATGCGGTTCCCCAAGTAAATACGGGCATATTGGAAGGAGTTTATTTGTCGGTTTTGGTACTTGGGGTAATGGCATCTTTCGAAGCATTACTTCCCTTGCCCACTGCTGTACAGTTTTTTGAACAAAGTGTTAAATCTGCCGACCGTTTGTTTGAACTTACCGATGCCAATGCAGTGATCGTTACCGGTAAACCGGATACTCGGGAACCGGATAATTTTTCAATAACTTTCGATTCCGTGCAATTTGGATATAATTCAGATAAATTAATTTATGACAATTTGAGTTTTACTGTACCGCAAAAATCTTTTACTGCAATAGTCGGAGCAAGCGGAGCGGGAAAATCGACTTTAATTAATTTGTTAACAAGATTTTGGAATTATCAAGCCGGTAAAATCCTTTTGGGCGACACGAAGCTTGAAAATATTTCGCAAAGGAAATTAAGGGAATATATCTCTGTTCTTCCCCAAACAACCCACTTGTTTAATTTATCGGTAAGAGAAAACATACGATTTGCAAAACCGGAAGCAACAGACGATGAGATAATAGCAGCTGCAAAAAAAGCCAATATACATGATTTTATTCTTTCGCTGCCGGATCAGTACGGGGAACTTATCGGTGAGCAAGGTATGAAATTAAGCGGGGGCGAAAGGCGGCGGCTTGCATTGGCAAGAGCTTTCCTCCGGAATTCCCCTATTTTAATTTGCGATGAACCGACGTCGGATTTGGATTCCCTGACGGAACAAAAAGTTCTTAATTCATTATACGGTTACTCAAAAACGGCAACAGTTATCATTATCACCCACCGTTTATTTCATTTGGAAAATGCAGACCAAATTTTGGTTATGTACAACGGTAAAATAATCGAATCGGGCACACATAATGAATTGATGAAAAAAAGAAATTATTATTTCAACATGATGAAAGTGGAGAAGGAACTAATAGTCTGAATTTTATAAGATTAAAACCGTTGGAAAATATTATATTTACAACTCAATTTAAAATCTTTTTACGATGAATAAATTTGCACCACTTGCCATAATTTCCGCTGCAATTCTTTGGGGAGTTGACGGAATAATTTTGCGTCCTTCTCTTTATACTTTACCCGTGGCTTTGGTTGTATTGATTGAAAGTGCAATTGTAACGGTTTATCTTTCCCCCATTTTGTTTAAAAACACAAATGTTATAAAAAAACTTGGACTAACCGATTGGCTGGCATTTGCCGGTGTGGCATTGTTCGGCGGTGCATTGGGAATTATGGGTATTACCAAAGCATTATTTTATGTTAACTATGTAAATTTATCTATTGTAATTTTGATTCAGAAATTGCAACCGGTCTTTGCATTAACACTTGCGGCAATTATGTTGAAGGAACGGTTACCCGGCAAATTTTTCTTTTGGGCTGCCCTCGCTATAACCGGAGCTTATGTGATGACTTTCGGTTTTCACTTCCCTTCAATCGATTCGGGTGACAAAACCCTTGCCGCTGCATTCTATGCGCTTTTGGCAGCATTCAGCTTCGGATTTTCCACGGTTTTAAGCAAACGTGCATTACGAAACGTCAGCTTCGAGCTTGGAACTTACTTGCGATATTTGATTTCATCCGTATTGATGCTTTTAATTGTTTTGGGATTTGGAGAATTCAATGCAATAAGCAATGTAACCACTACTCAATTTTTAATCTTTTTGTTGATTGCATTTACAACGGGTGGACCCGCAATTTTCCTTTATTATTACGGTCTCAAAAACGTTACCGCGTCATCTTCCACTATTTTGGAATTGGCTTTCCCGTTAACTGCAATAATTCTGGAATATTTTATACACGGTAAAATGCTTAGCATTGTCCAATGGCTTGGAGTGGTCATTTTGATTTTCAGTATTACAAAAGTTTCCGGATTTTCTTATTCCAAACAAACCGAAAATAAGTAAAATAATTATCGTATTTAATTATTTTATTATTTAAATTATGGAATATTCAGTATATAGTAATTTTTAATTTCCGCTTTCACCGGCGTGACAAGAATTGTTGGGTGGCTCTTTTTTGCTTTCAGGAACAACTCGGCGGTGACAAGGCATTTTGGTTAATTTACAATTTTCACATGCGTTGCTGAACTTGTTTTCAGCATCTCGCACTTGTCATGCTGAATTTATTTCAGCATCTGATTGCGTTTTGATGTTCCCGCTTTCGT
>Ga0256841_1000775_pt1 | contig 30600 bp, 27 predicted proteins | sample 356308metaG_FD_185971 | JGI IMG/M metagenome (GOLD analysis project Ga0256841, IMG submission 185971) | Hydrothermal vent microbial communities from Mid Atlantic Ridge, Atlantic Ocean - 356-308 | ecosystem: Environmental > Aquatic > Marine > Hydrothermal vents | place: Atlantic Ocean: Mid... | reverse complement strand
CGATGGGAGCCGATGCGCTCGGCTTCCGCCTCGACGTCCGGGGCGGGCGCGTGCATGGCGTCCCCGTACAATCGCTCGACGACTTCGCGCGGCTCACCGAAGGTCTTCCGCTCGGCGAGGTCCCGCTTCATTTCATGGCCGGGCGCGCCTCCCTCCCCCTTCTCGCTCTGTGGCTCCGCACGGCCCGCTCGCGCGGCGTCGCGCTCGACCGGCTGCGCGGCTCCGTCGCGCATGATCCCCTCGGCGCTTTCGCCCGCACGGGCCGCCTCGCCCCCGGCGCGGCCTTCGACGCCACCGCGCGCGCGCTCGAAGAGGCACGGTCGCTCGCGCCCCCCCTTCGTCTCCTCGCCTGCGACGCCTCCGTGTACCACGACGCCGGAGCCTCGACCACGCAGACGCTCGCCTTCACCCTGGCAAGCGCGAGCGCCTGTCTCGCCGAACTCACCGACCGGGGGCTGTCCGTCCCCGAGATCGCGAGGAGGATGCATTTCATCGTGCCGGTCGGGGTGAATTATTTCATGAGCATCGCGCAGTTTCGCGCGCTCCGGATGCTCTTCGCCCGGCTCGTCGAGGCCTATGCGCCCGAGCAGAAGGAGGCGGGTCGCGCCTTCATCCACGCCGAGGGCTCCCGCCGGCATCTCACCGTATACGACCCATATGTGAACATGCTTCGGAACACGACCGAGGCGGCGGCGGCGCTCATCGGCGGGTGCGACACGCTCGGGCTTCCCCCGCACGACGCCGCGCTCGGCCGTCCGGACGCCTTCTCGCACCGCATGGCTCGAAACGCGGGCCTCATCCTCAAACACGAGGCTTACCTGGATCGCGTCGTCGATCCGGCGGCAGGCTCGTATTATCTCGAAACACTGACGGACAGCCTCGCGCGGGCGGCGTGGAGGCTTTTCCGGGAGGTCGAAGCGCGGGGCGGGATGATCGCGGCCATGAGAGACGGCTTCGTCGCCGGGCGCATCGCCGAGACGCGGGAGAAGCGCGCACGCGCGGTGGCCACGCGGCGGCGCTCCTTCGTCGGAACGAGCGTTTCTCCCGACCTCGACGAGCGCAAGCTCGAAGCCGTCGAAGCCGCCCCTTCGGGCGCGCCGCTCGCGGAGGCGAAGGGGGTCGCCGTCGTCGAAGCATCGCTCGAAGCCCTGATGGGCGCGCTTGACCGGGGAGCCGTCCTCGCCGATCTCCTGCCCGAGCGCGGGACCGAGCCTCCGCGCACCGCCCCCGCGCTCGCACCTCTTCGCGACTCGGAGCCGTTCGAGCGTCTCCGCCTCCGCACCGAGCGTTTTGCCCGCACGAGCGGACGCGCGCCTGCCGTCTTCCTCCTGCCCCTCGGCGCGCCCGCCGTGCGAAGCGCCCGCGCCGCCTTCGCCCGCAATTTCTTCGGGTGCGCGGGGTTCGTCGTCCACGAAAACCCGGGGTTCGAGACGCCGGAAGACGGAGCGGCGGCGGCCCTCGCGAGCGGCGACGAGATCGTGGTCGTCTGCGCGCCGGACGCCGACTACCCCGTCGTCGTTCCGTCCCTCCGGCGCAGTCTCGAAGCCTACGATGCGCGCCCGCTCCTCGTCGCGGCGACGCGCCCCGACGCGATCCCGGAACCCCTCGCCGAAAGCATCGACGGGTTCATCTACGCGGGCGCCGAGGTTCTGACGATCCTCGAAGCTTTTCAGACCCGGCTCGGCATCCGTTCCGGGGGAGACGAAAGCTGAACCGACCGCGCTCCACCCTCCCGAATCATGCGCCCAGACTTCTCGAAGATTGACTATCGCCCCGACGCCGTTTCGGACGCGCCCCCGGACGCGCCCTCATGGATGACGGCGGAGGGCATCCCGGTGCGACGCGTGTTCACCGAGTCGGACCTCGAGGGCATGGAACACCTCGCCTTCGCCGCCGGGATCCCGCCCTTTCTAAGGGGTCCGTACGCCTCGATGTACACGGTCCGACCGTGGACCATCCGCCAATACGCGGGCTTCTCCACGGCGGAGGCCTCGAACGCCTTCTACCGCCGAAACCTCGCCGCCGGACAGAAGGGTCTCTCCGTCGCCTTCGACCTGCCCACCCATCGCGGCTATGACTCCGACCACCCGCGCGTGGTCGGGGACGTGGGGAAGGCCGGCGTCGCCATCGACACGGTCGAGGACATGAAAATCCTCTTCGACGGCATCCCGCTCGACCGCATGTCCGTCTCGATGACCATGAACGGGGCCGTGCTCCCCGTGCTCGCCTTCTTCATCATCGCCGCCGAAGAGCAGGGCGTGCGCCCCGAACAGCTGACCGGGACCATTCAGAACGACATCCTCAAGGAGTTCATGGTCCGGAACACGTACATCTATCCGCCGGAGCCGTCGATGCGGATCGTGGGCGACATCTTCGCCTTCACGTCGCGGCACATGCCGCGCTTCAATTCGATCTCCGTGAGCGGGTACCACATTCAGGAGGCGGGCGGCCCGGCGGACCTCGAGCTCGCGTACACGCTCGCCGACGGGCTCGAATACCTCCGAACGGGATTGAAGGCGGGACTCGAGATCGACGCCTTCGCACCCCGCTTCTCGTTCTTCTTCGGCATCGGGATGAACCATTTCATGGAGATCGCCAAGCTCCGGGCGGCGCGGATGCTGTGGGCGAAGATCGTGAAGGCCTTCGATCCGGAGAACCCGAAGTCGATGGCGCTCCGGACGCACTGTCAGACCTCCGGGTGGAGCCTCACGGAGCAGGATCCCTTCAACAACGTCGCGCGGACGTGCATCGAAGCGCTCGCCGCCGCGCTCGGACACACGCAGTCGCTCCACACGAACGCCCTCGACGAGGCCATCGCGCTCCCGACCGACTTCTCCGCCCGCATCGCCCGCAACACGCAGCTCTATCTTCAGCAGGAAACCGACCTCACGCGCGTCATCGACCCGTGGGGCGGATCGTACTACGTGGAATACCTGACGCACCACCTCGCCCGGCGCGCGTGGATGCTCATCGAGGAGGTGGAGGCGCGGGGCGGCATGACGAAGGCCATCGAGGCCGGGTTGCCGAAGCTCCGCATCGAGGAGGCCGCCGCCCGGCGTCAGGCGCGCATCGACACCGGCAAAGAGGTCATCGTGGGGGTGAACCGTCACCGGCTCGAACACGAGGCGCCCCTCGACATCCTCGAAGTGGACCACGCGGCGGTGCGGGAGCAACAGATCGCCCGTCTGCATAGAATCAGGGCCGAGCGCGACGCCCGCGCCGTGGAGAAAGCCCTCGACGCGCTCACCCGGTGCGCCGCCACGGGCGAAGGCAACCTCCTCGCCTTCAGCGTGGACGCCGCACGCGTGAGAGCCACCCTCGGAGAAATCTCTTTCGCCATGGAAAAAGTCTTTGGACGATACGAAGCCGACATCCGGTCCGTCTCCGGCGTATACGCCGCCGAGGCGGGCGAAGATGAGGACTTCGTGCGCGCCCGCCGCCTCGCCGACGCGTTCGCCGAGCTCGAAGGCCGCCGCCCGCGCATCCTCGTCGCCAAGCTCGGACAGGACGGACACGACCGGGGCGCGAAGGTCATCGCCACGAGCTTCGCCGACCTCGGCTTCGACGTGGACATCGGGCCGCTCTTTCAGACGCCGGAGGAAGCCGCCCGGCAGGCCGTCGAGAACGACGTGCACATCCTCGGCATCTCCAGCCTCGCCGGCGCGCACAAGACCCTCGCGCCGAAGGTCATCGAGGCGCTCCACACGCTCGGGCGCGACGACATCATGGTCGTCGTCGGCGGCGTCATCCCGGCGCAGGACTACGAGGCGCTCTATGCGGCGGGCGCCTCGGGCATCTTCGGTCCCGGCACCGTGGTCTCGAAGGCCGCTCAGGAGATCCTCGAAGTGCTCATTGCCCGCCTGCGCTCCGAACACGAAGCGCCCGACGCATCCTGACCCCACCATTTTTCACGAAGGAACGTTTTGCCCAGAGACGAGGGAAAACATTCGAACGACGACGCGCTCCGGGTCCGACCGGGCGTGGAGGAGCAGCCGTCGATCAACCCTGAACTCGGGAAGAAGAGCCGTCGGCGCGCGCTTTCGGTCGAGGAATACGTCTCCGGCATCCGGGCGGGCGACCGCGTGGCGCTCGGTCGCGCGATCACGCTCATCGAGAGCACGCGCGAGGACCATCAGCGCCGGGCGCAGGAGATCATCGAGCGGTGCCTCCCGTTTTCGGGAAAGAGCATCCGCGTGGGCATCACCGGCGCGCCGGGCGTGGGCAAGAGCACGCTCATCGAGGCGCTCGGCCGCCGGCTGACCGCGCGCGAACACCGGGTCGCCGTGCTCGCCATCGACCCGAGCAGTACCCGCACGAAAGGCAGCATCCTCGGCGACAAGACGCGCATGAGCCGCCTCGCCGCCGACCCGAACGCCTTCATCCGCCCGAGCCCGAGCGCCGGCTCCCTCGGCGGCGTCGCCCGCCGCACCCGGGAGACGATCATCCTGTGCGAAGCCGCCGGGTACGACGTCGTCTTCGTCGAAACGGTGGGTGTGGGACAGTCGGAGACGACTGCGCATTCGATGGTCGATTTCTTCCTTCTGCTCGTGCTCGCGGGCGCGGGCGACGAGTTGCAAGGCATCAAGCGCGGCATCATCGAGATGGCCGACGCCGTGGCGGTCACGAAAGCCGACGGCGACAACCGCGAGCGCGCGGAGACGGCCCGGGCGCAACTTCGAAGCGCCCTCCGGATGTTTCCCCCGCCACCCTCCGGATGGCGTCCCCCCGCCCTGACCTGTTCGGCTCGCACCGGGGCGGGCCTCGAGACGCTCTGGGAGACCATCGAAGCCTACCGCGCCCATGCGACCGAGACCGGCTTCTTCGAGAAGCACCGGCGGGAGCAGGCGCGCCACTGGATGATGCAGACCATCGAACACCGGCTCCGCGCCGACTTCTTCTCCCATCCGAAGGTCATGGAAGCCCTCGGCCCGCTCGAAACGGCCGTGGTCGAGGGGCGGATGAGCCCGTTCGTCGCGGCGCAGCGGCTGCTCGCCGTCTATGCGGAGGTCGGCCATGCGAACGCCTGAGGCGGCGCGGGCGTTTGTGGCGCGGCGACTTCCCGGCTTTGAGCCGACGGGCGCCCGCCCGCTCCATGGGGGCAACCTCAACTACGTGTGGCGCGTGGCGGGTCGCGAGGGGTCGGTCGTCGTCAAGCACGCCCCGCCGTTCATCGCCCGCGCGCCGGAGATCCCTCTCGACCCTTCGCGCCTCGCTTTCGAAGCCCGCGCGCTCGAAGCCTTCGGCGACGGCGGCGCCCTCGCCGCGCTTGCCCGCGAGGCCGTCCGCCCGCCCCGCCTGCTCGCCTTCGACGCGGACGCCCTCGTCATGGAGGACGTCGGCGAAGCGCCCGACCTCGGCGCGTGGCTCCGCTCCTCCTCCCGCACGCCGCACGCCGCGCGCGAAGCCGGTCGCACCCTCGGCGCCTTCGTCGGGAGCCTGCACCGGACGACCTTCGGAGACGAACGCCTCGCCGCGGGCTTCCGGAACCGCGCCATACAGAAGAGCCGGCTCGACGTACAGTACCGCGCCGTCGCGGAGATGTGCGGGAAAGGCGGCGCGCCGGACGCCCCGGCCCTCGGCGCGACCGCCGTCGCTCTCGGCGAAGCGCTCCTCGCCCCCGGTCGATGTCTCCTCATGGGCGACCTCTGGCCCGCCTCGATCCTCGTCACGCCCGAAGGGATGCGTCTCATCGACTGGGAATTCGCGCATTTCGGACGTCCGCTTCAGGACGTGGCCCACCTCGCCGCGCACCTGTGGATGCACGCCCGCCGCGCCCCCGACGCCGCCCGCGCCGACGCCGCCCGCACGCTTCTCCGCGCGTTCCTCGAAGCCTACCGACGCGCCCTCGGCCCCACCCGCGCCCCGCTCTTCGACGCCGACGAGCTCCGGGGATGCGCCATACACTTTGCGTGCGAGATCCTCGTCCGCACGACCGGGCCATTCCGGGACGGCTACCTGTATGACGACCTCCCCTCCGGAGCGCCCGCGATCCGCGAGGCCGTCGCCGTGGCCGCCGAACACCTCCGCCACCCGGACCGCGTGGACACGTTTGCGACGCTCAGGCCATAGGCTCGCTCAAACGCCCACCCGTCACTCCGGCTTGCCGAGCACTTCGACGGCGCGACGGAGGCGGCGCAGGCACGTCTCCTTGCCGAGCGTCTCCATCATCGCAAAGAGACTCGGGCCGAAGGTGACGCCGCTGAGCGCAAGCCGCACCGGGTGAATGATGCGCCCCGCGCCGACGCCCTTCTCCTCGGCCAGCGCGCGAAGGGCCGCCTCGACGGATGCCTCATCGAACCTCTCGAGCGCTTCGAGCCGGTCCGCATACGCCGCGACGAGGTCCGCCGCATCCGCCTTCCACCGCTTCTTCACGCCCTTCGGATCGTACGTGGTCGGATCTTCGAAGAAATACCGTGCTGCCGTTGCGAGGTCCTTCGCGAAAGAGATGCGTTCCCGCATGAGCCCGACGACGCGCCGAAGGTAGGCCTCGTCCGTCGTGATGCCCTCTTTTTCGAGATAAGGCCGCACCTTCACGATGAGCTCATCCGGAGTCATCATCCGGAGGTACTGCTCATTGTACCACCGGAGCTTGTCGAGGTTGAATTGCACGCCGCTCGACCCTACCCGCTCGATGGAGAACGCCTCGACCAGTTCGGGCAGGCGGAAGATTTCGCGCTCGTCCCCGGGGTTCCATCCGAGAAACGCGAGGAAATTGATCAGCGCTTCCGGCTCATAGCCCTCTTCCCGATATTGCCGAACCGAGACGGGGATGCCCATTTTGTCGGCGTTCCGCTTCGAGAGCTTGCCTCCGGCGGGGCTGAGGATGAGTGGGAGATGCGCCATCTCCGGCGGCTCCCACCCGAGCGCGCGATACATGAGGACGTGCTTCGGTGTGGAGGGCAGCCACTCCTCGCCCCGAATGACGTGCGTGATGCGCATGAGGTGATCGTCCACGACGTTGGCGAGGTGATACGTCGGCATCCCGTCCGACTTGACGAGCACCTGATCGTCGATCTCCCCCGTGGCGAACGTGACCTCGCCCCGAATGAGGTCGTGAAACGTCACCGTCTCACCGGGATCGACCTTCAGACGGACCACGTGCGGCTCCCCCCCCGCGAGGCGCCGCCGGACCTCCTCGGCGGGAAGCGTGAGGCTGTTCGTCATGTGGACGCGCGTCACGGCGTCGTACTTCGGCGAAGGGTTCTCGGGCGTGGCGCGTTCTTTCCGCATACGCTCGATCTCCTCGGGCGTGTCGAAGGCGTAATACGCGCGACCGGCCTCGAGGAGCGCGCGGGCATACCGGTCGTATACTTCCTTTCGTTCCGACTGATGATACGGCGCGTGCGGGCCGCCTTTCCCCGGCCCCTCGTCATAGTCGAGCCCGGCCCATGCGAGCGATTCGAGAATGTCGGCCTCGGCTTCCTCCACGAACCGGCTCCGGTCGGTGTCCTCGATGCGGAGGACAAAGCGCCCGCCGTGTTTCCGGGCGAAGAGGTAATTATACAGCGCCGTGCGCAGCCCGCCGATGTGGAGCAGCCCCGTCGGGCTGGGCGCGAAACGCACGCGCACGGTGTCCTGGTCAGCCATGATCACTCATCGAGATGGTTCGTGGGGTTCCCGATTCGGGACGGAGATAATACGAACCCCTTCCGTCCCCTTTTCCCCCGACCCTGCCTTTCCACGCAGATTTGGGATGAAAAATGCGGGGCCCCTGCGCGGAGACCGGTTCCCTTTTCCGACACGCCCTCTCTCCAGAACGAACAAAGGCGCACCCCCCGAAGGAGATGCGCCCGGGAAAGGGGATGTCGCCCATCCGACCCCTCAAGGCTCCTCCGTCGCGATCTGTTTCGCCTCGATGGTGAGGCCGGGATAGAACACGTAGACGGCTTCGAACCGGCTCGGGGCAACTTCGAGGTCGACGAACTCCACACGCTCCTCTTCGCCGCGCACGGCCGCGCCGGTTTGATCATCGGGCGTGGTGGAGCCGGGCAGCATCACGCCGATGAGGAACAACGCGAGGGCCACGATGACCGCTGAGCGGAGCGAGACGGGCGTGCGCAGGTTCCACAGAGGACGGCGGTCGGAGGCCCGGTCCACACGGAGGCTCACCGTTTTGTGCCGGGCAAGTCTCTCGAAAAAGGCATCGTCCACCGAAGGCGGCACCACGAGGTATTCCTGCCGGCTCATGCGCCGGAACCGGAGCACCGCATCGAAGCGGCGACGGCAGGAGGCGCATACGGAGAGATGCGCGAAGAGGAACGGCTGCATCTCCACGGAGAGCTCGCCGTCGAGGTACAGGTTCAGCGCCTCCTCCATAGCGCCCCGGCACGGAGACGCCCCGGTGGGGGCCGGCATTGAAGTATCCATGATCTATCCCGATGTTTACTTTTCAGAGGAGCGGCGCGTTCAGTCGTTCGCCGCGCCGCGCGAGAGGGCGGCGCGCTCCTCGCGGACGGCCGGCGCCATGAACGCGGCCAGTTTTCGCCGCGCCTTGAACAGCCGCGACTTGACGGCGCTGAGGCTGCTCCGGGTCACTGCGGCGATCTCTTCATAGCTCAGGTTCTGGTATTCCCGGAGGATGATCACTTCCCGGTAATCCGGCTTGAGTTGCGCCAGAAAGCGGGTCACCATCTCGACCTGTTCGCTCTTCTCCATCCGGGCGCCGGGCGTGTCGGCGCCGGACACGGGCGGCGTCGCCTCGTCGAGCGGCACGTGACGCGTGGTGCGCCGCAGATGGTTCAGACACTGATTCCGCGCAATGGTGAAGAGCCATGCCTTGAAGGACGAGGTCTTCATGAGGCGGTCCCGGTTCTCATAAAGCCGGAGAAAGGTCTCCTGCATCACGTCCTGAGCAACGGGCTTGTCGAGGAGCATCTTGACACAAAAGGCGTACACGGGAGCCTTGTATCGGTTGTAGAGTGAGACGAAAGCAAACTCGTCTCCCGCCTGAAAGGCTTCGATCAGGACCTTGTCGTCCATCTGCATCGCGTCTGTCCGTTGATTTCCCTGGCGCCGGTCATCAATCTGTTCTTAATGGACCGGACCGCAGCGCAAAAGTTGCCGTTTTTCGAGTTTTCGAATCAAAACATCGCCTCGCAAAGAATCAAAGCGGGCCTATCTCGGTAAGAGGCGACCGACGCAACAGCCCTGCATCGTCGGGATTTATTGCTTGCGGATCAGATCAATAATGTCAGAGACCCGCCACTGTCCACAAAACCACACAAGGATTCATGCGCACGCACAGGAACGTCCATCGCTCGATACTGCTGACTTTCACGGGCCTGATCGCCCTTTTGCTCGTCGGATGCAGCGGCCCTCGGGAAATGACCCCTCCGACGAACGATCCCCCCTCGGACGTCGTCGCGCTCTTCGACGGCGGCGTCGTCACGCTCGACGAGTTCGAGACGCAATACGCGCGCTCGGTGGGCGGTCGTGCGGCAGCCGCCGATGACTCCCTCTCGGAATATCAGGACTTTCTCAAGCGCTATCTGGACTTCCGGCTGAAAGTACAGGCGGCGAAGGATGCCGGCCTCGACCGGGACTCGTCGCTTCAGACGGAGATTGCCCGGTATCGCAATCAGCTGGCCCGGCCCTATCTGCTCGAACAGCGGGTCACCGATCCGTTGCTTCGCGATCTGTACGAGAAGAGGAAAGAGGTCGTTGACGCCAGCCACATCTTGATTCGCCTGGCTCCGAACGCTTCGCCCGAGGATACGCTCGAGGCCTACCGCCGGATCGCCGCCCTCCGCGACTCGGTGCTTCAGGGCGTCGACTTCGGAGCGCTCGCCTATCGTCACTCCGAAGATCCCTCTGCGCAGAGCAACGGCCTCGGCGCGCGCGGGCGGCTCGGCTATTTCTCCGGCGGTCGCATGGTCAAGGCCTTCGAAGACGTCGCCTTCAAAACGCCCGTCGGTCAGGTCTCCGAGATCTTCCGTTCTCCGTACGGCTACCACCTCGTCTACGTCCACGATCATAAAGCGAAGCCGAACGACATCCGCATCGCCCACATCATGATCCGCATTAAGGGGAACACGGCTGCCGACACCCTGGCCGCCCTCGCCCGTGTGGACTCCGTCCGCGCCCTTCTCGCCGAGGGCCGGGACTTCGCCGAGGTGGCGAAAGAGTACTCCGAGGACATGGGCAGCGCCCGCGCCGGCGGCGACCTCGGCTTCGTCTCCTACGACAGCCGCCTCATCGAGCCCCTGAAATCGACCGCCTTTGCCCTCGAGCACGTCGGCGACCTTTCGGAGCCCGTCCTGAGCCGTTTCGGCTACCACATCATCAAGCTCGTCGAGATCCGCGAACCCCGCTCGTTCGAAGCATCGAAGGAGGATCTGAAGGCGGCGCTCGCCCGTCTCCCCCGCTCCACCGAATCCATGAGAAAGTTCGCCGCCCAGATCCGTGAACGCGAAGGCGACCGCCTCGACACCGCCCTCGTCTACAGCGTCTTCGACACCACTTCGTCCGACTCCGTCTTCGTGGTGTTCTCGCGGGGCGGCCTCCCCGACTCCCTCCTCGCCCTCAAGTTCGCCTCCATCGGCGACTCGACGTACACCCTCGGCGAACTGATCGCATTCACGCAAAAGAACACGGTCCCCCGCCAGCAGGATGCGCGCAAGATGGTTCTTCAGGGAATCAATACGTTCCTCGACGACCGGGCCGTCGACGTCGAAGTGAGCAAGCTCGAAGAACGGGACCCGGACTTCCGGGCTACGATGGACGAGTTCCGCAACGGCCTGCTGTTGTTCCGTTTGATGGAAGACTCCGTCTGGACAGCCGCTGCGCAGGACTCAGCCGCGCTCCGCTCGTACTACGAGGCGCACGCGGAAAAATATCGTTTCCCGGACCGCACCCGGATCATCAGTTTCTACAGCGCCTCGGACTCGTTGCTGAACGCCCTGGGCGCGCAGCTCGATGCCGGAATGTCCGTCGCCGACGTCGAGGCGTCCGTCCTGTTTGATCCCGACCATAACCTGAGCGTGGACACGACCTTCGTCGAAGGGCCCACCAATTCGGTCTTCGACCAGGCCTTCGACCTGGAGCCGGGCGCGCATACGAACGCCGTACCGTACACGAAGGGCTTCATTTTGATGGTGAATGACGGTGTGGAGCCTGCCCGGGCCAAATCCTTTGAAGAAGCGCAAGCCGAGGTGATCAACGATTACCAGAAAGTGCTCGAAGACCGGCTTCTGGCCCGACTCCACCAGCGGTATCACGCGCGGCTGTTTCCCGAGCGCCTCACGCGCGCCTTCCAACATGAACCGACCGACAGTGCCTCCTCTGCTTCTTCCACCCAATAGACGCTCCGCCTGGTTCTTCCCTTTCGTCTTTGCGTGGGTCACGCTCCTCCTCGCCGGGTGCGGGCAGGAAGCGACGAGGCCGGACTATGTGGCGCGCGTGGGGGACCGTTACCTGACCCGGGACGAGCTCGCGGCGGCTCTCGAATCGCTCCCGTTCCTTCAGGATTCGACGGAGGCCCAGCAACAGATCATCGAGCAGTGGGTCAACAACGAGCTCCTGTATCAGGAAGCCCGACGGCGCAGGCTTCGCAACGATCCGGAAGTGCGGCGTCTTCTCGAAGAGAACGAACGCTCCGTGCTCATCAGCGCGTACGTGAACCGGCTCTTTGAGGATGAAGCGACACCTCCCTCGAAGGAGGCGCTTCAGGCATACTTCGAGCAGCACCGGGACCAACTGCGGCTCCGCGAGCCCTTCGTTCGCGTCCGCTATCTCTCGAACGCCCACGTCGACTCGGCGATGGCCGCCCGTCGCGCCTTGCTCCGGATCGACCGGACGCCGGATCCCGACTCCGCGTGGGCCGCCCTCGCGCGCCGGTACGCCGACGACCCCGACGGCGTGCTCGGACTCTCCCGGTCCTACTTTCCCGAGAGCCGCCTCTTCACGGCGCAACCCGCGATTCAGGAAGAACTGCGGGGGCTCTCGAAAGGCGACGTCTCTCCACTGATCGAGTACGACGGCCTATACCACGTGCTCCAACTCGTCGACCGGGCGCCGCCGGGCGCCGTGCCCGAACTGGCATGGATCGAAAACGAGCTGAAGCAACGGCTCACCATCGAGGCGCGGAAACAGATGTATGCCCGTCAGGTTCAACGCCTGAGAAATGAAGCGCTGGCCCGGGAGAACCTGGAGATCAACTAAGGCCACACGCCCTCCTCGCCCCGCGCGCCATGCACGCGCTTCGAGCCGCCGTCTTACTCCCCTTCGCGCAATATGCGGCTCGTCCGCGCGTTCCTTTTCCTGCGGGTTCGATCGGCCGCCGCGTCGGTCCTTCCCCCTTGCGTTGACTTATCCCAGCTCAAATGAAGTTTTTTCCCTCCGTCTTCGGCCTCCTCTGCGCGCTCCTGCTGAGCCTTCTCGCCGCGCTCCCTTCCCGCGCCCAGGAGAGCAGGGTCCTCGATGAGATCGTGGCCGTCGTCGGCGACCAGATCATCCTCCGTTCCGACGTGGACGGCTTCGTGGCCGGGCTCCTTCGGCAACAAAAGCTGCCCTATTCAAAAGACCTCTGGAACGACGCCCTCAACCAGATGATCAATGAGAAGGTCCTGACGATCCATGCCAAGCGGGACACCACCATACAGGTGACCGATGCCCAGGTGGAACAGTCCCTCGACCAGCGCATCCAGCAAATGACCGCGCAGCTCGGGAGCCAGCAACGCCTCGAAGAACTTTACGGCAAAAGCATCATCGAGATCAAGGCCGACCTCCGGGAAGAGTTTCGGGACCAGATGCTGGCCGAGCAGCTTCGCAACCGCAAGCTTCGCGAAGTCAAGATCACCCCGAGCGAGGTGAAGGAATGGTTCAACCGCTTCCCCACCGACTCGCTGCCCATGTTCCCCGAAGTCGTCCGCCTCTCCCACATCGTGCGCTTCCCCGACGTGAGCGATGAGGCGCGCGAGGAGGCCCGGGAGATCATTTCCGCGATCCGAGACTCCATCGTGGTCGGCGGCGCCTCGTTCGAAGAGATGGCCCGACTGTTCTCCGACGATCCCGGTTCAGCGGCCAATGGTGGGCGATACGAGAGCATGAGCCTCAAAGAAGTCGTGCCCGAGTTCGCCGCCGTCGCCTCTCGCGCGCCGGTCGGACAGGTCTCTCAGGTCTTTGAGACGCAGTTCGGGCTTCACATTCTCCGGCTCAACAAACGCCTCGGAGACGTCATCGATTACAACCATATCCTCATCGCTTTCGACGAGAGCAAATCCGACCCGACGGAGGCCATCGCCTTCCTCACCGCCGTGCGGGACTCCATCCTGACCCTCGACCTCCCCTTCGAGCTAATGGCGCGCCGTCATTCACAGGAGAAAGCCTCCGCGATGCGCGGCGGACGCGTGCTCGACCCGCAGTCCGGCGAGCGCGACCTGGTGCTCGCCGCTCTGGGCCCGGATTGGCGGACGACGCTGAGCAATCTCGACGTGGGCGAGGTCAGTGAGCCGGCGCCCGTGGAGCTGCTCAACGGACGCCGCGCCTACCACATCGTCAAGCTCGAACGCCACACGCCCGCCCATCGCGTCAACATCGACACCGACTATGAGCTTATCCAGCAGTACGCGCTTCGGGAAAAGCAGAATCGCGTGCTCGGCCAATGGTACGACCGGCTCCGCAAAGAGGTCTACATCGACATCCGGGGGGAGGCTTCGAACGACCCCATGGCGCGAAACTGAGCGCCTGGATGCGACACGAAACAAAGCGTTCCTCCTCCCGAATGACTCGATTTCGCCCCCACCTCATGGGCAGATCCTGACGGTCCGGTCTTTTTCCCCGCATTGCTTATTCATCCTTTAACCCCAGGCCAGGCATGGCGCAAGCTGAGCAGACGACAACCTCTCCCACGGAACTCGCGGCCCTTCAGACCGGCTATCGCCGCCTGCGCGAGGAGATCGGCAAGGTCATCGTCGGACAACAGGACATCATCGAACTCGTTTTCGTCGGCCTGATCTGCCGGGGACATGCGCTGCTCGTGGGCGTGCCGGGTCTGGCCAAAACGCTGTTGATCCGCACGCTCGCCGATGCGCTCCACCTTCGCTTCAATCGTATCCAGTTCACCCCGGACCTCATGCCGGGCGACATCACCGGCACGGAGATCATCGAAGAAGACGCCTCGACCGGCCGTCGTCGGTTCAAGTTCGTGCGCGGCCCCATCTTCGCGAACGTGATCCTCGCCGACGAGATCAACCGCACGCCGCCGAAGACCCAGGCGGCCCTGCTCGAAGCCATGCAGGAGCATCACGTCACCGCCGCCGGCAACACCTTCGTGCTCGAAGAACCGTTCTTCGTCCTCGCCACGCAGAACCCCATCGAACAGGAGGGCACCTATCCCCTCCCCGAAGCCCAGCTCGACCGTTTCATGCTCAACCTCTGGCTCGACTACCCTTCGTTCGACGACGAGGTGCGCATCGTCCGCAACACCACGAGCGCCCGGGACGCGCGCGCCGAGGCCGTCATAACCCGAGAAGACCTCATGCGCTACCAGCAATTCGTACGGGAAGCGCCCGTGGCCGACAACGTGATCGAGTATGCCGTCTCGCTCGTGGGGAAAACCCGCCCGGGGCGTGAGGGCGCCCCGGAGTTCGTGACCAATTACCTGAGCTACGGGGCCGGGCCGCGCGCCTCCCAGTACCTGATCCTCGGCGCAAAGGCCCTCGCCCTGCTCGACGGCCGTCTCACCCCCCTCATCGCCGACGTGAACCGGATGGCCGTCCCGGTCTTGCGCCACCGGATCGTGCCGAACTTCAACGCGGAAGCGGAAGGCATTTCCACCGTGGATCTGATCGAGAGGCTGCTCTCGGAGCCGGCTCGTTAATCCGGGACCATCGCCCGGCAAGCCGCCCCGCACGATCGATCTCGTTGCGCTTACCGAGCGCCTAAAAGAACTTGAATCCGGGAGAGACGAAGTTGGGGCTATACATCCCCAGGAAGAACGGCCCGTAGGCGATCAAGATGAGGACGATTGCCACGGCGACCCAGAGCTTCAGGTTATCATAACGCACTTCCCAGCCGGACAATTTCGGCGCCGTGAGCGTCTCCGACCACGGAATATCCCGCGGCGCCCCGCCTTTCTTCCCGAAGAAGATCGTCATGGCGATAATCACGAAGAACAGCAGCAGACCGACAAACATTAAGCTCCCGCCGATTCCCGTGAGCACGCCGCCCAGGTCCCATTCGATGTTGTTATATCCCGCCTGTACCCGGTAGATGCGGCGCGGCATTCCATGAAGCCCGGCATCGGCCATCCCCCTGGCAAATATCAGAACTCCGACGAAATACGTCCACGAGGAAACCAGCGCCAGCCGGGTGTTCCAGAGCTTGCGCCCGGTCAGGTAGGGGATGAGCCAGTAGGCTACGCCGACGAGCGTCAGGGCAACGGCGCTGCCGACGGTCATGTGAAAGTGACCGGGAATCCACGTCGTGTTGTGAATGACCTGATTCATGGTATAGCTCGCATTGATCAACCCCGTGATGCCCCCGAACACGAAAGCGATCATGGCAAGCAATTGAGCCAACACCGAGGGATTGGACCACGGCAATTTCTTGATCCATCCAAGCAGCCCGCGACCTCCATGGTTGCGCCCCCCCATCTCCAGCGAAGCCGCCACCGAAAAGGCCGTCGCCAGACTCGGAAAGAATACGCCGAAGGTGAGAATGGCATGCACGAACTTCATCCCCTGCGAAATACCCGGGTCGGTGTATTGATGATGAAAACCCGTTGGGATGGAGAGGAGGAGAAAGAGAATGAACACGAATCGGGTGAGGGAATCGCTTATGATTCGTCCGCCCACCTGCTTGGGTATCAGGAGGTACCACGAGACATAAGCCGGCAAGAGCCAGGCATACACGATGGCGTGCCCCGTGAACCAGAAAAGGGTGCGATTGAGCAGAGGATCGGTCTTTTCGAGCCATCCCACACTCCAGGGAATCAGAAAAGCCAACAGATTGACGGCGTCGGGCAGCGAAGCCAGGAACCACATGAGATAGCTCGTCAGACAGACGAACGCCAACAGCGGAATGCGTAGACCGGGATTTTCTTTGCGCCAGGAAACGTAAACCACGAGCATGTTTGCGAGCGCCAACCACGTGCTCACCACGACCAGCACCACGCCCAGATAGAACGTCACGTGGGCCTGAAGGGGGGCGTAGGACGTGTACAACACACTCGCTTTCCCGGAGGCAATCGAGTAAATCAGGAGCATATTACCGAGCGCAAGAGCGCCCAGCGATGCCCAGAGCAGTCCCTCGTTGAGCTTGCGCGCGAACGCTCGCGCCACGAGAAGCGGAAGAAAGGCGTTGGAGAACGAGAACGTGAAGACGATCACATTCGCCACCCCGTGGGCCGTCAACCCCTGATAATAGCTCCTCAGAAACGGAAAGAATTTGAGGATGTCGATGTCGGCATAAGAGAGGGCCTGGGCCAGTCCGTGAAAGATACCGGCCGTGAGCGCCAGGTATCCGATGTAGATGGTCCATCGAAGAGCTCTCAATTGACGCTCGGGAAGCTGAAATCCGGCAGGGTTTAGAACGGTGGCAGCTGCCGTCGTCGTGGTTGCGCTCATGGTCATACCCAAGATCTTTATTCAGCGATAACCTTTCCGTGCATGAAATGGTGACCCACCCCGCAATATTCATGGCAGATCAGCAGATGCTCACCCGGCTCTTTGAACGTATACACGTTTTTCGAGACCTGACCGGGGATGAGCATCATGTTGATGCGGGTGCCTTCGATATTGAATCCGTGAATCACATCGCGCGAACTGCCGACAAAAGTGATCTCGGCGCCGGCAGGCACACGGATCTCCGACGGCTCATAGCCGAAGGCATAGGCGCGCACGACGACCTCATAGGCATTCGGCCCCGTTTGACGCACCCCTGGTTGATCGAAGGGCGGCGTCGAATTGAGCCGGGCGGGATCAAGGATCCCCGCCCGGCCCGGTAAGTGAATGCCCATAGCGAGGGTCGCATATACGAGCGCGCCGAGACAAAGGATCAGCAGGATGACGCCGGTCGTCAAGAAAGACTTCTCATATACGAGGACTTTGCTCATAGCGCTAGCGGGTGATAAGCATGTAGTATACCGTGACCCAGAAACCGAGGATCATCATCAGAAAAATGAGCGTGAGGAACAGCGTGCCGGTTACGACGGGCTCCTCATGCTCCGAAAACGTCGGCTCCCTCGAGACATCCACCCCGGTAGCCGGAGCAAGCGCATGCAATTCCGCCGCCCCTTGCTCCACAGAGGGCTCGGCCGATCGGTTTGGAACGTTTTCCATGGTTCACACACGTACGATTATGCGGGGGATAGACGACAACAAAACACACGTCGGCAAAAACACGTCCCTAAGGGTTCCACTGCCTGACACGTTTCCCCAGGACCCTCCAGAGACCAAGCAAAATCAACAGAACGGGCGCCGAGAGCAGCAGACGATCTCCATGAACCTCTGCCGACATCAACTGATTCAACGTCTCCCAGAGATACCCGACGAGAGGAAAGCCCAGGATGACGAAGATCAACATGACGACGACGACCTCGACCCGGGAAGGGTTTTTGGCGGTGGACATGGGGTGCGGGGTTGAGGGATACCCGGCCTACAGACCAACCGGGCTCCGGATTGCGGAATGGTTTTTCGTGAATTTATCGGAAGAAATCTCCCCTTTGCATTGATAAAAGTCAAATTGGGAGAGCGGTTAGATTTTTTCTTCCCCATGCAGAATCTTTCGCATCCTTCCAGGATCTACGATGACGATCCTGGATCCTTCATACGATATCATACCCTCATCAAGCAATTGTCGAAAGGCCCGGGATAGGGTCTCGGGGACTGTCCCGAGATAACCGGCAAGGGTTTTTTTGGATACGGACAGATCCACTATTTTCCCATTAATTTTATCATCAAATATGGCATGATTCAGCAGATATAAAATCAGTCTTCCGGGAACGGACAGGAGCCCAACAGCTTCGAAATGATCAAGCACGCGTTCAATTCCATTACCCATGGATTGCATGAAGGCCTTGTATATGCCCGGCCGACTTTCGACCAATTCATCAATGATTTTTATGGGTAAGAAAAGAGCCCGAGTATCCTCGAGCGCCCTGGCCGAGAGCAAATATCGCCGGTTGGGTTCTCCTTTCACCATAGGTCCTTCCGCAAAAGATTCACCGGCATGCACGATGCGTATCACGATCTGGCGTCCGAAAGGACCATTCCTGTATAATTTGACGATTCCGGAGATAATGATGTAAACTCCCTGATAGGGATCTCCATGTTGAAAAAACAGGGCATGCTTCGAAAAAGACTTTACGGATGCCCCCCCCTTCACAAGGTCCGAACCTGCTGATTGCCCGTCCATAAAGAGGGGGTGCCTCGATAATATATCCTGGTCCTCTCTGGTCAATTTTATGTACCCATTTCTATGTTTCATGTGGAGTCACAGAGCACTCACGGAAGCTTACACCATCTCACATTAGTCTTCCCTCTACAAGGAATCATCCCGGCACGATTTCAACCGGATCATCGAAGTCTCGTTTGACCAGGTCCGAGTCACAAATCATCAATATTAAATGTCCCCTGCTATCCCATTGAGCCGGGAGGACGCAGCAAGCCTGCGCAACATTTAAGGACTCGAAAAGGGCGAAGTGCCCATGGTCTCGAACCATCGACGCCGTTCATCTCCGACATTTGCTTCGGAAACCAGTCATCTTCGACCCCGCTCAGAGACCTGTTTCCGCGCACAGTCCCATGAAGGGTTTCGCATCGAGAGGCTCACTCCGAAAACGCGCCGGGCATCAAACGCCCCGGAAGGCCTCCTTCCAAAATAGCTACGGGATATCAAATATGGCGCTCTCAGCCTTCCAATTTATCCGAAAGAATTATTTTGAGAACGTCCGGATTCGCCCGTCCACCGGTATTTTTCATGATCTGACCGAAAAAAAAGCCCATCAATCCTCTCTTCCCCTTCCGGTATGCTTCCACCTTTTCGGGGAACGCCGCCATCACCTCATCGACCAGGCCGGCAAGCGTCTCCCGGTCCGAGATCTGGTTGAGCCCGTGACGCTCGACGATCACTTCCGGATCTACGCCTTCGCTCATCATGAGCGTGAACACTTCCTTGGCGATGCGTCCGGAGATGACGCCCCGGTCGATGAGAGCGACGAGTCGGGCAAGATCTTTCGGACCTACGGGCAGTTCGTCCAGCGTGCGTTCTTTCCGCGCCCGGAGCAACTCGTGGATGATCCAGTTGGCCGCCCCCCGGGGGTTGTGGTGTGTTTCGAGGGCCTCTTCGAAAAAGCGCGCCAGCCGTTCCTCGGCGGCAAGCAAGGCAGCCTCATGAGCCTGGAGACCGTATTCGGACAGATATCGGGCATACCGCTCGCGTTGTGCGGGCGTGAACGCTTCGAGCGGATCGACGGCGCTCCCGCCGGATGAAGGCTTCGGCGGGCGCTCGGACGGTTCGGCCTTCCGGCGGGGTTTCTTCCCGTTCGTCGTTTTCGAGGCGGCGGCAATCTTCGCCCACGTGTCGCGCAGGGGCACGATCCGGTTGAAGACCAGCGCGTCGGGGGCAGAGTCGAGGGGGTCCGGCCAGAAATACCCCTGGCGTTCGAACTGATACCGCGTGCCCGCCGGGTCGCCGGTGACGCTCGGCTCGATGCGCGCGTCGGGGACGACGACCACGGAATCGGGGTTGAGGTGGGTCCGGAAATCCTCTTCACCGGCGTCGGGATCCGGAGCGTGGAAGAGGCGGTCGTAGAGACGCACCTCGGTGACGCGGGAGAGCGCGGCATCGACCCAGTGAATCGTGCCCTTCACTCTGCGGTTGGCCTGTGGTCTTCCGCTCAGCGTTTCGGGATCGTACGTGCACCGAAGCTCGACGATCTCGCCCTTCTCATCCCGGACCACCTCTTCGCATCTGATGATATAGGCGTATCGGAGCCGCACTTCCCTCCCCGGAGCGAGCCGGTGGAAACGCCGGGTCGGACGCTCCATGAAGTCGTCCCGCTCGATGAACAGCTCCCGGGAGAAGGGGACCTTTCGCACGCCCTCTTTCGGGACGTCGTGCGGCCAGTACGAGGCTTCGAGCCATTCGACTTCGTCTTCCGGGTAATTCGTAATCACCACCTTCAACGGGCGCAGCACGCACATCACCCGGGGCGCGCGGTAGTTGAGGTCGTCCCGGATGCTGTGCTCGAAAACGGCCAGGTCCACGCGGCTGTCCACCTTCGTCACCCCGATCCGCTCGCAGAAAGCACGGATTGCTTCAGGCGTCACCCCGCGGCGTCGGAGCCCCGAGATCGTAGGCATGCGGGGGTCGTCCCACCCGGAGACGCGCCCCTCCTCCACGAGCACCCGGAGCTTCCGTTTGCTCATCACCGTGTACGTCAGATTCAGCCGGGCGAACTCGTACTGACGCGGCCGCGGGTCGATGCCGAGTGTGTCGAGAAACCAGTCGTACAACTCGCGGTTGTTGACAAACTCGAGGGTGCAAATGGAATGCGTGATGCCTTCGATGGCGTCGGACTGCCCGTGGGCCCAGTCGTACATGGGGAAAATGCGCCATTCGTCGCCCCGGCGGTAATGGGTGGCGTGCCGGATGCGGTACATGAGCGGGTCGCGCATCTTCATGTTCGGCGAGGCCATGTCGATCTTTGCCCGGAGCACCTTCTCCCCATCGCCGAAGGCCCCTTCGCGCATGCGGCGGAAAAGGTCGAGGTTCTCCTCCACCGTCCGGTTTCGATACGGACTCTCCTGCCCCGGCTCGGTGACCGTCCCCCGCATCGCCCGGATCTCTTCGAGGCTCAGGTCGTCGACGTACGCCTTCCCCTTCTTGATCAGTTCGACGGCCCAGTCGTAAAGCTGCTCGAAATAGTCCGAAGCGTAAAACTCGCGCTCGCCCCATTCATAGCCGAGCCACCGGACGTCGCGCTTGATCGCTTCAACGTATTCGACGTCTTCCGTCTCGGGGTTCGTGTCGTCGAAGCGGAGATTGCAGACGCCGTCAAACTCCCCGGCGAGGCCGAAGTTGAGCACGATGGACTTTGCATGGCCGATGTGCAGATAACCGTTCGGCTCGGGCGGAAAACGCACCACGACCCGGTCGATCCGGCCCGTGCGAAGATCCTCCGCCACGATGTCGCGGATAAAGTTGCTCTTCTCGTCGCTTCCGCTCCGTTCCGATACGGGCTTCGCGCCTTCCTTTTCCGTAGGATCTCCGGCCATGCCTCGACGTCGTCTGGTTCAAAAAAGGCCTCGATGGGTTGAGGCCCCTTCAACGCTTCCCCCCATGAAAAGTCCCCCTGAAAAGTCCCCCCGGAACCATAATCCCGCTTCGTGATTGGAGGCGTTTTGTCCACCCGGCGCGATTGCGTACCTTTGCGTCCACGTTCGCGTCCCCGGAACCCATCATCAAGCCGTATGTCCCTTTTTTCAGCGATTCGAACCGTTCTCACCCTTGGCAGGGGGATCGTCCACGGGCTGCCGGATGCGACTGCCGACCGGGACCCCATCGCGTTGTTTGGGGCGTGGTTTGCCGCTGCGCGACGCTCCGGCATCCTGCTTCCGGAGGCGATGGCGCTCGCTACCTGCGGCGCGGATTGCCGCCCCTCCTCCCGCATGGTGCTCTTGAAGGATTTCGACGCGAACGGGTTCGTCTTTTATACAAACTATGAAAGTAGAAAAAGCCTCGAACTCGAAGCGAACCCACACGCTGCGCTCCTTTTCCACTGGGCCGTGCTCCAGCGTCAGGTGCGCATCGAGGGACCGGTGACGCGCCTCTCGCCCGAGGAATCGGAGGGCTATTTTCATTCGCGTCCGCGCGGGAGCCAGATCGGAGCATGGGCTTCGAAGCAGAGCCGCCGCCTCGACGAGCGCCGGGAGCTCGAAGCGCGCATGCAGGCATACGAGCGTGAGTTCGAGGGTCGGGACGTCCCGCTTCCGCCGTTCTGGGGCGGTTTTCGCGTTTTCCCCCGACGCATCGAGTTCTGGCAGGGACGAACGCACCGCCTTCACGACCGCCTCCTCTTCGTCCGTGAGGGCGACGCCTGGCAAGCCACCCGCCTGTATCCCTGACCCGGAGCACGCGGGCGCTCCCGCTGCGCTCCACCGTGCTCCGGGCATGCTCCCGCCCCCTTTATGAAACCCCGCGTCTCCGTCATCATCGTCTCCTGGAACGCGCTCCCGCTCCTGCGGCAGTGCCTTCCTTCCGTCGCGGCGACGCGGTACGACAACCTCGAGATCATCCTCGCCGACAACGCTTCCACCGACGGCTCCGCCGAGTGGGTGGGCCGGGCGTTCCCCCAGGTCAAGATCGTGCGCCACCCGGAAAACTGGGCCTTCTGCCGGGGCAACAATGAGGCCGTGGCCCACGCCACGGGCGCGTACGTCGTGTTTCTGAACAACGATGTGGAGACGCCGCCGGACTGGCTCGATCCCCTCGTGGACGTGATGGAGCGAAGCCCCGACGTGGGCGCGGTGCAACCGAAGCTCCTGCAGTACGAAGACCGCCGCCGCTTCGAGTACGCAGGAGGCGCCGGCGGCTACCTCGATCGCTACGGCTATCCCTTCACCCGGGGGCGCATCTTTTTCACGATGGAGGAAGATCACGGTCAATACGACGACGCCCGCGACGTCTTCTGGGCCACCGGCGCCGCCCTGCTCCTCCGCCGCGCGGCCCTCGACGACGTCGGTCTTTTCGACGAGCGCTTCTTCATGCACATGGAAGAGATCGACCTGTGCTGGCGGCTCTGGCGGCGCGGATGGCGCGTCTTCGTCGAGCCGAAAAGCGTCGTGCATCACATAGGCGGCGGCTCCCTCCCGCAGGGCGATCCCCGAAAGGTCTATTTCAACTTCCGAAACAACCTGCTCACCCTCTACAAGAACCTCCCGCCGTCGGCGTGGCTCCGGACGTTCCCCTTTCGCGCCGCCCTCGACGCCGCCGCCGCCCTGCGCGCCGCGCTCGGGAGACGCCCCGCCGAGGCCGCCGCCATCTTCCGCGCCTATCGGGACGCCCACCGTATGCGAGCTTTCTATCGGGATCAACGTCCGAACCCCGACGAGCCCCCCGTCCTCCCCCCCTATCGCGGGAGCATCGTGGTCGATTATTTCCTCCGGGGCCGCCGGCATTTCAGCGACCTGCCTCCGGAACGGTTCCGCCCCCCGTGGAACGCTCCGGAACGCATCGAGGCCCCACGAAAGATCCAGGCGAATGAGCCCGGCCGGGCAACCCCATGAACGAACGTCCGTACCGGTCCCTTGCGTCCCTCTCCCGAGGCTCCGGTATCTCGCATCAGTCGATTCCCTGCACCATTCCATCTCTGCCATGAAACGTTTTCCCTTCCTCCTTCCCCTCCTCTTGCTCGCATTCACCCTGAGCGGCTGTTCGTCCTCCCGAACCGCGCAAAACACGGCTCCGGAACCTGCTCCTAACGTTGCCGCCGATCTCGTCGCCCGTCACGTGGCGGCCCTCGGAGGTCTCGAAAAGCTCCAGTCGATCCAGACGCTCAAACGCATCGGGGACGTGCGCATGATGGGCATGGAGATGCCGCTCGTCATCTATCAGAAGCGCCCGGACAAGGTCCGCACCGAGGTGGAGATCCCGAGTATGAACATGGAGGTAATTACCGCTTACGACGGTGAAACGGGGTGGATGCTCAATCCCATGATGGGTTCGGATCCACAGACGATGACGCCCGAACAAACCCGGAACATGCTCAATCAGGTCGACATCGACGGTCCGTTGGTCAATTATGAGGCCAGGGGGATCACGATTGAGGATCTCGGCGAATCGGAGGCCGGCGGCAAGCCTGTACGGAAGCTCCGCCTCGTGCGCCCCGATGGCCCCGACGTCATCCTCTCCCTCGATGCCGAGACGTATCTCGTCGTCAAATCGGAGGGTCCGGGGAGTGATCCGCAGACGGGCGAAACCGTGACGACGGAGGTCTATTTCTCTGATTATCGCCCCGTAGAAGGCGTCATGATGCCGCACGCGCTCGAAGTGCATCTCCGCGGCGAAAAGTTTCAGGACATCTCTTTCACGGCCATTGTGGTGAATCCGGAGCTGAACGACCGTCTCTTCACGATGCCCGGAAAATAGCCCGGACGGATGAGGCCCCAGTCCGAAGGCGTCGTGCCGCGGGCGCTCGCAGCGCGTGCGGCCCGGCGCCCGGTTCGTGGAGACGAGATCGCTCGAAGCGAGGGACGAGGCGCAGGCGGCCCCGGCGTCATCCCAAAAAGAAGCCCGGTCCGAGGTCGTCGTCCGGATCGAGAAAGAACGTATGGCGACCCGTGAGATGCGCCCGCCCTTCCACTTCAGGGATCACCGCCGGATACGGCCCGAAGCGGGTGACCCGGGCGATCCGTACGGCGAACCGTGTGCCGAGGATGCTCTCGACGATCCGTTCGTCGCCGGCGGCCATCTCGCCGCGCGCATAAGCAAGCGCCGCCCGCCCGCTCACGCCCGTCCCCGTCGGCGAGCGGTCCACCTGCCCCTCGGCGAAGACACACACGTTTCGGCTGTGGGCGTCGGCGCTCTCCGGCGGCCCGGTGAAGATCACGCCATACAGAAAGCCGAGGTCCTCGTCGAACGGGTGAAGGATGCGCCGTGAGGTCATGATCGCGCGCTTGATCGCCATGCCGACTTCGATCAGACGCTGATGATCTTCGGGCACGCACCGGAGCCCCACCGCCGCGACGGGCACGTACGCATAGAATGCGCCCCCGAAGGCGAGGTCGTACCGGATCCGTCCCGGCCCCGGCACGTCCACTTCGGCATCGAGCGCGACGACGAACGACGGAACGTTGTGGAAAAAGACGCTCGTCACGCGACTGCCGGAGACGCGCGCGAAAGCGGTCACGGTCCCCGCCGGCGTGTCGATGCGGACGCTCGAGATCGGCTCCTCCGAGGCGACGAGCCCCGTTTCCACGGCCGCCTTCCCGAGGGCGATGACCGCGTGCCCACACATCGTGCTGTAGCCTTCATTGTGCATGAAGAGGGCGCCGAAATGCGAATCCGGCTGCACCGGCGGCGTGAGGATACAGCCGTACATCTCCCGATGCCCGCGCGGCTCCCACATGAGGGCGGTGCGGAGGGGATCGAGATGGGCCGCGGCATACCGGCGGCGCGCGAGCATGTCGTCGCCGGGCAGATCCGGATAGCCTCCGGTGACGATCCGAAGCGGCTCGCCCGCCGTGTGGTAGTCCAGCGTGGCGAGTCGAAGCCGGGAGGTCGGCGGCGTGAAGTTTTTCAGCGCGTCAAACATGGTTCGAGGCTCTTTCGGTGAAGGACGCGGGGGGCTCCCTCAGGGTCCGGCAAGCGTCGTCCGACGACGGGACCGGATTACGGCGAAGACCGAGACCAAAACGATCGCCATGCCGGTGAGGGCGAGGGGTGTCGGCATCTCGTCGAACAGGAAATAGGCGAGAACCGAAGCGAGGACAGGCTCCGTCAGGCCAAGCAAACCGAGAAGGGCCGCCTTGAAAAAACGGAGGGCGAAGTTGAACGAGCCGTGTCCGAGGAGTTGGGGGAAGAGCGCCATCAGGGCACAGAGTCCATAGAGCGAGAGGTCGTAACCGAACAGAGGCACGCCCCGGATCAACGCGACGGCTGCCGTGGTGAGGGCGGCGCACGTATAGAGCGGGAAGACGTACGCCGCCCAGGACGTTTGCCTCCGGAGGACGCGCCCGATGAGCATGTAGAAACACTGGAAGAGCACGGCCGCGAGCGCCAGCCCGTTGCCGAAGAGCGCCCCCGCCACACGATCCGGTCCCACCGTGTCGCCCCACGCGATGAGCGCCGTGCCGATCACCGCCGGCACAATCGAGACGATGACCCGGCGTGAGAGGCGTTCGCGGAGGATGAGGTAGCCGAAGACGGCGAGAAAGAGCGGGGTCGTCGAGACGATGACCGAGGCGCTTGCCACCGAGGTATGATACAGCGACTCGATCCATGTCACGAAGTGCAGGCCGAGCATGACGCCCGCCCCTGCGATGAGGAGCTTCTCTCGTCCGGTGAAGCGTCGCAATTCCGGCCCGATGCGGGGCAACGCGTAGGGCGCAAGCATCACGACGGCGAAGGCGGTGCGCCACGCGGCCACGGCCAGCCCCGGCATCTCGCCCGCAAATCGGACGAGGATGGCGCTGATCGAAAAGCTGAGGATGCCAAAGAAGAGAACGGGATAGACGAAGGCCGGTCGCGCTTCGTGATGATCGTCGGTCGCACGCATGCCTTTGTCCTCGGCTCGGAAAGCGCCGCATGCCCCGCCCGAAAGGGGACCCCGGCCCGGTCAGTCACGCAGGCGGAACTGATCCTGCTTCTCCAGCTCCCGGATGTCCCGGTCGATGCCGCGCCGCGCCAGAAAGAAGAACCCGTACGCGACGACCGGCATGAGCAGCGTGGCGATCCCGCCGGCGTCCGAGAGGAGCGGCAGGGCCTCGGAGGCATAAAGCCCGCCGAAGAAAACGATGAGAAAGAGCACCTCCAGCACCTGGACCGCCACCACGATCTTTCGCTGTCTTTTCAGGCCCGGCTTCAGTTTGTTCGGGAAACGCGGATCCTTGTGCAGGAAAATCGCCGCGAGCGCGAGCGCAGCCACCAGGCCGCCGAGGATCTGTACGGTCAGGCCATATCCGGGAAAGAGTTCCGTCGAAGGCATCTCCCACAGCCCCCGGAGCAGGGTCACCAGCGCCGTCAGGATGAGCGCGCCGAGCAGGAGATAGAGGGATTGAATACGTAGAATCATATCATAAAGTCCGGTTATCGATCAGGCCTCGAGATGCTTCTTCACCCGGTCGGCGACGACGGCGGTGTACTCGGTAGTCGTCGCAGAACCGCCCAGGTCGGCGGTGAGGTATTTCCCCTCGGCCAGGGTCTCATAGAGCGCATCCCGGATGGCGTCCGCCGCCCTGTTTTCCTCCAGGTGACGCAGCATCATCACGCCGGAGCGGATCACCGCCGTGGGATTGGCTTTGTTCTGCCCGGCGATGTCGGGCGCGCTGCCGTGGACGGCCTCGAAGACCGCATAGTCGTCCCCGATGTTCGCCCCCGGCACGATGCCCAGCCCGCCGACGAGCCCGGCCGCCAGGTCGCTGAGGATGTCGCCGAAGAGGTTCGTCGTCACGATGCACTCGTATTCCTGCGGACGCTGCACGAGCTGCATGCACATGTTGTCAATGATCCGGTCGTTGAACGTGAGCTCCGGATACTCCTCGGCTACTTCGCGCCCGATGTTCAGAAACATTCCGGAGGTCAGCTTCAGAATGTTTGCCTTGTGCACGAGCGTCACCTTCCGGTAGCCGTGTTTCCGCGCGTACTCGAAGGCAAAGTGGATGATGCGATACGAACCCGTACGGGAGATGCGGGCGATGGAGTCCGCGATCTCCAGCCGCTCATCGTAGTTCTCGATGCCCGAATAGAGCCCTTCGGTGTTCTCGCGAAAGATGACGAGGTTGACGTCTTTGAACGGCGTATCGACCCCGGGGATGCTTTTGCACGGACGCACGTTCGCATACAGGTCGAGTTTTTGCCGAAGCTGCACGTTGACGCTTTTGAACCCCTCTCCCACCGGCGTAGTGATCGGGCCTTTCAGGGCTACCCGATCTCTTTTGATCGCCTCCAGAATGTAATCGGGCAGCGGCGTTCCGTACTCTTTGAGCGCCGCCGTCCCGACCTTGTCACAGCGATCCCATCCGAAGTCGATGCCCGTGGCTTCCAGCACCTGAACGGCGGCGTCGATGACCTCGGGACCGATGCCGTCCCCGGGGAGCAAAGTGATTCTATAAGACATGTGTTGAGCTTCCGATTTAGGCTGGGTGAAGATGGAGGGGTGCGCGATGGTTACCGCAGCGCGATTTGGACGAACCGTCCGCCGCGGTAGAAAGGTAAGCTAAGCGCCGGGTGTGCACAAAAAAAAGCCCCGCCGGGGCGGGGCTTTCTCTTTTCGGAAATGTTCACACCGCGTCAGAGCGACACGAAACGCTTGGTCGAGTAGTTGATGCGAAGCGTGCCGGCTTCGCGCAACTCCTGTTGAACGTCCAGGACGATCCCCATCTCGGAGGTCTCGTCCACGCGGAGGGAGACGATCAGCTTCGGCGTTTCGTTGAGTTTCCGCCACATGATCGTGCGGATCACGCCGACGTCCTCGATGAGGGCGTCGTCGATCTGCACGGCGGTGTCCCCCAGACGATTATTGCCGAGCTTCTTCGGACCGATCCAGACGTAAGAGACCAGGCGTTTTTGCTCGATCTTCGAGATCGCTTCCGCCTGCGGCAGCTTCGTCCGAACCTGAACGGTCGTCTCCCGGAGCACGGTGCTGACCATGAAGAAGATCAGGAGCATGAAGATGATGTCCGGCATGGCCGCCGTGGGGATCTCCTGAGAGGTTTTGCTTTTCTTTTTAAAGTGCTGCGACATGTTGATGTCAGGTTCTTATCGATGAGAGCGATCGGCGGAAAAGACACGCTTCGCCCGCGGGTCAGGCCTTGTCCGGCTCGGCGATGGAGATCTGCGCTTTGATCTTCTGGCGGATCTCGTTCGGCCCGTCGCCGATGGCTTCGAGGTAGGCCTTGTAATCCGGATACCCCAGCTTTCGGGCCTCCGAATCCCACAGTTCGAAATAGGCCATCCAGACTTCGTCGAGCACGTCGATGTACGCATTGTAGGGCGTACCGCGAGCCGTTTTGATGGAGACGACCGCCTTCTTCGGGCTTTCCGAATAATTCGGGTCCGCGCCGTTGTTCAGGACGTGCTTCTTGACTTCCTCGCGGATGATGCTTACCGAGGCGGGTTTGTCTTCGACCAGCACCTGCCCCTGCTCATTCACCAGGATCTTGAGCATGTTGCGCTCTTTCACCGGAGGCGGCTTCACGTCCTCCTCCAGCTTCGGCGGCAACACCATCCCGATGCCGGTATCGACGTCGATGGTCGTCGTCACGAGGAAGAAGATGAGCAAGAGGAACGCGATGTCCGCCATCGAGGCCGTTGGGATCTCGGCCCCCTGACGTCCCTTTTTCTTGTTGAGTAATCCGGCCATGGGATCAAGTGAGCGATGATGAAAGAAAAGCTCGACGGAGCCTATAAGCCGAGCATGCCTCGGGCGCTCGAGAGGAGCAGAGCCAGGAGCGAGAGCACCAGCATGACCAGGAACGTCCAGATGGCGGCCTCGGCCCAGCTTTGGAGCACAAAACGGAACCCGATCAACACGAGGGCGGGCACCACCAGGGTGCCGATCGAGAGGGGATTCACTTTCCCGTGCGCCAGGCTGCGGATGCCGAAGAGGACGATGGCGATGATGCTGAGCCCGGTCAGGATCAGCGAACCCCATATCGCATAAGGAACGATAGCTTCCATTGAAAACCACGGTTTGAAGGTCGAAAGGACGTGACGCGCGCCGCCGGGCGAACGCCGCTATCCGCCACATCAGGTTGCGGCGAGAAGGCTTCCCGTTATCAGCCCCCAGCCGATTCGGAAACCGGACGACCGGCCTGCAACAGCACGAGCGAGTCGATCAGTTCGATGGAAGCTTCCTCCATATCCACGACGATGCGGTCGATCTTCGATACGATGTAGTTATAGAAGAATTGGAGGATGATGGCGGTGATCAGACCGAAAACCGTCGTCAGAAGAGCGATCTTGATCCCGTTGGCCACGAGGCTCGGCGAGATGTCGCCCGCCTTCTCGATGGCGTCGAAGGCCGCGACCATCCCGACGACCGTCCCGAGGAAGCCGAACATCGGAGCCAGGGCAATGAAGAGCGAAAGCCAGACCAGCCCTCGTTCGAGGAAGCTCATCTCGATCGACCCGTAGGCGACCACGGCTTTCTCGACCGCCTCGATGCCTTCATCATGGCGAAGGAGACCGGCCTGAAAAACCGAGGCTACCGGTCCGCGCGTGTTCGCGCACACCTCTTCGGCGGCGGAGATGCCTCCCTCTTCAAGCGCCTGCTTGACCTTGACGATGAACTTGCGCGTGTTGATGTCGGCCCGGTTAAGCGTGATGATGCGCTCGAAAGCAATCGCCAGACCGACGATCAGCACGATGAGCACGGGCCACATGAAGTCGCCCCCCTCATTGAACCGCTGCACCAAAACGTTGACAAGACCCTCGTCGCCTGCCTCCTGAGGCAGCATGAGAAGCACACTGTAAAGGCTCATGGATTAAATCCCTCCAGATAACGTAAAGTTTGAGTGGGTACGGTAGACGAGTCCGGGATGGTTGGTGGGCTCCCCGGTGGCACGTGTGCAACACCGATCCCGGAACGCGCTGTTGAATGCCTTCAAACGCATTCCTACCGCCGGCGCCGAAGATTCATAATATCCAATCTTCGCGGGATTGTCAATGCGGTGCGCCGCGCTTTCCCCGGGAAGATTTTGTTCAGAGGGGGGACACATTCTCACCCCGAAAGTTGCTCCATCTCCCGATAATCTCTCCTCCTCAGCCCCGCAGGCATCCGGACGGTTCGGCTCATGTGGGTCTCGCAGGAGACTTCTGCGTCGGCGGAAAGGGCATAAAGAAAGGCGTGCGGAGGGAACCCCCCGCACGCCCTGGCTGCCGCGGAAAAGGTTGGGGAAGTTCACTCGGTGGACGACTCGTGATACGTGAGCCGCTCCG
>Ga0256841_1000774_pt1 | contig 30621 bp, 26 predicted proteins | sample 356308metaG_FD_185971 | JGI IMG/M metagenome (GOLD analysis project Ga0256841, IMG submission 185971) | Hydrothermal vent microbial communities from Mid Atlantic Ridge, Atlantic Ocean - 356-308 | ecosystem: Environmental > Aquatic > Marine > Hydrothermal vents | place: Atlantic Ocean: Mid... | reverse complement strand
CAATACTTTAATGAATTATTTAAAAAATATTCTAAGAACTTAGCCTTTGAAATTATTTTTAATAAATCATCGGCGGTCTATAAAGTAAGTGCTTCCCTTAATTTAAAAAGCAAAAAAGTAGTGTTGGCCGAAGAACACAAAAAAGCCATTACCGCCGTAAATAAATTACTGGCAAACTTTAAAAAAGCGGTGAAAAAGCAATACGAATTAGAGCGTAAAGAATACGAATACAAACGAAAAAGAAAAAAAACTAATTGAGAAAACCTGTATTGACAAAGACATTTGACTACGCATTGAACTCAAATAAACTGAACTGTATAATAGAATGGAATACATTGATTACTATAAAGTATTAGGATTGACCAAAAGTGCCTCAGACAAAGATATTAAAAAGGCTTATCGGAAATTGGCTCGGAAATACCATCCTGACTTAAACCCTAATGACAAAGCTGCCGAAAAAATGTTCAAAGAGGTAAATGAAGCCAATGAAGTATTGAGCAATCCTGAAAATCGCAAAAAATACGATGCCTATGGCAAAGATTGGAAACACGCTGATGAAATTGAAAAAGCCAGGCAACAACAACGGCAACAGCAAAAAGCCTATGGAAATCAATATGCACATAGCAGTTTTGGCGAAGGCGACTATTCAGACTTTTTTGAATCTATGTTTGGCGGTGCCGGGGCATCAGGATTTGGGTCTCAGGGGCGCAGCGTAAAATTTAAAGGGCAAGATTACAATGCCGAATTACAGCTAAACCTTACAGATGTTTACAAAACCCATAAACAAACCCTTACTGTCAATGGCAAAAAAATACGCTTGACCATTCCGGCCGGAATTGAAAACGGACAAGTAATCAAAATTAAAGGGCACGGTGGCGAAGGTGTTAACGGCGGTGCTAAGGGCGATTTGTATATCAAATTTAACATTCGTAACAACACTCCGTTTAAACGAAATAAAAATGATTTATACCGAGATGTTGACTTAGACATATACAAAGCCATCTTGGGTGGTGAAATAGTAGTACAAACCCTTAACGGAAAAGTAAAACTAAAAGTAAAGCCCGAAACCCAAAACGGAACAAAAGTAAAACTAAAAGGCAAAGGGTTTCCCATCTATAAAAAAGAAGGAAAGTTTGGAGATTTATACATTACCTATCAACTAAAAATACCGACGAAACTCAGTAAAAAAGAAAAGGATTTATTCACTGAATTGTCAAAATTAAGATAACCTATTTACAAACCATGACCCTTAAAAAACAATTTATAAACCGATGAAAAAGCCGACTGTAATTTCCATTCAGCAATTCTGTACACACTACGATATCCCACCGTCTTTTATAGAATCTCTATCAGATTTTGATATTATCGAGATTATTGTTGATGATCAAAAATATATCGATGTAAACCAAATTACCATTATTGAAAAAATGATTCGTTTGCATTATGACCTCAATGTTAATTTTGAAGGCTTAGATGTAGTTTTGAATTTACTATCAAGGATTGAAAACTTACAAAACGAAATAAATAGCCTGCATAACAAACTCGATTTCCACAATCACAACCTTATGACATGAGTAAAAGTACCGGTTATTTATTAGCTAAGTACGTTAAAATAGGCAATTACGTATTTTCAAACCGATGATAACCTAACCTACAAATTATCCAATTGGTTTTTAGTTTTATCATCACTAAGAGTCCAAAAGAATCCAATAAAAAAGAATCGATCGGCATTGGGTACTACCGCTTGGCGTTGAAAAACGCCATTGTTATCAGGCGTTTGGGCATAGTCATAGCCAAATACATTGTTAAATCCTAAAATATTGCTTACCGAAACATAGAGTATTTTTTGTTGTGAAATTAAATAACTCCAATTCATACTCAAACTGTGGTAATCTTTTGTTTTACCATCCATAAAGAAAGCCGAATTCGGGTTGTTATAAGGGCGCCCGCTGGCATAATTATAAGTCATTCCTACTTGCGAACGCAACTTATCAATCCAATATTTAGTCACTAATGAAGCATTGTGTTTGGTAGCATAATCGGGCCTAACTTCTTCCGGAAAATCCTGAAATTTCCGCTTGGTATCCAAATATGAATACGAAAACCAATACTGTAAATTTTTAACACTTTTGCTATCTTTAAAAAATAGGTCTAAGCCCTTGGCAAAGCCAAATCCATTTGTAGTAAAATTGGTATTCGGCCGGTTCAAGGCTGTATCAAACTGTAACAACTTATCGTACTTTTTATAAAAGGCTTCTACCCTAAACAACCGTTTGTTGTGTTTGTATTGATAATTAAAAATATAGTGTGTCGCTTTTTGCAAGGCCAACTGCTGCTCAAATTTTAAGGCATCATTTTCAGGAGTTTGGTAAAAATTACCATAGGCAAAAGACAGTTGCCCATGCCGGCTTAGCTTATAGGCTAATGACAAACGCGGCGCTACGGCATATTCATCGAGCAAGGCAACATAGTTTCCGCGGACACCCAATTTAGCAGCAAACTTTTTTGAGAAAAACACATCGGCTTCGGCAAAAGCAGCACTAGCGGTATTGGTAAAGTTATTTTTAAATGGCGTGGATTGATTGGCCAACCCGCTTTCATCAAAATTGGTAGTTATGAGTTCGCCGCCATAACTCAATTTAAAACGGCTGTTAAATATATGCCTTAGTTTTGCTTTTAAGTGAAAAGAATTCTCAACGGTTTTTATGTCTGTATCAACTATTCGAACCTTAGTATTGCTATTGCTAAAACTCACCCCTGCTGTTAATTTTGTAGTACCGCCAATATAGCCGTCATAAGACGCATTGCTATACCAATTGCTATTGGCAAGTGTAAACCTCGCCAAATTTTCGAAATTAATATCTTCTTGTTCGAGGTCAAATTTGGTCACTTCAAAAGCCGAATAGAACTTTAACAATCCGTTTTCGGTAACATGCCTGTAAACGGTTTCTCCTGAAATAGCTTCGGGGAGTTTATTCCATTGGTTCCTATCGGGTAACAAGGCATTATAAGGCGCTAAGTTTATGTATTGGGTGTTAAGGGTAAGGGCATCATTTTTCCATTTTTTTGTATGGCCTACTCCACCGCCAAGTGACATAAACGAAAGGTTGGTTTCATTTTGTTTAGGTTGGTCGATAGTATTTAGCAATAAAACACTCGACAGGGCATTGCCATATTCTGCCGAATACCCGCCGGTACTAAAGGTAATCCCATCGAATAAAAAAGGCGAATAGCGCCCGCGGGTAGGAATGTTATTAGCGGTTGGCGTATAGGGCTTAAATACTTGCAATCCGTCAATAAAAACCTGTGTTTCTTCGGCAGTGCCCCCACGTACAAACAAACGGCCGTCTTCGCCAACGGTTTGTGTACCGGGCAAGGTTTGCAATGCCGAAATAAAATCACCGGCAACGCCGGCAGTAGTCACCACGTCTAATGAATTCATTACCGTAGCTTTTGAATTGTCGCCGGCGTGAAATGAACCCGCCGTTAATACCACGGCATCTAAGGTATTTACCGATTCTTTTAAAATGATGGTTAGGTGTTGCAAAGCAGTTACATCAGCCGTTTTTTTATAGGTTTGAAAGGTAATATACGAAACTACCAAAGTAACTTCGCCCGTTTCTGTGGTTTCGAAAGAAAATTTACCGTCAATATCGGTGGTGGCTCCGTCATAGGTATTTTGAAGATATACATTGGCACCTACAATAGGATGACCTTTTTTATCGGTTACCTTACCTGATATTGGTTGTTGGGCATTCAGTTGTGTGGCGAGCAGCAGCAAGGCTATTTTTATTAAAATTTTCATTGTTGTGTAACTATTTTTTTGCTGCAAATATCCTATGGCAAATTTCGTTATACTAAAAATAGTTACCGGATTGTACTTTTTTAGGGATGAATTGTCACCGTTTCAGTCCGAAAAAATCGTATTAAAATTACTGTGTGATTTCTTTTTATTTTGCTTGGTAACTTAAAATATAAAGATTAGTTTCGTATACTTTATGATTAATTATTAATTTAAAATGAGCCTTCATAACCCATACAATAGCAACCGATATATGTATAATCAAATATCGCTTTTTGCTAAGGCAGGAAAGGCTTGATTTATAAAAACAATAAAAAAAATTGATTGATGAAAAGGCGTACTTTTATTTGGGTTTCTACCGCTGCAGCAATTACCGTTGCTTTACCGATGACAAGTTGTGGTACAACACCTAGTTTAGAAGAAATACTCTCTTCTCCTAAAACATTATTGGCAATTAAAGATATGGATACAATTCGCGAATTGGGAAATTCTTATATGGCATTTGTACCTTCTGAAACAACAAAAGAATTACTAATGCATTTATTGCTGAAAGATACAACCGGCAATGCTGTTTTTAAGTCGTCTGAGGCAACGGTGCTACAACAATTCATCGGTAAAAAAATAAAAAATGATTTTACCATGGGTGAACTTGTGTTTCTCAAAGGGTGGGTTTTATCAAAAACCGAAGCGCGTCAATGCGCCCTAAATGTCCTTCTAAAAAACTAATCATGTTAATAGATGCACGAAAATTAGATACCAATACGCTTATAGAAGGCGACATCTGTATTATAGGTGCCGGAGCAGCAGGAATTAGCATTGCCTTAGAATGGATAAACACCCCTTTTAAAGTACTCTTATTAGAAGGTGGAGGTTTTGATTATGAAAATAAAATACAAGACTTATACAAAGGCAAAACTACCGGGCAACGGTATTTTTCGTTACGGGCAACCCGCATTCATTGTTTTGGTGGCACTACCAAAATTTGGGGAGGTTTTTGTGCACAGTTTGATCATCTCGATTTTAAAAAAAGAGATTGGGTAGCCCATAGCGGGTGGCCTATTTCTAAAAAAGATATCGATTCTTATTATCATAAAGCCACAGACATTTTAGACTTGGCATCTTATGATTATAATGCAGCACATTGGCAAAAAGAAGACCCTTCGCGCATTGCGCTTCCTATTGATGAAAATGTAGTTTGGAATAAAATGTGGCAATTCAGCCCACCTACCCGATTTGGGTACAAATACAAAGATACCATCGTAAATGCCGGCAATATACACCTTTATACGTATGCCAATGTTACCAATATCACAGCCAATGATAACCTCTCTGAAGTTACGGAAGTTACGGCAAAAAATCACGAAGGCAAAATACTCAAGGTAAGAGCCAAACATTATATTTTAGCCTCAGGTGCTATCCAAAATGCACGGTTATTGCTGGCTTCCAATACCCAAAACCGATATGGTTTAGGTAATGAAAATGATGTTGTTGGGCGATATTTTATGGAACATATAGAAATCAAAGGTGCCGAAATATGGCTCTCCCGCAAGCTCCCCATGCAACTGTACTTACTAGATTATGGTAAGACAAAAGCCCGAGCCGAATTGGCAATTTCTGAAACTGCCCAAGAGAAGTTTAAAATTTTAAATGGCACTGCCGCTTTTAGGCCTTTAGACAAAGCTAGGCATACAAAACCCTTTATTGATATTTGGAATACCGATGACCCTCGAAAGAATAAGTTATCAACTTGGGAAAAAGTAAAAAACCGGTTGTTAAAATACAAAGACGAAGCTACCATTGACAATATTGACAGAGCCTATGAATTTTTTACCCGAATTGAACAGGTGCCCAACCCGAATTCGCGTGTTACGTTAGACACTGAAAAAGACGCTTTAGGGGTACCTAGAATTCACTTACATTGGGAATTGACGCCTTTTGACAAGAGAAGTATCCGAAAAATCTATGAAATTATCGGGCAACAAGTGGGCATTACGGATATTGCCAGAGTGAAATTATTAGATTATCTACAAGATAAAAACGATACTTCTTGGCCCGATTTCACCAGTGGCGGATGGCATCATATGGGTACGACCCGAATGAGTGGCGATCCTCAAAAAGGAGTGGTAGATGTTAATTGTAAAGTTCACGGAATCAATAATTTATATATTGCAGGTTCCTCTTGTTTTACCACCGGAGGTGCCGTTAATCCTACCCTGACATTAGTCGCTTTGAGTTTGCGTTTGGCGGCTCACTTGAAAGAAAAAATGAATCGCCATTGATACTATGGCTTGAAAGAACCTTTTGTACTTTCGCTATAAATTTTACATACCTTGTAACAAATTCATCATTTTACTTACTTATAAGTCGGAAACCAACCAAACGTGACTGAAGAACTCGAACATAGATTTATCGCAGATTTAGAGCAGCATCAAAATATTGTACACAAAGTTTGTAAACTTTATACGAACAATAAAGATGCCCATAACGATTTATTTCAAGAGATTACCATCCAACTATGGAAAGCATACCCAAAGTTTAGGGGTGAAGCAAAATTTAGCACTTGGATGTATAGGGTTGCCTTAAATACGGCCATTACGCTGTATAGAAAATCTAAAAGAACTATTAAAACGCAAGATTTTGATTCGGTTTTATTTAAAATAGAATCTTCTGAATACGACGATACCGAAGAGCAGCAATTACAACTACTCTACAAAGCCATTCACCATTTATCAGATATTGAAAAGGCATTGGTATTTTTATATTTAGAAGATAAAAATTATAGGGAAATTTCAGAAACCATGGGTATTTCTGAAGTTAATGCGAGAGTAAAAATGAATAGAGTAAAAAATAAACTAAAAAAAATAGTAAATCCGTAATACTATGGATCAATTAGAATTATTAAAAAAGAATTGGAAGAAATTAGACCATACGCTTCCAAAATTATCGCAAGAAGAAATTTCTAATCTTATTCATAAGAAATCATCCTCTATAGTAAAGTGGATTTTTATTATCAGTTTGTTAGAATTTATCATTCCGTTTTTCCTCCTATTGTTTGTCGATTTTGATGAATATAGTGAAACGAAGGCTTTAGGATTGTATAATTTTTCAATTGCATTCTATACCGTTACTTATATTGTCATTATTTATTTCATCTATCGGTTCTATAAAAATTACAAATCGATTTCTGCTGATACTAACCCTAAGGTTTTAATGCAAAACATTATCAAGACACGAAGGTCTGTAAAGCATTATATTTGGTTTAACTTAGCGATGATTCCTATTATTTCTTTGGTTACTTTATATAAAAAATTCAGAACTCCTGATTTTTTAGAAAAACTACCCGAAGGCACCAGTATGCTACTTGTATGGTTTCTAACTTTTGTTTTGGTAGCTGTTATTATAACATTAACATGGTTATTTTACAGATTGCTTTACGGTATTTTATTGCATAAGCTCAAAAAGAATTATAACGAGTTGGTTTATAGTAATGGGGATGACTGCGGGTAATTATTGTAAAATCTCTAAGAGCCCTTTGCCTTCTCTAATAATTTCAATTTCACCGGCTGATAAATCAATAACGGTTGATGGCTGATTGCCGCCATACCCACCATCTATGACCACCTCTACCAAATGTTGCCACTTTTCAAAAATTAATTCGGGGTCAGTGGTATACTCAATAACATCGTCGTCATCATAGATTGACGTTGATACAATCGGATTTCCTAATTGCTTTACAATTTCTCTGATAATATTGTTATCGGGTACTCTGATTCCAACCGTTTTTCTTTTTTTAAAAGCTTTGGGTAATTTATTACTTCCGGGCAATACAAAAGTGTATGCTCCGGGCAGGGCTCTTTTTAATATCTTATAGGTAGGGGTATCAATTTGTTTTACATAATCTGATAAATGGCTCAATCCGTTACAAATAAAAGAAAAATTAGCTTTTGACAATTTCAAGTTTTTAAGACGTGCTACTTTTTCTAGGGCTTTGGTATTGGTAATATCACATCCCAAGCCGTATACGGTATCTGTAGGATAAATTATCAACCCGCCTTTTTTGAGCACGGCTACCACTTTATCAATTTCTTTAGGATTTGGGTTTTCGTTGTATATCTTAATAAATGTTGCCATCGTTTTTTAATGAATTATCTCAAAAAATTAATATCCTGACATAAGTTAGGTTTACGTTGCCGGTAACTAGGTAGCGCTGTAGGCCAATAAAAATATGAATTATAAACTAAACCTAGATATATAACTACAAAAAAACGGGCTAAAAGATAGCCCGTTGTATTTTATATTCAATTGAATTCTAATGCTTCCTTTAATTTACAATAAGCCGAAAGCCTTCACCGTGAATATTTACAATTTCAACATTGGGGTCTTCTCTTAGATATTTACGAAGTTTGGCAATGTACACATCCATACTTCTCGAGGTAAAATAATTATCGTCTCTCCAAATCTTAGTTAAGGCTAATTCTCTAGGCATTAAATCATTAACATGTAATACCAGCATTTTTAACAGCTTGTTTTCTTTGGGAGACAATTTTCGAGGCTCGCCACCGTCAAAAGATAAATGACGCAATTTAGAGTTTAAATGAAACTTGCCAATTTGAAATTCGTACTGATCGTCATCAGCACTGGTATCTTTTTCTTTGCGGTTTAAAATGGCTTTGATTTTATGCAGCAATACTTCAGAGTCAAACGGTTTGTTCAAATAATCGTCAGCACCTACTTCATACCCTCTCAACACGTCTTCTTTCATGGTCTTTGCCGTTAAAAAGATGATGGGCACATCAGCATTTGAGGCTCTGATATCTTTTGCCAATGAAAATCCGTCTTTTCTAGGCATCATTACATCTAGTATACAGATATCAAAATCGTCATTTTTAAACATTATCAAACCTTCTAAGCCGTCTTTGGCATGGGTGACAGAATAATCATTCAGCATTAAATAATCTTTTAATACCGTACCAAAATTCGGATCATCTTCTACTAGTAGTATTTTTTTATTAGTCATAATTATTATAATTAAATTAGGGGTAGTTTTATGGTAAATGTACTTCCTTTTCCTTTTTCACTTTCAACATATACACTTCCGTGATTATGTTCTACTATTTTCTTTACATAGGGTAAGCCCAGTCCATGCCCTTTTACGTCATGGATATTTCCTTTTTGTTCTCTATAAAATTTATCAAAAATGCGTTTTTGTACATTTTTATTCATTCCAATACCTTGGTCTTTAATTTTAACAATGATATTATTCCCGGCATTTTCTGTATACACGTCAATTTTTGGCGATTCTTTCGTATATTTTATGGCATTGTCTAACATATTTACTATTACATTGGTAAAGTGAAACTTATTGACCATAACTTCACTTTGCAATGCTGCCAAATGTAAATTGATATAGCCGCCTTTATCTTTGATAATCAAATCTACATGTGCTACGGCATCTTTTATAATATCGTGTAAATCAACAATTTCATTAGTTAGGTCAAGTTGGTTTTTTTCTAACCTCGATATTCTCAATACATTTTCAACTTGCCCGTGCATGCGCTTATTCTCTTCACGAATCATTTCTGTATAACGCATTACTTTTTCTTTGTCATTGATAATTTTCGGGTTTTTTATAGCGTCTAAGGCCAAATTTATTGTGGCAATAGGCGTTTTAAATTCATGGGTCATATTATTGATAAAGTCGGTTTTTATTGCCGAAATCTGCTTCTGTTTTATCAATTGGTACAACGCACTGGCAAAGGCTAAAATAATAATGAAAATAAAGATGGCTGACAGTATTAAGATATTTGAAATAGAAGCTAATATATAGGTATTCTTTTGCGGGAAACTCACATACAACTGATAATTACTATCTCCATCTTCATTGGCAAATAATGGGACTTGATAACTTTTACCTTTTTCTTTTTTGAATTTCTTTGACTTTACTTTGGTTGCCAACCCATCGCCAAAAACACCAAATTCAAAATCGGTATCAATACCTCTCTCCCTCAACTCATTATTGAGGTTTAGTATAATTTCATTTACGCTAACACGTTGATAAATAGGTAGATTGGCAGCAATATCTTTAAAGACATTTTCAAACTGAACACTTATTAATTTACTCATCCTACCTACTTCATAGATGCGCTCTTCGGGAGAAATCTCTTCATAGTCTTTTTTGATACCACTGGTTTTAATTTTACCCAGTTCTTTTTCCTTTTCACTAAAAAAAGTTTTGAATGTCAAAGAATCGTTCCCAAACAAGGGGATGGATGATTTATAATTATTTTCTAAAATACTTTGCCTGAATGAAAAAATTTGCTTGTTAACAGTATCTATTTGCTTGAAATAAAAATCTTTAACAACCGATTCTGACGATATCTTCGCACTGTCAATTACCGGAGCGTACTTTCTGTAATAATCATTAATTTCTCTTTCTTGGATATTTTCAGACACATTTGCCAAGGCAAATTTTACATCATTGGTAAATTGTTCTTCACGAATTTCAATGGTGTTATTAATCCAATAAATCTGTACCGCAATAATCCCTATCAAAGCAGTAATCATCAACACAATTAAGAGTATAAAAACTCGTTTACTCATCTGAACAAATTTAATTTATCTTATTAGATATTTGAATCGATTTAACTAAAATTAACTAAAATATGTTTATTTTAACAATTCTTTAAGAATTGATATTTCTACGGCTTTTTGACAACAGTAAAAATAATTCATTTGGCATTCGTTTTTTATAAATTTTTCAGCAGTGTCAGATTCAAAAATTTGCATCTCTTTTATGTTATTAAAATCTACCGCTACCTGCGGTTTTTACTTTAAAAACCCAGCATCTCTTAAAGAAAGATTAACCTTCCACCGAAGCCTTTTTGCGAAAGAAGAAAACTTTGTAGGTTTTAACGGTAATCTACAAGGCCTCTAAGGCTTTGCAGGAGAAATAGTTACTATTTTTTGCTGTAGTAAAAGAACTTAGCCCTTTCTTTTAAAATAGCAAAGCGGCATCCTCGCTAATCAGACAGCGATAAAAGCTTTTTATGAATGCGCAACACTTGTTTTCGGGTTGCTTTCAAATTTGTATTGTTAATTACAAAATCTGACAGTGCTATTTTCTCTTCGTCATCCCATTGCTTATTCATTCTAGCAAGTACTTCTTTTTTTGTGGTGCCATCTCTTTTGACAACCCTGTCAATTTTTTCGCCTATAGGCGAAGTAACTGTTATAATTACATCGAAATTAGAAGCAGTATTATTTTCGTAAAGGATAGCATTTTCTTGAATTACATACGGTGCCTGTTGTTTTTGAACCCATGATAAAAAGTGTTTGGCTACTTCAGGATGTACTATACTATTGAGTTTTTGTAATTTTGAAGAATCATTAAATACAATTGAAGCTAAGTACGAACGGTTCAAATTACCGTTTGTAAAAGTTTCTTTGCCAAATGCTGCAATTAATTGTTGCTTTATCTCTTTTGAAGTATGCATCAGTTTCTTGGCTTCTTCATCGGCAAAATACACGGGAACACCTAAGTCTTTAAAAAAGTTGGCAACCGTTGTTTTACCGCTGCCAATCCCCCCTGTCAATCCTACTACTATCATTTTTTGATTAGGTATTCTATTTGATTAGGTATTATTTTAACCTCGGTAATTACTGAAGGTTTTGAGGTAATTTCAGGAATGAGGTAAGTCAGGCCGTCTTTGAGGGTTCTTTTATAGTCACATGTTATTTTAAAATCATTTTTGTTGATTTTATTATAATCAGAAATGCCAATTTTAAAGATGACTTCCACTTCATCAGGAAAAGTAGTAATATGATAGCCTATGGGTAAGTTTTTAACTTTGAAAGGCAATTTTAACCGGGCTTCTGTAAACTTTTCTACAGCGCCGGTCACCAACACTTCATCAACATCATAGGTAACTTTAGAATCTTTATCTAATCGTACAATCGGTAGTGTTAACTCAATCGGTGTATTGACACCTGTTAAATGCATGGCTTTTGTTTTTACTACTGCTATAGAGTCGATTAAAACTTCAGGGCCCGAAATGGTAACATAGGGCGGTTTTACTTGTAACTTTCCCAATAAACTATACCCCGATTGGTATTGGATATCAATATCAGGAACCACAGCTACTTTTTTGGTTTTACTAATTCCTAAATGAAAATAGAGCGTATCGGGTTGTACTGAAATAACTGATACGTCTGAAGCTGCTTGTTGTTGAATTTGGGGTAATAACTCATTGGACAACTGATAGTAAACGAGTCTTTTTTTTCGCTTCAACGAATGCAAATTAACATTGATATTTTTTTTATTTATGTGGTATTTAATCAAATTAAACCCATACGTATTTACTGTAATATCGATATATTTAAGCGGTTCTTCTTGAAACATTTTACCTTTTGGCAAATTGGTATAGGTTACTTTAAATTGTACTACATCGGTATATTTCTTTGATAATTTTATAAGCATCCAAAATAAAAAAGAAATACCAATAAACACCAATAACATTTTTGGGCGCCTTAAATTTTTATTTTTATTTTTTTTGGCAGCTATCATAAAATTCGTACTATATTATATTTTTAGATATAACAATAGCGTTAAGGCTTATCGAATTAGTTATTTCTCTTAAAAATCCAAAAACAAAAAAGTCAACGCTCTATAAGCCCTAAAGTTTGACTACAATGTAAAAAAAAAGTGAGTTTTAACCAAATAAAACCCACTTCAATATTTTGTAACTATTTTTTATTTCTTGACTGTTGGTTTCAAATATTTTTTACTCAATTCCATAGAAATTGCAGAACGTTCAAATTTAATTTTTCCGGCTCCGGTTTCCAACACACAGGTACCGTCATTCAATTCTACTATTTTCCCGTGAATTCCACTCGTGGTAACGACCTTCGCTCCTTTTTTTATAGAGGCTTGAAATTCCTTTTCTTTCTTTTGCCTTTTAATTTGTGGGCGTATCATAAATAGATAGACCACTAACAGCATCAACGGGATAAAAATAAAATTTCCCATGCCACCGCCACTCGCTTGTAAAAATACTACTTGAAACATACTTATTTATTTGGTTTTCTTTTTAGGGGTTACCTGTGCTTTTATAACTACGGTTTCCTTGCCTTGTGCTGTATTGGTAGTAAGGGTAACCGTTTTTCGTTGTTTATTGGGTTTGCCATTAGAATTAAATTTTACTTTAATCTCGCCACTGCCCCCCGGAGGTATGGGTTCTTTAGGCCATTGGGGTACTGTACAACCACAACTGCCTCTGGCATTGGTAATGATTAACTCTGATTTTCCGGTATTTTTAAAACTAAATATCGTTTCAACAATATCGCCTTCATTAATATTACCGAAATCGTGTTCTGTTTTTGAAAATGAAATAACCGGCGCGCCTTCAGTCATCTTATAATCGCGCTGTTTTGCCATTTCAAGATTCTCTTTTTTAATTTTACCGGAAGCATTTTTTTTACATGATGTAACTAAAAAAACTGCTAATACTGCTAGCATTATTATTTTTTTCATATGTGTCCTATTTTTATTAAAATTTTATCGACTGTAAAGATATTAAATATTATAACAATCCCCTTCCCATTTTTTGAATTCTACCTAAGGCTGTATACTCTTTTAACAATTTGTCTAAAACTCCATTGATAAAAAAGCTACTTTTAGCCGTTGAATAATCTTTTGCAATCTCTATATACTCATTAATAGTTACCCTAGTGGGGATGGATGGAAAATACACAAATTCGGTCAACGCCATTTTCATTAAAATAAGATCTATCTCTGCAATCCTATCCGTATCCCAATTAGGTGTTTTTTTATCTATGTTATCAACAAATTCATTGTGATGTGCCATCGTTTTCCTAAAAAGATCAATGGCAAAATGTTCGTCATCTTTATTTTTATACAACTTATCTTTAGAAAAAACAGTATTCGAATTGATTTTTTTTGCATGCATTAAAAACCAAGTGTTCACAAACGGAATATCATCTACCCAACTTATGTATTGGCTTTCAAAATAATCATACAACTTGTGGTAAGGGGCAATTACGGTTTTGAAAAGTTCTATAACAAAGTTTAAATCAATCTTATACGACGGTATGTCATCAGAATTAATATAGTTTTTATATTCGGTACTCTCTTGCACGGCATCCCAAATTAAGCGTACATACTCACCATCTTCTTTCCAATTAAACAACTTATTATTCTCGATGTAATTCTGTAATGAATTGTTATTTTTTAAATCTTGGAGAAACCGGTTGTCTATAAACTTTCTCTTCGGATTGATATCTTCTGAAGTTGCCAAATGTTTTTTCTTGGCAATTTCTTGGTATTGCTCTGCTAAACTACGTATTTCAACCAATAAACTTAACAGAAGCACATATAAATCGTATACTTTTACAAGGCTGAATTTCAAAAATTTTTCTTCACTTTTGAGGTCATCGCTATTCGATTGAATAATGGCATATACAGATTGCATCACTTTTATCCTGATATGTCTTCTATTCAACATACTAAACTTTATTAAATTATTAAACGATTCTATGTGTACACTGTAATCTTAAACTTGTATCTTCGTCAATTCAAAACACCAACTACTAAAAAGTATTTTAACTCTAAATTAGTAACCTATATGCTTCAAAAAATCGGGGCAAAGGTAAAGTTTTTTTAGTGGTGGCAAAATATAAATTGTGAATCAATTAAGACATTTTTAACGATGGGAGGTTTTTCTTTCGTTTTAAATTTCTTACTATCGTAGAAAATAGATTTTTTTTGAAAGCATTACGTTATTTAAATAAGTTTTTTATAAAGTATAAATACAGGTTAGCCATAGGTATACTATGTACGGTTATTGCTAGGATACTATCACTTTTTGCCCCTAGGCTTATTGGCAAATCGCTACATGTAGTAGAACAATATCTCGATGGAGAGGTTACTGATATTGCAATTGTTAAACACAAATTACTCATTAATATTTTAATCATTTTAGGCACTGTATTACTCTCGGGCTTTTTTACTTTTTTAATGCGCCAAACCATTATCAATATGTCTCGGTACATTGAATTTGACCTTAAAAATGAAATTTTTCAACAATATGAACGCTTATCCTTAAATTTTTACAAAAAAAACCGGACAGGCGATTTAATGAACAGAATAAGTGAAGACGTAGGGAAGGTAAGAATGTATTTTGGCCCTGCTATCATGTACTCTATCAATATGATTACCCTTTTTGTTATTGTAATTTCATACATGCTGAAAATTGATGCCACTCTTACGCTTTACACCTTATTGCCACTACCTGTTTTGTCAATTTCTATCTATATTTTAAGTAGGGTTATCAATGAAAGAAGTAGGATTGTTCAAGAGTATTTATCAAAACTCACCGCCTTTTCACAAGAGTTTTTTTCGGGTATCAATGTTATCAAAGCCTATGGCATAGAAAGCTATTCTAATAAAAATTTCGTACTGCTGGCAGATGAGAGCAAAGAAAAAAATATTTCGCTATACAAAGCACAGGCCTTATTTTTTCCGTTGATGATACTCTTGATAGGCGCTAGTAATATTTTAGTAATTTATGTTGGTGGAATGCGCTATATCAATGGGCAAATTGAAAGTTTTGGCGTCATTGCCGAATTTATCATTTATGTAAATATGCTCACTTGGCCGGTTGCCGTTGTAGGATGGGTAACTTCTATTATTCAACAAGCCGAAGCCTCACAAAAAAGGATTAATGAGTTTTTAAAAGTAACCCCCGAGATACAAAACCAACAGGAAAACCCTACTGCCATAGAAGGCCGTATTGAATTTAAGAATGTTTCACTTACTTATGACGATACACATATTACGGCCTTAAAAAATATCAGTTTTACCGTTACCAAAGGCAGTACAATAGCTATCTTAGGAAAAACCGGTTCGGGCAAATCGAGTATCGCAAACTTAATAGCCAGGCTTTATGACGTCAGCAAAGGCGAAATTTTAATTGATGGCAAGCCCATCACAAAAATAAACTTAACCAGCCTACGCAATAGCATAGGCTTTGTACCGCAAGAAGCCTTTTTATTTTCTGATACCATCAAGAATAATATCAAATTCGGCAATGAAGAAGCTGTAGAAGAAGTGATTAAAAATGCCGCCAAAAATGCACATATCCATCATAATATAGAACAATTCAACAATGGCTATGAAACTTTTGTCGGCGAACGCGGCGTTACCCTTTCGGGAGGGCAAAAGCAACGGATTTCAATTGCCAGAGCTATTATAAAAGACCCTAAAATACTTATTTTTGACGATTGTTTATCGGCTGTTGACACCGAAACCGAAGAAATAATTCTCAATAACCTGAATATCATTAGCAAAGGCAAAACTACACTTATTATCAGCCATCGCGTTTCATCTACAAAAAATGCCGATTTTATCATTGTGCTCGATAAAGGTGAAATTATTCAAAAAGGGAAGCCTGACGAATTAATCAATCAACCCGGATTTTATCAAAATCTTTACAATCAGCAATTTACAGAACAAATAATGGATTAAAAAAGAATAACTTTTAAAAGAAAATAAATAAATTATTGTTCAATTCATTTATTTTTATAGATTTGTGTCATATACAAAACCAAAATTATTAAAAGTTAAGATTATTATGGGCGAAAAAGAATATATAGAACAAGAAGAAATCTTTTCTCAAGTTTTAAGAGCCGGACGAAGAACTTATTTTTTTGATGTAAGAGCAACCAAAGCAGGTGACTATTATCTAACCGTTACAGAGAGTAAAAAATTCACACACGATGATGGTTCGTTTCATTATAAGAAACACAAAATATATCTATACAAAGAAGATTTTAAAGAATTTAATGGAATGCTTTCAAAAGCAACCGAATATATCATAAAAGAAAAAGGGGAAGAAGTAATTTCTGACCGCCATCAAAAAGACTATCAACGCCCTAGTGAAGTAGGTGCAGAAGAAACAAAATCTTCTACTGATAGTTTTACAGATATCGATTTTGACGATATTTAAGATTTAACTAATTCAAAATAAAAACCGTTTGCCTTACACATTGGGGTTGAGCGGTTTTTTTTGTACCTTTACTTCAAAAATAATTTGTACCGTCTTTTAACAACCCTTTACTTTGAACTCATTTATTTAGCTTTTTAAACACAAAATATTCTATTAACTCTATACAGTATTCTCAGTTGAATTGTCATCCTATTAAAAGAATCGTTAATTGAATGTCCCACGCGGCAAAACCATAACTAACACAAATGAAACGAATAATTATCCTTTTGGCTTTCTTTAGCCTTACTTCCGTCATCGCACAACAAAAAATTGACCTAAACTATTACTTACCTCAAACAACCTATAACCCTAAAATTCCGACTCCTGAAAGTGTATTAGGCTTTCAAGTCGGCAAATGGCATGCGTCGCACGACAAACTTGTACAATATATGTATGCCTTGGCAAATGCCTCTGACAGAGTAAGCATAGAAAACCGAGGTAAAACCTATGAAGACAGGCCTTTGTTATTATTGACAATTACCTCACCTGAAAATCATCAACATTTAGAAGCTATCAGAAAAGAGCATTTGAAATTATCAGATGCTACACAATCTGCTTCGGTAAACGTCAATTCAATGCCGTTAGTTATCTATCAAGGGTTCTCCATCCATGGAAATGAAGCCAGTGGTGCTAATGCCGCCTTACTCGTTGCCTATTATTTGGCTGCTGCTGAAAATGACGAAGTCAACGAGTTGCTAAATACCACAATTATATTGTTTGACCCTACCTATAATCCTGACGGAATGCAACGCTTTTCTTCTTGGGTAAACGAACATAAAAACCAACACCTCACCAGTGATAATAATGATAGGGAATACAATGAAGCATGGCCTAGGGGAAGAACAAACCACTATTGGTTTGATATGAATAGAGATTGGCTGGTATCGCAATTGCCGGAATCACAAGCCCGCATTAAAAGTTTTCATCAATGGAAGCCTAATATTTTAACCGATCATCACGAAATGGGTACCAATGCTACCTATTTCTTTCAACCCGGTATCCCTTCGAGAACTCATCCTTTAACACCAAAATTAAATCAAGAACTCACCCGTAAAATTGGCGAATATCACGCCAAAGCCTTGGATAAAATTGGCTCGCTCTATTATACCAAAGAAAGTTTTGACGACTTTTATTACGGCAAAGGCTCCACCTTTCCTGATATTAATGGCGGTATTGGCATTTTGTTTGAACAAGCCAGTGCCCGGGGTCATATACAGCAAAGTGCAAATGGAATCATTACCTTTCCTTTCGCCATTCGCAATCATGTAACCACTGCCCTGTCTACTTTAAACGCAGGTAAAGAATTGCGCACACAACTTCTTGAATATCAGCGTAATTTCTATAAAAATACACAAAAAGAAATAGCAAAAGATAAAAATAAAGGTATTGTATTTGGCGATGCCGCCGATAAAAACAAAACCTATCAGTTTGCGGCGATGTTACAACGGCAGCATATACACTTTAACAAATTAAAATCGGCTATAAAAATTAACGGAAAACGGTTCTCAGCTAACCATAGCTACATCATTCCAGAAAATCAACCCAGTTACAGAATGGTCAAAGCCATGTTTGAAAAACGTACCTCTTTTAAAGACAGTTTGTTCTACGATGTATCGGCATGGACATTGCCACTTGCTTTTGATTTAGATTACGGTTATACTACAACCACGGCATCTATAGGTACTGAAGTAACTACCCTTGAAGCCCCTAAAGGCACTGTAACGGCCAAAAGCAACTATGCCTATTTACTTGAATGGAACGATTATAATGCGCCAAAAACCCTCTATAAAATTCTTGACAAAGGCTTACGCGCCAAAGTGGCCATGAAACCTTTTACCCTACAAGGAAAAAATTACGATTATGGCACCATAATGATTCCGGTTCAAAATCAAAATCGAACGAATGATGACATCTATAAGGCACTAAAAAATATAGCCGAAAATAGCGGAGTTACCATCAACGCCGTAACTACAGGATTGACTACTAAAGGCATTAATTTGGGCAGTTCAAATTTTATGACACTTCAAAAGCCGAAGGTAGCAGTATTGGTAGGCGATGGTATTACACCGTATGATGCCGGGGAAGTTTGGCACCTCTTAGATACCAGATATGCCATGCCGGTTACCAAATTAGACACTAGAAATGTAAGCAGTATAGATTTGCGTAAATATACGGCTATTATTATGCCTAATACTACGGGCAATACCCTCAATGCCGCAACACAAAACTTAAAAACTTTTGTAAAAAATGGTGGTATACTCATTGGCTATCGAAATAGTTTGAAATGGTTAAACAGCCAATCGTTTATCAAACTGAGTTTCAAAAAAGTAAAACCAACAACTACAAATATTACTTTTGACCAACGTCAAGATTTTAGGGGTGCACAAGTCATTGGCGGTGCCATTTTCGAAGCTAATATTGACAGGAGCCACCCTATTAACTTCGGATACCGCCACAATAAAATAGCTTTATTTAGAAATACAACCTTGTTCGTAAAAACAGACAGTGTCAGTAATTACAAGTATCCGATACGGTATACCAACAAACCATTGTTAAGCGGTTATATCTCAAAAGAAAACCTAAAAGCTATTAGCGGTACACTTCCTTTTAAAACTGCAAAGTTGGGCAATGGAAAAGTTGTAGTATTTACTGATAATACCAATTTCAGAGCCTTTTGGTATGGTACTAATAAATTGATGATGAATGCTATTTTCTTTGGAAAATTTATGTAGCTGCTATCAAAATAAGTAAAAAACACACCTTCAAGAAGGTAGCTTTGAAAAGTCCCTAAAAGGGCAATGAGTAACAGTAGCAAAAAATTGAACCACTCAAAGACAAAAACCTGACAGGTCTAAAAAATAAGCAAAGCCAACATAACATCACCACCAACTAAGCAAGTGGTTTTTTAAAGTGAAATAAAACCTTATAGCTTATACAGTTGGATAAAAGCTATAAGGGGTTTTACGTTATAATCTTAAAATTCTTCAAGGCATAACTAACTGTTGCTATACAGGCCAAATCTTCTTGCCTACTAAAGCGGAAAGCGTATAAGGATTGTATTCCCTTTTCACCTAGAACAAAAGAATTCTTATGATACCGTAGCCAATACTTCTTGTACTTTATCGGCAGCTTCTTGAAATTCTGTAGCAGAGATAATTTCCATGCCACTATTATCAATCAATTCTTTAGCTTCTTTGGCATTGGTACCTTGCAAACGTACAATTATCGGTACGTTAATGGCATCTCCCATATTGGTATAGGCATCAACAATACCTTGTGCTACCCTATCGCAACGTACAATTCCTCCAAAGATATTCACCAATATGGCTTTTACATTGGGGTCTTTTAAAATAATTCTAAAAGCTGTTTCTACACGTTTGGCATCGGCGGTTCCACCAACATCTAAAAAGTTTGCCGGTTCGCCACCTGCTTGTTTTATCAAATCCATGGTACTCATCGCCAATCCGGCACCATTGACCATACAACCTACATTTCCGTCAAGGTCTACATAGTTTAGTCCGGCTTCTTTGGCCTCTACTTCAATAGGATTTTCTTCACGTAAATCGCGCATTTCAGCATAGTCTTTATGCCTGAACAGCGCATTGTCATCCAACGTAACTTTTGCGTCTACTGCTAAAATTTTATCATCAGAAGTTTTTAAAACTGGATTGATTTCAAACATCGAAGAATCAGATTTGATAAAAGCCGTGTACAATGCCGTAACAAACTTTACCATTTCTTTAAAAGCGCTACCCGAAAGGCCTAAATTAAAAGCTATTTTTCGCGCTTGAAAAGGCAATAATCCAATCAACGGGTCAATTTCTTCTGTAAAAATTAAGTGTGGTGTTTCTTTTGCCACGGTTTCGATATCCATACCACCTTCGGTAGAATACATCACCATATTTTTACCCGTAGCCCGGTTTAACAATACCGACATATAATATTCTTCGGGTTCGTGTTCTCCCGGATAATAAACATCTTCGGCAATTAATACTTGATTTACCCTTTTGCCCTGTGGTGGGGTTTGGGGTGTTTTCAACATCATTCCGATAATTTCTTCAGAGATTGATTCAACTTCAGCCAAACTTTTTGCCAGTTTAACACCGCCACCTTTACCGCGCCCGCCTGCATGAATTTGCGCTTTGACAACCCACCATTTGGTGCCTGTTTCTGCAGCCAATTGCTTGGCAACTTCTACTGCTTCTTTATGATTGTGAGCTACATAACCACGTTGAATGGTAACCCCGAAACTACTCAATATTTCTTTTCCTTGATATTCGTGTAAGTTCATTCTAAAATGTTTAAAATAAGTAGTACAAAAGTAACAAACCATCTGCTAATAATAAGCTATTTTCTCATAAAATTTAGGTTTCAATATACGATTGCGCACTCACTATTTAATGTACTGCCGCTACCATTATAAACTTTATCAGCAAACTTTTACAAAAGACTTCAACAGATATAACACATCATAATTTAATTATGGTAGAATCATTTTATTTATGTAATTTCACACTCTTATTTCTCAGCATGATTACAGCAAAAAACATTCATAAATATTACGGAGATTTAGAAGTTTTAAAAGGCGTAGATGTACATATTGAACAAGGTGAAATTGTAGCCATTGTCGGGCCTTCCGGTGCCGGAAAAACTACCTTGTTACAAATTTTAGGAACCCTCGATAAACCTACAAATATCAATGATTCCGTGCTTACGCTATACCAACAAAATGTACTGCAATTAAATGACCGTACATTGTCTAAGTTCAGGAATAAAAATATCGGTTTTATCTTTCAATTTCACCAGCTATTGCCTGAATTTACGGCCTTAGAAAATGTATGCATCCCTGCTTTTATTGCCAATAAACCCAAAAAACAGGTGATTGAAGAAGCTACAGAAATTTTAGATTTCTTAGGCCTGTCAGACCGCATTTCACATAAGCCCAACGAGCTTTCGGGAGGCGAACAACAACGCGTAGCGGTAGCAAGGGCATTGATTAATAAGCCCAACGTAATTTTTGCCGATGAACCCAGTGGAAATTTAGATTCTGCTTCTGCAAAGAATTTGCATGAATTGTTTTTTAAACTCCGCGATGAGTTTGATCAAACCTTTGTAATTGTTACCCATAATACCGAACTGGCCGATATGGCAGACAGAAAACTTGTGATTCGAGATGGGGTTATTGTCACATAGTTTTATAGGCGCTAGAAGCAGAAGAATAAACAAAACAAACGGCCGAAACAAAAAATATAAAAGTTACATTATCCAATGAGTCCTACTACGTTATTTGCAATATTAATTGCCATCATTGTCATTAGCTTTCTGATTGACAAATGGTTAGATTATTTAAACGCTAAACATTTTGACGATGAAATTCCCATTCCGCTAGAAGATGTTTACAAAGATGAAGAGTACTACAAATCACAAGATTATAAAAAAGAAAATTTTAAATTTTCGACTATTACTTCTATTGTTTCATTTGTCATAACATTGGCTTTTTTCTTTTTTAAAGGATTTGCCTATGTAGACGCCTACGCCCGAAGCATTAGCGATAATCCAATTATCATCGCCTTACTATTTTTCGGAATCATTTTATTGGGCAGCGATTTATTGACCACACCCCTCGCCTATTATAAAACTTTTGTCATTGAAGAAAAATACGGATTTAACAAAACCACTAAAACATTATTTTTTATTGACAAACTCAAAGGGTGGTTGCTTATGATACTTTTGGGCGGTGGTGTGTTAGCATTGATTGTTTGGTTTTATCAACAAACCGGAAAAAACTTCTGGATTTATACGTGGCTTTTTATTTCGGCATTTTCAATATTTATGACCCTTTTTTATTCATCGCTCATTGTTCCGCTGTTTAATAAACAAACTCCTTTACCCGATGGGGAGCTCAAAACTCAATTAGAAAATTTCGCCAAAAAAGTAGGGTTTAACTTAGATAAAATTTTTGTAATAGACGGTTCGAAACGCTCTACAAAAGCCAATGCTTATTTTACCGGCTTTGGCAAAAAGAAGCGCATTGTTTTATACGACACGCTCATCAACGATTTAGAACCCGACGAAATAGTGGCCGTATTGGCACATGAAATAGGCCATTATAAAAAGAAACACGTTATTTTTAATATGCTTGCCTCAATTTTATTGATGGGATTAACACTTTACCTATTTTCTTTCTTTGCAGACAGCAAACTCTTAGCCAATGCTTTATCTGTTAAAGAACCTAGTTTTCATATAGGATTGATAGCTTTTGGCATCTTATATACGCCCATCTCAGAAATTACAGGGTTGCTGATGAATTATATTTCGAGAAAGTTTGAATATCAAGCCGATGATTATGCCAAACACCACTTTGGGGCGGCAGCGTTGGTTTCTTCCTTAAAGAAATTATCGAAAAACAGCTTGAGTAATTTAACGCCACATAAGGCGTATGTCTTTGTACATTATTCGCACCCCACTTTATTGCAACGGGTGCAAAATTTGCTTTCTTAGTGTTGAAGTTTAAATGAATCCATAAAAAAATATAACTAAGTTCTAATTAGAACAGCATAATAACTAAATTATTAAATATCATTCTAAAATAAAAAATGGGAACTATGATAGCATCCTGTTTTTACCATAAAATTCCCCTGCAAGGTTTATCAAACCTTGTAGGTCTTAATTTTAATACCTACAAGGCCTTCGAGGCCTTGCAGGAGAGTAGTTGCTATTTTTTGCTGTGGTAAATAGAACTTAGCCAAAAATATCTAAAATATTGATTTTAAAATTATTAATACAAAGGCAATTATTTCGGCCTTACTTGAAAATTCAGCCGATAAATATCCTATAATTACCAAACTCGAATTGTACGGTAAAAAAATTCAAACTTTCAAATATTTAGACAGTTTGAAATTTGAGTCTAACTATTTTCAACTTAGGCTTCGAGAAAAGGGGATAAAATTGTAGTAAAAGTAGCATTTGTGATATATTTATCTGACTAAAATAGTACCTTCAAACTAAATTCTCAAAAAAATGAAAAATGTATTTAATCCTCAAGATGTAAACCAACTACTTGAACGCATTGAAAAATTAAGCCCCGATACCCAACAACAATGGGGTAAAATGGATGCATCGCAAATGTTGGCGCATTGTAATGTTACGTATGAAATGGTGTATACAGACAAACATCCAAAACCTAATGCTTTTGTGAAATTTATCCTAAAAACATTTATTAAAAACAAAGTAGTCAGTGAAACGCCTTACCAAAAAAACGGAAAAACCGCCCCTCAGTTTGTTATGAAAAGCGATAAAGATTTCAATGCCGAAAAAAAGCGGTTGATAGCTTACATCAAAAAAACACAAGAACTCGGAGCGGCACATTTTGATAATAAAGAATCACATTCATTCGGTAAACTATCTTCAGCCGAATGGAACAATATGTTTTACAAACACCTCGACCACCATTTGAATCAGTTCGGAGTCTAAGCCGTACACTGCTCATCCTATTGAGTATAAAAACGAAGTAATTAAAATAGTAATAAATAAAACAGTTTAGAGTTTGTTCAGTAAAAATCTTTATGCTATTTTTAAACTATGGCTTATGTTGCAACAATAGAAGAAGAAAATAAAGAAATAGCAAAACGCTACCGGGCAATGCTCAGTGTTACCTATCAGACCTTATCGAAAGAAGATAAAAGCCTGATACGTAAGGCTTTTAATATTGCGTTAGATGCCCACAACGGCCAACGCCGTAAAACGGGTGAACCCTATATTTTCCATCCTATTGCAGTGGCTAAAATTGTTGCTGACGAGATAGGCCTTGGTGCTACTTCTATTATGTGTGCCCTGCTGCACGATGTTGTTGAAGATTCTGATGATTATACCTTAGAAGACATCGAACGCCTTTTTGGAGAAACCGTTGCGCGGGTTGTCAATGGCCTTACCAAAATTTCTAAATTAAAAAGCGATCAGGAAATATCGATTCAGGCAGAAAATTTTAGAAAAATGCTCTTGACATTGAATGACGATGTAAGGGTTATTTTAATAAAAATAGCCGACCGCTTGCATAATATGCAGACGATGGATGCCATGCCACCATACAAGCAATTAAAAATAGCTTCTGAAACCCTATTTATTTATGCTCCGTTGGCCCATAGACTAGGCCTGTATAATATCAAGTCAGAGCTAGAAGACTTAGGTCTTAAATATACAGAACCCGAAGTTTATAATGACATTCTTGCAAAAATCAAGGAAAGTAAAGAAGAACAGAATAAATACATCAAAGAATTTTCCGATAGCATTAAAAATTCACTCGACAAAGAAGACTTTCAATATGTCATTAAAGGAAGGCCAAAATCTATTTATTCTATCATACGGAAAATGCGCAATCAAGATGTTACTTTTGAAGAGGTATATGATAAATTTGCCATCCGTATTATTTACAGTTCTGATTTGGCACATGAAAAATTCAATGCTTGGAAAATTTATTCTATCGTTACCGATAGTTTTAATCCGAATCCCAAACGCTTACGAGATTGGATATCGCAACCCAAATCTACCGGATATGAGTCATTACACATTACCGTTATGGGTCCCAAAGGAAAGTGGGTAGAAGTCCAAATTCGGTCAGAGCGTATGGATGAAATTGCCGAAAAAGGCTATGCGGCACATTTTAAATACAAACACGGTGACGAAAGGGAAAGCGGACTCGAAAGTTGGCTCAACAAACTCAAAGAGACCTTAGAGAATCCTGATATCAATGCCGTAGATTTTGTTGAACAGTTCAAACTAAACCTCTATGCCAAAGAGATTTATATTTTTACGCCTAATGGCGATATCAAATCATTACCAAAAGGTGCTACTCCCATAGACTTTGCCTTTGCCATCCATACCGAAGTAGGCATGAAATGTAGAGGTGCTAAAGTCAATAATAAACTGGTACCGCTAAGTTATGAACTCAAAAGTGGCGACCAAGTAGAAATTATTACTTCCAATGCCCAAAAACCCAAATTGAGTTGGTTGGATATTGTTAAAACCGCCCGTGCAAAATCGAAGATTAAAACCATCCTAAAAGAAGAACAAAAACAAATTGCCAAGGAAGGAAAAGAAGTATTGCAACGTAAATTAAGGCATTTAAAAGTACCTTTTAATGAACGTACAGTCAATGAGTTGGTAAGTTATTTTAAACTCAAAACAAGTTTCGATTTATTTTACCGATTCGGCAATGGCTCTATTGACAACCAACAACTTAAAAACTTTGTAAGCCAACGCAACAATGCCATTTACAGTTTTTTTAGAAACCGGATGAAAAGGAGTAAGAACAGCTCGGCGGCAGAAAATAAAAATGATGAGGTAACCAATAAATATGACTTACTGGTTTTTGGAAGAAATGAAGAGAAATTAGATTATAAACTGGCACAGTGCTGTAATCCCATTCCCGGAGATAAAGTTTTTGGTTTTGTAACCGTATCAGACGGTATTAAAGTCCATAAACAAAATTGCCCGAATGCCATAAGCATGCAATCGCAATTTGCTTATCGGATAATGAAGGCAAAATGGATAGATTCAACCCAACAAGAACACAAAGTATTGCTTAAATTAAGTGGTATTGATACGGTGGGATTGGTCAATGAAGTAACCCGTATCATTTCAAATAATATGCATGTAAATATTTATAGTTTGAATATCTCGGGAGGGGAAGGTATTTTTGAAGGAAAAATTGCGGTGGGGATTAAAAATAATCAACAACTCAAAAAATTAATCGAAAAGCTTAAGAAAATTCAAGGGATTAATAAAGTGGTACGATTAGATAAATAGCAAAGATTATATTTTACCCCACACGATGCAATTGTGCGGGAGCGGAGTGCCCTCACTTCGTATAAATTAATGCTACTATCACTGTAAATAGTAACTCTAAACTTTTAACATTGTGCGAAGTCAGGGGACTTCGCACCGCATCTACCATTTATTGTTTTTAACTTCGTCGAGCGGAATGGAGATTTCAAGGCTGTTAAAACATAACATTCTTTTGAATGTCAGTTTTGGTTTTACAGAGACAAGCCACAGTTCTGTTTGTAAAATTGTATCGAGAACTAAACCCGGTTACTAAAAAAGGTTCTCGATACACCACTCTTACTGAGCAGTACTCGAACCGACGTTTGGCTAAGATACTTAGACCGCTGTTTATCAATAATTTATAAATTAGTTAGAGATTGTATGCAACATTTTTACTCCCCGTGCATAAAGCGCTGTTTAGCTAATAATTCTTCTTCGGTTTCAACATGGCTATCATCAGGAATACAGCAGTCAACAGGGCATACGGCAGCACATTGCGGCTCATCGTGAAATCCTTTACATTCAGTACATTTATCAGGTACAATATAATAAACTTCATCGTTTAAAGGTTCTTGTACGGCATCAGCATCGCAGTGTTTACCGTTAGGCAATACTATCTTTCCTTTAGCCGCTGTTCCATCTGAATAACGCCATTCTTCAGCCCCTTCATAAATGGCTGTATTGGGACATTCGGGTTCACAAGCCCCACAATTAATACATTCATCGGTGATTATAATTGCCATACTATTATTTCTATTAAATTTGCAACAAAGATACACATTCAAACTAAAAAAATTATCACTACGTGAACCTTCAAAAAAGAATAGCTGCTTTTTCTAAATTAGGCGATTTTCTAGCACAATTTTCAAGAGACAATATTGAACCAATAAATACCGTACCGTATAACGATTTATTTTTTGAAGCCTATAAACTTCTCATAAAAAGAGCCAAAGAAAGCAATGGGTGGTTTACCGAAGAAAATGTACTCCATGCCATTGAAAATATAAGTAGTTCATTGGATAAAACGAATTTAGAAGCCTGGGCATCAACTTATAAGCTAGAAAACACCAACCCTAAGTCCATTGCAGTAATTATGGCCGGAAATATTCCGTTAGTAGGATTTCACGACTTTTTATCAGTACTTATTTCAGGCCACAAAGTACTTGTAAAGCAGGCCTCTAATGACAAACACTTTTTGCCTTTGATGGCAAACTATCTAAAATATGTTGAACCTGAGTTTGAAAATTTTATCACATTTACAGAAGAAAAATTAAGTGGTTTTGATGCGGCAATTGCAACCGGCAGCAATAATACGGCGCGCTATTTTGAATACTATTTTGGCAACTATCCCCATATCATTCGTAAAAACAGGAATTCTATCGCCGTCCTTTCCGGAAACGAAACACAAAAAGACCTTCAAAAATTAGGGGAAGATATTTTTCGATATTTCGGATTGGGCTGTAGAAGTGTTTCGAAACTATTTGTTCCGAAAGATTATGATTTTGACAACCTGTTTCGAGCCATTTATGACTATAAAGAAATTATCTATTACAAAAAATACCAACATAATTATGATTATAACAAAGCCGTGTATTTAATGAGCGAATTTAAACTGTATGACAATGGCTTTTTAATGCTTAAAGAAGATACTAGCTATGCCTCACCCATTGCTTCACTGTTTTATGAATACTATGACAACCTTGAAGGTTTACAACAACAACTTGCCGATGATGCTGATTATATTCAATGTATTGTAGGAAATGCCATAGAAGGTGCTATCCCTTTCGGAAAAACACAGCAACCCTTGTTAACCGATTATGCCGACGGTGTTGATACGTTACAATTTTTGAGTGAACTCGCCAATGTGTAATATGAATTTTATGTCGAACTCAAGTTACAAGCTAAGCTAGTGATTTTAAAGGTAAATAGAAAAAAGCTGCCAAAAATCCGGCAGCCTTTTTCACTAATTCAACTAATAAACTATTGATTTACCGACCAAATTGAATAACTATTGGGTGGACACTGAATTTTTACCCAACCGCCACTTTGTGTGGTAGGATACCAATTAGAGTTTCCGGTAAAGTCTTTAATTTGAGTACTGTACCAATTGGTAGGCACCCATCGTTCTAGCCAGCTATTAGAATTATTGAGATATACTATCAATCCCGGATTGCCATTATAACCATTACGCCGAGCTACATATTCGTCATTATCGGTATATAAAATCGAAGTTGTGCCTGTGGCTTTGTTGTTGTGAATCCAAATCAGGTTATTCATTTTCCCCTTGTCTAACCACTCTTCGTAATCTCTATAAAATATGGTAGGATAGCCTTCGTGCGTCAAAATATAGGCATAGGCTAACATTTTTTTCCAGATAATATCGGTATCGTGATTGGCAACGAAGGTCACAGCTTTAAACGGATTTCTTTTCCACATCATATCATCGTTCAAAATATTGAGGTTGTTTCCGTCAAAAGCGTCATTCATTTTATAGTAACAGGCAAAATCGAATACCGAGCTATTGGCATTATTGGCCCACCAATTTAAGGTATTGACATTTGAATCCCAATATTCGCCTACTGAAAAACCACCTACATTTGCATTCCATGCATTCACTACCCAAGGCCCGAAACCTTTAACATAGTCAAATCGCCAGCCGTCAAAACCCATTACGTTTTTATAGTATTTACCAACACCGTCACTACGTATCCAAAGCCAATTTTGTACATTGGTTACGCTGTGGCATAAATCGGGAAAACCGCCGAAGGCGCCTTCGTCATTGGCATGGATGGCATTGGGGTGAAAATCGTCTTTTGACCGTAGGAATTTTCCTGAAGCCACTCCGCTAAAATCTGTCCATGTATTTGTACCGGTATACGGATTGGCTTCCAATTGCCCGCCACTATTGTGGTTCAATACCATATCGGCATATACTTTTACATTTTGCCCATGTGCTGTGGCAATTAAACTTTCTAATTCTGTACGCGAGCCGAAACGGGTTTCAACACTTCCGTTTTGATTAAAATTACCAAAATCAAAATAATCGGTAGGGTCATACCCCATAGAAAAAGCACCATTTTGGGCTTTTGATGCCGGTGGCAGCCAAATAGCGTCAATACCGGCATTTGACCATGCGGTAACTTTTGATTTTACGGTATTCCACCAGGTTCCTCCCGAAGGCACATCCCAATAAAAGGCTTGCATCAACACACCGCCTCCGGGGCCGGGCGTAAATGATTTGCTGATGGTAGTGTTTTGTCCGGTACTAAACGGATGCCCATCGTGGGTAGTCACCTGAACAATGGCATTTTCTTTTTGAAGGTCTAGGTTGTCTTCTTCTGTGGTTTGGCAAGAGAATAGCAATAGAGCAACTCCCAATAATAACCCCTTATACTTAATTGTTGTCATAATAAAAAGTTTTAATTAATAAATATGTTTAGCTTTTTTTCAAGACAATTTTTTTATTTGTTGTTTAAGGTAGCCAATATTTAAATACAGTAGGTTTACGAAAACGTTTTCGTGTTTACAACTTTTTAACCTATATCAAAAAAGTCAGCTATTGGATGGGAATTAAGGGTTCATAACGGCAAGATTTCTTTTGAATGTCGGTTCGAGTGCCGCGACGAAGGAGCGGCGTATCGAGAACTTTTTTTTATTACCATGACCAAATTCTCGATACAAAAGTGAATAGCTTTGAAAGCCAACTATTTCAAAAAAGTTTAGATTTTTTGGAGGGACATCATCATAATGACAGAAGTTATTTTAGGAAATTGAAGGGTTTTAAATAAAAGCAAAAAAATAAGGCGGAGACTAAACCACTATGGACTGAAAGTCCATAGGTTTTTAAATCTGACTAAAGTCAGGTGTACGGAAACAAACGTGATTACTCAAGGATAAAGTTATCATTGTCATTACTTGATTTACGATGATGTTCTA
>Ga0256841_1000773_pt1 | contig 30632 bp, 25 predicted proteins | sample 356308metaG_FD_185971 | JGI IMG/M metagenome (GOLD analysis project Ga0256841, IMG submission 185971) | Hydrothermal vent microbial communities from Mid Atlantic Ridge, Atlantic Ocean - 356-308 | ecosystem: Environmental > Aquatic > Marine > Hydrothermal vents | place: Atlantic Ocean: Mid... | reverse complement strand
GGAACTTTGGATCAGTAACGGAACCCCGGCCGGGACCAAACTGCTCAAGGACATTCGGGCCGGTTCATTGGGCTCGAATATCAGGCACCTCACCCGAGTGGGAACAAAGGTATTCTTCGCCGCCAACGACGGAAAAAAAGGCGAAGAACTCTGGTCGACCGACGGAACAGAACTCGGAACCAAGCTGGTCCGAGACATCCGCCCGGGATTGGCTGGCTCCGGACTCTCGCAACTGACCGCCTTTGGGGGCAAGCTTCTTTTCCGCGCCCAAGATGGGGCCAACGGCTTCGAACCTTGGATCTCCGATGGAAGCAGCGTCAAGACAACAATGCTTCGCGATATTTATCCCGGACTCTCCAGCAGCTCCCCGGCTTCCTTCAGCTCCAACGGAAACGTCAGTTTCTTCAGCGCCAACAATGGAGTCCACGGTTTCGAGCTCTGGGTTACGGATGGGACCACTTCGGGAACAAACCTCGTCAAAGACCTCTTTGCCTCACTCCCCGGAGCCACCGCCGCCTCCAATCCAGGTCGGATGATCGATCTCTTCGGGCGAACCTTTTTCCGCGCCAATGACGGACCTCATGGAGCCGAGCTTTGGGTGACCAACGGGAAAACCCTTTCCACTTCGCTCGTCAAGGATATCAACTCGGGCAAGGGAGGATCCAACCCTGCCTCCTTGACGGTTTTCCGGGGGAAACTCTTTTTCGAAGCCAATGACGGAACGAACGGGCGCGAACTCTGGATGTCCAATGGAACCCAGGCAGGCACGACCATGGTCCGGGACATTCGAACCGGCGCCCTGGGGTCCGGCCCAAAGTCGCTGACTCCCAGCGGAAACCTCCTCTTCTTCGTTGCCAATGATGGAAAGAGCGGGGAAGAACTCTGGGTCACCGATGGGACAGCCAAGGGGACACGCATCGTCCGGGATATCCGGCCGGGAGCTTTGGGTTCCTTCCCCCAAGGCCTTGTGAGTTTTCGAGGCAAGGTCTACTTCCGCGCGAACGACGGGATCAATGGCACTGAGCTCTGGGTCAGCAACGGCTCCCCCACCGGAACGCAGATGGTGGCCGACCTCAACACCGGAAGCCAAGGCTCCAGCCCAAGCCAGATCACCCCCCTCGGGAATTTCCTTCTTTTCCAAGCGAACCGAAGCGGAACGGGGGCTGAGCTTTGGATCTCGGATGGCCTTGCTTCGGGCACCAAACTGCTCAAAGACATCCGTCCTGGTCGCGAGGGATCCTTCCCCCATGGCTTTTTGTCTGCGGGAGGGAAGCTCTTTTTTGCAGCCAACGACGGGACGAATGGTGTTGAACTTTGGATCTCCGACGGGACGGCAGCGGGGACTTATATGGTCGCCGACATAGCCACAGGACCTGCCTCTTCCAACCCCCACCACTTTGCGACCCTCCGCGGGAGGGTTCTCTTCAGTGCGAAAGATAACCTGAGCGGGACCGAGCTTTGGACAACAGATGGGACCGGCTCCGGAACCAGGATGCTCAAAAACATCAATAAGGGCGGCGGCTCCTCCGATCCGGGTCCTTTCTTCCACACGGGCTCGCGGCACCTTTTGTTTACCGCAAATGATGGGAACAGCGGATTCGAGCTGTGGAGGACCGATGGAAGTCCACAAGGAACGGTTCTCTTCGCCGAATTGAAAAAGGGGCGGGATGGAAGCGGGCCATCGGACTTCGTCCTCAACAATGGAAGGGTTCTCTTTGTCGCCGATGACGGGATCAAGGGAAGGGAGCCATGGAAAATCTTTCCGGGAGCCAATGGCAAGGCGATCGGGACTGGATGCACCACCGTCGCAAGCAGGACACCCTCTCTGCGCGCCACCGATCCGGTCCTGGGAACCTTTATGCGACTCGAAGGAAGCAATGCGGCTCCGGGCTCTTTTGCCATTCCCCTTTTCGGAATCCCAAGCCCTGTCCCAATCCCCTTTGGGACCACCTCTTGCAAGCTCTACTTCAATCCAGGTCTCTTCTGGCTCTCTCTCAACGGCCTCCTCGTTCCCCCTTCGGGAAGATGGAGTTTGAGCCTTCCGATTCCAGCCGACACAAGCCTAGCGGGAACGCAATTCCTCTGGCAGGCACTGCACATCGTCATTTTCCCCAAGCAAGCCAACGAGATGACCAACGCTTGGCTTTCCACGATGGGAAACTAAACTCTCCCAGTGCTAGAGCTGGGGGGGTGGGTTAGCCTATAAGGGTGTCCTCCCCCCCCAAGCTTGCGACCTGGATTCATTTTATCAAAGGCGGCTCTCCCGCCCTGCTCGATGCCGCCGCAGAAGCTCTCGCACTTGGGACACCCTCTGCCCTCCAGTCTCTCCGGAAATCCAGCCCCATTGAAAGGGTCCAAATCGCCCTAAGCCTTGCTCAAGCGCGAAGACTTGGACAGGAGAAATTTTCCTGGGCAGGAGAACTCTTCGCCGATCCCGAAGGAGTCGAAGTCGCCACCCCCGAACGCATCGCAAAATACAAGGCCCAGCGCTTCGCCCAAGCCCTCCCCAAGCCCCAACGCCAAAAGGGGACACCCATGCTTCTGGACCTCGCCTGCGGGATCGGTGGGGACGGCCGGGAGCTTAGGAAGGTGTGCCGTATGTACTTAGGCTTGGAGCTGGATCCTCTCCGCTGCCTGATGGCTGAACGAAACACGGGAGGCAACATCCGCCGCTGGGACCTCCGGAAGGGACTCCCTAAGGATGCAGGAGGACTCTTTCATTTCGACCCCCTCAGGAGACAAGAGAAACGAAGGCTGCGGGGAGTCGAGGGACTTTTACCCTTCCTCCCTCTTCTCCGTGCTTTGGTCGAAACCTGTGAAGGCGGCTGCATCAAACTCGGCCCGGAAATCCGTCGGGAAGATCTGGAAGCCCTGGCTCTCCCCCCCTTCTCCCTGGAACAGGTTGCTGATTCCGGCGGGGTCGTTCAGGCCCTTGCCTGGTTGGGTTCCCTCCAGGACCCAGAAGCTCCTCTTCGCGCCACCCGCCTCCTCGGGCCCTCCCGCAAAGGCCCACTCGGCACACTCCGCAGCTTCGCCGCCACCCCCCTTCCCCCCTCGAGCTGTGCCGCCGGCCTCCAGCTCCAAGCCAGCCCCGGAACTTATCTCCTCCTTCCAGATCCCCTCCTCCACCATGCAGGCCTCGCCCCAGCCAAACTCCAAAGGGCAGGAAGCCGCGCTTCCGAACTCCATCCCAACATCGGCCTCTTCCTCGCCCCGACACCCAGCGAAGACCCTTGGTTCCAGGACTTTGAAATCCTGGCGGATCTCCCCCTACGCAAAAAGAAAATCAAAGCATGGCTCCAAAAAAACAAGGGAGGCCGCATCACCATCCGCACCCGTGGTCATGCCGTAAAACCCGAACTCTGGGTCAAAGAACTCTCAGGATCCGGCAGCCATTCCTATTGCCTCTTCGCCCTCCGCCTCGGAGAACGAAAACGAGCCTTGATCACCCGAGCCATCATTAGGCCTTAAACCCTGATCCGGGGAGCAGGGAACAGAACTCTCTCACCCGCCTGTGGAGAGGGTTGACTTCTTTTGAGGTTCACAACCCGACTGGCACAGAAAAGGTTTAAAAAAGGCGGCAAAAAGAGGAGACAGGAAAAAGCGGGGTTTATCCCCATCCGAACGCCCAATCGTTTTTCGCTTTCACCTAAAACACATTTTTCATTGCCGAAAAGTAGCATGACATTGTACGCAATAGCCCAAAGTGACCTTCACTGCATGAAGAGATTTTTTAAGGTCTTTTGTTTTTAGAATTTCAGAAAGATGATCCGCACTTTTGTGAAACTGCAGGCCAAGGTTCCTAAAAGCCTCATTTTCAAACATGTTACACATCTTTTTCATTTCATCGGTCAAACCTAGCCGTAAGTGAGCAGTTTTAGATGCGGCCTCAAAGTTCCCCTCTCCCATAAACCCAACAATCATCCGTATTGCTTCCACATGGGACCTCATATTGGCTAGTTGATGCTTCTTCCTCTGTGGAGAAAGGCCTAGAGGTATTCTTCCATCGCTTAGAGGATTCATCATTTTGTCCTGTTGGACTTGCGACCTTTTTGGCATATTATTGCATGCAAATAAGGTAAGAAGAACTCCTACAGAAAGAAAAATGCCTATCGCACTTATCCTTGGATTCATCCCCTATAACCTCTCTCTTTTTTTTTCTGTTTTCAATACTTAATATCGGAAATCACCTGAGAAATAAAGCCGTTGGAGGAACCCCCACCGCCCAGGCCTGCTCTAGTCTTCTCGAATCATTTTTTAGATTTGATCTAGTTCTCTATGGATCGAAAGCTTTTGTTATTGCCTTCCTACCCACCAGGCTTTCTCGAGGGCTAGAAGTGCCCCCTCGAGATGGATGATATCACCATCGACCCCGGAAGCAGCCCGAAGGGAAGGAAACAACTCTTTTCTATATCTTTTGTGGCTCTTCTGATCCCGCCACGCTGTCGTCACAAGATACTCAGTCTTCTCTTCCCCACCCTTCGAAAAAAGGCCACCAAGCATCCCCACATGCTTCATGCCAGGCGCCCAATGGACAGCTTGGGTTTCACAAAAAGGTTTTTCTCTTTCCGGACGCACCCTGTACCGAGCCACTCGCAAAATTGAGGCAGCTTGTAGAGCTTCAACAAAATCCTCTTTCGAACCTGGAATTTCAAATAGGGTATCGAAAATCCTTACTTCGCACTTGGTATAGGTCTGGTCTTGCCGACTCCCCCCATGGATTCGATCGTGATGCTTGCTCATAAAAGCCTTATAAAAAGACCTATCTTCCCAAAGCCCGAGAACAGTTGCACGCTGGAGATTATGGCTGTCCCAGCCCCCCGCCTGAGCCATAAAGCCCCGAATCGCCGCTATTTTCGACCAAGCTTCTTGAGCTCTGGAAAAGGCCGACCGCTTATCCTTTGTTACTGTGCAGCAAATCCATTTCAAAATCATGATCAAGATCCTTTCAAAGGGCTTGCCTTGGCTTTTCATTCAAGCGGTTCACGCACTGCACAGGTTGGCCACTTCTTAAAGAAAAGAAATCTGCTTGGCAAAAAAGGCAAAAAGGATTGTCAGGTTTACCCAATTCTAAGTCCCTCTCAAGGGAACCCGACAAAGGCCCAAGACACAAGACACAAGAATCAAAGCCATTCCCGCAGAAACCAAAGGAACGAATCCCAGCCTGCGTGAGCGCATCCAAGCACTGGACCCCACGCAAGCCAACAAGGAATCGACGCCAAGCCCAAAACCAACCCCTCCCACAATCCCCGCATAGATCATCGAAGCCCCTGAAGTCAGGGGATTGGGAACATTGGGGTTTAAAATAGCTATCATCATCAGCAAAGAAACAGAGGACACAACAAAACAGTTTGCTGCAAAGGCGGCAAAGCTCAAGGACCACCTGGCGCTCTTCTTCAAGATTTATTCTTTCTTATTTAAAAAAAGGGAAGGATTTTTGAATCCATTTTTCATCTTTTGTTTTCCCTTTTTTGAGGATTTTTTTAAATGATTTCAGCTTCATTGGGGATGATTCCCTTCTTTTTGGCCTCGAGAAGATACAATCGAATATTAATTTCAGAAATTCCGAGTCTTTTTGAAATCTCGAAGGCATCAATTTGCCTATCATCTCGAATCATTTGGAGAGCCATTTCGGTTGTTTGCTTCCATTCATTCAGATATTTTTTGCCAAAATATGCTAACAAAACACCAGGAACCAAGAAAACGAAAGAGGGGCCTAATTCGTGTTTTTCCATGGCCCCAAAAAGAGAGAGGAATCCAAACACGAATAAAATAATTCCCCAAACATATCTTTTCATTTTTCTTTTTTTATAATTTTTGTTGGGAAAAAGATCCTATAAAAACTTTGGAGAACCCCTCTTCTTTGAAGCCAAAGATTATGGATTGAGAAACACCCAAAAACCGATTTGTTCCAAGTCCATTTTTCGCCCCTGTGGGAATAAAAAAGCCCCCTGGAAGGTGTGATGAGTTTTTAAAAAAAAAAAACCACAGGCACGGGGAAAACCCAATCGATGATACGAAAAGCCCTCTTGTTTTCCAAGGCCCTTGATCTGAATCCTTCCAACCGTTTTCAAAGATTGTTGCCTCCGAGGCTTCGGATCAATCCATCCATTTCAGAATATGGGCCCCCTACCCTGCCATGCGGCTTTGCCCTTTTGAGAGGTAAAAAGCCCAGGAAAAATGCACCTGGGTCCCTTTCAAGATTCTGAGTTCTTGTGGGAGAAGAGAAACGACCTATGGATTTTGAATCGGCGACACAGGAGAGAGCTAGGGAGCCAGAGGACTACAGGGGAAGGAGGCCAATCAAAACCATGGGGAGAATCCAACTTGCGAGGGAGCCCAAGAGGAAATACTCAGTCAGGACATCCACGGAAAGGCTCTTTACTTGCTCTTCTTCGGTTTCCCTGTTTTCTAATGCTTCGTCTCTTCGTTCTTCGGTTGGATTTTCAGAGCTCTCTCTATCAGCAGCTCGGTTCAATTCGGGGAAGCGAAGAATGCTTTTTGCTGAAACGACGATCACGGCGGCAGTGAGGTTTCCAGAAAACGCGAGGATCAAAATCATCCAACGCTCTAACATTCCGATGTAGCGTCCTCCCCGGAAACCTTCTTTTTCACCTTGAAACGAAGTGCCGGCGGCGACAAGGATCGCTCGGACGATTCCGTTTCCTGTTCCCATCAAAAAGACGAGACTGCAGATAAGGGTAAAGGCCCGGTACGCACGTAGATCCGCAAGGAAGAAAAAGAGAGACTTCGGTTGATAGAGTTGGCTGTCTAAAGAAAGGTCCAAGGAAATCGCTACCAACCCAACGAGGAAAAGGACGCCAAGAGCTTTTTTGGCATCTAGGGAGGAAGATCCTTTTTTCAGCCCTTTTCTCTTTCCCAGATCACGCCGCAGGAAGAGCCAATACCGCAAACCCAGGACGAACAGGACGCCATAGGCCATGGGATGCAATCCCTGCAAAAGGGGCGGTACCCGGTCCAAGACTAAGAGGATGACCGGAATCAGGCCGAGGATTCCTCCTGTATATCGCCCCGCATAGGTCCGGCCTGGACGGTGGGAATCGATTTCGCCCGAAAGTCCTCCTGCGATGAGGTCTGCCAATCCAAAGCAAAGGAGAAACAGGAAAAAGAAAGGTAAGAGCATGGAAGAACCCCATTGCTATGGACAATGAACGACGCCGTTTTAAGAACAAGCTAAGCTTAACTTGGGCAGGAGATTCTTTGCATAGAAACTCATCAATGAAACGAGCCTGCCTCCTTGCATTTTGAGGCCCTGACCTGCTTAAGAAACGTCAGGGACCGCCCTGCTTAGGAGTCGGTGGGCGCGAAAAAGTGCCATGGCTCCACCACCCGTAAGGCGTTTGGAGACGGTGGGTTGTTGGATTCCCAGCACCCTGCTGAGATCCCTTTGAGACTCCCCCAAAAAGAGCCCAAGGGCGATTCTTCGGTCTTTGTCATCCATGCCCTGCAGGACTTGATCTCGACAAAGAAGAAACGCATTGAGGGCATCGAAGCGACCCTCCGGATCCTCGATCCAAGTTCGCAGGGTCCGGGGCCATCCTCGTTTTTTCTCCAGCTTTTTCACCTTTTCGATGGCTTCCCGCGCATTCCACCAACCCGGCCCACTCTGCCCCAAGGGGAGCGCCTCAGGGTCAGAAGCACTGATCCGCCCCCAAGCGAGCCCCATGCGAAGCTCCGGCTGCTTTCCAAGGACAAGACGGATCAAAAGAGTCGCCTCCAAGGCCTTTTCCATTTCTCCGTAAGCTCCCTGAAACTCGTCCCCAATGGTCATCGTTAAGGCTTGGGCTGCTGGAAGAAGCCTGTTCACCTCCTCCAGGGCCTTGCCAATGTTCAAGAGGAGCTTCTCCTGATCTGGCTCCTTCCGTGAAAGAATGACATCTCCAATCAAGGTGGCGTATTCCATGTTCCTCCTCCTTTAGGAATGGGGGATTGCAAAGGAAGCACAGAGGGAATATAGAACATATATTCCGATTACATCAATATATAACCTAGATTCCCTTTAAAAGGAGACAGGAAACAAGGTATATTTCCCATCCAAACATGGGGGTCTTGTGGACCGCTCCGTAAAGCCAAGGGGAAGCTTTCCTGTCCCTGTCCCCCAAGTCCAGAAAAGGCCAGCAAAAAAAGGTCCCCTCCCTGGCTCCTCTATGCATCAAAAGGGAGGAAGGCCCTTGCGGTACGATTGGTCGTCCTCCAAGTGCTTTCCAAAATTTTCACACTCAGGCTTGGTTTCCTCCAAGGTGAAGCTTGAGGGGGAGGTCCGCTTGGACCTTATCGCTCAAGCGATTTTCCTTGGGCCTTTCTCTTTGGGTAAAGGGAAGAAAAAAAGAAGCAAGATAAGGAAAAGCCCAAGGCCAGCCCCCCAAAGCCCATAGACAAAGGTCCAGGGCAGATAGCGGAAGCGAAGCAAATGTGTCCCGGGCGGAAGCCGAACGGCGGTCCAAATATGATAGGCGGGTTGAAAAGCAATGGCTTTTCCATCCAACTCCACACGCCAACCGGGATCAAAACCGATGCGGGCAGAGAGCCAACCACCCTGCCCTTTGACTTCGAGAACAACCTCGTTGCCGCTGCGACGAAGGACGCGGACCTGGCCATCCTTGTCGCTGGCTGCCCCCTGAGGGGGGTTCTCGAGGGCTATGGCGCTTCGGGGGTCGCGGCGGCCGAGGGCGTAGGGATCGCGGCGCAAGTCGTAGGCCTTGCCCAAGTAGAGGAATTCCGGGAGAGCCCTGGGATTGCGAGCGAGGAGGAGCGAGCTGTCCCAAAGGACCTGAAAGTGCCGCGGGAGCTCGGCACCGGGGCGGGCTACGACCAGGGACGCGCCAAGGAGGTCAAAGGCCGGACTCGCAAGCAGGAGATCCTCAGCTTTCCAGGCACTACGGGGAAGGGCGGGACCCTTTTTGGGGAGGTAGGCCGCCAGGTCAAAAAAGCGCTTGGGCTCCAAGCCGTCGTAGCCGAGGACCTGGGCCTTACCATAGACCAAAGGGCTGTTCCCAGGAAAAGCATCGATGGGCACAACGAAGAGACGCCCCTTCTCCTCCAGCAACTTGTCGATCAGGGACACCCTTGGATAGCAGGCCTCGGGAGGTTGAGCCGGGTGGAAACCGATGCCAGGAACAAGAGAGGGGAGGATGGCCAGGGGAGCCCAGAGGAGCTTGGGAACCAAAGGGAGAAGCCCGGCCGCAACGAGGCCGACCAAAACGCTGCCCCTGGGGTGGAGCCAGGAGCGGCTGAAAAAGACAGCAACGAGGCCAAGGCCCAACAGGAAGAGAGCAGCCCGCCCAAAACACAGGCTCCTTTCCCGAGCTTTGAGCCTTTCTCCTTCGGCCACACTTCGCAGCAGGAGAAGAACGGCTACCAAAGGCACCAAGCTCAGCAAACGGCTCGGCGCAATCATGGGGAAGGCCAGCCGCAGCGCTTGGAAGAGGATGGGGAAGGAGGAGCCCGCCAACAAGAGCAGGCCAAGAAGGAGGCGGCCGGGACGAAGGGAGGGCGCTCGAAAAGCCAGGATCAGGAGAAAGAAGGCCAAACCCAGGCTGTCCTGGTTGACCTCCAAGTAAGGCCCCAGCTGCTTTGCAGCCCGAAAGCCTCCGAAACATGGGTGTCCCCCAATGTCGGGGAAGAGCCAGAAGAGGGTTTGGGAGTCGTAGCCGCCGAGGCGGGCGGTATAGAGGAGGCCGCCGCTGAGGAGGCCGAGGAGGAGGAAGGCCTGGGGGCGGCCCTGGGCCCTGTTCCAGACCAGCCGCAGAAGAAGGCCAAGGAGGAGGATGCAGAGAACAGAAAGGAGAAGACCTTGGACGCCGCCCGGGGGAAGCCAGGCCTCGGCGGCGCGAAACCCGCGGACCCGGGACAGCTCCAGATATTGCGCGAAGGGCGCCCAGACAGGGAGGGCCAGCAGGCAGGACAGCCCTAACACCAAGAATCCGGCCAGTCCACCTGGCTTCCCGCCCCCCCGCAGGAGGAGGTAGCCAAAGAGGAAACCGAAGAAAAGCAGCGAGGTCTGCGGATAGCCCCCCAAGTTCGAGAGGCCCAGAGCGAGGGCCGCCAGCCCCAGCCACCTGCCTTTACGGCTGCGCACCCAGCCCTCGGCGAAAAAGAGAACCATGGGCCAGAGCGAGGCAACCTGTTCGGGGGTGGAAAATCGCCAAAGAGAATTATAGGGGCCGAGCCCTAAAAAGGCCGCACCCGCTAGAGCCGTCAACTTCCCCCCGCCCAGGAGCCTCAACCACAAAAACCCGAACACAAAACAGAGCAAATAGCGGAGGACCCCCATCCAACTGAGCCCCAGGGAAAGACGGTAGGGATCGAAGGGCTCCCCCGCCTTTTGAAAGAGGAGGAGTCCCCAGGTAAAGGGCGAGGCCACAGGAACCTGGGGATTTCCAATGGCCGAAGCCCCGGCATAAATCAGGGGATTCCAAAGCGGAAACTCCCCATTCTCGTGCATGCGTCGGACCACTGCGGCAAGTTGAGGAAAGAAATAGAGGTCCAAATCCCCCACTTCAGGATTATTGGGGATCTCCTTTGCCCCCAAAGGTAGTGCGCTCTTCCAAGGCTCATGGGCCAAGGCCCCCGAGGTGGAATAGACGCTCTCACCCTTGAAAAACAGGGACGGCCAGGAGAGGACCGCAAGGAGAAGCCCCACCCCCAGCGCGAGCAGGACCTCCCGCCAGCCAGCCACAGCCCTAACCCTCCGCGCAGGATCCATGCTCCTTGAATACCGGGACACCCATTCTCCCGCAAGGCCGGCTCCCCCGAAGCCCCCTGTTTTGGGAGATTCAGCCCCCTTCTTATGATCTCTCCACTTCTGGAAGGGAATTGCGGGCAATCCGTGAGAGCCGGGCTACACTTCTCTGCCTCTATTTCCGAACAGCAAAGATTCCATGTTCCGCGAGAAAACCGTCAGTGTTGTCATTCCTGCCTACAACGAAGAGCAGACCATCTCCGAGGTGGTCCGCGATTACAGGGCATGCCCGGACGTAGACGAAGTCCTCGTCGTCGACAACAACTGCAAGGACCGCACCGCGGACTTAGCCCGCGAAGCAGGAGCCCGGGTCGTCAAAGAAAGCGCCCCAGGCTATGGTAAGGCCCTCCTCGCAGGCATGCGCGCCGCCACCGGGGACATCCTCGTCCTGACCGAGGCGGATGGCTCTTTCAAGGCCAGCGACGTCGAAAAGCTTCTCGTCTACCTGGATGACGCCAACATGGTCTGCGGCACCCGCACCACCCGCCAAATGGTCCAACAGGCCGCCAACATGGGCTTTTTCCTCCGATGGGGCAACGTTACCATGGCCAAGTATCTCGAAGCCTGTTGGTATCTCAAATATGAACCCCGTCTCACCGATGTCGGTTGCACCTATCGGGCACTCTGGCGCTCCACCTTCGAAACCATCGAATCTTCCTTAACCTGCGAGGGTCCCTCCTTCTCCCCCGAAATGATGTGTGAAGTCCTGATGAAGGACCTCCGTGTCATCGAAATCCCTGTCAACTACCATCCTCGCCTGGGAGGAACATCCAAGCACTCGGAGAGCTTTCTCAAGGTTTGCAAGACGGCCTGGGGCATGTTTCGGATCATCACGCGCAAAAGATTCCTCGGACGATGAAAGACCTTCGCATCTCCCTCATGGCCTCCGGGGAAAAAACGGGTAAACTTCTTGGCCATCTTTGCGCAGACAACCGTCGCGCCACTCCTAAGACAACATGAGCAAACACTTCGTCATTATCGGCGGCGGCCTCGCTGGGCTTTCCTGCGGTTATGAGCTTGTTAAGGCCGGCCTTCAGGTCACCATTCTCGAACGCGAGCCCGAGGTCGGGGGAATGGCGAATTCCTTCGAGGAAGGTGACCGCAGCACAGCTGGCGAAGAAGGATCGAACTACTGGTGTTTTGACTACGGCCCCCACCGCTTCCACACCCGTGAAAAAGAACTCATGGGGCACATCCAGGAGATCCTGGGAGACAATAAGATCTGGGCCAAGCGGCTTTCCCGCATTTTCATGTTCGGAAAGTTCTTCAACTATCCCCTGAACGCAAAAAACGTCCTGAAGAGCCTCCCCCCCTGGACCGTCCTGCGCATCCTCTTCGACTACGCCTTTGTCCGCTTTTTGGATCTCACCCGCCTCAAAAAATACCGGGACATCCATTTTCAGGAATGGGTCGAAAAACGTTTCGGAAAGCAGCTCGCCCAGTTGTTCTTTGTGCAATACACCGAGAAGGCCTGGGGTCTCCCCGCCACCGAAATCTCCGCCGATTGGGCCAGCCAACGCATCACGCTCCTAAACCTCACCGACACCATCAAAAAGACCCTATTTAAGCCCAAAAATACCCCGCGCACCCTGGTCACCGACTTCATCTATCCCAAACTCGGAGGCATCGGCGAACTCGCCCGAGGCTACGCCCGCGAGATCAAGCGCATGGGTGGCCGTATCATCTGCGGAGCCCCAGCCATCCGCGTCCACCGAGACGGCACAACCGTCACCAAAATCGAAGTCCGCAAAGAGGGCAAGACTGAGTTCATCACCGGAGATGAGTACATCTCGACCATCCCCGTCACCGCCATGGCCAAGAGTGTCCGACCCGCTCCCCCACAGGAAGTCCTCGATGCCATCCAAGGCCTCGACTATGTGGCCATCGTCTTCGTTTACCTCAAAGTAAAAAAAGAGCAGGTCTCCCCCGACAACTGGGTCTACCTCCCCGAAAAGCGCCTGACTGTTCACCGCATTTCCGAGTTTAAAAACTTCAGCCCCTACTGCGCCCCCAAAGGCAAAACCATGATCTGCGCGGAGATTACCTGCCGAGTCGGGGACGAGATCTGGAAGGCCGGGCCCGACAAGTTACGTGAAATCGCCATCAAGGACCTTGCCACTGTCGGCCTCCTCAAAGAAGAGGAGGTGGAGGAAACCTTCACGCGGAAAATCCCCTTCGCCTACCCAATCTACGATCTTTATTACAGCGGCCATTTGAAAAAAATCATGGACTTCGTGCACACCCTGGACAACCTCAAGTCCGGAGGACGGCAGGGCCTCTTCCGGTACAACAACATGGACCAGTCCATCGAGATGGGACGCAAGATCGCTGAAGCGGAAAAACTGGGGCGTAAAGACCGGGACTTCGAAAAAGTCGCCACCGAAGACGAACTTTTCGAGATCAACAAAGACCTGAAGGACATCGCCCAGGAAGCAAAGGAAGCCAAGGACAAGACTTCATGAGTGACGGCGGCCCCCTTTTGGATCCCTCGCGCTTTCGCGAGATCGAGAGTTGCGCCCTCTGCGGCTCCCAGGAACGCAAAGAAAAGTTCGAAGAACCTCCCTTCCACATTGTCGAGTGCACAGGTTGCGGCCTGGTCTATGTGACCCCAAGGCTCAAGGAGGAAGCTCTCCCCGAGGTTTACAACGAGGATTACTGGTCCAGCAAGAGTCCTAAGACGAGAGGCTATGCAGACTATCGCAGCGAAGCCGAGCTTTACCTCAAGACCTTCCGGAAACGGATGACCCTCCTGAAGCGCTTTCATCCCAAACCGGGGCGTGCCCTGGATATTGGCTGCGCCGCCGGGTACTTCCTCCGGGTTCTGCGTGAAGAAGGTTGGGAAGGACGCGGCATCGAACTCTCTCCTGAAATCGGCAAGGAAGCCGTAAAAGCCTTGGGAAAAGACAAGATCCATATCGGGGATATCCAAGACGCCCCTTTCGAAGAGGGAAGCTTCGACCTTGTCTCCCTCTGGGATGTCATCGAACACGTCCCCGATCCCCACTGGTTTCTTACCCAGGCTCTTCGCTTTCTCAAACCAGACGGCATCCTCATCCTTGAGACCCAAAATGTGAACAGTCGCTTTGCGGGCTGGCTCGGACCCAAGTGGCAACACTACAAACACCTGGAACACCTCTACCACTTCAATCCAAAAACCATCGAGCGCCTCCTGGATCAAGCCGGAATGGAAATCCAACACCTCAGCTCCAAGTTTGGAGGTAAGCACGTCAGCCTAGGCTTCATCCGCGAACGAGCCACCAGGGTCCACAAGCTCTTTGGCGTTCTCGGCCTCGTCCTGGCCCCTTTCAGTCGTGTCAACCTCTACATCAACCCCCACGACGAGATGATCCTGGTTGCCAAACGCAAGGCCCCAGACTCTCCTGCATAAACCAGGCCATGGAACCCGAAGCCTATCGCCAGTTCGCCGACCTCGAAGAAAACCATTTTTGGTTTCGAGGAAGGCGTAAGATTTTCTTCGCCATCCTAAACAAACTGCTCGCTTCCAAACTCCAAGCGGCGGAAAAAGAAAAAGCACCTTTAGAGATCCTCGAAATCGGCTGTGGAGCCGGCAATCTTCTCCGTCGCCTTACTCACTTTGGCCGCACCAAGGGTGTCGAACTGAACCAGGACCTTGCGACACTCTGCCAAGAGCGCAGCGAACGCCCCACCCTCTGCGCCAACGCTTACAACCTCCCCCTTCCCGACCAGAGCCAAGACTTAGTCTGCCTTTTCGATACCATCGAGCACATCCCGGACGAAGCCAAAGCCCTCTCGGAAATCTACCGGGTCCTCAAACCTGGAGGACTCGTGATCTTTTCCGTCCCCGCCTATCAATTCCTTTACTCCAACAACGACCGCGTCGCCCATCATTGCCGGCGCTACACAAAAGGTCGGCTTCAAAAGGCTTTAAAAGAAGCTTCCCTCACCCCCATCAAGGCAACGTACTTCAATGCTTTCCTTTTTCCCCTCATCCTGCCTGCCGTCCTCTTTACTAAGGTCAAAGACAAGATCCTTGGCGTAAAAAACCCTGACCACACAAACCTTTCCGTCAAAATCCCCAAACCTCTCAACGAAACCCTCGCCGGGATCATGGGCAGCGAGGCCTCTCTCCTCCCCCGCATCAACTTTCCCTGCGGTCACAGCCTCATCGTGGTGGGGAAAAAGCAAAGAAGTAGTTCTTAAGAGGTCTTTCTGCAAGAAAACCACTGAAGAAACCCGTGGAAAACCCGTGGAAAACCCCTCCGGGGGTTTTTTGGTAAAAACGCTTCTAGCGTTTTTGGGATGGGCTTTAGCTATTGAGGGTCTTGGATCTTTGGTATTCCCTAAAGCCCAGAGGGCTTTCTTCCATAAAACCCCCGGAGGGGTTTTCTACCATTTGGTTAAAACGCTTCTAGCGTTTTTGGGATGGGCTTTAGCTATTGGGGGGCTTGGATCTTTGGTATTCCCTAAAGCCCAGAGGGCTTTCTACCATAAAACCCGCGGACGGGTTTTCTACAAACCCATTTTTCTATTCACCCATTACCTTCTCTTCCAGGGAGACATTCATCCGGTTTTTGGATGAGGAGGAGCTGGGAGACCTCCCAAAAAAAAGGGCTCCCACCTAAAGCCTTCTTTTCATAACCCCAAAAGAATGCAAAGCCCTACTGATTAGGAATACGAACTCATCTCAGGATCCTGCGACACAATGCCCCCGAGACCTTCGAGAAAACTTAAAGCGTTTTCAGGGTTCTTGCCCAACATGGGAGCTTCGTCAAGGGATTCGCAGTCCCCGTTTTTTCTCCATTCCAAAAAAAATAGGATTCAGAATCATGGCTGGCAAAAGCTTTCATTCTGCAACGTGCTTATTCACTTTCTTGGCTCTCTCAACTCTTGGAGTCCATGCAGTGGCACAGTCCCAACCATCGGCAAGAGAAAGTAAGGCTGGTGGCACCATTATCGACGCATTGACCGGAGGTAAGGTCTCCCTTGGGCTTCGCTATCGAATCGAAGTCGTGGACGCCGACAACTTCGCAAAGAAAGCGACCGCTTCCACCCTAAGAACGGCTCTCGGTTACAAAACTGGGACTTACAAAGGTTTTGACGCCTTCATCCAAATGGAAGATGTTTCCGACATCGGATTGGGGAATCGGTACAACAACAAGGGCTTTGACGGCTTCAGCAATGGAGTCACCACAAGACCCGTGGTTGCCGATCCGGACGGGACCGATTTGCTCCAAGCCTTTGTGCATTACAAAAACCAGGGTTCGGATGTAAAGCTTGGCGTCCAAGAGATCACTCTTGATGATCACCGCTTTATTGGCAATGTCGGATGGAGACAACACCACCAAAGCTATGATGCCATTCGTTACACCAACACCGACATCGAAAACCTCACAATTAACTATGCCTTCATCTCAAGCGTAAACCGGATCTTCCGGCAGCGTGTGGATTCGGCCCACCACCTCCTCAACGCCCAATACAAGCTAAAAGATATCGGGACCATCACCGGTTACACCTATCTCTTGAAATACCGGAACAGCGCTTTCAAGAATGCCTCCACCGATACCTTCGGTGTGGAATTCAAAGGTGCCCACAAGATGAATGTGAAGACATCTCTCACCTACGAAGCTGAGTTCGCTCACCAAATCGACGAAGGAAGGAATGCGAATCATGTGGACGCCAACTACTTCCACTTCTCCCTAGGAGGCAAATACCAAAAATACGGCGTCCAAATCGGTTGGGAACGCCTCGAAGGAAGCGCGGCCGATGGCCAGTTCCAGACTCCACTCGCCACCCTCCACGCCATGAACGGTTGGGCGGACATGTTCCTCAGCACACCCACCAACGGTCTCGATGACATTTACGTTAAAGTCTTCGGACCTCTCGGCAAAAAGGCCAAATGGAATCTGACCTATCACGACTTCAGCTCCGCCTCTGGAGGTGCTGGGGATTATGGAACCGAGTTTGACGGTGTCATCACCTACAAATCTTCTTGGAAGCAGGTCTTCGGCCTCAAGGGAGCCTTCTACAATTCCGACGGCTTCAAAACGGACACATCCAAATTCTGGTTCTTCACCGTCTTCAAATTCTAATCACAAGAAATCCATTCCTGTTGGCTCCGTCCATCAATGCCAAGTCCAAAAGGACTTGGCATAAAGGGAACCCTGAAAGACCGATCTCGGGTTTTCGGGTGGAAACACTTTCGGTCTTTCCTTCCATCCCTGGAAGATCCTGATACAGCCCCCCGAAAGCCGGCACCCAAAAACAATCCCATGAAAACAGGCGGCTGGGCATGATGCCCAGTCCTGAAAAAAGACGGCTAAACTTCGAGTTCCTTTTTTTCTCCCGGGACCAGTGAAGGCTGCTCTTCAAGGTTCAGGGAAACATGAGGAGCAGCCAAGTCTTCCTGGGCAAGGGTCTTGGAGTCCATGCTTTCTTCCTGTGTTTCAGCCCTCCCGGCCTTCCCGAATCCCATCATCTTCCCAATCAAGATCGCACTCAGCCCCACAAAGCCAGAGAACAATGCTCCCATTTTCGCTTGGCCTTGCATCACCGGATCTATGAAGGCTGCTCCGGCAACAAAGAGGGCAACTGTGAGCCCCAAGGCTGCCACATATCCAGCCATCACAAGTTCTCGGAAACTCATCCCCTTGGGGAGAGGGAAGCCCATCTTGCCTCCCAACCAGCCCATGAGGGTGACACCACAGGTTTTTCCGATCACAAGCGAGGCCAGAATGATCCAGGTCATCGCCCCGATGCCGGCCAGTTCCACCCCGGCATTGGCAAAGGCGAAGAAAAAGAGGCCAAAATCCACAAAGAGCTTGGTCTGGTGTTCGAACATGTGAAGAGCTGCATGCTCTCCTTCGGCCTCTTCAAAAAGCCCCGTATCCTTCTTGGGCGCAGGTAGAAAGGGGACGATCGGAACGAGGGCAAGGGCAGGATGGAGATGGGCCATCATGAGGCCGCCCCAGGAGATAGGTCCGGCAATAAAGATGTAGGGCTTCCAATCCTTGACGCCCATCTTACGCATGGCAAAGGCAAGGGCCACCCCCACCCCGACGAGTCCCAGCCAAGCAGGATTGGCGGGATTGGAAGGATCCCCATAGAAAACTGCGATGATGCCAAGCCCAATCGCGTCGTCGGCCACTGCAAGCAAAAGCAAAAAGTTGATCGCAGGGTGTCCCTTTCCGAATACAGCCTTGGCCACCAACCAGGCCAGGGCAATGTCTGTTGCCGTCGGGATGCCCCAGCCTTTGGAGAGGCTCCCCTCCCCCCATAACTTACTGCCCTCAGGAAAGGCTCCGGGAGCAATCCCATGAACCAGGAGGAGAGCCCCAAAGAAAACAAGAATGGGGCCCGCAACTCCACCCAAGGTGGCGAGCAATGGATTCACAGCGCTTTTAATGGGATTCAGGCTCCCCCCCGGGAGGCAGGCTTCGGTGATCTCCTTGGCCGCAATCCCAAAGAAAAAGACCATAAAGACATCATTGATCAAAAAATGGAGTCCAACGACATGGCCGAAAACCGAAAAATGGAGGTTCCAAATGGAATCCGCATGCTCACCATGGATCTGCCCAAAGAAATAGTGGTACCATCCCGGTGCGAGATTGGCGGCCACCAAGGCGGCAAAAACCCCGACAATCAATGGGATCGAAAACTCTTGAAGAAAATTGACAAAGCCTTTTTTCGGACTGCTCACAGCTTCTCCCTACTTCAGCATGGATCGCAAAAAGGGTCGGATTCCTCCCCCGAATACCCTGGGGCAACTGTCGACAAACCAAACAAAGCGGCTTAATCTGTCTTGAATATGGCCATGCAAAGGGAAATTGCTGCCCGTGTTCCTCCCGCACAAAATCAAGGGGTTATGCCAGGAGACTCTCCGAGACAAGCTCAGGCCCGCTATTGAAGGCAAAGGAGGGCCATCGCTGTGCCATAGCTGCGCCCAAGTTCGTGGGAGTCAATGAAGGTCCCATCAATTTCACTGATGGCAAGCACTCTCTTTCGAAGGTCCTGACGAAAGCGTTTTGCCAATTTGGGGGCCTTAGAGGCGAGAGAGCGGGTGGCCAAGGAACGACCGAAGAGATCATAGAAGTAAAAGAAGCCACCATACATATAGGGAGGTGTGTGGTCATCGTATTTACGGGCACGCTCCATCTCCCCATGAAATTGCAAGGCAGTGTCGAGAGCGAACACCAAGCGTTTTTGATCCGAGGCGCCCCAAACAAACAGGGCAGATTCGCAAAGAGGCATGCGGCCGGCAGCCCGGATCAGAGCGACTCGGGGGAGACCCCGCCCAACGAACTGAGAATAGCTGAAACCTCCGTTTTTAGCCCTGCTGTGCTGAAGGGCCACAAGGGCACGGGAAACAAGGTCCTTTGGGATCTCGGCTCCTTGGGACTCCGCAAGTTTCAGTGCATGCAACACACTCGCGGTGACAAAGGGATTGCGGTATTCATGCCGGAAGGAACCATCAGCCTGCTGCCTCTTTGCAAGCTCCTGGATGAACCCTTGCATGACTTGATGGAGCCGGGACTCTTTCAACCCACAATACTGCTTGGTCTCCAACATCCGGGCAAAGAGCTGGATGGGATAGACCTTGGCCCAGATCCACTCATCCTTGTCGGACGCAGCATAATGCTTTGGTTCAAGGAGATAGGACAGCCCCCTGGAAAGAGCCGGATCCAACAGAGCTTCCCGCCCCTTTCGGTTTTCGAGGAGGGCCTGCAAGGCCAGCGCTGTCACAGCCACATACACATTGGGAAGACTGTCGAGGCCTCCAAAATCATAGTTACTATCCTCGAAACCTCCATTTTCCCTCTGCATCCGTAAAAGAAAGGCAAGGGAACGCTCCCTAAGCATAGGGAGATCCGCAAGGTCCCGGGAGCGGGTGGTCCCTACTGCACTGGGAGAAGGATCTTTGGGCAGAAAACGCCAGGTCCAAAATCCTCTACGAATGGGGCCAAAACCCTCCCGCTCGGCGGCAGCGCGGGCGGCAAGAGGACCTGGGCCTTTGGCCAGGGCTTCAAGGAGCTTGTTGGAAAGCTTCTCTCGATGAGCCAAAAAAGCAGCGGTGGCCCCGAGAAAACGCCAGCTTGCAGAGCCTTGGGGATGCTTTTGGAATAGTTTCAAAGCCGCTTCCGCCTTCCCTTTTCCCAAAGCCGAAAGAAGGGCCTTAGCCCGAGGCTCCGGAAGCAAGACCGGCACCTTGGCGACCTTTGCAAGCTGTGCCCGAAACCAATAGGGGGAAAAAGTCGAAAGCCCGTGGCGGCGAAGGATTTGTTTTCCTTGAGAATCCAGCACAACAAAACCCGGCTCAATGAAATGAAAGGGGCGCAAATCCCAACGCCGGGAAGCCTTCCGCCCCGGAACCTGCCGACAAAGGACAAAGCGCGCAAGCAAAGGGCGCAACAAGGGCTCCCCAAAGAAGCCTGCCCGCATATAGAGATCCAGCTCAGGCAAACGATCCATGGGTGTCCCGGGAACCCGGGGCACATACCAAAGGACCTTTTTCCCCTGTTTTTTGGCCAGAACCAGGGCTTCCTCGATTCCGGAAACCCAGGGCAAGTCTTCCCCCACCTGCTTCGCCAAAGAACTAGCTTGGATGTGCCGGACCTGAGCCGAAAGAAACCCAGCCTGCCCGATCAGGAAGAGCCAGAGAAAAAGAACCTGAAGGAGTAAGCCCCTCACAGGGCCTCCACCCGCACGGCGGAGACCTTGTATTCGGGACAGCCTGTGTACTCATCCGCAGCCGAACTCAGCAACAGATTGGTCTGGGTTTCCGGGAAATGAAAGGTCATAAACACAGTCCCAGGTTTCACCTTGCGCGTCACCTCCGCCTCGACCGTCACCCGACCCCGGCGGGAAATCACCAAAACCTCCTGGCCCTGTTCGACTCCGAGACGCCCTGCATCTTTAGGATGAATCCGCAAGCGCTCCTTTTGGGCCTGCTCCAATTCGGTCACCGCGGTCCGTCGCGTCATGGTCCCAACGTTGTAATGGAAGAGCTGCCTGCCCGTGGTCAAAAACAGCGGAAAGTCCTCGTCCGGAAGCTCCGCCGGAGGCTGCCACTCGAAAGCCTGGAACCTGCCTTTTCCGCTCAAAAAGGCCCCTCCTTCGTGAACAATGGCTGTCCCGGGATCGTCCTCCGACCGACAAGGCCATTGCAAAAAGCCCCCCTCTCCCTCCAAACGTGCATAGGACACCCCTCTCCAGTTTGGAGAAAGCATGGCCAGTTCATCCATGACCTTGGCCGGATCAGGAGGCGTCCCAAAGCCGAGATCTGCCCCCATCCGTAAGGCAACCTCCTGGTAAATCTCTCCATCCGGTTTGCAACCTTGAAGAGGTGGAATTGCCCGCCGCACCCTTTGGATCCTCCGATCCGAATTCACAAAGGTCCCATCCTTCTCAAGAAAGGTCGCTCCGGGAAGGACCACATGGGCATACCGGGTCGTTTCATTGAGAAAGATCTCCTGGCACACCAAAAAATCCAAGGACTGCAAGGCTCCCACCACATGTTCTGTGTTGGGATCCGATTGGGCCACATCCTCTGCGGTGATCCATAGGGCTTTGAGGGTCCCCGCATGCGCAGCATCGAACATCTGGGGAAGGGTCAGCCCGGCCTCCGTCGGGGGAAGAGTTCCCCAGACCCTTTGGTGCTCCTCCCGCGCAACCGGATCGGCCACCGAACGGTAGTCCGAGAACACATTGGGCAAGGCCCCCACATCAGATCCCCCCTGGACATTGTTCTGCCCACGAATGGGATTGGCTCCGGTGCCCAGCTTGCCAATGTTTCCAGTCATCAGAGCGAGGTTGATCAACCCGAAAACCGTATTGCTCCCGTGCGCAGCCTCGGTCACCCCCAGCCCCCAAAGAATCATCGCTCGTTCCGCACCCGCAAACCGCCGAGCCGCTTCTCGGATTTGGTCGGCAGGCACTCCCGAAATTCCTTCCGCCCATTCCGGAGTTTTATCAGCGAAGCTGGCTCGGACTTCTTCAAAGCCCTCGGTGAACTTGGCGACAAAATCTTCATCGACCAAGCCTTCCTCCAGGACCACTTGTTGGAGGGCGCTCACCACGGCCCCATTCGCTCCTGGATTCAAGGCAAGATGCATTTCCGCGATTCCGGCTAACTCAATCTTCCGAGGATCAATGACGATCAGCTCAGCCCCCTTCAGCACCGCCTGCTTGATCCGCGCACCGAACACCGGATGGGCTTCGGTGGGATTCGCCCCGATCAGGAGAATGCAATCGGTATGTTCCACATCCTGAAAACTGTTCGTCCCCGCGCCCGTCCCAAGCGACTTGCCCAAGGCAAAGGCACTGGGGCTGTGGCAGACCCGCGAGCAATTGTCAATGCTATTGGTCCCCATGACCGTCCGGGTGAACTTCTGCATCAAGAAGTCTTCTTCGTTCGTGCAACGCGCCGAGGCAATCGCAGCAAAGGCCTCGGGGCCATGCTTATCACGGACCTCACGCAGCTTCCGGGCCACAAGATCCAAGGCTTGGTCCCAGCTCGCCTCGTGCAGTTCTCCGTCATCCCCTCGAATCAAGGGAGAATTCAGCCGCTCCCTGGATGCAGCAAACTCGTGGGCAAAGCGTCCTTTGACACAAGTATGGCCATGATTGGCCGACCCCAGGGGACTCGGCTCGATCATCGTGACTCGCTCGTTTTTGACTTGTACATTGAGGCTGCATCCCACAGCGCAATAGGAGCAGGTTGTGGTCACCACCTTGTCCGGGAGCCCATCGCTGACCCAAGCCCGATCCATGATGGCCGCAACCGGACACTCCACCGCGCAGGCCCCGCAGCTGACACAGCCAGCTTCTGCAAAGCTCTCCTCATTTCCCGCAATCACGCGCAGATCAAAGCCCCGCCCCTCCATGGCGAGCACAAAACTCCCCTGGACCTCATCGCAGACCCGCACACAGCGAGCGCAGGCGATGCACTTCTCCATATCCACCTTGAGAAAGGGATGAGAAAAGTCCTTGGGGGGCCGGTGCTGCGCAGGACTCGGATACCTTTGTTCCCGGAACCCCACTTCGGCTGCAACACTTTGCAACTCACAGCGTCCATTGGCCGGACAATTCAAACATTCGAGAGGATGGTCCGAGACCACTAATTCCACAATGTTGCGCCGGATGCGTGAGAGAGCCCCGCTGTTCGTGCGGACCTCCATGCCAGGCATCACCGGAGTATGACAGGAGGCGACCGGACGGCGACCCTTCACTTCAACCAAACACATGCGGCAGGCCCCATAGGGGTCCAACTTGTCCGAGTTGCAGAGGGTTGGAACCTCGGCCCCCGCCTTTTTACAAGCCTCCAGCAACATGGTTCCCTCGGGGACATCCACCGTTTTGCCATCGACGCAAACCTGCACCATCACCTCTTGCCTTGGAATCGTCTTCATCATTCAGCCTCCAGGTGGCGAAACACCCGCTCTGGGGTCTTTGCCCCGGGAATATAGGTTTGGAAGGACTCGATGAAATGGATCATCAAATTGTCAATTGGAGTCGGAATAGCGCCCCCCAGTGCGCAAAGAGAGCCATAGAGCATGGTCTCGTCCAATTCGGCGAGGAGATCCAAGTCCGCCTGACTCCCTCTTCCACTCAAGATACGATCGAAGATTTCGGTTCCCCGCAGGGACCCAATCCGACAGGGAAAACACTTACCACAGGATTCGATCGCACAGAAGGCCATCAGGTTTCGACCGATGCGAACGAGGTCCACATCATCCGGATAGACCACAATGCCCGCGTGACCGAGGAGCCCCCGGTGGGCCGCGAAGTCCTCAAAATCCAAGCGCGTATCTAAGAGTTTCTCCGGGAAAATCCCCCCCAAAGGTCCCCCTACCTGCACCGCTTGGAAGCTCTTCCCCTCCGCCATCCCACCAGCCCGCTCAAAAATGAGTTCCCGCAAACTGATCCCCAGCTCCACTTCATAAAGCCCGGGTTTGGCCACCGCTGCGTTGAGGCTAACCAGCTTGGTTCCCCTACTTTTCCCGTGCCCCAAGGCAGCGAAGGTCGCGCCCCCCCGGACAACAATCCTGGGAAAGGCTGCCAAGGTCTCGACATTCTGCACAAGGGTCGGCTGCCCATGATAGCCCGATACCGCAGGAAAGGGCGGCTTGGGGGAAACCTGTGCGGGGACACCCTCAAGGCTCCGCAAAAGCGAAGTCTCTTCCCCACAGATATAGGCGCCCTGTCCATCCACAATCCTCAAGGAGAACCTGAACCCACTTCCTAGAATATTCTCTCCGAGGAAACCGGACTCCTGCGCATCAGCAACGGCCTCCCCAAAAATCTTTCTTGCCCGAGGATATTCATAGCGAAGATAGACGAAGCCCTCCTCCGCCCCGACCGCAAGCGCGGCCAAAAGGATCCCTTCGATCACCGCATGAGGATCCCGCTCCAACAGTTCCTTGTCGATATAAGCCCCAGCATCTCCCTCGTCAGCGTTACAAACGACAAAACATTTCCCAGAAGAACCGCTCGAAGCCTCCCTGGCTTCCTTCACGGTTTTGAGCTTCAAGCCTGCAGGAAATCCAGCTCCCCCGCGGCCTCGAATCTCCGATTCCAGAATCTGCCCAAGTACCCACTCTCCCCCTTCATCCCTACCCCTTTCCAAGGCCCGCTCCAAGCCTTGATAGGCTCCAAGCTTCCTCGCCTCTTCCAAATGCTCTGCTCCCTTACCAAAGCGTTCCAACAGGAACCGCCCCTGGGGATCCTTGTTCTCAAAAAACGCATTCACCGGCTCTGGGAGGTTGGGCGCTGTTCCCTCACTGAGAGCCTTCACAAGCTCCGCCTCCCGCCCCTCAGCTGCCAAGGAAAAGACCCTCCGCTCCCCCTCCAATTCCAGCATTGCATTCGGCCCCTGTGAGCAGTAGCCCAGGCAGGTCACATGCTTGAGAGAAATCCGCCCATCCGGCCCCAATCCAGTGAGGGGGTCTATGCCGAGGGCATCCTCGAGCCTAGCCCGCAGACCGGCATCGGCAACCTGGCAGGCTTCTCCATTGCAAATCCTTAACTCCAGGGCCCCAACCCCCCCCACAGCAAGTTCGTCATAAAATTGGGCCACACTGCGCACATGGGCCTTGGGCAATCCGGTCTCGGCAGCCAATTGGGCTAAAGCAGCGTCATCAAGGGTCTTTCCCTCCCCTCTCATTCTTGCGAGCCGATCATAAATCGTTTCGCCCTTCCCCAGGAACTTGTTTTGAAGGGCAATAAGGTTCTTTGACATCCTCAGTCTCCGCTGCTTTCGCTTTTCTTGCTCGTGTTCTCGCTTTTAGGGCGCTTTCCGATTCTGAAGCCTCTTGATCTGGAACTCCCCTATTCTGGAGCCTCAAAGCCGGAGGTCAAATGTTCCCGTGTCCCCCATCAAGGCGACCTTCCCTTCTTTCCGATATTCAGGAAGGAATGTGGGCACCCAAACGATTTAAGAACAGACTCATCCTGTTCACCCTTGGCTCCATCGCCATAGTGTTTCTGTCGCTTACCCTTTTTTCTTTCCATCGGGAACGAGTCCTGTTGGAGCAGGGATTAAGAAACAAGCTAAGGCATATCGCAGCCACCGCTGCCCAAGCGATTTCTGCGGAGGAACATGCAAAAATTGATAATTCCCGAGCCCCCTCCTTCACCAGGATCCGGAACTTTCTCCGTAAAGTAAAAAAAAGTAACGAGCTCCAGACAGAAATCTACACACTCGTCCCAGATCCCAAGAATCCCAAGGTTTCCCGCTTCGTGGTCATGACCAACAAGGAACCTTTTTTCGGGGCTCCCTACCCGGCGACAAAAGAGTTTCGCTTGGCCTTAGCAACAGGAAAGCCTCAAACATCAGCACCCTACAAGGACCAAAACGGAACCTGGATCAGCGCCTATGCTCCCATTGTAGGACGCAATGGGAAGCCCTTAGCTGTCCTCGAGGTGGATCAGCGCGAAGCATTCCTCACACACCTAGTCCACAAGAAAGCTTGGAAGGCGTTTCTCCTGGGCAGCCTTTTTCTAGGAATCATCCTCATTCTCGCCTTAGGATTTTCTCGCTCACTGACCCGCCCCATTCAAGAACTCAGCCGCAGGATCAGGCGCATTCAAATGGGAAAGCCCATTCCCGCCCCTTCCGATTGCAAGATATTGGAGTTTCAAGAAGTTCAGCAAGGCCTCACCACTCTTGCCCAAGTTGTGGAAGACCGAGAGGTCCTTGTTCAAGAAAAACTGCAAACCCTTGAGGAAACAGACCGATTGCGAAGCAGCCTGATTACCCTGGTCAGCCACGAATTGAAAACCCCTTTGACAGGAATAGTCGCATCAGCAGAATTCCTTGCAACCATTGAACTCAATGACGAAGAGCGCCTGGAATTCACACAGGACCTCCTTTTACAGAGCCATTCCTTTGCCAAAATTCTCGATCGCCTCATCCAATTTTCAGCTCTCCAAGCCAAACCCCTTCCCCATCAAATTGTGGACCTCTCCCTCCATCAAGAGGTCCAAGAGAGCCTGGACCTCCTTGCCAAGGAAAACTCCCTTCATGAGATTCCAGTGAAAACGATGGGCCTCAAGGGTCTGTGGATACAGGGAGAGAAGACAAGAGTCCAAAGAGCACTCATCGAAATCCTCAAGAACTCACTGGAACACAGTTCTCAAAACCAAGAGATTCAAATCGAAGCCCATCAAAACGGCCAATGGGTGGAACTGCGAATTCGCGACCGGGGAAAAGGGATTTCAGCCGAAGCCCAAGAAATCGCATGGACGCCCCTAGGCCAAGATGGGGACGTCCTGGTCGGAAAGAAGGATGGCCTCGGCATGGGTCTTCCCCTGGCAAAACTCAGTCTGGAAGGAATCCAAGCAAGCCTCGAAATCGAATCAACCGGCCCCAATGGCACCACGATTCTGATCCGCTTCCCCGCAGGAACAGCATTGCTTGATGCTCCCTCCATTAGAACAGGGAAGGAGAAAAACCGAGCAATCTGAGTCATGATAGGGGAATGGACCGAAGCCACCTTCCATACGAAAAAGGATTTGGCCGTCGCCGTCTCAAGGATGGGGACTACGACCACCTTGTCAACGAAGAGCCCTTGGGGATTAACCTTGGGAGCACAAGATTTGTGACCATGCGAAGCCCGGGACAAGACAGAGAACTTGTTCTCGGCTTTCTCCTTGGCGAAGGGATCATTCAGACCAAAGAAGAGGTGAAAGCGATCCACATTCGAAAAGGAAAACCCAGCACCGAAACCGGAGACGAACCGACCTCCATTGATTGGGCTTTGGTGGACCTCGTTGCCCCCCCCGAAAAGGAAAGTTTGGAAGGCTTGAAACGAACCTATGAGATGCGCCCCTCCTGTGGCATCTGTGGACTCCAAGACTTCGGAAAGGTTCTTCCCAACGGATCCCCCTTAACTCCGGGGAGTCCAAAGCTTGCACGGGACCTGCTTCTGGAAACCCTTCAGAAATTCCAAAACCGTCAAGGCCTCTTTAAGACCACCGGTGGCTGCCATGGAGCAGCAGTCTGCGCAACGAAGGATGGACAAGTCTTGGGGTTTGGTGAAGACATCGGCCGCCACAACGCCCTCGACAAGGCCATTGGACAAGCTCTTGACCATGGGGCTTCCTTTCCTGAGACCTTTATCCTCCTTTCGGGACGCGCCGGTTATGAACTGATCTGCAAAGCCCTGAGAATCGGCTGCCCCATCCTCGTTTCGATCTCAGCTGCCTCCGCCCTTTCATTCGACCTCTGCAGGGAAGCGGGGATGACTCTGGTCGGCTTTGCCCGCAAGCAGAGGTTAAAAATCTATTGGGACGAAGACCGCATCCTTTAGAGCCCATTTGGCGCTTCATTCAAGCTTCCTCTAAAGGGATTACGGATCCGCGACAATTGGGCAGCCCATGTCTTCAGACAGAACCCAGAAAAAGCCGAAAAGGACAAAACAACATCCACCAAAGCGGTTGGTGGCCCCCTTTTCCTTGTTCAATATCTGAGGCAGCAGATCCATGTCCAGAACCGACACCCTTCAGCAAGTTCTTCGTTCCCTTCAAACTGAAAGCCCCGACATCGAAGCGAGCGCCTTGATCTCAGAAGATGGCCTCATGATTGCGAGCGCTCTCCCCCAGCATATTGAGGAAACTCGTATCGCAGGGATGAGCGCGACACTTCATAGTCTCGGAAGCAGGGCCACAAATGAACTCAACCTAGCGCAACTGCAACAGGTCCTGATCCGCGGATCCGATGGGTACGCAGTCATGGTGACAGCATCCGAAGGCACCCTCCTCCTTTGCCTGACCACCAAGAACGCCAAGCTAGGCCTCATCTTCTTGGACATGGGCCGAGCCGTCGAAGAAATCACAAAAGTTCTTTAACCCTTTTCCCCCTTTCGACGCTCCAGCTCTTCCTGCATCTGATGTTCCGCATCGCTCAAAATCCGCAGCCCTTCGGCAGCTTTCAAAAAAGCCTGGTTCAGGCCAGCCGCAAGGAGGCTCTGGTTGGAGTTCAAGACATGCTTACAAATGATCTCATCTGCTTCAACAGCCGAAATCGTTTTTGGAGGGCTTGCCTCACCCGAATCTCCCAATTGTTGCAGGGTATAGCGATGATCCGGCCAAACCACCAAAAGATACTGCTTGTTCTCATGGACATAGGGCAGCTTATAGCGAGGCTTATAAATCTGCCGGGGAAAGGCTTCGGCAGGCCTAGGCCTAAAAGGTGGTTCTTGGGACATGCTTGCTCTCAAAAAAAGAACTGGGGACCCAGAAGTCTACCTCTTGTTTTCTCTCCCACCCAAAAAGAGGGAGCGTGCTTGATATGAAGCCCCCATCCCCTCCAACCGATCCCAGTGGAACCGCTAAACTAAAGCCCCTTGCTATCCTGGATTCGCTGCACTCTGCGGTTCTCGTCATCGACGCTGAAGGAAAAATACATTTCGCCAACTCTGCGGCCGGAAACATTCTGCAAAGGGAGCCTTCTGTCATCCAAGGAAAAGAGGTTGGAGAAGTCTTCCTGGCCTTTCCGTTTATCCAACAACTTTTGGAGAAGGACAAAGGGGAAGACCCCGAAGAACTAGCTTTGATTCTTCCTGGGAACCGCAAAGTCTACCTTGGCATCCGGGTTTCCCGCTTGCCCGTTTCCGGCGAAGAAGATTGGATAACCCTCAGCTTTGATGACATCTCAGAGATTTTGGAACTTCGGAAGGAGCGGGACCGACTTCTCGAACTTGCCACGGTAGGGGCTGTTATGCCCACAATCCTCCATGAACTCAAAAACCCTCTTGCAGCCATTACCACATCGGTAGAAGTCCTCCTGGAAGACATCGAAGACGAGGAGCTCAAGAACCAGCTCTACCTCGTTTTCACCGAAGTTCGCCGCATGAAGCTGGCTTTTGAAGGAATCGGCATCTCAGGGAGAACCCTTCGAACCAACTCCCCTTCGGCCATTGACTATGCCATCAAGGAAGCCATCGGAATCTTCCAAGTTCGAGCCCAGGAAGCGGGAATCGATCTTGAAGTCCAGGTTCCCAATCTTCCGCTCTTAGATTTGGACCCTTCTGTCATTCGAGCCGTGATCTACAACCTCGTCACAAATGCCATCCATGCATGCAGCAGGGGGAATCGAATCAGGGTAGAAGCAGGCATTGAAGGCAAGCAGTTTTGGATTGGGGTTGAAGATGATGGTGAGGGGATGGAACCCAAGGTCAAAGAGAAATGCTTAGAAATGTTTTTTACAACAAAATCCTCCGGAAGTGGGATTGGACTCGCTCTTTGCAGCAATTCCTTCCGGAATGCTGGGGGGGACATCCAAGTGGAGTCATCTCCGGGCAAGGGGACCAAAATCCTCTTATCCCTTCCCATACCACCAAAAGAAACAGAGATTCAAACAGTCCAGCCCAGGCAATCTTTGCAACAGGAGTCTAAAAATGGGTAATACCGTCCTTTTCGATGATGGCGTTCATAAAAATATCCTCTTGGAGGATTTTGCAGGGAGCGGAACCGCCGTCCAGGCCAACCAACATCTCATTATCCATAATGGAAAAGGAGTCATCCTTGATCCAGGGGGACACAAGATTTACAGCAAGGTCCTCTCCGAAACCATGGCCCAACTGGGAGGGGGAACCCTGGAATTCATTTTCCTTTCCCACCAAGACCCTGACATCGTTGCAGCTTGTAACGGTTGGTTGATGACGACCGACGCCACAGCATATTGCTCCGAACTGTGGACCCGTTTTGTTCCCCACTTCGGCCTCGATAATCTTGTGGCCGATCGCCTCATCGGAATCCCAGACGAAGGAATGGTCCTGGACTTAGGTGGCTGTCCCCTTTTGGTCATTCCTGCCCACTTCATGCACTCCTGCGGGAATCACCAAATTTACGACCCCGCTTCCAAAATCCTTTATACCGGGGACCTAGGTGCCTCCCTAGGCCAGGACTATATTGAAGTCAGTGATTTTGATACCCACCTCCAATACATGGAAGGCTTCCACAAGCGTTATATCGTGAGCAACACCATCATGCGGGCTTGGGCCGCTATGGTGCGCAATCTTGACATCGAAGTAATTGCTCCCCAGCACGGAGCCTTCTTCCGAGGCAAAGAGATGGTGAACAAATTCATAGACTGGTGTGAAGAACTCCAATGCGGGATCGATCTTATGGCAGCAAAAATGGCCATTCCCGCTCATGGGTAACAATCCCCCCCTCTCCCATCCCCATTCGGAAAGTAGTAAATATGAAAACAGTTCTGATCATTGAGGATGAGTCCACCTTAAGGGGGAGCATGGCACGCGGCTTGGAGAAGCTTGACAAACTCCAGGTCCTGGTCGCAGGCACTCTCGATGAAGGCTTGGCCGCAATGGATTCGAAGAGAGTAGACCTCATCCTTTCAGACCTGGATCTCCCTGGCCGCCCCGGTGTGGAA
>Ga0256841_1000772_pt1 | contig 30670 bp, 22 predicted proteins | sample 356308metaG_FD_185971 | JGI IMG/M metagenome (GOLD analysis project Ga0256841, IMG submission 185971) | Hydrothermal vent microbial communities from Mid Atlantic Ridge, Atlantic Ocean - 356-308 | ecosystem: Environmental > Aquatic > Marine > Hydrothermal vents | place: Atlantic Ocean: Mid... | reverse complement strand
TCCCAATGTGTAAGCAAAGCCCCCGCATAAATTTTTGTTCACCTTGACAAACTGCCAGGGATGATGGGCAACAAAGGCCAGTTGATTTTTAATAAGAACACTGTCAACCTGAAACACCAACCATTCCAGGGCATCTTTTTCCAAACCGGAGAATTCCATAACCGCACCGGAAAACTCATCTCTGGCAATTTTCCTTGCTTCATTTAATGTTTTATTTTGTACATCAACGCCTGTAAATGCCGATATTTCTTTGCGTTGTAAATTTTTATAAAATCCCTCAAAACTTTCATCTAAAATTATCTCCCTTCCTTTATCAGCATTTAATAATTCAACTCGTTTATGGACAAGAGGACTTTTCTTAATAATGTCAATCTGGCTTTGGACAAGACTGTATTTTGGATCAATACGTTCGTTATATGCTCCGTCACCCATCAAATTGGGAATTGTGTCGGGCACGGCAGGGTCATCAACAGCGTGTTGTAAAGATAAATTATGAGCCAGCTCATGGCCAATAACAAAAGCCTCCAGTTCAGGTTGCGGTGTCGCGCCCAATGCAATAAAGCAAATGTTTCCGCCAAACATACCTCTGCCAAGCGGGCCCTTTTGACCATCCACCGCGTTTACAAAAAACATATTTGCAATATCTCCACTACCTTTAATAAGCCCTTCTTTCTCAGCTAAAACGCAGGCACTATCCAGATTTATCAATCCATCCCTTACATCTGTGTTGCAAAAAGAGATGGGTTCAAGAAAATATAAGTCAATATCAGCATTTTCATATGCCTTGTCAATCAAATCTTCCGGTATGGCAGTAGATGTGGGCGGCTCTCCATTGTCGTTGTTAACAACAATTGGTTGAATAATAATTACATGGCCCGGTAAAACTTCCCGGGACATTCCGACTTTCGGATTGAGACCTATAAGTATTAAAGCAATAATTGCAATTCTTGTGTATTTAGCGCACATATATGTAAAATTAAAAATTTGCACAAAATTAACTATAGTTTTATAACATCGTTGTATATGCCTTATGACAATGAATGACTTCCATTCCTGTATTAAAATTTATTGTCTCACCATTTTATATCAAAAACCAAATTATTCTTTTTTTCAACCTAAAAAAATATTTTCCGGGGTCATCTATTGTCATAACCAAAGTTTTTGCCAATAAAGCTTGCGTATATATTTTTGCCGCAAACATTAATATTAAAAGTATTATACTATGAAAACATTTAATTTATTTATCGTAATTTTTCTCTTTAGCATTTCAAATTTAAGTGCTCAATTATTTAGTGAAGATTTTAGCGGTTACGATTTCCCGCCTTCGGGATGGACCACCGTGGATTTCGAATATGAGCACTGGCATGTGAACTACAACACAAACTATGCAGGTGGGGTGGCTCCCGAGTGTATGTTAGACTGGTATCCATATACCGACACCGGTGTAGCACGATTGATTTCGCCAAGTCTGGATTTCTCGGAATACTCAACCATAACCTTGTCCTTTAAGCATAATTGCATACTCGATTTTGATAACTTCGAGATTGGGGTAGCGACCAGGAGCAATGGAGGCGAATGGAATATTGTTTGGTCTATGATTGTCGAAGAAACAATTGACCCTGAAACAAGGATAGTAAATATTTCAAATGATGATCTTACTTCGTCCGACTTTCAGTTCTGTCTTTATTTTGATGGCGACTTTTACAACTTTGGCGGATGGTACATTGACGATATTGAGATTAACATACCCGTTATGAAAGATGTGGCAGTTACAAGTATTTTAGGGGACAGGCAATTTATGGAAGGTGAGCCTTACACCCCGGAAGCAATTGTTCAAAATATTGGGGCAGAGCAACAAAACTTTGATGTAAGTTGCAATATCACTGATTTTGAAACAGGCAATGTGGAATACACAAACTCATTAAATCTTACATTGGATGCAGGTAATGAAGAGCAAATTTCATTTACGGATTTAATAATCCCTGAAAATGGGAAAACCTATGCAGTGACCTTCTCAACTTTACTTGTGGGAGATGAAAACCCTGATAATGACGAATTGACCAAATATATCAACACTTGGACACAACCAAGACAAAAAGTACTTGTAGAGGTTGGTACAGCCACATGGTGCAGCAATTGCCCGTCAGCTGCTATCGGAGTGTTTCACCTCGACTCTTTGGGATACGATGTTAGCGTTATCGAACATCATTCCAATGACGATTATGCCATACCCGATTCATATGCGAGAATGAATTACCTGGGGATAAACGGCTATCCTTCAGCTATTTTTGATGCCGACTTAGAAAAAGCAGGTGGCTGTCCTTCTGAAAATTGCTTTGACGATTATCTTCCTCTTTACAATCAATCCAAGTCAGTAAGGACACCTATAAATATTAATATTACCACCGAAGAAATTTCAACGGGCATTTATGACGTAAATGTTTTTATTGATAAAATCGAGCCCATTGCCGAGCAGAATCTCAAGTTGCGGCTTGCACTTACCGAATCGCACATATATCACCCCTGGGGACAATTCCCGCCACTTGATTATTTGGATTTTGTCAACCGTGGATTCTTCCCTGATGCGGAAGGAACAACTATTGATTTGGTCAATAATAGTTCGGTTTCCCAGGAATACACAATCAATTTATCGGATTATGACATTTTGGATGTTAATCATTGTGAATTAATTGCCTTTGTAGAATCTGATTTTGATAAATATGTTTATCAAACTTCGGAAACGGATTTTTTCCCCACAACCTCTATAAGATCAAAAGATGTTGCTGGAATGCGATTTTTCCCAAACCCTTGTAATGATGAACTTAATATAGTGCTCAATGAATTTGATGGCAATAAAGCTATTTTCACAATTACAAATATGATGGGCAAAGTTTTATTATCCGGCACATTACAAAAAAACCAAAACACAATTGATGTTTCAGCTCTTTCAAACGGATATTATTTGATAGAAGTGGAAGTTGAAAATCATAAAACCATTAACAAGTTTGTGAAATTAAAGTAACCTCAAACAGGGAAAGTGTTTTGTCTTATTGACCGGCATTGCTAAACAAACTGAAAATCAGCTCATGTTAATGATTCCTTAAAAGCATCAGTCCTTGTACTATGACTATGTTACGAATCTAACACGATTTCATTAATTTTGAAATATACCCAAATCCAATTTAGGACAAACTTATGTTGTATTATCGAGAAGATCTCCGATAAGCTTTTAGCCTATCGGAGACCTTCTTATACTCATTAACTTGTTAGGTGCCGGCTAATTCGGTTCTAACAGTGCCACTCATTCAGGAGAGACAGTGCCGTTTTAAGCCTGTTAATTTCCACGGTGAAAATAGTGAAACCGGAATTTTTATACATTTGGGGCTCGTAAACAGCTGGAATAATAGGAATAAATTTGAAAATTTTAACCGGGGTTGTTGGGTTGACTCCCGTTACCCATTATTAAAAAAAATCAAACTAAACTCAAGAATTTACCGCAATAAAATCAAAAAAAAGTTTGGATATTAAAAAATAAGTGGTAACTTTGTAATTACATATATAAAAAAGGAATTTATGGAATTAACAATAATAAAAATAGGAAATTCAAAAGGGGTTAGACTTCCCAAAACATTGATTGAAAAATACAATATTAAAGATAAGGTTGAGCTTATTTTAGAAAAGGGATATTTGATTTTAAAACCGGTTTCTAGTCCAAGAAAAGGTTGGGAAACAGCATTTAAAGAAATGCGAAAAAATGGAGATGACCAACTTTTATTTAATGATGTTTTTGAAAATGAAAATTTAGAAGAATGGATATAAAACAATATCAAATAGTTCTTGTAAATTTAGAGCCTACAATAGGAAGCGAAATTAAAAAAGTTAGACCCTGTGTAATTATTTCACCAAACGAAATAAATAAATATTTGAGAACTATAATTGTTGCTCCAATGACGACAACTTCAAGAAAGTATCCAACCAGAATTGAAGTAAAGCACGATGGAAAAATTGGATGGATAGTTGTTGACCAGATACGAACTATTGACAAACAGCGAATTATAAAAATTCTAGGAAGACTATCAAACTCTGAAATAAAAGAATTAAAATCTATAATAAAAGAAACATTCGTAGATTGAAATAGATAAAACAACCGATAATCGGGTAGAGTGCCGATAGGCTAAAAAGCTACTGAAGCCCCTCTCACATTTATCTGCAGACAGCTACTCTCCACGCGTTTATTTTATATCTTTATGTGTTGTTAAAATTTTATGTAAATTTGCGCCAACAAAATAATGCTTATTTCATCATTTTCAAAATATTATGTTTTATGATTCGTAGTTTTAATCTTAATTATCTTATTCTCATTTTGATACCGGCATTTTTGGCATCATCGTGTAAAGAAAAAAAGCAAATCAAACCTTCTCCCCCTGAGATCCCCGTCGTTCAGGTCATCCAAAAAGATGTACCGATTTATAATGAGTTTGTGGGACAGGTTTATGGCGAAAAAGATATTCCCATCAGGGCAAGAGTTGAAGGTTTCCTGGAAGGAATACATTTCAAGGAGGGTCAAAAAGTAAATAAAGGTCAACTTTTATATTCTATTGATCCATTACCCTTTCAGGCAAAAGTCAACACACAAAAAAGCAAACTGGCCGAAGCAGAAACAATGCTGGTAAAAGCCAAAAGCGACCTTGACCGCTATATTCCCCTTGCAAAATCAAACGCAGTTAGCCAAAGCGATCTTGATGCAAAGCAAGCCCAGTATGACGCAGCTATTTCGGCTGTAAATGCTGCCAAAGCCAATCTTCGTTCAGCCGAAATAGAATTGGGATATTGCAAGATTTATTCCCCGATTAATGGAATAATAGGAAAAACATTGGCAAGAGAAGGTGATTTCGTAGGCCGTGAACCCAATCCGGTAATCTTAAACACTGTATCGAAAACAGATAAAGTTCGTGTAACCTTCTTTTTAACGGAATCTGATTACCTTTTTATTGCTCGTGAGTATAAAAAGGATATTATGAAAGTGGCAAAAGGTAAGTTAAAAGAAGAAGATAAAACAAAGGTAGAATTAATCTTGTCTGATGGCAGCTTATACAAATACCCGGGTACAATTGATTTCATCGACAGAGGTGTAGATGCCTCCACAGGCTCGATACTTGTACAAGCCACCTTTCCCAACCCTGATTTCTTATTACGTCCCGGTCTTTATGCTAAAGTAAAAGTTAAAATGAAGACGGTAAAAGATGGACTTTTAATACCAAAACGTTGTATCAAAGAGCTGCAAGGTCAATATTCCGTTTATATTGTAAATTCCGAAAACAAAATTGAAGCACGGCAAATAAATGTAGGTGAACGTATTGGCGATCTGCAACTTGTAAATAAAGGATTAAAACCCGATGACAAGGTTGTACTCGAAGGACTTCAAAAAGTAGCTAGCGGGATGGAAATAAAACCCGTATTAACCGAATTTGTAAGTAAGGCAAATGCTCAAGAGTAATACAATGGCAGTGCAAAGACGAACGGCTGCTTGTCCGGGGATGGTGAACGCAAAAACAAATATTTAGGTTATAAGTAATTTTAATGAATTAAAATATGGCAGAAGATAAAGGAAATTTTTTTGTTCACAGACCTATTGTTGCAATGGTAATTGCCATTGTGATAGTAATTGTAGGTGCAGTTTCATTAATCGGTTTACCAATTGAGCAGTATCCAAATTTAACTCCTCCGATAGTTCAGGTAAGGGGTACTTTCACAGGAGCCAATGCAATTAATGTTGAAGAATCTATGGCAACTCCGTTAGAGCAGCAAATTAATGGTGTTGACAATATGATTTACATGCAATCAACCAATGCTAATGACGGGACTATGGTTATTAATGTTTCCTTTGATGTGGGAACCGACCCGGATATGAACACCGTTCTTACACAGAACAGAGTCTCAGCGGCTACTGCAAAACTTCCCGAATCCGTTAAAAAATATGGAGTAACAACGGAAAAATCGCTCCCAAGTATGCTTATGCTGGTTACCTTAACTTCTGATGGACGGTACGATCAGGATTTTCTCGGGAATTATGCTCTTATAAACATAAAAGATCAGTTGGCCAGAATTAAAGGTATCGGACGAGTAGATGTACTGGGTGCTTCAGATTATTCAATGCGCATTTGGATAAAACCAGACAGGCTATCGCAAATGGGACTTACCGTACCCGAAATTATCAGTGCCATCAATGAGCAAAACCTTATTGTACCGGGTGGTAAGTTTGGAGCAGAACCTGCACCTCCGGGTACTGAGTTTACTTACACAGTTCGTTTACCTGAGAGATTTAATTCTCCGGAAGCATTCGGCAATATTGTAGTCAGAACACATTCGGACGGTTCTCAAATAAAACTCAAAGATGTTGCAACAATCAATCTTGGTGTTGAAACCTACAATATGATACCGAGACTCAACGAAAAAACAGCAGCTATAATTGCTCTGTATCAGGCACCGGGTTCAAATGCAGTTGAATTAGCAGATAATGTTAAAGCGGAAATGGAAGTGCTGGCAAATGATTTTCCGGAAAGTATTAGGTATGATGTTTCTATGGATACCACTGCTCCAATCAAAGCCGGGATTAAAGATATTGTGATTACATTGTTAATCGCACTGGCTCTCGTTATCCTTGTTGTTTTTATATTTATTCAGGACTGGCGTGCCACACTCATCCCTACACTGGCAATTCCTGTATCGCTTATAGGCGCATTTATTTTCTTTCCTGCATTAGGCTTTACCATCAATGTATTGTCATTACTCGGATTGGTCCTGGCAATCGGTATTGTTGTTGACGATGCAATTGTTGTTGTCGAAGCGGTTCAGGTTAATATTGCAAAAGGTATGAATGCCAAAGAAGCTACTGTGGATGCAATGCGTAAAGTAACTGCACCTGTGATTGCCACAACGCTTGTATTAATTGCCGTGTTCATCCCTGTCGCAGGAATGGCAGGCATTACGGGGATACTTTATCAGCAGTTTGCCATTACTATAGTTGTATCGGTAATCGTATCTTCAATTAATGCTCTGACATTAAGCCCGGCGCTTTGTTCTATCTTATTGAAAAAACCTAAACCTTACGGTGGCCCTCTCGGTTGGTTTTTTAAAAAATTCAACAAAGGGATGAAGAAAAGCACTGACTCCTATATGAGTTTTACCAATATTATTGCACGAAAGATAAAGAGAGGAGTTGTTTTTATCGTAATAATGACCATTGGTGTTGTAATATTCGGCAAATTGGTACCCGGTGGCTTTATTCCTGAGGAGGATATGGGATATTTCTTTGTTAATGTGCAATTGCCTAATGCCGCCTCAATACAGCGGTCGGATGTTATTACCAAAGAAGTTGAAAAAATATTATTGGGATTTGATGAGATTGAATATGTTACTACTGCCACCGGTTATAGTATTCTATCAGGAGCCATGGCTTCCAACACAGGTTTTCTATTCGTTTCTTTAAAAAAATGGGACAAAAGAGATTATACTGCAGCGGAAATTATAAATCAAGTCAACCGCAAACTCAACAGCATAAAAGGTGCGCAGGTCTTTGCATTCGGGCCACCTGCTATTCCAGGTCTTGGAAACGGCTCGGGGTTTAGCATTATGCTACAGGATAAAGGTGGTAATACCCCTGAATATCTTGCTACCAATTCAATGGCTTTTATCAAAGCAGCCAACGAACGCCCTGAAATAGGAAGAGCTTCAACAACATTCCAGGCTTCTGTTCCACAGCGGTATATGTATATTAACAAAGAAAAAGCCCTGAAGCTTGGTATTAAACTTAATGATTTGTACACTACGGTCGGTGCTTTTATGGGAGGTGCTTATGTGAACGATTTTACACGCTTCGGGAGATTGTATAAAACTTATATTCAGGCTGAGCCCCAATACAGGGTTGATGCATCCGGAATTAACAGTTTCTTTATAAAAAATAAAAACGGGGATATGGTACCACTGGCTACAGTTGTTACTATAAAGCCTATATCCGGTCCTGACTACACCACAAGGTTTAACCTCTACCGCTCGGTTGAGGTTACAGGTGTTCCTGCCGAAGGATATACATCGGCTCAGGCAAGAGAGGCCCTTAAAGAAGTTGCCAAAGAAGTACTGCCTCAAAACATGAGTTATGCCTGGAATGCGATGTCATATCAGGAGGATAAGGCTTCGGGGTCATTAGGTATTATTCTTACTTTCTCACTTGTTTTTGTCTTCCTGATACTTGCCGCACAATATGAAAGCTGGTCGTTGCCTTTGGCAATTCTGCTGGGGACACCATTTGCCATATTCGGAGCTTTGTTTGCATTATGGGCAGCACGATTGTTCAGCCCTACCTTTGAAAATAATATTTTTGCCCAGGTATCTTTTGTGATGCTTATAGGTATGGCCGCTAAAAACGCAATACTAATCGTGGAATTTGCCAATGATGAATTTAAGAAAGGTTTGAGTTTGTTCGATGCTGCGATAGTCGCTGCCAAGTCAAGGTTCAGACCTATTTTGATGACTGCATTTGCATTTATTCTTGGCGTTTTCCCTCTGGTTGTTGCATCAGGTTCAGGAGCAGAAGCAAGAAAAGTAATGGGTATGGCTTTATTGGGTGGAATGACACTTGCTACTTTTCTCGGGGTGTTTTTATACCCGATGCTCTTTGTTGGTGTGGGTAAGGTTTTTGGATATGAGAAGAAAAGGGATAAGCAGGCGGCTTTGGCCGGTGAAAAGAAGGAGGAGTAAGAAAAAAATAATGCTGAAGTATATTACAGAAGAAGTTGAAAATCAGTTATTGATAATTAATTGAATTGTTACAACATAAAAAGAATAAAAAAGTCTTATGAAACAAAACATACTATTTATCCTTTTGGTACTTTTAGCAGCAGCAGGTTGCAAGGTAGGGCCTGATTACAAGAGGCCCGAATTAGCTACTCCCGACGGATATCGTTTTGATAGTATTTCAACTGCCGCCGATACTATCTTAAATCTGAAGTGGTGGGAAATGTTTCAGGATGAGGAACTAAAAGCATTGATAGATACTGCCCTGACGTACAATCAGGATGTGTTGGCAGCTGCTTCGCGTATAGAGGAGGCAATGGCTGTTGTGGGTTATACGAAAGCCGACCTGTGGCCTAATTTCGGCTATAACGGGTCCGGCTCAAGACAACAACTTAATTTGCAAGGTATAGCCGAATCGCCCTTTAACACTTTCGGGGCAAATGCAAATGTAGCGTGGGAACTTGATTTTTGGGGAAAAATACGCAGATCAACGGAAGCGGCACGTGCCGAACTGCTGGCTTCAACCTATGGCCGGCGCGCAATACAAATAAGTCTCATTTCGGCAGTTGCAAGCACATATTTTCAACTTCTTGACTATGATGCGAGACTGGAAATATCAAAAAAGACTCATAATTCCAGAATAGAATCATTGCGGATAATCCGGGAACGATTTGAGAAAGGAATTGCAGCGGAAATTGATCTCAATCAGGCACAAATACAGGAAGCCATTGCGGCTTCTTCAATCCCTGCTTATGAACGGGCAGTTGCACAGACTGAAAATGCTCTGAATATTTTACTCGGTACATTCCCAGGCTCTGTTAACAGAACAAAATCTCTCACGAATGAAATTGCACCACCGGAAATACCGGCAGGCATCCCCTCTATTCTTCTCGAAAGAAGACCCGACATCCTTGAAGCCGAGCAACGACTGGCTGCTCAAAATGCAAGAATCGGAGTTGCACAGGCTATGCGCTTCCCGTCATTCAGTCTGACAGGCATGCTTGGTGTCGCCAGCTCTGACCTTACGTCACTGGTTTCGGGAGAATCTCTCATTTGGTCTTTAGGGGGTAATTTTCTCGGTCCCATTTTTAACTTTGGAAAAAATAAAAGACGTGTTGAAATTGAACGGCAAAGAATGAAACAAGATAGTCTTTATTATGTAAAAACCGTGCTGGAATCATTCCGTGATGTTGAAGATGCACTTGTCGAAATTAAAACATTCAAAAATGAATCAGTTGCAAGAAATAAACAAATGGTTGCCGCAGATAATGCAGCAAGTCTGTCAAACGAACGGTATTATGGAGGAGTCACCAGCTACCTTGAAGTGCTTGATTCCGAACGATCGCAATTTAATGCACAATTAGTTGCATCCGAAACCTACAGACTTTATCTGGAGTCATATTTAAAATTATATAAGGCTCTTGGTGGCGGATGGCTTTCTACGGAAGAGATGAATAATGCAACAAATAATTCAACAACTAAATAAAATCAATAACAGTAAATTTTTAAAAATTATGAAAAAAGGAACAATCTTAACCATGTCCATACTATTGATCACAACATTGGCCTTTTCGCAAAAAGACTCCCTGATACTTGTCAACGGAGACAAGATGATAGGAGAAGTAAAATCTATGGACAGAGGAGTAATGACTTTTAAAACAGATTACAGTGACAAGGATTTTCAAATAGAATGGGACGGTATAAAAGAAATCTATACCGTGACATATTTTTTGATAACACTGACAGACGGCAGAAGATATAACGGATATCTTAAATCAACCGCTCCCGGTAAAATTAAAATTCTCACGGATGAAGGAGAGACCGTTAATGTTGACGAAAAAGATATTGTTTTTCTCGATGATGTTGATAAAGGATTCTGGAGCCAGTTGTACTTTTCATTCGATGTCGGTGTTGACCTTACAAAAGCAAATAATTTCAGACAGTATTCCGTTAATAGCAACCTGGGATATACTGCCAAAAGATGGAACATTGATGCCGTTTACAACACTTTGTTTTCAAAACAGGATGAAATAGAAGATATCAAAAGAACAGATGGAAGTGTGGGATATAAATACTTTCTTCCAAAGGACTGGTATCCGTTGGTATCGGTCAATTTTCTGTCGAGTACAGAGCAACAACTGCAATTGCGAACCACTGCCAAACTTGGTATGGGAAAATATGTGATCCACACGAACCGATCATATTGGGGCTTTTCACTCGGGGGTAACTATAACAATGAAAATTTCTCTATTGATTCCGTCCCCGACAGAACAAGTTGGGAAGGATTTATTGGAACGGAGTTGAATTTGTTTGATATAGGTGATCTGACATTAATGACAAAACTTTTTGTCTTTCCGGGTATCACGGAAGCCGGCAGATGGCGTTCCGATTTTAACTTTGATGCAAAATATGAGATGCCCTTTGATGATGATTTTTATATTAAACTCGGGTTTACAATAAACTATGACAATCAGCCTGTTGCAGGTGCATCCGAAACCGATTATGTCATCCATACAGGATTCGGGTGGAGCTGGTAATATTGGATAAGAAGAATTAGATGCCTGTGATAAAGGAAGTTGCCGGGATTCGTTATCAGGCTGTTAAACCTTCTCAAACAGATCATCCATAATATTGTGTAATTGGAGAAATCGTTATAAAAATACAACATTTCTCCAATTATGCAAATTATTATTGGAGAAATCGCCACATAAATGCTACATTTCTCCAATTATAAAAAGTTATATATGGAAAACTCTATTTATTTTTGATACATTTCTCCAGATATAAGGAAAACAAACTTGGCATCTTTGAAGCATTTTGCCGACAATTTTACCTAATGGGAAATCACAATCTTCTGTAACTGAATTCTATCTGCTAGTTTAAATTTCAAAAAATAAATTCCTTGTGGCAAGGCTGATAAATCAAGATTAGTCTTTCCAATATTAAGTTTTACTCTCATTATGAGTCTGCCTGTTTGATCAAATACCACAACTTCAGTTGCGTTTTCCACATCTAAATTGACAAAGCCATTTGAGGGGTTTGGATAGGCATTGGTTTTCATATCATGTTGAATATTGTCATTCACACTGGTAAATAGTGCATCGTGGTTATATATCTGAAATCCCGAGATACCGTCAGCTACATAAATGTCGTTACCATTGGAGGTTACATTCAATGCAAAAACCCCCGTCGGGTAATAATAGCCTTCAATAACAGGGTTCATAGGTATAGAGACATTAATTGCCTGTACACCTCCGAGAATATAACAGGCCGCATAGACATATCCCAAATTAAAATCAAGGTTATAGGCAACATCCATAAGTTCAAGATACGCAACGGTTTGTGGAGCCGTAGGGTTTGTAGCATTTATAATTTCCAGACCACCGTATTCATCTGCCAGATAAACATATCCTTCATATACTTTAATTCTCCAGCTTTTCTGCGACTGTTGTTCATATCGCTTTAACAAAACCGGATTTTCAATATCCGAGATATCGAATATGTAAAGTCCTTTTGTATCATCATCCTCAAACGGCTTGTAATCTATTACATATAGATAATTCCCGCTAACATCCAAATCACTCACATAGCACCACTCTTCCCCGGGAATGGCATTGCTGTTCCAGTTAAAGTGTTTAGTCACATATGCCGGGTTTGACGGGTCGGAAATATCAAGAATTGTGAATCCGTCCCACCAGTTGGCAATAAAAACATTATTTCCGTGTATTATGGCTTCCTGCGTTAGTTGCATATTGCTGTAATGCCCCATTTCATAAGGATTCATCGGGTCTGAAATATCCATTATACTTAAACGGTTTCCCGTACCCATACTTTCGGGAATGTAAGCCAGAATATTCCCAGAAATATCAAGCGCATTGGCAAAAATATCAACATAGGCAATCTGCTGCGGGTTACTTTTATCAGTAACATCAAAAACGCGGAATCCGTTACTACCCGTAAAAGCATAGTTATCTTTAACCGCGACATCGGTCAGAAAACCCGGCAATATCTCCTCGTATGACAGTTCAAGCTGACCGGGTGCGGGAATATTAAAAACCGCATATCCGGTTCCTACGGCTGTCACCTTGTTGCCTACACCTGTAATTGCAAGATACACATCAACATAATGATCTGTCTGCACAGGATTTACGGGGTCGCTCACATCAATCGTATATATACCTCCTTTATTCTCACCCCACCAATGATTGGCAACGTATGCATAGTCATCAATAACCACAACATCATAGCAAGCACCGGGAATATCAATGCTGCCGACAAATGTAATGTCATCGGGATTAGAAATATCCGTTATTACAAGCCCCGACTGATCGGAAATATAACAATAGTTGTCCTTAACAAAAATCCCTGTCGGAGTTCCGCCGAAACTATCCCGCAATACCGGAGTTTCGGGATTTGAAATATCGTAAAGTCGCACGGCATTCGTAGTCTGAACATATATAAAATCTCCATTTGCATAAAAGTTCCAGGCATATCCCGAAATATAAATATTGGAGATATAAACCGGAACAACAGGATTACTTATGTCATAAACAAATATTCCATCGGCGACCGTAATAACATAAAGATAACCGTTATGAGCATAAATACCTCCTCTCGGCAAACCGTCCGTAGGGGTTCTGGAGATCCTGACCGGATTTACAATATCAGTCAAGTCCCATATTTCAAAACCGGAAAAATAGGCTGCAAGATAGAGATGTTGTGTCGTATAATCGTAATACAGGTGGTCAACCAAAGCACGCGCCCTCACCTCGGATATTAGCTGTGGTGCAACAGGATTTGTTATATCCATTATCATTACACCTCCCCCTGCTGCAATAAAAACAGTATCACCTGTTACAGACGAGACAACATCATTGGGAGAACCGAAAGGCCAATTGCCCTGATATGACATCATTAACGAATCGTAACCATCTTCTCCTTTCAGATATTGGTCAGGAAGAACTTTGTTATTTTGAATTTGGTAATTGAACTCACCTGCACGGGGAACACTTTTGTTCAAAAAGTCAATCGTTTGACTTATAATGTTTAATGACAGGAGAATCAGGATAATTCCGGCAAATAGCTTTTTCATAATTTCTGTTCTTTAAATTTATAGATCAAAGGCAAAATAAGGGAGGTGCCTCTTTTATACCGAAAGAAAGCAGATTTGCAAAAAGCAAACTTGTTTTCTTTCGAGTCCCGTCTTAGACGTTGATGCTCGACAAAGTCGGCATATTAACCGGTTATAAGCAGCTTTGCGTTGCAAACCTGATAAGAACCGGTATACGCCACAAATATAAGAAAAAATTACTCTTTAAAAAACTATTTCCTGTCATTCAAGATAACATCATCAAGAAAGCTCCAGTTTTTCTCCTTTTTTCGATACTCATGACCAAGTATCCACTGTTCATAAAGCCGCTCCAAAGTTCCGTCCTTGGTTCTGAAGTCAATCCAGTTATTGATATACTTGCGCCAAACATCATCGGGAGCAAGAGGAAAGACTAATGCATTGGTTATGTGATAAGGCAATGGATTCACAACCTTGTAATCGGGATATACGAGAGTAAGTGCGCTTCCCCTTTCAGCACTTGTCAGATAAGCATCGGGTTTTATAGTATCCGGAAAATCACCCGTAAAGAATGCATCTTGTTCCGCCAAAGGATAGATGCCGGCTTTCGGGAAGAAAGAGACAAACTCTTTTGCAATCTCCACCCGTTCAAAATATGATACCGTAAAAGTATCAAGGGCAATTGTTGATTCGAAAGAATTAAACTCATCCCTCTTCTTTTGCACCACAAGGGCAAGCGAAACATTAAGATATGATTTGGAAAGCGTCATCTCCTGAGCATACCTGCCCGAAATAAAAATATCGGAAACCATAATATCAAAATAATCGCTGTTGATCTCATCAGCAAGTTTTCCCGGAGGCACAGGCACAAAATCAATAGCTGCATCGAGATCGTTTGCAAGCCGGTGAGCCAAATCTATACCCAGTCCCACAAGTAGTGAATCGGTATTGAAAAAAGAAAAAGGCATTGCATCAGGATAAAAACCGACTCTCAGTTTGCCTGTACGCTTAATCCTGCTAAGAGTATTTTCTCCACGCCATTTCCTTTTGGGATTTCGTACCGGCTTTTCCAATATTTTATATGGTTGTTGCTTACTGATGATTTTAAAGCTGTTCAACAGCTCAAAATTTGTCGGAATACTTTTCATATTCTCCTTTAGCAGCAAATTCATTCCAAAAACCGAGATAGCCGTAACAATAGATAATACAATTATTCCTTCAATAAACTTTCTGACATTGAATCTCAGAACTCCCTGTGTAGCCGAAATTGTCAGTAAAGCAAGTGTAATCAAATGAAAAGCTCCCAGTAAAACACGAACTCGGTCGGTTATAACAGTTGACAATATAAACAAATTAAAGGTATCACCCGGAATGTTCAAAACGTCCAGAGTAAAAGGAAGTCCGGTAACCGGTGCAACAAAACTACTGAGAAGTGTTGAGCCGAGGAAAGCGGGATAATCGCCCAATGGCAATGCCTTGCCTGTGTACCAGGCTGCAAACGGTATAAAAATGAATATCAGAAAAGTGCCGAGATTCGGAAAGGGATAGGCCAAAGGAAGCAGAATATCAGTCTCCTTTTTTGTCTCCTCGGTATCTTTTTCCTCCGAATTAAGTATATCTTTAATATCTTCAATAAGTTGCGGATATACAACAATTATCTTTCCCGTTGCAAATATTGTTATTAGTGTCGACCTGGTAATCTTAAATACCGTTTTGGCTTTGAAAGGAGTAAAAATCGAAATTATATAGGGCAACAAAATAAAAACAAAAATAACCACGGCAACAATATAGAGCAACAAATACCCCTGCAGGCGACTCAGGTCGTCCCAGCTCAGCTTACTGACTACTCCGGCTGCAATACTGAATACACCGATGGGAGTCAATTTGACTATCATCTTGTTAACCTGATTCAAAGCGGAATTCAAAACATCAAGAGGTTTCAGCAGCACCTCCTTTTTGGGCAACTTCATCACACCAAGGCCGACAAAAATACTGAAAAGAACTGCCGCCGGAACCACATTGTTGCTTAATGATTCAAACGGGTTGGCAGGTATATAAAGCTTAACAAAATCAAATGGCTGCGGTTCCTGCACAAAATCACTACTGTAAAAACTGCCTGAGCCCCACAGCGGAAAAGAAAAAGGCAAAACAATCAGATATATCATCCCGATACCAAGCAGTATACCAAGAAAGATAAGAGCGTACTTAACAAGTTTTTTCCCGGTACCCAATGACAGGCGACCAATATTAACTATCAGAGAAATAACAATATACGGCAATACCGTCATCTGCAACAATCCAATAAAGACATCACCGGCAACCGAAAGCCAGGCAACCCTTTCACCGAAAAACAGACCGATTAATATACCTGAAATCAGGCCAATTATTACTTTTAAGGAGAAAGACAACTTCTTCATCAAACGAAACATTTTTGCAAATTTAAGCAAATTAAAGCCTTTTGCTACATTTAAGATTTTGAGTCCGGCTTATTCTTTTTCCTACCCGATTCTTGCAAAGCCTTATTTATAATCCACTCCAGCTGCCCGTTTATACTGCGGAACTCATCGGCAGCCCATTTCTCGACAATCTTTAATGTCTCTTCATCTATTCTTAATACAAAAGGCTTTTTCTTTGCCATTTCGTCGTTAGTTTTTGTTCATCATTTTGTCCATAGCATACTTGATGGCTTCTCCCCTTTGCGTTCCAATCAGGACTTTCGTGCCATCATTCAGGTATAGTTGCAGCCCCGTATCACCCGACACATTGTATGCCATTCCGTACTTGCGGCCTCTTCTGCCGGGTTTTCTTCCTTTTAAACCATATCCCCCGTATTCCCTTATAGCCCTGTATTTTCTAACCTCATACTTTTCGATAATCTCAGGTTTAAAATGCCTGAATTTATTTATCAGCGGCGGATATTTAAAATATAGCCCGTCATCTCTGATTTCGGTAATGAGTTTCATCTTAAACATTAATACCGAAAGAACAATCATAAAGGCTATTATAAGAAGAAATGTGAATATTAGTCCGTTGTCAGTCATTGGCTCATCACCCCAAGGCTCTCCAAGATATAATTGTTTATAAAACCCAATACCGAAAATAACGATTATCAAGATAAATACAGGCAGCATAATAAGATATACTTTGGCTCCGAATTTCTGCTCTTCTTTAAAAAGTATCTTTTTCATTTTTGTAATGAATTAATAAATTCCGCAACCGTTTTTATAAATTCAGGATGCAGAGGTAAACCTGCGTTGTCATATGTTTCAATGTTCTCTTCCTTATTGGCCGGAGCCTCTTTAAGAATATGATTCATTCCGTCAATGATAACAAGTTTTGCCTTTTTGTCGCCTTTTTTCAGCAGTTCCGCATCCCCGACCTTAACCTGAATATCTGTTGTTCCCTGAATAATCAACACGGGAATATTCAATTTTTTTATCTCCTTAGCGGGATTGTATTTAAACCAGGAAATGAGATATGGCTGCACACTTGGCCTGAAAAGGGAATTGAGCAAAGGATTTACATTTGCCACGGTGTCACCTTTTTTAAGTTTATCAATTATCGGAAAAGCCAGATCCTTAACATAAGAGGGCTGTGTTTTAAGCTGTTCCTTAAGTATTTCATCTGCCGGTTTTCCCGCACCGGATACGGAAATGAATGCGTCGGCACCGGATTTTCGGGCTGCTATCATACCTATCAACGAACCTTCGCTGTGGCCGAGGACAATAACTTTTCCAAAACGGTTGTCCTTTTTCAGCATTTTAATCCAACCCGAAGCATCGTCAATGTAATTTTCAAATCTGAGTGCGGATTCGTCATTACCGGCTTTTTCGCTCTTTGCTATTCCTCTTTTATCGTAACGCAACGAAGCTATCCCCTTTTCCGACAATGCTTCGGCTGTCATTTTCAAAGAGTTGTTTGTCATCATCGGATTGTTTCCGTTCCTGTCGGTAGGGCCTGACCCGGCAATAATAAGCACTACGGGGATCCTCTTACCCGCAAAAGGGACTATAAGTGTCCCGCAAATATTCCCGGTTGCCGTTTTCAGGATTACTTCTTCACTGTTTTTCCAGGGAACCGGTTGGGAAAACGCTAAAAAACTTATTACCGAAAAAACCGGTATTAAAACCAAATTAATAATTCTTTTATTTGTCATCATTTGATTATTTTTGACTTTTCAAGATTGTCAATTAATAATTTATACATTTCAATTAATTCAACGACCATCTCTTTATTTCCCGCCCTCCTTTGAATTACACTAATCAACTCCGCCGTTCTTTTCGACGAGTCGGTTTGATATGAAAGAGAATAAACATTGTGTTTAAGAAGTGTTTTCTGTATCTCTTTCGTAATTATTCTTTTTACTAAGTCCGACCTGTTGCTTTTAACCCGATAATGATTATCGAACTCTTTCCAACCCAAATGAATTCCTGATTTGCCGAACATTTTCATTATATTGTCAATGAAGTCTTTCCAACTCAATATTAATTTAAAGTTCAGGCTTGCCGAAAATGAAATTTGAAATTTCAAAGGCTTGGCATCGGATACGGAAATATTTATTTTCCACTTTTTATACGGAATTGTAACATTATGAATTTCGATTTCGTGCCCGGAATTATGTTTAATTTTAAAATCTCCGTTCAGTTCTTTTGCGATTTCTTTCCACATTTCTCTTTCCGGGAAATTATCGGTAAAACCGTATGACGGCCCTTTTATAATCGTTTCTGTTTTATTTTTCTCCTTTGTCATTTTCCGTAATTTTAAAATATTGGATTTAAAGCAAAAGAATATTTGGGAGTATTCTTAGCATTATATGTTAATTAATATAATGTACCGGTATTAATTACAGGCTCCACGTCCTTATCGGATGTAAGAACCACCATCAGATTACTGACCATAGCTGCCTTGCGTTCTTCATCAAGTTCGATGATATTTTTCTTTGACAATTCATCAAGAGCCATTTCAACCATACTGACCGCACCTTCAACTATTTTTGTTCTTGCCGCAACAACAGCCGTTGCCTGCTGACGTTTAAGCATTGCGCCTGCAATTTCCTGAGCATAAGCAAGATAATTAATACGTGCTTCAATAACCTCAATACCTGCGATGGAAAGTCTCTCGGTAATTTCCGCTTCAAGCATATGATTCACTTCGTCGGCACCACCCCTCAGTGTTATTTTTGCATCTTCATCTTCAAGGTTGTCATACGGAAAGTTTCCAGCAAGTTTTCTGACTGCAGCTTCACTTTGAATGTTTACAAAATGCTCATAATCATCAACATCGAAAGCCGCTTTAAAAGTATTCTCAACTCTCCACACCAATACAACTCCTATCATAACAGGATTACCAATCTTGTCGTTAACCTTTATCGGTTCGCTGTCGAGATTGCGCGCACGCAGTGAGATTTTCTTTTTAACGAAAAACGGGTTTACCCAATAAAAACCGTTTGTCTTAATAGTTCCTTTATATGCACCGAAAAGTACCAATACACTTGATTCGTTAGGGTTTACAATTACAAAACCTCCGATAGCAACCAACGAAATAAGGATTATAAATGCTGCTGCAATTTTGATCCAAACGGATGGAACGTAAATAATCGCCAATACAGACGCGACAATAAATACAATTACCAGGAATACTGCAAAATATCCTGATGAGCCTTTGAAATCTTTTTCCTGTTTCATTTTTGTTTTGTTTTATGTTTATACTATTATGATATTATTTTAATATCACAAAAGTACATTATTTTGTATACCAATGTCAAGTTTTTTTGACTTTTTTCAAAAAAATTTTCTAATACAGGCATAATCAGTGTAATATAATGGCAGGAAACAGGGAAAGCGTACTCACTTATGGATATTAATCCGGAAATTCAGGCGAAATCCGCAGAGGATATCAAATCATTTCAGGAATTGAATACCCGGTTTGCATTAGTCCAAAAGGCGGGAAATAATTTTTTGCAACTCACCGGTTTGCTTTAAATACCGGACGAGATCATGACCGTCATAATCAAATCCTTTAATTTTAACATTGGGAAATGATGCCATTCTTTTGCAATGCATTGAGTCAATCCTGTTATTTCGGCTGTAATGTAACAGAAACTCGGTTTTAACATCAAATTTTGAAAGCAACTTTTTCAAATCCCAATATTCGCTGTTTACACCCTTCGTAAAATAAACTCTGATATGATTTTCCCACCATTGGTGATCCCAAAAAATCAATCTTTTCATAGGTGTGATAAATGTTTTTGGTGAGAAAGCAACTACCCTGTCAGCATTCAGGAGAATTCCGAACAGTATTGCTGCATTTGCACCGGCAGAATTGCCAATGATTACCACTCTTTTAACACCAAATTCTTCAAACTTTCCTTTGAGATGTTCAACAATACCGTCAATTCCATCTGTGATACCCGGCAGTCCACCAAAATATAAATTTTGGTCAAGGTCTCTTATGAACATTTTTTTTGCATCAAGAGGTGAGAGGATTTTAAAAAACTCAAAAGCGGGAATTCCCAGATTCCCTTTCATTCCACCGAAAGCAATGATAATTGTTGAGCTGTCACTCGAAGTATCAATAAATATTGCCCCTTTATTGTTTTTAAGTTCTGATAAAAAGTCGGTTTTCTCTTTCATTTATATTCATTTTTCAGATTTAATTGTACGGAAAAAACTAATTTAAGTTTAATACCCTTAAAAAAGTTTGTCGTAATTATTGTAAAAAGATTAATTTTGCAGCCATAATTTTAATGGAGAGTTGCCGGAGTGGTCGAACGGGGCAGTCTCGAAAACTGTTGACCGGCTATGCTGGTCCGAGGGTTCGAATCCCTCACTCTCCGCCTTCGCCCGCCGAAGTCAAGCGTAGCGCAGACGTAGGCGGGCTTCGCTTAAAACCATAACAAAAGTCAAGAAAAGAAAAATTTGTGCGGCGGGCTACTTAGTCGGATTATCGTACAAATCAATCTTTCCATCAAGAAGTACGGCAATTACAGTTACATCTTTATCAAGGACACTATCCGGAACATCAATATAAAGCAATCCGGGAACCGGGCTCCAGTATGCTTTCATTTTAACATTCCAGTCGAGTTTTGTACCGTTGCCATCAACCCATATTCTGTTAACTTTATTTTTTAATCCTTTTATAACAACAGGTCCCGTAGGCTTATAATCCATAAACAGATATAACATTGTTGAATCTTTTGAAAGTGTGGAAGGCCCGCAAAAATATTCGGGAGGCATACCTGCAACGGTTCCGTAAATCGCATCTTTGTGTTTTTTTGTCCACTGACCAAGTTCTTTAAGAATGGCAACCTGTTCATCAGGTATTGTACCGTCGGGCTTCGGGCCGATATCCAGCAGAAGATTGCCTCCCATTCCAATCACATCGGCAAAAATGCGTATTATCTGATTTGAGGTTTTATAATCTTTGTCATTCGGTTGATATCCCCACGAATCGTTCATTGTCATACACAACTCCCAATATTTGTCTTCCGGTTTATGTATCGGGACACCCTGTTCAGGAGTTCCGTAATCACCATAACCGTTGATTCTGGAATTCAGAATAACTTTGGGATCACATTTTCTGATCTCTTCACTCATTTCCCCGGATTTCCATTTTTCCGCCGAATAATCCCAGTCACCGTCAAACCAAAACAGGTCGGGTTTATATTTTTCGCAAAGTTCCATTATTTGATTATGCCTGAACTGTAGAAAGTTATCCCAACGTACCGAATCCTCCTTGTACCGGTCAATCGTTCTTGTAAAATGAGGATAGTCGGGATGCGACCAATCAAGTTGTGAGAAGTATAGACCGACTTTCAAATCATTTTTACGGAGTTCTCTCACAAAAGGTGTTATCAGGTCACGGGCAGCCGGAGTTTTTTTCACAACATTAAGGTCACTGTATTTTGTGTTCCAAAGAGCAACTCCGTCGTGATGCTTTGTTGTAATCACCGAATATTTTGCACCGCTCTCCTTTATCAGTTCCGCCCACTTACCGGGTTCATATTTTGCCGCCGTAAACCCGTCAAGTTGTTTCATATAATCCTCATAGGAAATATATCCGTTATAAAAGGACCAGCTTTCGTCAATGCCGTTCACCGAATATATCCCCCAGTGAATAAAAATGCCGAGTTTGGCATCGGCGAACCATTGCATCCGTTTCTCCTTTTGTTCCGTCGTTTCCTTTGTCTGTCCGTTGACATTTGTGTAAAGAAGTAATCCGGACAGAATGAACAATAATATGCGTTTCATTTTACATTATATTATATAAGCAATTTTAAATTTTTTCCCATCCGACATTTAACCATTCCGGAATTTTAGCGGGCGCCGGTTTTCTGTCATAGATAGTATCGTCAAGTTTCATTGCCAAAGTTCTGAATAGTGATGAATTCCTGATGCCCTTTCTCACAATATTATGCAGTAAATTGTCGGGATGAGAAAAAGGACATACGCTGACACATCTTCCGCAGTCCGTCCCGAGGGTACACCAAAGGCCGAAACAGGCTTCCTGATTTATCTGCCACCGTTTAATGCCGTCAATCTCTTTCATATTATCAAACGAAATGGCATTACTCGGGCAAACGTCGGCACACTTTTTACATTTTATACAAAAGTCAATCATTGAATAGTCGTGCAAAGGTTTGTCAGTCACCAAAGGTATGTTAGTTGTCACAACCGCTATTCTAACCCTAGGCCCCAGTTTTGGAGTCATCAACAGTCCCATCCTTCCGATTTCACCAAGTCCCGCGTCACGTGCAACCAAAGGACAAACCACCTCATAATTACCGTCAATGTGCGCTCTTGCTTCATAGCCGAGATTTCGGATGAACATAGCAAGCTGGATTGCAATTTTTCCGGCTTCCATATATTGCTGTCCCGACTCCATAACAACCGGTGCGGCCGGAGCTGTTGCAAGCATATCTCTGTCCATTTCAACGGTTAAGGCAATGGCAAATTTGTGTTTCCTGACAAACTTTTTACCGTATCTTTCCTCCCTTCCGCCAACCGAATATAAATGGTAATCCTGCAGTTCGGTTATTCCGCAATCAACGGCACCCAGTTTTTTTGTCCATAGCTTTACATACTCCGAGGTCTCTCCGGCGGATGAAACTATTTTCTCACCGGCTACTTTCCCGTCAACTTCATTTCTTAATTTTTTTATTGTGTCGAAACTCGCATCTGCCGAAGCAAACTGAAAGGGATGATACTGAGTTGCCCCTTTTCCGGTTAAGCCGGGTTTTTCACGCCATTTGTCATCAATCGCCTTCTTTCCGGGATTTTCGGCATAATAATCTTCAAACCTTTCCGTTCCGGGTTTCAATTCATTTCTTGAAAACATTGTATCGCGTTCGTCAATTCTTTTAACGGGAACCGTCTGTCTGTATTTCTTGTTTCGTCCAAATGGAATGATAAATAAAACCGCTGTAAAAGCAAGAAGGGATAAAACCGCAAATCCGGTTATATCTTTATACTCGAATTTCAACAAAGCAAATATCAGAAAAGGTAAAGCAAACACTACGGATGAAATAAAAAAGCGCCGGGCTGCGTTAAACTCCTTTTCCCTGACACTAACCATTGCAGAATATATCATTGCAAGAAAAACAATAAATGCAATTATGATAAACAGAGTATTTATATTCATTGTAAAATCTTCTACAAATTAGTCTGCTAAAGTAGAAAATATATCGGCAGGATTGCAGCCGGCTTTTCTTTATGTTTAAAAATCTCACTCTATTCGCTTACATTTCAAAGGTATTTAATCCTTTCAATAACGGCAAAAACAGAACATTTAAAAATATTAACAAAATATTGTTAACAATCTTGTTTAATATAAAAAATAGTTCTACTTTTGCACCCCCATTTTGAAGGCCTTAAGGCTTAAACCTTTGATACGGTTTATATTAGTGGGTTTTTTGTTGAACAAGTAATAAGAAAAACAGATGGATACTTTAAGCTACAGAACAGTTAGCGCAAATAAGGAGACTGTTAATAAAGAGTGGGTTGTTATTGATGCTGAAGACCAGGTGGTTGGCCGGCTTTCTTCCATTGCTGCCAAATTTTTGCGTGGAAAATACAAACCGAACTTTACACCTCACGTTGATTGTGGTGACAATGTTATTATTGTAAATGCCGAGAAGGTGAAATTTACAGGAAACAAATTAGAGGATAAAGAGTATGTACGCCACACCGGTTATCCGGGAGGACAGCGGACGAGGACTCCCAAAGAGCAGTTTGCAAGACATCCCGAATTTATTCTTGAAAATTCCATCAGAGGTATGCTTCCCAAGAACAGACTTGGAAGGGATTTATTCAGAAACCTGTATGTTTATACCGGCCCTGAGCACCCGCACGAAGCACAGAAACCGAAAAGTATTGATCTGAATCAAATAAAGTAAAATAGTATATGGACGTCATTAACACTATTGGTAGAAGAAAAACAGCCGTTGCCCGCGTATATATGAAAGAGGGAAACGGAACTATAACTGTTAACAAAAGAGATTATAAAGATTATTTTCCGCTTGCAACATTGCAGTATGTTATTAATCAGCCTTTTGAGCTGACAGATAATGTTGGGAAATTTGATTTGAAAGTCAACCTCGACGGAGGTGGCTACAAAGGACAGGCTGAAGCACTGCGCCTTGCCATATCCAGAGCTCTTATAACACTCGACCCCGAATTGAGGCCTGTATTAAAAGCCAAAGGGCTGTTGAAAAGAGATCCCAGAATGGTTGAACGTAAAAAATTCGGCCAGAAAAAAGCAAGGAAGAAATTTCAATTTAGTAAACGTTAATATTTTAATATATAAATGTTTAGTATCTAAATTGCCGAGACTCCGGTCGTTTTTGATGATTGAGACCTTTTGAGTTCAATTTTCATTTCTGCGGGCTACTTGGCAATTGTTTTATTAACAGAATGTAAACATTAATTTTATGGCCAGAGCAACATTTAATGAATTATTAGAGGCAGGTGTTCATTTCGGACACCTCAAAAGAAAATGGAATCCCAATATGGCTCCCTATATCTTTATGGAGCGTAACGGAATCCATATCATTGACCTTTACAAGACGGCAGCTAAGCTTGAAGAAGCTGCAGCAGCCGCAAAACAAATCGCAAAATCAGGAAAGAAAATTCTTTTCGTAGCAACAAAAAAACAGGCAAAAGATATCGTTGCCAAGCATGTCAGCAAAGTCAATATGCCTTACGTAACTGAGCGTTGGCCCGGTGGTATGCTTACAAACTTTGCAACTATTCGTAAAGCCGTACGCAAGATGTCATCAATTGATAAGATGATGACAACGAAAACCTATCTGAACCTCTCAAAAAGAGAGCGTCTTCAGGTTCAGCGTGAACGTGCAAAACTCGAAAAACAACTCGGTAGTATTGCCGATCTTAACAGATTACCCTCTGCAATATTTGTGGTTGATATTCTGAAAGAACATATTGCAGTTGCCGAAGCAAGAAAATTGAATATCCCTACCTTTGCTATGGTGGATACTAACTCCGACCCTACCAAAGTTGACTTTCCCATTCCTGCAAACGATGATGCTTCCAAATCAATTGACCTGATTGTAAAGGTTATGACCAAAGCTGTTGAAGAGGGTCTGACGGAAAGAAAACTTGAAAAGGACAAAAAGCAGGAGCATAAGGAAAAGAAAGCTCCGGCGGTTAAAGTCGCAAAGTCGGATACTGACAAAGGAAATGAAGTTAAAGTTGATGTGAAAACGGAACCTGCCAAAGAGACCGAAGCCCCGAAAGAAGAGGTTAAAGAAGCTCCAAAGGCAAAAAAAACCGTAGCTAAAGCAACTAAGAAAACCGAAGAGGAGAGTAAATAATTAAATTTAGTTTTAAACGATAACGACTTATAAAGATGGCAAAGATAACAGCAGCCGAAGTAAATAAACTAAGAAAAGCAACCGGTGCAGGTATGATGGATTGTAAAAAAGCACTGGTCGAATCGGAAGGCGATTTTGATAAAGCAATTGATATCCTTCGTAAAAAGGGACAGAAAGTTGCAAATAAAAGAGCCGACAGAGAAGCTAATGAAGGAGCCGTTCTGGCAAAAACAACAGATGATAAAAAGCACGCGGCAGTTATTCTGTTTAGCTGTGAGACTGACTTTGTTGCCAAGAATGAAGAATTCATAGGTTTTACAACAAAACTTCTTGATATAGCAATTGATAAAAAACCAAATAATATTGAAGAGTTTAAAGCTATCAATATTGACGGGAGAACTGTTGCAGAGCATATTACGGAAATGGTTGGCAAAACGGGTGAAAAGATGGACCTTGCAGGCTATGAGTTTGTTTCGGGTGAAAAAACCTATGCTTACATTCATCCCGGAAATAGACTTGCAACTATTGTTGCCTTGAATAAAGACTCTTATGATGAAGTCGGACATCAGCTTACAATGCAGATAGCAGCAATGGCCCCGGTGGCAATTGATAAAGATAATGTTCCTCAGGAAGTGATTGACAAAGAGATCGAGATTGGTAAAGAACAAGCACAGCAGGAAGGTAAACCCGAACATATGCTTGAAAAAATTGCTATGGGTAAACTTAATAAGTTTTTCAAAGAGAATACTTTACTCAATCAGGACTTTATCCGTGATACGAAAAAATCAGTTGCACAATATCTTAAAGAAACAGACCCTGAGCTAAAGGTTGTTTCCTTTAAGAGAATTGCTCTCGGAAACTAAACGAAACAAGGCTTTTTTAGCCTTGTTCATCTAAAACTTATATTTGAAAAGCCCTCATTTCGGGGGCTTTTTTATTATTATTAATTATATTACAACCTTTGTTTTTCGTCAATATTCGAAGGATTATTTATTTTTTCTGATTTATTAAACCAATTTCCAGGACGCCAAGTTAAGACTATACCTGTTAAACGAGTATCGTAATAATTACGGTAGATTTGTTTAATTCCTCCGCTAATATAAGAATATTCGGGATTAGCGGTTTTTAATATGTCATTAATAAAAAATCTTACTTCAAATCCTTTTTTGCTATTTATATAATTTAATCCAATATCTAATTTAAAAAAATTATTCGTATTTCTGTAATCATATAAACCGGGAATATGCTCCTCGATATTGCAAACAGCCTGAATTTTTTCGTTTATATGCAAAGTGTTGTTCATTGTCACCTCTCCATTTATTCCCGAAATATCTGAAAATTCTTTTCTGTTGGATAAGTATTCCGAATATGAGAAATCACCTTGTAAGACTGTTTCCAAACGATTAAATAGTTTAATAAATTTATAGATGTTGATACCATAACTATTAATATTTAAAAAATTATCGGCTTTTTGTATTTGATTATTGATATTAAGGGAATCAAGAATTACATATCTTCCGATTTTATCATTTTGATAAGTGTAATATAACTTTGTGCTAAATGTATTGTTATGGAGGTATATTAATTCAATATTTTTTATATACGATGGTTTTAAAAACGGATTACCAACTGCATAATCGTATTTTGTGATATACCATTTAAAAGGATTTAAAAATTGATATGGTGGTCTTTCTATACGGTCGGCATAATTTAACGAAATATTATTTTTTGAGTTTAATTTATGCGAAATATAAATTGTAGGGAAAAAATTTATGTAATTTTCATTGTGTTGCTCATTTGTAATTAAAGAATGTCCTGTTGTTTGCGTTATTTCGGAACGTATGCCTGCTTTAAACGACCATTTTGCAATGTTTTTCTCCATACTATAATACAAAGCCTGAACATTTTCGGTATAATCGAATTTATTAACCGAAGAAGTATCCAAAAAATAATTATTACCTATTACATTAAAAAATTTATTGTCGGAATTTGTTTTAATAAAAGAGAGTTTAAGCCCTGTATTTATTGCAAAGCTCAGCAAAGGAAAAGAAAAATCCAATTTTGAGGTTAAAATGTTATAATTATAATTTCCTTTGGTCGAATAATCCTCGGTTGGTAATTCGGTATTGCCAATTTTAATTATAGAACTAAAATCTCTAACACTTTTTGTTTGATTATTAAGAAAAGCAGTGCTTGCAGTAAAATATGACTTTTGGTTTGGGAATAAATGTTTAAAAAATAATTCGGTATTGTATGTATAGTTGTCTTGCATTGTTTTTCCGTTGGAATATATTGTAGAATCGGTTTGATTATTGGCAGGATTAATAAAATTAGTTTGATTTTTAATGTCGGTAATAGTAACTTTATTATATAAAGGTATCTGAAAATCAGCAATTATTGTTGACCTTTTGTTAAAATCATAACCTAAACTTGCTTGTGCCTCATAATTATTTGAGTTCCATTTTTTTGGATTAAATGTTGTTACCGTTTCATTTGGAAAATAGCTGTAATAATTACTTTGATTTAAGTTTGAAGAATTCCAGCCTCTGATACTTCCTTCAAAAAATATTTTTTTACCCCTATAACTTGCAGATGCAGACAACAAATAAGACGAATAATTATTTTGCACATACACAGTTTTAAAATACTCTTTCCACCCAGGTGATATATTCTTTTTTGTTATTATTTTTATAATACCGACATTTCCTTCGGCACTGTATTGAGCCGGTGGTGTAGATATTATTTCTATACTTTCGATAATATCAGGAGGTAAAGAGTTTAGATAGCTTAATAAAGATTGTCCGTTTAATCGAACAATATGGTCGTTTATATAAACAATAACTGCCGATTTGCCAAAAATATTTAAAGATTTATCTGATATATTTACAGTTGGTAATTGTTTTAAAATATCAGTAGTTTCTTTTCCTTTGGTTTCGATATTACCGCCTATGTTTACAACAAATCTGTCTGATTTAGCTTGTATTAAGTTTTTTTGTCCAAATACGGTTACTTCGTCAAGAATAGTTGTGTCAACTTGCAAAGTGAAATTTATTGTAGTATCGTTTCGTAAAACAATTTCTTTTTGAACAGGTAAATATCCCAACATATTTGTCAGTAATTTGCATTTGCCCTTTTTTGTTGTTTCGATATAATAGTTTCCCAAAGAATCGCTTAATGCAGATTTAACAGTAGTAGAATTAAACAATAATTGAATGGTTGCAAATTCGATATTTTTGTTATTAAAGTTTTTTATATTTCCTTTTATTACAATAGTCTGAGATTGTAGATTTATTGTGTAAAACATAAATATGATAAATACTGCTAACCAAGGTTTTAATATTTTAAATTTTATCTTCAAGTTTGTATTGTTTTACTTGTTGCTAACTGATGAACATCAAGCCGATATTGACTATCTTGCTCGGTTTAATAATCTTAAAACACTTATATTATGAGCAAAAGTACAAGTTATTCCCAAGCCTGCAAAGAAATTTCAGAACAACTGACCCGATTGGAAAATGGGATACGCCCGTTTTGAGAGTTTTCCTTTGTGTTTTCTTTGAGCCTTGGTGTCTTTGTGGCTAATTTTCCGCTATTTTACCACTAAGGCTCAAAGACACTAAGAACCTTTAAGGCATCCGGAAACAAATTTTAAAAAGCAGGAAGTTAAGAGAATAATGCCGGAGGATGGAAAAACCGGCACGCAAAAGTCCAAACCCGAAAACCGGAATAAATTGATTCCAAAATATAATAATTATTATCAAATCCTGATTTCTTTCGGCATAAAAACCTCCTACAGTCAATAATCCCCGTTTAGTTCAACATACAGTACAACCTGTCTGGTTTTAGACGGATATTGCATCTACGCTTTCACTCCGTTTCGCTCCGATTCCTATCGGAGATAACTATCGGAGACGCAATACGATACTTAGTTGTTGCAGTTCGTTTGTTTAATCTTTTCATTTTTAAAAGTAAGTTTTAACGGCAAATTCAAATTGTTCAATAAATATTTTCTTGAAACTGGTTATATTATTTTGCTCGTAAAACAAAAGCATTGCTTTTTTATAATCAATACTATCAACAGTTCTGAATGATAACGGACAATATTTATGATTTATCAATATTGCGTTACTTACAATTCTTGCCGTTCGCTTGTTTCCGTCAACAAATGGCTGAATATATGAAATCAAAATCAGGGCTAACAAAGCTTTTTCAAAAACGATTTCTTTCCTGTTTATCAAATCGCACATTCCCTTTAATGCTTCTTTTATTTGAAACTCATTATCAATAGGTTTGTAATTTGTCCCGGATATTCCGATTCTTCTTCTACGGATATTTCTATCAACGGCAAGTTCTTTTGTTAAAATACTGTGAATATCTTCAATTTTAGACACTGTTAAAGGAAATAAGTAGTCGGGATTTTCAACTATAAAATCAATAGCGTCCTTATGATTTAATAACATCACCGCTTCTTCTTTTGTTTTGCCCGATGCGGTTACTTTTTCTTTTAATAATTTTTCGGTTTCTAAAAGTGAATATGTATTTCCTTCAATCTGTGATGATTTCCAACTCAAATCAATAGCAAGGCGTTCCAATTCCTTTTTAAATTCCGGTTCGCTTATTTCCGAAATGTTTTTTGTGAATGTTTCTTGAAGTTCATTTAAATGCTTAATTTCTTTTCCGGTAAATAAATTTGTTTTGGGTAGAATATCGCTGATAATCAAAAAATTGAAATTTTCTCTTATTTCTCTTTCGTCAATCTCTTTTTCATAGTATTTTTCAATATTAACCGGTTCAAATAATTTATATTCAGGCGAAAGATTATATCGTGTTGATTTTCCTTTACCCGAAGAAACAATCAGGCGTTCCTGTATTAGCTTTGACAATATTCGTTTTATTGTTGCAAGACTTTTCAGTCTTCCAACCCCTTCGTAAATTTCTTTTGATGACGAATTGGGATTTTTCTTTAAATGTTCTATTAT
>Ga0256841_1000771_pt1 | contig 30702 bp, 18 predicted proteins | sample 356308metaG_FD_185971 | JGI IMG/M metagenome (GOLD analysis project Ga0256841, IMG submission 185971) | Hydrothermal vent microbial communities from Mid Atlantic Ridge, Atlantic Ocean - 356-308 | ecosystem: Environmental > Aquatic > Marine > Hydrothermal vents | place: Atlantic Ocean: Mid... | reverse complement strand
AAGTCGAGGAACCGTCAAGGTCAACTATTGAACCGTCGTCAAGAATGAATGCAGCTTTTTTGGCAATTACGGTTGATGCGTCTGCGGAAGCGGCGTCCGTTGCATCCCTGAGTTCCACAAGAACCCAATCCACAACATTCTCATTGGGAATGGCGGCAACGGATTCATAACCCGGATAATTCCAAGGTGAGGTGTTGAAGGGTTGTGTCAACGGCAGAAGGCCTGCTGAATTGAGTGAGGTACTCATTCCGGTTTGATCATAAGGGCCTTCGAGGAATGCTTTTACATTTACGTAAAAGGGTTCGTGTGTCATACCTTTGAGCGATTCCAAAACCTGATGGAATAATGTGTCTGTATTTTCCTGGGTGTCAATACGTGCCGTTTCAGTAGCAAGTGAGAAAATTTTCGCTTGCCCGTGCTCGTTGTAAACCCCTGATACCAAAGTATCAAAGATATAACTACCTGCCGGTCCCATTTTGTAAACTGCCTGAGCCGAGGGGGTTATCGTGTAACCGTCGGCATACCACATTGTAGAGTAAGTCCATTGTAGCGGGTCTAAGGTACAAAGCGGATTTCCGGGTACCAGATCAAACTGGGGTACACCTGCACCGCCGTCGTCACTTTTCGACTGGGCAACATATTGGCTAATACCCATATAGTCATATATGAATTGTCCGGGTTGAAAAGTATCAGGGGCCTGACCGTAAATATCATAAATAAAGTCAAGACCTTGCAGCCAAACAATTCCTCCGCTGCCAAGATATTGCATCAAAGGAGCATTGAATTTATAATCGTTTGTATCACTCACATCCCATAACTTAAGTGCTGTTCCGTCATTACCGGTGTACCAAATAACCACATCAAAGTCTTTCATCAAATCATAGGAAGGATAAGTGCCTTCCGTTATCGTGTTATAAAGCATGAACGTATAACCGAGATGCGTCAATGCCGTATCAAGCACTTCATATCTGTCCGATCCGTTATTGTTGTCATTAACAAGCATTATTTCAAAATCGGAACCCTGATTTGAAATTGTAATGAGCATTGAATCGGCAATATTTGTTCCGTCTGTGGAGGTAGCCTTTACCCACACATCCCCGTTACCTGAGCTGAAACCGCCTGCCTTCAAAAGACCGTTCTGGTCAATTTCGGCATGACCCGTAACATCTATAACTTCCCAGTAAACGATGGGATTGGTAGCGTTGGGCGGTTGAATATCGGCATACATTTGCAGAGTGCCTTTGTTTACGTCTATTGAGGTAGCTCCTCCTTCACTTGTAACTGTAACATCAGTTACAAAAACATCATTACCCGAAATACCTTCAAAATATGTCAAAACCTGTGAGAAGAGTGTGTCGGTATGTTCTTCAGTATCAATTTTGGCGGTTTCAAATCCGAAAGTCAGTACTCTGGAATTACCGTTCACATTATAAACGCCCGACAAATACATATCAAGGGCATATCCCGGAGGGCCCATTCTATAAATACCTTCGGCATTGGGTGTAATATCAAAACCATCTGCGTACCAAAGGGTTGCATAAGTCCATTCAATAGGAGAAAAGGTGCAAACGGGATCGGGATTTCCGGCTTCAATATCCATTTCCGACACTCCTGTTCCTCCGTCGTCAGCGTGTGATTGGGCAGCATAAGTCTTAATACCCATATAGTCGTAGATAAACTGACCTGCCTGAAGCGTATCGGGGGCAGGTCCGAAAATGTCATACATAAAATCAAGTCCCTGCACCCAAACAATACCTCCGCCGTTCAAATATAATCTTAAGGGTTCGTTAAATTTATAATCGTTGGGATCGCTCACGTCCCAAAGTTTAAGATCCACACCGTCATTTCCCGTGTACCATATAACGACATCGTAATAGCCGAGAGTTAAGATGTCAGGATATGTGCCGGTTACCCCCGTATGATAGATGTCATAGGCATATCCGAGGTTTGTCATAGTTGAATCCAATTCTTTATATCTATCGGAATAATCGTTATCGTTAACAAGTAAAACTTCAAAATCGGAGCCCTGATTGGAAATTGTTATTTCGATGGAATCGGCCACGCCGGAACCATCCATAGCTTCTGCTTTAACCCATACGGTACCGTTACCGAGTGTAGTTCCCGAAGCTTTTAGTAAACCGTTCTGGTCAATTTTGGCAGTTGTTGTCCCATCAATTACACTCCAGGAGACCGCCGGATTGGAAGCATTTGCCGGCAGAACATCCGCCAGCATTTGCAAAGTCCCTTTATTTACGTCAATTGTCGTGGCACCTCCCTGTCCCGAGACGGTAATATCCGAAACATAAATGAACGAAGATGCGAACTGTTCGAAATATTGTAAACCCTGACTTACAATAGTATCTGTCATTTGTTGTGTATCTACATAGTATGAATCAAATGCAAATGATAACACTTTGCCGTTTCCTTTTTCATTATATATTGCAGAGAAATAGTTATCAAACTCGTAACCAGTTGGCCCCATACGGTAAACCGAATCCGCTCCCGGAGCAGGAAATAATGCATCGGCATACCACAAAGCTGTTACCGACCAGGTAATCGGTGTAAATGTGAATATTCCATTTCCGGGAACAACGTCAAGTTGGGGTAAATCAGCTCCATCTATATGCGATTCTGCAACATGTTCTTCAATACCCAAATAATCATATACAAAATTGCCGGCTGCAAAAGTGTTTGGGGCATTACCGTAAACGTCGTAAATGAAACGACGACCCCACAACCAAAACATGCCTCCACCATCTATATAATCTTTAATATCCTGGTTGTCCGTATCATTTCCGTTCCAAAGTTCTAATCCGACTTGGTCATCACCTGTGTACCATAAAACAACGTTATAAGGTTCCATAGTTTCAAAAGTAGGACTACCCTGTGAGTATGCATTATACACTACATAAGTGTAGTTAAGGTTTGTGAGTGCCGTTTCAAGCGAGGCAATTCTGGTAGGATGATAACTATTATCATTTACAAGTAAAATGCTAATTTGTGCCTGAATTCCCATACTTGTAAACAGGAATCCGATAATCATTAACAGATAAAATTTTTTCATTGTGATTTATTTTAAGTTAGTATTTTATGATTCAATAATTATGTGACGTAATAATCCGGGAAATCCCCTAAATAAAAAGTAAAACAGCGCAATCATTTTTGCGCTGTTTTACAGTCTAACTAAATATTACCGTGCTATCGGATAAAGACTTTTTGTGTTTTTACTCTGTTTTGCCCGATAATTCTGACAATATAATACCCTTTTGAGCTATTAATTTGAATTTTATTTTTACCTTCTGTAGCATTTATTGAAGTAATTTTCCTACCCATAATATCATAAACATTAATGTTTCCGTTAAATTTAAAGGGAATGGTTGTAATTACAAATTTTCCGCTACCGTATATATGAATCAATTCCATTTGCTCCTGCAGGTCATTAACTCCAAGAGGATCGCCAAAGTGCAATATAAACCTGTTGGGATTATTATTCATTTGATGAGAAAATGTATATACCGGGTTTTGGGACAGGTTGTGTAGAATACCCTCCTGTACATCTTCAAGATAAACGGGAATCTGGCCAAAACTACCCGGATTACTCGCAGTTATTGTAAATTCGCCTGGCAAGTCACATTCAAAGCCTATAGGTATCTCTTTATGGCCAACCAGTTGAGGTAATGTGTTTATAGAAAGTTTTTTATTTACTATGCAGGAATACAACTGAGGAGCATCCGGAAGTCCAAATATTTTTTGAACATCATATTTAGCATCATAATCTTCCGTTGCATTCTCATTGAAGCGAACAAATATGGCATCACTATATCCGTTTCCTTCAACATCCATACGAAGAGTCTGAGGAATATCATTTGAATTTTTATAATATGCCTGACTACTATGTATCCTGTCTGCCTGAGGAATTGTTATTGAAGGTGATGAACCTGTTGCTTCAACAAAAAATGCCTGCATTGCCGGAATTATTCCGCCGGTTAATGTCCCTACACCAGATCCACCACCGGTGCCGTCAGTCCCATTCCAGTAAACATAATTGCCATTATTTGAATCCCATACCCAAACGGAATTTGCAACATTTGACTTGGTCCAGTTATCAATATCCGCTTCAAGAGCTGAAGGATATGGATTTGAAATTAAATTCAAACCATGGCCGGAAGTATATTGTAATTGATAAAAATTGCCGGAACCTGTCGTATAGTCACCATGGTTTAGCGTGCCGGTAAACTCAACCGTTTCATCATTACTGATTCCGGAACCATTTAAAGAATCACCAACCCAGCATTCATAACCACGACCCTGAATCAATGAAGTATTAACAGCTGTTATATTTATGTCCCAGGAATTAGTTGATTCGGTATGAGTTTTAAGGTAAATGTCGGAATGCCCGGCGGGAAGATGGAAAACTCCTGCTGTAGCATTCTCAACGGGAATGCCTATGAAATGCCATTGCTGTTTGGTTAAATACCTTTCAACAGTTGCACTAACGCCGGTATTTTCGATCAATGAACCGGTACCACTGTTATCTGACTTAATAACTAATCCTGATGTGCCGGAATTGTTTGTTAAAGTATTTTCAACCGTTAAACTGTTTGAAGGGGAAATGTACAACTGAGCACCATTTTCTATTTCGAGATTATTTGCCTTTGCATCAAGATTCACATTTACGGTGTCCCCGTTTTGAATAGTTATTTTTTCCGTATAAAGTCCCGGAATTATCGTTGCATTTACAAAGTTGTCTGCTCCATTTTCAACTTCCCAGGTAGCAAGTGTGTTCCAGTCGTTTGTTGCCTGAGAGCGGTATTTCGGACGAAGAAGGTAGTTAGGAGATATTATTAACTCATCAGTATAATCGGATGTTGAAATATTTTTATTAAACGTAGATCCGGATAAACCATTTCCTGATATGTATGATGGGGATATTGCTTTATCATTTAAATGCATCAATAATACAGTGTTTGCATCACTATTGTATTCTTCCCAATGAGTCGAAGTTTGCATTGACGAAATGTTTCGTGCAACATCGGAAACTCTGATTTCATCAATATCCGTATTAGACATTTGTCTTGAATAACTTCCCCAATATCTTCCACCTATATTTAGTGCATTTGTCGAAGCCGTTAATACCCAATCGGGATCAGTGCTTGAATCATATTGTGTGCCGTTAACAAAAAGCTTTGCTGTTGTCCCGTCATAAGTTGCTGCCACATGATACCATACACCGTATATCATATCTGCGCTATTTGAACCGTAATTGCCATCACATCTTAATGAAGCAATAATATTTCCTGAGCCATCTCTTGCAACAAATCTTACTGCAAAATCATCATTATCATCATCAATTAAATAAAAAGAAAACACAGTTCGCCTATCCATTATACATTCATAATTAGAGGTAACCTTACTGCCAACATTTATCCAAGCCTCAAAAGTCCAAGAGTTCGAAAGGTCAAGATTATTTGACGCATCATCATTCACACCAAAAGATTCGCTGCCGTCAAGGCTAATTGCATATTTATTTTGAGCAAACAGATTTATTGCACCTGCAAACAGCACTAAAAACAAAAGAGTAATCGTTCTTTTCATAAGTTATTAATTTTTTAAGGTTTTATTTATGATTGAAATTTACAAAATATTCTTTAGAAAACAGTAAGACGCAAAAGGGAGATAAAATCCCCCAAAAACAAAAAAGCTCAGGATGTCCTGAGCTTTTTATGTTGAAAATCAATCAATTACTATCTAAGATAAACCTTTCCGGTTTTTATACCGTTTTCACATACAACTTTCACAATGTAATAGCCGTTTGCATCCGGAACGGATATCTCATTTTTACCTTGCACTGCTTTACCTGCGGCTATCTCTTTTCCGAGAAGATTATAAACAGCAATGTTTCCGTCGCTTACAAAAGGTATATTTACAATAACCGTTTTTTGCCAACTATAAATCCGTATAGAGTTCAGTTCAGCCATTGCCGGGTCATCAACTCCGAGGGGGTTGGCAAAATGTATTACAAATCTGTCCCGCTCATCTAAAACGGTTCCCGTGAATTGATATTCGTTATTTTCCCTTAAATCCATAAACAGATTATCTTTTTTATCCTCAAGGTAAATCGGAATATCGTCCGGAAACCCGTCAATTCCGGTTACCGTAAACGTAAAGTCACCGTCGGCACCCGCAAGGAAACTTACGGGAACACTTTCATGCTCCTCAATGTTATTCATAAAATCAACAGCATATTTCACATTTGCGTTTTCAATATATAATTTTGGTGAAGCGGCTTTTGTGAACAGTTTGTAGGCGTCGAGCATATTGTCGAATCCCTCGGTGGCATCTTCTGTGAAAGCGATAATACATTCGTCGGAGTATTTTTCGGCCTGTACTTTTAATCTTAAAGTATTCAGTTCCTGCTTGGTATCTTTGTAAAACTCCGTTGTTGCACTTGCCACTCTTTGTGAAGCGGGGATTGTCAGGCTGTAAGAAGATTGGTTACCCAAAGTATCCGATGTTCTGACCCAAAAGCCTTGTGTTGCAGCGATTAAGCCGTCGGTTTTACCGTTGGTGCCTGTTCCGGTGGAATAATTCCAGGTAGCATAATTACCCGAGCCTCCCGCATCAAACAGGTAAACCGTCGGGTCAACATTATTGAGGTTCCAGCCGGAGTTTCCGTTCCAGTCAATAGCACAGGGGAAAGGATTTCCGAGAAGGTTCCAGCCCGAATGGTTTGTGGAAGGCGTAACCGTAAGTGTAACGTTCACATCCGAAGTGTTTGTAGTTCCGTTGAGTATAACCGCATCGGCAGCACCGGCAACGGACCATACATGATAACCCTGACCGACGTTGAGAGGCATTGTGAGCGGTTGATATAGATTTGTAAAAGCATCTGTTGTTTCGTCATAGGAATAGAGATACATATCAAGATAAGCACCAATCACTTCATTGCCTACAGGTGTGGAAATGATATGCCATTCGTTTTTTTCAAGATACTGACGTACCTTGACATCTCCACCGCCGGCACATACGACCGAACCCTGCTCGAGTAGGGAAGGAGAATGGGTAGCATCATCTTCAAGAAGCAGGCTCCCTCCGGAATCAATATAGAGGGTGGTGCCCGTTCCTACTATTATGTTTGTTCCGGGTGTAACATCCATTCCCTGACCTGTCCCGAATAAAGGTATAGCCAGAAAAAGGATGACGACCGGAAAATATCTTAATGTTTTCATAAGTCGAAAAATTATGGTTTGTAAACAATGAAATGAAATGTGTTGTCAGTTGCGTTTCCTCCGGATGTCCATATTCTTACTCTCAAATCTCCTCCGTTATCTCCGATGGTTACAATTCTTGCGGTAGTTGTGTTTCGTGCGGTGGCATTTGCAGTATAATCATTACTGTTAAATGTTTCTCCGTTAATTGTAATTCTGAAATCACCGGTTGCAGGATGAGATACGGAGAAATTTCCGCTACCGGAAAGAATAGAACCAGTATATGAAACAACGCCGTAAGCAATGGGAATCAAATCGGTTGTTCCCTGAGCAGGTCTGTTAACTTTTTGAGCAACTTTAACGGTTCCGTTAACGTCAAGTTTTTCGGTTGGTATTGTAGTTCCTATACCGACATTTCCGCCGTCAATGACTGTCATAACATTTACATCGTTGTCAAGAAGGTTAAGAATGGGATAAACGTCATTTCTGTTACTGATTTGGAGTGCAGCGGAGGGAATGGTGTGCGTACTGGGGTCGCCTATACCGACGGGGCCTTGGGGCATAAATAGCATTCTCATTTCAGCTCCCGTACTACCGGGAGCAGCATCAAACTGAACAATCCTGAAACTTTCTGTTACGGGACCATAGCCGAAAAAGGGTTCGGGGGTTCCTGTGGTCACATCTTCCATAGCGAGCCCCATCCACGATTGGAAACCTTCGGCTTCAAGACCTATGGAAGCCCTGCCTGCTGAAACATCGAGTGCTGAAGCGTGAACATGTAATTTCCCGATGGGCAAGGTTGTTCCTATTCCCACATTTCCCGTTGAACGAACCATAGAGAACATTGTGTCGCTTACGGTTCCGTCATCGAAAATAAAACTGTAACGCTGAGTTGCAGTACCGTTAACTTTTAAAAATCCTTCGATAGTGCCTGCAAGGGGGCCTGACAAAATGGGAGCGGCACTCAGTTCGACATAATTGGTCAGGTCAATGGAGCCGCGAATCGTTCCCCAAACATCCAAACGGCTTTGAGGATTGACGGTTCCGATACCGAGATATCCGGTGGCATCCTGAACCACAACATGTTCTTTGGCAGTTGCTGAACTTTTTACATCCAGAATAGTACCGGATGATGGACTTGATCCGTCTTTGTTAACGGCAACCTGTGCATTTACACCGAAAGACATGGCAATCAGCATAAATAAGAAAGTAAATTTTCTCATAATATTAATATTTAATTAATTAAAATAAAGGATGATTTGCTTAACTTGAACAAAACAAGTTGCAAAAGTAATGATTCTTTTGTGGAAAAGCAATTATTTTTTCAACATAATCCTAAAAGTGGTTCCTTTTCCGACGATTGAGGCTTTGACAAATATCCTGCCTTTGTGGTATTCTTTGATTATCCGTTTGGCAAGGGAGAGTCCGAGACCCCAGCCGCGTTTTTTGCTTGTATATCCGGGATTGAAAATGGTTTTGAATTCCGATTTGGGAATACCTTTGCCATTATCGGTAATGTCTATTATAACGTATTTTTCGTCATCGAAAATATCAATCTTTATTTTTCCTTCTCCACCGATTGCATCAATGGCATTTTTACAAAGATTTTCAATAACCCAGTCGAACAGATGAAGATTTATGGGTGCGTATATGGTTTCATCTTCCCGTCTGTTAATGGAGAATTCAACTTTTTTGGAAGAGCGGGTTTTAAGGTAGGAAATGTCATTGTATATAACTTTTACAATATTTTCTTTTTTAAGGATAGGAGTGGAGCCTATTTTTGAGAATCTGTCGGTAATTTTATGCAATCTGTCAATATCCTTTTTCAATTCGTCAATTGTTTCACTTTCGTGACCTTCGAGTTTGAGGAGTTCAATCCAGGCAATCATTGATGAAATGGGAGTTCCGAGCTGATGAGCTGTCTCTTTGGCAAGACCTACCCACACCTGATTTTGTTCCGAGCGGCGCGCCGAACTGAAAAGCACATAAGCTATAAAAAGAAACAATCCGATAATACTTAACTGGAAATAAGGAAAATACATCAAACGTGTAAGAAGTTCGGAATTCTGATAAAAGATATAGCGCTTTCCCTGATCGGCAAGTTCAATTTCAATGGGCTCGTTATCGGAAGCCATTTGCTCCAGTGTTTTATGCATATAAGCTGAGTCGGTAGTCTTTTTGGAGTTGAGTTGGCCGAACTGTAGTATCCTTTGTTGAGTGCTGTCGGTAATTATTACCGGAACCGATGCGGAGTTCAGGACTATTTCCGAGAAAAACGATTCAATAAGATCATTAAGTACAATTCTCAATTCTTTAAAAAGTTTTGAATCCTTATAATAGAGAAACTGCTTTTTGCCCGGAAGATAATTGATCTCAACGGGTACATATTTTGTAAATTCTTTTAGCAGGCGACCTTTTAAGACTTTTACGGTATCAGTATTAAAATCAACATTTCTGGCAATCTTAATAAAATTGTTTTCGTCCGTCAGGATAACCGGAACGGTTGTATTCCCGATTATGAGCTTCATATAAAAAGTAAGTGACTGCGACATGGTATCAATGGAGACATATTTATATGCTTCTGCAAGAATTTCGGCCTTTTTACGCTCTTCATTTTCCAGTTGTTTAAAAAACCTGTCGGTATAATTAACCAGGTCAGCCTTGCGCTGAATGGCTTCGGCCCAAAGTGTCAGATTTTTACGCTGGTCTCTTGCAATGTGCTTCACAAGTATATTTGTGTACCACAATGAGGCCGCAACAATAATTACGGCAAGACTGAACAGTCCCCACTTCCAGCGTTTCTTTTTTGAATATATATTCAATGTCTTCAAATTAATTCTTTTGTATTAACGCAAAGCAAAAGTATTTATTCCCCGGTTACAAAAATAGGTTTTTTAGTTGAATAAACCACTTTAGCAGTTATTCGGTTCGGAATTGATCGTATCCTCCTCATCCCATTCGATAATAAAATTCGCTTTGTCGTTTTTTGATTTTTCAGGTGAGGCTTTCTTCTCCTCTGTTTTCGGTTTTTTTCTAACACTGTCGGTCTTTGTCTCATCCCATTCTATTATAAACTGCTCTTTCCCCTCCTCCGGTGCTTCAAAAACGGGAATGTCATCATCTTTTATGTTGTTTTTACTGCCGAATTCTTTTTTGAAAACCTCTTTTATATTGTCTTTTTCGGTTTTCATCTTGTCGGAAATTATTTTTCGAACGGTCTTTGTGTCATAACTTATTTTCGGATCGGATGCATTACCTGTCATCTTTATGGGGATAGTGGTTCGCCCCAAATTATCGTCTTCAATTATCAATCCTTCGATATTGCTTTTCAACTCATCCTGCTTTTTCTGCGAAAGGAGTTCGGATAACAAAACACGAATATGATAATCAATCTCGTTGTCAAATGTATGAGTGCCGTTCAGCGACAGGTTCAGAGTATTTGATTTTATCTCCATCTCGGGAATATAAATCACTCTGTTCCTTATGGCTATTTGGTTTTTTAAAGTTGAAAATTTGATATGGCCGAGGTTCTTATTTTTTAAGTATCTTCCCAGTTTAAAAAGAGGCTTGTAGTTTATCAGTTCACCGTTTTCAATTTTTATATCACCTGCCGCATACACACTTGCAGGGTTTATTTTCAGCCTGTTATCAAATTCCGACCTGTAGGTTACTTTGGCGGTTACAGTGCCCTTCAGTTTACTTGAGGTTATGTTATCCTGGCCGAAATTACCGAATTCATAAAACAATTTTGAAATATCCACATTTTGAATGTCTGCGTCACTTGTAAGAACCGGTTTTGAAGGATTTGTTCCGTCAATTTTCCCTTTTATATCAGTGTGCCCGTCCATTGAAGAAAAAGAGCCGTTGTTAACCGAAATGATTTTGTTTTTGACAATCAGATGTCCCGAGATGTCCCGTGCCCTGAATTTCCTGAATTTCATTCTTTTTACATTCAGGTCAAGGGAGATATTAATGTTTTCGGCTATTTCGATTCGGTAAACAGTATCGCTTTCAGCCGTTTTATATTGTAAAAGTTCGTCAAAATTGAGCATTGATGAATTTAAAACGGCATTGATACTAAATTTTTTATCCGGCAGAAAAAAATACGGTAAGATGTTTATAAAGGTACCCTTCATTTGAAAATCGCTCCCGGAGACCTTTCCTGAAAAATTATCCACAATAAGATTGTTATTACTGAATTTAAAATTACCGTTAAAATCCTTGTATTTCAGCATATTACCTTTAACGGCAAATTGTGCGTCGGTGATTGTCAGTTTACCGGAAGTTTTACTTGACAGAAAATCGTTTATTGTAAATTTTGTAAAACTTTTCAATCTATTGCGGAATTTCATATCAATATTGATATTGCCGGAAAGATTTTCCAGGGTATCAATGTGAAACAGTTTTTTCATCTCGTTCAACTTTCCGTTTGCCGAAAAGGTGACCGAAATATCAGGCCGTTCAAAATTGACAATCTTCAGATTTCCATTTAGGCTTCCCGAATTCAGTGAAGATGTAAATTCCGACAGTTGCAGAGAAAATGATTTCTTGTTGCCAAGTTTGCCGTTTGTAAAAACCCCTTTAAAAGAAACATCATTCAACGTTAATCCGGCAGGCATATATTTGATATTGCCGCTTGTAAGCCCGAATACAAATTTAACGGCGGGTATCTTCTTTTTTGAAAAATTTCCGTTGATAATTGCGGTGAAATTAAAGATGCCGCGACCTTCAAGGTCTTCGACAGGTTTAAGATATTCTGCAGGTACCTCTTTCAGGAAATCCTGAAGTTTTGCCTTTTCGGCCTTAACCTCAAGAGAGACGGATTTGTCATTCTTTGCTGTTTTTACACTGCCCTCAACAATAAAGGATAACGTATTAACCTTCAAATCACCTTTGGAAATTTTCAAAAGATGATTTTTATTGTCATTATCGAATAAAACATTTATGACAATCTTTTTATCTTTTAGAAATGTTGCCTTCCCCGTTCTGAGGTATTCGGTTGCAATGTCGGCCGATATTTTCAAATCGTAAGCGGAAGAAGAGAAGCCTCCGCTCAATATACCCTTATTTACACTTAAGAGATATTCCTGATCCGTACCGTAGTCGAGAAAAGCAATATGAACATTTTTCAGAATTACTTCATTGAGATCAATCTTAGCTCCGTTTTCGTTTTTTGGATCCGAAGATTTAAATATTGTGAAGTTGTTTGTTCCGTTTTTAAAAACAACAATGCTCAGAAAAGCGTCTTTAAGTAATATTTTTTCGATTTTATATTTTCCCGAGATGATATCCGTAATATTAAAAAGCACCGAGAGTCTTTTTGCTTTAAGCAGAGGATCGGTATTTTTTGTTGTTTTTTCTTTGGTCTGAATATTAGTAACCGTGACTGATGCCTGCGGGAAATTATCAAAAACCGAAAACTCTATTTCATTTACCGAAACTTCAATGGCAAGCCGGCTGTTTATTTCGCCGACAACCATTTCTTTCACCTTGTTGCCGTAGAAATATCCGATAAGCAGCCCTGCAGCACCCGTCAAAGATATAACAACGACAGACAGAATGACCAATCGCTTAATAAATCTTTTTAATATTTTATTTTTCTTTTTTTTCTCCATCAGTCAATACTAAACGTATGGAATGCAAAATTATTAGATTGTTGTAATAATGCTATGATATTATGTTTGTATAATTTTCGAAGTAATTATACTGAAACGCATAAACTTTGCAAATTCTCTTTGATTTAATTGCCTGAATCATAGCATGTTTAACTCGAAGAAATTTGCATTTTCGTTCAGCATCAGTTTAACAGACAATATTTTCTATCTCCAATCATCATCCTCAAGGGTGAAAATATCATCTACTTTTTTCCCGAAAACACTTGCCATTTTGAGTGCTAAAACGGTTGAAGGAACATACTTCCCCTTCTCAACGGCATTCACGGTCTGCCGGCTGACGTTTGTTCTCTTTGCAAGCTCCTCCTGCGTTATATCCAGAATCGCACGCTCTACTTTTAAAGAATTCTTCATTTTTCAGCCTTTTTAAGTTTATATAATACCCAATTGAACCTGATGATAAAAAAGAAAAGGATAGTAAACATATTGAATATCAGCATAAAAAGAAAATTGGTTCCGTAAACCAAAGCGATGCCGATAATCAATATTGCATAATTAACGTAAGTTGCCCAGACAAGCGATTCAAGACGGATTTTTGCAATGTATTCGTCTTCGGTTTTTTCTTTTGAAAAAGCTATCATCAAAGAACTTATGATAATTAAAATTCCCGATATTTCATCAATGAGATTATTGTTCGTCATTGAGAATAAATCATTGTCCCCGATAAACAATGCTTTTGCAATAAGAAAGTCGGGAGTAACTTCAAAGAACAGGTATAAAGCTCCCGTTACGACAGACGGAATGAATATAATCCATCCGATTTTTTTAAATTTGTGTGGAAATAAGAAATTAGCTTTCATAATATTTGATTTTTTAATTTTTGGCAAAAGTAAAATAAACTTTACAATAAGTCAAGTAAAAATTCCAAAAAGTAAAAAATATTTGAAGTTAGTATAACATGCGGTTATTGCCCGCCCCCGAACACAATTGTAACTTTCCGAACATTTTTATGTCTTATATGAAATAAAAGATCCGTTATAATAGTTTGAGTTTCAAATTAAACCGTTAAATGGCACGAAAAGTGATTTTATAAATGCCAAATTATATTTTCAGAAATGATCCGACTTGAAGGAATACATAAAACATATATAACAGGCACAAATGAATTGCATGTTCTCAAAGGTATAGACCTCCACATCGAAAAAGGGGAGATGGTTTCCATTATGGGTTCTTCCGGATCGGGGAAGTCAACACTTTTGAACATCATTGGGATACTGGATAATTATGATAAAGGCAAATATTGGCTTGACGGCGATCTTATCGGAAAAATGAGTGAGACCAAGGCGGCACAATACCGGAACCGTTTGATTGGATTCGTCTTTCAATCGTTTAACCTGATATCTTTTAAAAATGCGGTTGAAAATGTTGCTTTGCCGCTTTATTATAAAAAAGTTAGCCGCAAGAAAAGGAACAAGCTTGCCTTGGAATATCTTGATAAACTGGGTTTGAAAGAATGGGCAACACATCTGCCTAACGAACTTTCCGGAGGTCAGAAACAGAGGCTTGCCATTGCAAGGGCTTTAATTGCGGAACCGAAGATAATACTTGCAGATGAACCAACGGGAGCACTGGATTCAAAAACATCCCTTGAAATGATGGACCTTTTCAAAGAGATAAATGATATGGGAATTACAGTGATTATTGTTACTCACGAAAGGGATATTGCGGCAAAAACAGGTAAGATAATACGTTTGAAAGACGGAATTATTGATTCTATAATGGACAACGGCGAACGGAAAAAATGGCTGGCGGACCAGGTTATGGCTTAGCAAAACCTTGCAGGGTTGTGCGCAGGTCAGTGTGGAAGCAAAACCTTGCAGGTTTGTGCGTTGGATAGTGCGAAAGCAAAACCTGCAAGGTTTATAGTCGGGAATTAAATGAAATATTTATGACAAGCGTGGACGCTTGTCGCAGGACGCTTGTCGCATTTTACGAAATTGTGTAAAAAATAAAAATAATCGGAGTGTTTGATATAGATAAATGGCAGGAGATTTACAGTACCATCGGCAAGAATAAGCTGAGGACTTTTCTCACGGGATTCAGTGTCGCGTGGGGAATCTTTATGCTAATTATTTTACTGGGTTCGGGGTACGGATTGGAAAACGGCGTCAGAAAAGAGTTTGAAGGCGATGCAACCAATACAATATCTATAAATCAGGGTGTGACAAGCAAAGCCTACCGCGGATATAAGCCCGGAAGATTCATTCAGTTTAAAAATGATGATTACGATTTTGTGAAAAGCATGAAGGATATTGACCACGTATCCGCAAGGACAAGGGTTCGCGGTACAAGCATTATTTCCTACAAGAATGAGTACGGCACTTTCGATATGATGTGTGTTCACCCCGATTATCGCTACATCGAAAATCTTACTATGATTTCGGGACGTTATCTGAATGATGTTGACGTTGAGCAGAGGCGGAAAGTTGTTTCCATAGGCAGGCTAGTTAAAGATGCTTTGTTTAAAAAGGAGGAACCTCTTGGAAAATATATTAAAATCGGTTCAATACCTTTCAAAGTTGTCGGTGTGTTTGACGATCCGGGAGGCGACAGGGATTTGTCAAGGATTTATATTCCCATAAGCACTGCACAGATGGTTTTTAACCGCGGTAACGATATTGACAGGCTGAGCATAACCGTCGGAGATGCTACCGTTGAACAGAGTGAAGCTATTGTTGATAAGATAAGGAACGATTTTTCAAAAAAACACCATTTCGATCCGGAAGATAAAAGGGCTATTTTTATCTGGAACAACGTTGAAGAGTATCAGAAGTTTATGAGGCTCTTTGCAAACATAAGGCTTTTTATCTGGGTAATCGGAATAGGTACCATCATTGCCGGGATTGTCGGCGTCAGCAATATAATGATGATCGTTGTCAAGGAACGAACAAAGGAGATTGGAATAAGGAAAGCGTTGGGTGCTTCTCCGGAATCGGTTATCAGTCTGATAATGCAAGAATCCATTTTGATAACGGCATTTGCAGGATATATCGGACTTGTACTCGGTGTGGGATTGCTGGAGCTGGTCTCGAAAAATCTTCAGGGTGTTGACTATTTTGCCAATCCCGAGATAAATATCAATGTTGCTATTCTGGCAACACTTGTTCTGATAGTTTCAGGTGCGGTCGCAGGTTTTGTACCTGCAAAGAAAGCTGCCAGCGTGAAACCGGTAATTGCTTTAAGAGATGAATAAAATAACAGGTAAATAGATGTTTGACCTCGATAAATGGAATGAGATATATTTTGCACTGAAGAAGAACAAACTGCGTACTTTTTTCACTGCATTCGGTGTGTTTTGGGGTATCTTTATGCTTGTGGTTATGATGGGTGCCGGGGCGGGGTTGTATAACGGAGTAACAAGGGATATGGGTGATATGGCGACAAACAGTATGTTTATGTGGACGCAAACAACAACAATGCCTTACAAAGGGTTTCCGCGAGGAAGAAGATATATGTTCCGCAACAGCGACACTGAAGCTCTGAAAGATAATATTCCCGAAATAAAATATATTGCCGCAAGATTACAGGGCTGGGGAGGGGAAGGCTCCAACAACGTCATAAGAGGTGACAGGATAGGCGGTTTCAGTATTCAGGGCGACTATCCCGATTATAATAAGATAGAACCGGTGAACATTATTGAAGGCAGGTTTATCAACGACATTGATATCGGGAATCAAAGAAAGGTTGCGGTAATAGGTATTAGGGTAAAGGATGAGATGTTTAATGCCGATGAAGATCCGATAGGTGAGTATTTGCAAATTCGGGGAGTCTATTTTAAGGTTGTGGGATTGTTTAAGTCGAAAAAGCGCGACCAGCAGGCCGACCGTGATAATCAGCAGATCATTTTGCCGTTCACAACCCTGCAAAGGGTTTATAACTACGGTGATGTCGTAGGATGGTATGCCATCACTTCCCAGGATGATGTTCCGGTGTCCGTAGTTGAAGAGAAGGCCAAAACTCTGATGAAAAAAAGACACGGTATTCATCCCGACGATGACCGGGCAATAGGTTCGTTTAACCTGCAAACGGAGTTCAAAAAAATGACAAATTTGTTTACAGGAATTGACGGACTGATATGGATAGTGGGTATCGGAACTCTTTTTGCCGGTGTTATCGGCGTAAGCAACATTATGCTCATTGTTGTGAAGGAGCGAACCAAGGAGATTGGGATCCAAAGGGCTTTGGGTGCTTCACCACGGAATATTATCAGCCAGATAATTACCGAATCTGTGTTCCTGACAACCTTTGCCGGATATTTCGGACTTGTTGTCGGCGTAGGATTGCTTGAATTGCTGAATTATATAATGGTGTCAACAGGTGCCGAAGGCGATATGTTCGCCAATCCGACAATTGATTTCCATAAGGCAATGACAGCATTGGTAATTCTGGTGGTTTCGGGCGCATTTGCAGGCTGGATTCCGGCCAAAAGAGCAATTAGTATTAAACCGATTGATGCTTTGAGGGATGAGGTGTAGTGGTGATAATAAATTAACTGTTATTTCCAAGCGTGTATGCTTGGAACATTGACAGGATAGAAAAATAATTTGATAATTCTAAATATAATGCGTTGTAAATCAGAAAATAAATACCATAATTCCCCTCTTGGGAGGGGTGTAGGGGTGTGTTATCTATTTAATAACATTTATTTTCTAATTTATTTATTATCAACATTTTAAAACTTAAAACAACTTGATTGTAAAATAATAAAATAAATACAAAAATGAAGACCTTTTTTAAAATTTTGATTCTTGTAGTAATAGTGGGTGCTTTTATCTTCACCATCTATTTTCTTTATAACAAGTCGCAGGCAAAGCCGGTTGTGTATGAAACAACAACACCGGTTGTGACGGATATTGTGTTAAAAACCGTTGCTACAGGTAAGGTTGTACCGCGAAAAGAAATTGAGATAAAACCGAAGATTTCGGGAATCATTGAAGAAATTCATGTGAAGGAAGGAACGGTCATCAAAAAAGGTGATCTGATAGCTAAAGTGAGGATAATACCCAATATGGTGAATCTGAACAATGCCGAATCAAGGGTTAACCGTGCCAAAATAGCCTTGGCAAATGCCAAAAGGAATTATGACAGGAATAAGAAACTCCTTGACCAGAGTGTGATTGCCAAAACCGATTTTGAAAAGTATGAATATGAATTTACAAATGCACGTGAAGAGTTGAAATCGGCTGAAAATAATCTGGAACTTATTAAGGAAGGGCAGACGAAAAATTCGGGTTCTGCTACCAACACATTAATACGTTCTACTATCAACGGCATGGTTCTGGATATTCCGGTTGAGATTGGAAATTCCGTTATCGAAAGCAACACTTTCAACGACGGGACAACAGTGGCCGTTGTTGCGGATATGGGTGAGATGGTCTTTGAAGGGAAAGTGGATGAAAGCGAAGTGGGGAAGATACACGAAGGAATGGATTTGATACTGACAATTGGAGCCATTAACGATACCAAATTCCACGCAACCCTTGAATATATCTCCCCGAAAGGAAAAGAGGAAAACGGGGCTATTCAGTTTGAGATAAAAGCTGCCGTTGACCTTATAGATTCTATCTTTGTCAGGGCGGGATACAGCGCCAATGCCGATATTGTGCTTGATAAACGCGACAGTGTAATGGCAATAAGCGAAAGTCTGATTACTTTTGAAAATGATTCCGCCTTTGTGGAGGTGGAAACATCTCCTCAGGCCTTTGAAAGAAGATATGTTAAAACCGGTCTCTCCGACGGAATCAATATAGAAGTTTTGTCAGGCTTAACCAAGGATGACAAGATTAAAAAGTTGAATTAGTCCGTATAATATATAAAACCTACCTTTTGGTAACGTATTCCGTTGGGTTTTCAGCCGGAAACGGTATCAATAGCCGACGGAGTTTTTTCAGTGGTGAATTTTACAGTCTTTTAACTTTAATTTTCAATGACCGATTATGTTAATCTTTTATGCATCGTACATTTTTTTCTGCATAATAAGCAATGGGAATCCTTCGTATTTGTGTTTTATTGTTATACATTTCTCTTTCAAAATAGTAGTTGGGATATGATGTTGACGATGTCCATATTGTAGCATGATGGTTTAATTGATAAAAATCGGTTGCAAATGTCCACCCTCCGGGTAAAGCTGTGAATCCACTGGAATTTGTAGCACCCGTATTTGGTGTTGCCCAGTGTGCAGTACCTGATTCTTTCAGCTTACCACCTTCATCTGTACCACGCCATTCTGTTGCATCCGCCTGTGCCTGTGTCATTCCGAGAAACATTTCCAGAGTTTTAAATTCGTCATCGGTAGCAACATGCCATCCGTCGGGACAAATACCCTGAGAACCGGGCACTTCATTATATTGCATCATTTCTCTTGCATCGTACATTCCGCCGTATATATCGCAATTAGCCGGGTCGTCATCGTAACAATATTTTTCTATAATACCGTTATCGGATTGATTAGTACCGATAAACAACATTGTTCCGATATTTATGTTTTCCGCCATCCAGCATTGTGTTCCTATTTGTACGGTTTTATATGACTGTCCGTCACGGTCATCATACAAATAACTTTCTCCGCATACGAAAGGCAGGTCAATTGTACCTGCTCCGAATGCAATTTCTTTCCATCTGTTTTGTTTTTTAATAAACACATAGAACTTGTCGTTGTCAGTATTAAAAACCGTCAATCCGTTTGCAGGTTTGTTAATTGCCAAGATATCGTTCCCGCTTAATCTGGGGATGAGCATACCTTTGTCCGTAGCTTTAACGTCAAGCATTGCCGAGCTGTCTGCATGGCTTCCGTCCCTGTTTATTGCCACTTGTGCATTGAGCGAGCCGAGTGTTGTCAATGTGATTGCCAATAGTAATAAGAATTTTTTCATTTTGTCGAATTTTTTAAATTATTAAATAATGATTTTTCCAAGTTGCGCATATTGAGTTCCAGCTTTTCGATTTTATTTTTTTGAGAAATATTTTCTTTTGTCAGTTCTACGATTATACTTTGTTGTTCCTGAATAGCTTTAACCAACGGCACAACAAACTCGGCATATCGCAAGCCGTAGAAGTCTTTATCATTTTTAGGGGCATCCACTCCGCTAAAATCATAACCTAAGCTATGTGCCGCTTTTTCTACTTCCTGCGCAATAAAGCCGGTTTGTAAAATTTGTCCTTTTAATTTTTCTGCTTCGGGCAATCTTAGACTGTCCGGAATTTTGGTTAAGTCGGCTATTGCTTCCATATCAAGATGATATGTTACGGGACGCAATTTCATTATGAAATCCAAACCTTTGACATTTTCTTTTATGTCTTTTTTAAAACGGGCATCAGAAACGTTTGTCCAATTGGCATAGCCTCCTATTGAGGTAACACTGTTATTGCCGATTCGGACTTGATTTGAAGCGGATATATCCGAATAGTAACCAATGGCAGTTGAGTTATTAAAATCTTGACCCGAATAGAAGGCTCTACACCCAAGTGCTGTATTATTATTTCCTGTTGTATTGGAAAACAAACTGAATATGCCAAATGCTGTGTTTTGATTACCGGTAGTATTATAAAATAGACTTTGGACTCCCGTAGCAGTGTTAGATACTCCGTTATTGTAATATAAACTTCCGTATCCGGACGCAGTGTTTCTTTCGCCGGTCATATTGTAATATAAACAATGGGGCCCGATTGCACTATTATTATACCCTGATATATTTGAATATAAACTTTCATAACCAATAGCAATATTTCTAAATCCTTCCGTATTTGAGTAAAGAGCGCTATATCCGATTGCCGTATTGAAATTGCCACTACTATTGCTGTACATTGTGTATGGTCCCGATGCAATATTTTTATATCCTGCAGTATTCGAATGGAGAGCCATATATCCTGTTGCAGTATTTAAAAACCCCGAATTGTTTAAAGTTCCGGCATTATAACCGATAAAAGTATTTTGGTTATCCGATAGGTCGTCGTTGGTTCCTGCACCCGAGCCCAGAAATACGCTATTTCCGCCGGTACGTCCGTCATAAAGGTCATTTATTGAAAATGTTTCTGCACCTACTTTTACCCATTCGGTTCCATTAAAATAATAGAATCCCGGAGTATAATTAATTTGATAAATCATTAAACCTGTTGCAGGTAAGTATATGGCATCACGTTGTGTTTTGGAAAGCCGCGGAATTAATAGTCCGCCGTCGGTGGATTTCACATCCAACATTGCGGAATTGTTGGCTACACTACCGTCTTTATTAATTGCCACCTGAGCATAAATATAACTGCCGGTAATTAAGGATATTACTAAAATTAACACTTTCATCTTTTTCATTTTTAATTTGTAATAAAAATTTTCTTTGAAACCATATTTTCATTTGAAATAAATGTAACAAGGTAATAACCGCGTTCAAAATTTGTCGCTATGATGTTTTTTCCTTGTATTACCGTTTTTTCAAGAACTTTTCTGCCCGTTAAATCGAAAATGATGCATTTTCCCGTTAAAAAATCTTTTAAATCAATTATTAAAAAGACCTTTCGCTCAAATGAAAATATATTTACTCCTTGTGCTATATTTTGCTTCGGGATACTCAACTGTTTACCGAAGCGTACCGTAAACCTGCCTGGAAAGTCATTCATATCCGCCGCAAACTTATATTGCGGATTTATTCTTAGATTCTGCTGATAATTCTCTTTTTTATCTTCAAGAAAAATATCAAGATCCGATGGAAAAGTCTCCGTCCAGTCTGCAGATAAAGTATAGAGACCGGGAATGCCTGCTTTGAAACCTATAGGGACGGTATGAAAGGTCTCCCAGTCGGGTAACTCTTTTACAGCATATGAATTGCCGGCTATGCGAACATAAAGAGACGGAGACGTTTCACTACCTTCAAGATAGAGGGCATCAAGTTGGGAGTTGGGCTCTGGCGTAGCTATATCCGTAAACCCTATTATGGTTTCGTCATTTTCCTGTGTGTTACCTTCTACTTTAAGTTTCAAATGGTTAGGTAGTTCGGGTTGTGAGTTTTTATAAAAATCATTTGTTGTATGGAGCCTTTGGGAAGCAGGTAGAGTTAATGATGTTGCAGAGGCGCCGGTGGTATCGTGTGCATGTACCCAAAACCCTTGCGTAGCGGCTATCTCTCCGGATTGCAAGGTGCCTATACCCGTTGAGTAATTCCAAGTTTTATGATTGCCCGCTATAGGGTCCCATATCCATACGGTTGCATCAAGATTTGTCAGGTTCCAATCGCTATTGCCGTTCCAGTTAAGTCCGCAGGGAAAGGGATTTCCTATCAGATTCCATCCCGATTTGGGGCTTGAGTCGGTTACGGTTAAAGTGAGATTAATGTCCTGGCTGTTCAATATGCCTTGTAAAACCGCAGAATCCGCCGACGGTGGAAATGTACCGTTGGGGTCGGTAGTGTAAGCCCATACATAATAGCCCTGCCCCGGATTTAATGGCTGGGTTGTGGGCTGATTCATATAAACGAATGAATTTGAGGGTTCAACATATTTATACAAGTACATCCATATATATGCACCGTTAACTTCGTACTGAACGGGTGAGGAGATTATGTGCCACCTGTCTTTGTTAAGGTACTGCTCCACTTTGGCATCACCGCCGGCTGTGAAATGTAACGACCCTTTTTGAATAAAAGATGGAGAACTGTTATAATCATCTTGCAACAGCAAATTCCCGTACGTAATGTCAATTGTTGAACCGCTTTCTTCGGTAATTGTCGTTCCGGGTGAAACTATTATGCCACCGGTTTGCGCATTTATTCGCATATTCACTACGGCAAATGCAATTAATAAAATAATTCTTATTTTCATATTTGTTAATTTTGATTTCTCAATTTTATTTCATCGGCAAAAAAACAATTCAATAAAGGTTCAACCAAATATTTCGGGTATATTATCGGTTAACAAAGATGTATATACAGGTTTACAAAAGGTCTACAAAGTTAATAATATATGTTTGTAAAAAGCAGAAAAACAGCCTTATAAAAAAGATATCCATAATAATATGTACTTACAATGTCAATGAATACGGTTTACGGCTAATTATTAATAAATTTGCTCCTTTTAAAAAGATAGAGAAATGTTTAGGTTTTTATTTATAATTGTTTTTTTACTTTTTTCAGGTAAGGCATATCTGTTTTCACAAAGTATGAATAGCTTAGCTCAACGGAAGATGATAGAGAAAGCCGATAGTCTATTATCTACAAACATTGACCGGGCAATTCGGTTATCACTTTATATTCAGAATAACGATGAAACACTTGATTCACTATATGTTAAATCCGTTATTTTACTTCAGAATGCTTATGAAAAAAAAGAGATGTACGATTCTTCGATATTTTATATTGACAAGGGGTTGAAAAAGTGTATGGAGATGGGTGACAGCGTAAATGTTTACTATTTTTATTCCGACAGGGGAGTTATGCATTTTATTAAAGCGGATTATTCGAGTGCATTATCCGATTTTGTGCGGGCCAAGGACTTATATGAAAGATATAAAGGCAGAAAAAAGGATGAAATGATACCGCTGCAAAATTATGCACGAATATTAAATAATATGGGTTCTGCCTATTTGAGAATAGGATTGTATGATTCGTCACTGGTATATTTTTATAAATCGTTGAAAATAAGGAAGGAGATAAATGCACCTTTGAATATGCTGGTTTTGAATAAGCTTAATATCGGAGTTGTATATTCCAAGATTGAGGACTATGAAAACGGTTGGAAAATTTTTGAAAGTGCCTTGAAAGATGCCGTCACTTTGAATGATTCTGCTTTGCTTGCAAGGTGTTATTTGAATATCGGTGTTTTTTGCAATAAAACAGGTGATTACCGGAAAGCAATCGGTAATTATGAAAAAAGTCTTGAAATAAATAAGCTCCTTGATAATAAGAGGAGCCAGTCCTTGGTTTTACAAAATTTGTCATCCATTTATATCTCACTACGAAAGTATGAATTGGCAAAAAAATATTTGCATCGGGCATTGTCAATTAATGGTATAATAAAGGCAAACAGTTCTTCGGTTTACCTTGGTTTGGGAAACTTGTTTTATGACATAAAGAACTTTGACAGTAGTGCTTATTACACGCAAATTGCATTACAACAGGCAAGAAAGAGCGGATATGTTGACAATGAAATGGAATCCGCTCATCTTCTCTATGAAATAAATAAAAAGAGACATAAGTTCGGTAAAGCGTTATCCTTTATGGAGCAGTATAATATTTTGAAAGATTCGGTGTTGAACAGCGAGAACCTCAAGAATATTCAAAGATTGAAAACCGAGTTTGAAACGGAAAAAAAGGAAAAGGAGATATCGTTTTTACAAAAAATTAATGAAAGCGAAACCGCAAAAGCAACTCTTATTCAGAGCAGACAAAGGCTGATAATACTTTTTAGTCTTTTGGCACTTGTTTTATTGATAATTGTTTTGGTGTTCTATTTTTTTAAAAGAAAAAAGGAAAAAGAGCTTTATCGCATTGAGAAGAAGTTGATGAAAATGGAATTGAAAAATAAAGATTTGGCTTCCAATAAACTTAAAATGCAAGTAGATTTTAAAACCAAACAACTTACAGCTCACTCATTGAATATGATGAAAAAAAACAGAATGCTCATTGAAATTTACGACAAACTCAAAGTCATTCTTAAAAAGGTAGATGACAATCTGAAACCGGAAATTAACAATATTATATACGGAATACAACTAAATCAAAAGTCGGATAAAGACTGGGAGTTGTTCAAGCAATATTTTGAAAATGTAAAATCCGATTTTACAAGTAAGTTACGTGCCGTAAATCCCAAATTAACCACTAATGATTACCGCCTTGCCGCTCTGATAACTTTGAATCTCAATATTAAGGAATGTGCGGCATTGTTAAGTATTTCACCGACAAGTGTTAAGATGGCACGATACAGGTTGCGAAAAAAATTGAATATAGGTAATGGTAAAGATTTATATACTTTTCTGTCCGAATTATAATTAAATGACAATAATAATTTCAGATTTTTTCAACGGAAATAATATCTTTGGCAAATATTTTCATATGAAATGAAAGAGTTTGATGTTATAATTGTGGGGGCGGGACCTGCAGGATTGAGATGTGCCGAGGTTTTGACAAATAGCGACCCGGAGTTAAAAATACTTTTGCTGGAAAGGAAACAGGAAGTAGGGCCTAAGGTCTGTGCCGGAGGTTTGACAAAAAAGGATTTGGATTTGATGGAAATTCCCGACACCTTGTTTGAACATAAAGTTCAGCGGGCAACAATCAAGTCTCCAATATATACATCCGTTAATGAGAAAGAAGGTTTGGTAGTGCTTTATGCCATTAACCGAAAGGAGTTTGGACAGTGGCAGGCAGGCAAACTGAAAAATACAGGCGTGGAGCTACTTACAAACGCCAAAGTTACTGCGATTGACGGGAATAAGGTTACCGTAAACCTGACAGAAGAATACGGCTATAAATATCTTGTCGGTGCCGACGGGGTTTCTTCAATTGTCCGCAGATATCTTAAATTGCCGGTCGAAAAGAGGCTGGTTACTTTTCAATACACTATTCCCCGGAGTGATGATGTAAGGTTTGAAATGTACCTTAATTCCAAATATTTTCATTCGTGGTATGCCTGGATTTTCCCTCACAGGAATAGTTTGGCTGTAGGTTGTGCCTGTGATCCCGAAATTATGTCTCCCAAAAAATTAAAAGAAAACTTTCACAAATGGCTGAAAGAAAACGATTTGGATATAACAAATGCTAAATACGAAAGTTTTCCGATAAGCTATGATTATCGCGGATATATATTTGATAATGTATTTCTGACAGGTGAAGCGGCAGGACTGGCTTGCGGATTTACGGGCGAAGGAATTTATCAGGCGTTGGTTTCGGGAGAGGAGGTCGCTAAAACCATTCTTGACAACGGCTATGTGTCGCAACCAATGCTAAAAATATTGAAATACAACCGGATACAACATAATCTTTTGAAATTTCTCATAAAAGCCGGCCCGTTGCGTAACTTTATATTTAATATGATTGTGTTGCTTTTGAAAAATAAAGGAGCCAATAGCAGGATTTCAAAGGGATTGTCCTAAGTCGAATAATAATTCGCCGGCCTTGAATGTTGTTGATAGTTGTAATAACTTTTTTGCATTTCAAGTGCAAAATTGTACTAATTTGGCTTTTTAAACACTTTTTCGAAAGGAACTTTAAGATAATTGATAAAATGATTTTTTACCTGCGATAATAATGGGATACAAGGAAATAGATATAAATCTTCCGACGGATTATTCGGATGTTATGATTCGGAAAGTGATTTCCAAAAAACTACGAATAAAGGATTTTTCATTTCAGATAATAAATAAAAGTCTGGATGCAAGGAAAAAGAGCAATATCCATTGGAGGATAAAGATAGGTGTTGCTTCAAAAGGGCTTAGAGGAGAATCGCAGGTACATCGGAATATTCTGAATATAAAATATAAAAAACGGAATAAAAGAATTGTCGTAACCGGGAGCGGTCCTGCCGGTTTTTTTGCAGCATTGGTACTTCAAAAATCAGGATTTGATGTTACTCTGATTGAACGGGGAGCCGATGTTGAAAAAAGAGCAAGGGAGATCAGGGATTTTGAAAATAGCGGAGTGTTTAAACCGCTTGGTAATTATGCCTTCGGAGAAGGTGGGGCGGGTACTTTCTCGGACGGCAAACTTACTTCCAGGTCAAAACGTGTATCAAAGGAGAAGGAGTTTATACTCTCAAGCTATATTTCTGCCGGAGCTCCGGCGGAAATTGCCTATATGGCACACCCGCATCTCGGTACCGATAACCTCAGGAAAATTGTGAAGAACCTGCGGCACGAATTCAAACGGCTTGGCGGAATCCTGCTATTTGAAACACTACTAACCGACCTGAATATCAAAAATGGAAGAGTTATTGAAGCTGTTACATCTGGCGGAAACTTATCAGGAGATTACTTTTTAATAGCTCCGGGACATTCGGCATACGAAACTTACAGGATGTTGATGAGCAATGGTGTTCCTTTCCGTACAAAAAATTTTGCAATCGGAAGCAGGGCGGAACACAAACAGGTGATAATAAACACAGCGCAATGGGGTACAACCGAACTGCCTGGTGTTAAGGCTGCCGAATACAGGCTTACCACAAAAGCCGGCAATAATCAGCCGGTTTATACTTTTTGTATGTGTCCGGGCGGGAAGGTTGTCCCTGCCACGGCATATCAAAATACCAATATAGTGAACGGAATGAGTTACTACCGTCGAAACGGACAATTTGCCAATGCCGCCTGCGTTGCCGGTCTTCATCCCGATGGGCTTGCCGGACGTATGGTCACTCCTGAAGAGGCTCTGACAGAACTTGAAAAACTGGAAAATTCATTTTATGAATATTCCGGGAGTTATGCAGCCCCCTTTTGTACCATCAGGGATTTTCTCGCCGAAAAATTGACCGTCGAACAGGTTGATACAAGTTATCCTCTGGGTATTGTCCCGGCTCCTTTGTGGGAGATGCTTTCTCCTGCCGTGACAGACTCTCTGCAAAAAGGGCTTATTGACTTTAGCAAAAAACTTAAAGGATACGATCAGGGTATTTTATTGGGACTGGAAAGCAAAACCTCATCCCCGGTTCAGGTAATCAGAAATGAGAGCGGATTGACGGAAGGGTTTGACAATCTTTTTATTATAGGTGAAGGAAGCGGATATGCCGGAGGAATTATGTCAAGTGCCGCCGACGGGATTAGGGCAGCGATGAAGATAGTTGAGGTGTATGATAAATTTCAAAGTAAATGACTAAATTCTCAATCGTTCAGATGAGAATTCTGAACAGCAAGGTCTTTCAATTTTGCAAACAGCAAATTTAAATCTTTCCAACTGTAAACAGTTGTTTTCTGAAAATTAATTGACTCATCTCCTCCATAAACCAGTGAGAAATTGTTATTTTCAACAGCAGATATATTTTGCCAATAATCTCGTGTCTATATTTTCAAGCGAGACGTAATCGTATTCACTGAATACTGCTTTTGCAAGGGTCGTTTTCCCCGATTGCCGTGGACCTGTAATGGTTACTACTCTGAACTTCTTTGAAAGTTGAAGCAGCTTATTTGCGATTTGTCTTTTAATCATACGGCAAAAATAGTACAATTTTGCATTTCAAATGCAAAATTGTACTATTTTATTAAAAAAGATGAGTTACTTCTCAGCGATACAAAACCCTATCAAGCAAAGCTGTCGCCAAAACCTCACCCGGTTCAGGTTATCGGAAATGAGAGCGGATTGACGGAAGGGTTTGACAATCTTTTTATTATAGGTGAAGGAAGCGGATATGCCGGAGGAATTATGTCAAGTGCCGCCGATGGTATCAAAGCTGCCTTGAGAATTGCTGAATCCGGATGAAATAGTTCTATGTATAATTGAAAGTTTTTGAAAAAAATGAAATAGTTTTAAGTATAATTAAAAAAATGTAGTATATTTGCATTTGTTTTAAGTATAATTAAAATAATGAAAAAGTATATACCACGTCATAAATATATTGAAAAAGTAAAACCTTTTATGGGTAAAGAACTTATTAAGGTCTTTACGGGGCAGCGACGTACGGGGAAGAGCTATCTTTTGTACCAGGTCATGGATTTTATCAAAAGTGAGGACAAAGATGCAAATATTATTTATTTAAATAAGGAGTTTTACAAGTTTGACCACATTAAGGATTATCATAGTTTAATAAATTATGTCAACGGGGAAAAAATTAAAAATAAAGCTACCTATCTTTTTATTGATGAGGTTCAGGAAATTGTGGAGTTTGAAAAAGCTTTACGGAGTTTTTTATACGAAGGTGATATAGACATCTATTGTAGTGGAAGCAATGCACGCATTTTGTCGGGTGAGCTTGCAACACTATTAGCAGGCAGATATATTGAAATAGATGTGCACGCATTGTCATATTCGGAGTTTTTGGATTTTAACAAACTTGATAATTCCGATAAATCGTTTGAAAGATATTTTAAATTCGGTGGATTACCTTATCTTATAAATTTGCCTGAAGATGAAGATGTTATTTATGATTACCTCAGAAATATCTATGCAGCCATTCTCTATAAAGATATTATAATGCGTCAAAATGTAAGAAATCCATATATCCTTGACAACCTTGTTAAATTTCTTGCAGAACATATCGGTAGCATAATTTCCGCAAAAAGAATTAGTGATTACCTAAAATCACAGAAATTGAATGTTACACCCAATATATTGCTTAATTATTTATCTTATCTGTCTGATGCATATTTTGTTAAAAGGGTTAAACGATCGGGTATTACCGGAAGACGAATTTTTGAAATAGGTGATAAGTTTTATTTTGAAGACCTGGGATTGCGCCAAAGTATATGCGGTTATCAAAAATCGGATATCGGTAAAATACTTGAAAACCTGGTTTTTAATTATCTTTTGCAACAAGGTTATAGCATTACAATCGGAACAGATAGAAACAGGGAAATTGACTTTGTTTGTAAAAGAAAAGGTGAGAGATTATACGTTCAGGTGGCATATATTATTTCGGATGAGAAAACTCATCAACGCGAATTCGGCAATTTACTTTCCATAAAAGATAATCATCCGAAGTATGTTGTGACAATGGACCCGTTTACAGGTAATACGTATAATGGGATAAAACACATTCACGTTAGAGATTTTATCGGAGGCGATCTCAATAATCCGTAAAGAAATCCGTACATGTTATTGATTTAGGGAGCAAGTATCAAATCAAAAACTCCAGTTCCAACTCTTTTAGTTTGTCATTCGTAGGTTTTGAAGTGTCAACATCCCAGCCTCTCTTTTTGTAATATTTTTCAAGTCTGCCTGCAAATTCTTCCCGGTCAACAATAGCTCCTTTTTTCGGTCCCATTGTAAATTTATGAGTATAAAAACGTTCGGGCAGGACATCATCGTTTTTATTAAAACCTTCACGATAGTTCATCATCTTTTCAAGGTTAAAGATGCGTTCTCCCGCCTTATCAAATTCTTCTTCACTCCATTCAATTCCTGTGAGAGCAGAAAGGAAATGACGGTAATGCAATTCATCCTTGTACCATCCTTCGGCAAAGGCACACGCTCCGAGCGAGTCCATAAGTGCAATGCCGTCCTGTTCTTTGATATCTCCACCGTTAAGATGGCAGGCACCTCGGTTAGCTGTAACATACGATATTCCGGTTTTTTCGTGCGCCGGCACATTCCAGGCAGCCAACTCGTGGCCTTTAACCTGTATGGCAAAATTTTCCGATCCGTTTCCTATTTTTTCAGCAAGCGGTTTCACACCCTGTGCGGCAAGTTTTCCCACACCTTCCATCTTTCCGATTTTGTGAAGCATTTGCAGGGAAGCATCCACACTTCCCCATTTCAGGTCAATACCGTCAAGGAACTCCTTGTTTATCAAACCTTTGTCGTAGCATTCCATCAAGAATCCTATTGTGTTTCCCGCACTGATAATATCCATTCCGTAATCATCGGCGACAAATATCAGTTTTGCCAGACCGTCGAGGTCGTCAATCATCAGATTTGCTCCGAGCATGGTACCTGTTTCGTATTCCGGGGCATCGTGAACCATTACACCGTAAGCGCCTTTTGCATATCCGCTTTTTTTGCAGGACAGGGCGCAGGAGAAGCAGGCAAAGTCGCGTTTCCAGATTTGTTGTCGCGAAGCTTTATCTCCAATCTTTTCAATTCCTTCAAAGGTGCCTTCGCTGTAATTTTTAACTGCCTGCGAACCTTTTTTCGACGAATATTCCAGTGCTCCCGCAGTTCCCGATTCGCGCCAGTTTGCTTTTGAGGATGAGTCCTCTT
>Ga0256841_1000770_pt1 | contig 30712 bp, 53 predicted proteins | sample 356308metaG_FD_185971 | JGI IMG/M metagenome (GOLD analysis project Ga0256841, IMG submission 185971) | Hydrothermal vent microbial communities from Mid Atlantic Ridge, Atlantic Ocean - 356-308 | ecosystem: Environmental > Aquatic > Marine > Hydrothermal vents | place: Atlantic Ocean: Mid... | reverse complement strand
TGATCCGGCGTTCCCCACACCCGTGGGGATGAACCGGGAGTTTTTCCAGTCTCGTTGATCGACCTATAGCGTTCCCCACACCCGTGGGGATGAACCGGATAAAGGCGGGCGCTGGCAGACGAAATCGGCGCGTTCCCCACACCCGTGGGGATGAACCGCCCAGAGGCATTCGAAATAACAATCCCGGCAAGCGTTCCCCACACCCGTGGGGATGAACCGTGTCGGGCGCTACAACGCCCTCAGTATCGGTGGCGTTCCCCACACCCGTGGGGATGAACCGCTGACGGGCGACGATATAGTGCGGTTATGTAGGCGTTCCCCACACCCGTGGGGATGAACCGTAATCCCTTTTCGCCGAATACGGAATTGAAGTGCGTTCCCCACACCCGTGGGGATGAACCGGTACAGGGCGGGCAAGATCGCGGCTGGTCAGGGCGTTCCCCACACCCGTGGGGATGAACCGGCCAATCTGCGGCTAGGGTGTGGGTGTGGGTGGCGTTCCCCACACCCGTGGGGATGAACCGAATTGTTGTTTCATTTCCTTGGTGATCCTTCCGCGTTCCCCACACCCGTGGGGATGAACCGCCAATTTGCCAATTTGCCAATCGCATTTTGCCGCGTTCCCCACACCCGTGGGGATGAACCGCTTGTTGGCGACATCGCCAAGGGCAAGAGAGGTCCGGGCATAGAGCTGAGCGATCTCTGCGTATTCCTGCCCCGTCTCTCTGGCAATCCGGCGCGCCTCGCGCTGCGCAGCGTTGAACTCGTCGATGCTGTTGGTGACCAGGCGCATCCTTGCTTCGACCAGCGTGACGCCTTGCGACATCCTGGCCAAATCCTGCACCAGGCCGGTGATCTTCCATCCGGCGAATGCTGCCGCGCCATAATGCCCAATCCGGCGCAGTCCTTCGCTCAGTCTGTCCGTTGACCCACGGATTTGCGACAGCGCGCGCTCTGCCCTATCCTTGTCGACGGTGATTCTGATTTTCAGCGATGGGCTTGGCATGATGGGCGTTGTTGGTTCGTTTTTCGGTGCTCTGTTTTTCTTCCTGATCCTGGTGGCCGCATTCCTTCTGTGGCTTTCCGGTCACTTGCCGACCTGGTTGATTGCCACTCCTCTGTCCGCGGTGGCAATCTTGATCCTTGCCGTTATCGCTGACCGGGTTGTGTCTTCTGTCACCGGCCGGTCATGATTTTGTCATCTCCCTGACCCATCTCATCCAGTCGTTCTTGCCGGCCTGCGCTGCCCTTGACGCGACGGCGTGCTCGAGAATGACCGATCGCCGCCTCCTGGCGGCCGCCTCGCTGTATTCCCTGGCCTCGGTCCATGGCATATCCATGACCGACTCAAACCCGAACCCAGACGCAACGAGCTCGACTACAAGTTCTCGCCACCAGTCTGCTGAGTCACTGCCTCGATCCTGTCTGCCGCTTGCTCGATGATCGGCAGCAGGTGGCGGTTGAAAAAATCCGCGTTCACCTCGATCACCCCGACGGCCAGTCGGGCGAGTACATCGAGCGGCTGATCGTCGAGCCAGTCCCGCTCGACGCGGGAACCTATTCTGACGGCCTCGATCACGCTGTCTGCGTTGCGTGCCATCGCGCCCATGATGTCGCCGTCGGCAAGATGCCTGGCGACCGGATCGATGGCCGCCAGGAAATCAGGCAGGTCGCGGACGGTGACCGGCGTGACCTCAATCACGCGGTCACCGACATCGACCATGGAGCGAGGCATCACCACTGGATGACCCCATACTGACCGATGGTGCCGGTGGCCGGCTTGCTCAGGTCTGCAAGCAGCGCTCCGGACATCTCCATCTGGCCGATGTCGTCATTGATCAGCGGCAAGGTGGAGATCGGGTCGAAGCTGGTGCGGAACAGCTCGACGCGAACCGGTCGGTCGCCCTGCAGGGTGTCCACGCCGTTGAAATACATGGTGTATTCCTTGAGCGGCTGGGTGAAGATGGCGACATCGGTGCGCGCGGTGAAGCTGTAGGCGGCCTGGATCGGCAGCGTGAGACCGGTCAGGTCGATGAAGGTCACCCGACCGAATCGCTCATCCACATCGTAGTGCGTGCCCTGGACCAGGGTGGTCGGGGTGCCGGCAGAGTCTGTCAGCACCAGAGAGCTGATGTTCATGCCTTCGAGCAGATACGGCACGCCGACGCTGGGAGCCGCGCCTCCGACGACTTCGCCAGAGGCGGTGCCGGCAGTGGTCTCGATGGTGCTTCCCCACAGGGCGAAAGCCATATTTTCCTTGGTCCACTCCTCCAGGGTGAGCTTGATCTCGGCACCAAGCTTCTTGATCGCCTTGAGGTCCAGGGATCGCTTGCCGGTCTGGCTCTCGTAGTGCTCCATGGCCTCGGTGTTCAGCGACAGCTCGAGGGTGGCCACATTGCCGAGCAGGCGCGGATCCTTGTTCGGCAGGCCATTGTCGGCCAGCAGTACCTGGCCCTGGAATGAGAAGTAGTTGCTCATTTGTCGTCTCCGTCAGTCGTGTTGCGTTTCTTGGTTGATCCGGTTGCAGCCTCGGCTACGCCCAGTTTGATGAGGGTGTCGCCTACCGTGTCGGGCACATCGATGTTCTGCCCTGGTTCAATGTCTTCGCCGGCGTGGCGGTGCCGCTGTTTCAGCGTGATTTTCATTCATGCCTCCTGCTCGATATGGAGCTTGCTTTCAAAAACGAGCGGGAACTTCACGAGCCCGCTCTCGTACATCGGCAGATATCCATTCAGCGCAGTCATTGGGCTGCCACTTGGTGGATACCATCCGATCAGGCGCGCGAAGGCACGCCTCGAAATCTCGGCAACGCTGTCTCGCGCCGGCTTGCCATCAATGATGGACGACACATCGCGACCGGCCACCACAATCAACCAGCGCACCGAGAGCAGCGCAGACTTGTTTTGCCCGCTGATCTGGTCCACTGTGTACCCTTCGCAGCCGACAAAAATGGCGGGAAGCTGTTTTCCGGCCTGTATCTTCCTCTGGTAGTCGGTCATGCCGTGGACTCCCCGGCAGCCTGTGATCCCTTCGAGGCGCTGCCTGATTGCCGCCTCGTCGCCGAACATTACCGGCCACCATGGCTGTGCCGCACGCGACTCATTGCGGGATCCTCTCCGCCGGCAGATAGAGGTCAGCGGCGTCGTCGATCTCACTGAGCCGAACCAGACGCGTCATCGTTGACGGATCAAAGCCTTGAGGCAGCCCTTCATCGATCAAGCGGTATCCTGCAGGAAGAGCTCCCTGGTACTGGACGGGGGCATAGTTGAATTCAGGCAATACGGTGACCCTGTTGTTGCCGTAGTCTGCAACTGCGTACAGGCCGTTTCCGAGCGGAAGCACATCCCAGGGCCCCTGCATCTCGCCAGCCAGGTTTCGTGCTGAAGACCGGTCATCGAACGCCTGTTCTCCTGCATGCCATTTGTAATCATGATCAGCGACACCAATGGCAACGATGATGCTGGGTTCGCGCGCAACGACGATCACCTGGTCCCCGGCGTCGTTCAGGCACAGGCCACGCGGGCCAACGCTCTGGATATCAAATCCTGCGGGCTTGGAATAAGTCGTCTCGAGATTCCATGTTGCCGGGTCATAAACGCTGACGACATCGGCCGCGTAATTGCTGACATAGGCCTTGCCGCCGAGCATGCGAACACGAACCGGGTTTCTGACATCGCCGTCCCATGGTGCCTTGACCGTGTTCGATTTCTTGATGCACGCAACCGCATTGCCAGTTGCGGCATCGATCTCCGCAAGGAAGCCGTCATTTGACCCTGTTGTGCCGCCAACAACGCCGCGGCCGTTATAGGATGCGACCAGGATATTGCCGTTCGGCAAAAGCTCGACCGAATAGGGGTTGTACAGACGCCCCTGGCCATAATTTCCGGCGATACCGTCGCCGAAGTCCCACAGTGGCTGCATGGTGGTCATGCTGAATGCCCGCACCCGGTGGTACGACTGGCATGCAATGACGACCAGGTCGTTGGCTGGATCCACAACGAAGTCACCAAGACCTGCTTGCCCGTCCGGCGTGTTGTTTGGGTTCGCGTAGCGCCCCCAATAGCCGAGGAATGACCAGTTCTCGTCGAATCGTGCGATCGCCGTTGAGTAATTTCCTACCCATATCTCGTTCCCGACCTGGCGCAGCGCTCGCGGCCGATTCACCAGTCCATCACGGTACGAACTGACCTTCACGCCAATATCGCTCTCGGTGATCTGGGCGGATTGCCGGGTGTATTTGACGGAGATGACCGAGTCGTCAACCTGTGAATCCGCGAGTATGCGCTGCAGGCGCTGGCTGGTGTCGCTGTAGCCCATGGCCCGCTTGGCGCGCTCATTGGCGGCGAAATCTGCCACGAATGCCTTGATGGTCTCGCTCATTATTCGGCCCTCACATTGCTCGGTGGCAGCGGTTTCTGCTGCTGCAGGTCTCCACCCATGGTGGCAAACGACACCTCGTTGCTGTAATCGGACTCACCGACGAAGTTGTAGGCGGTCACCGCGCAGTAGTGGACTCCATCCGCGAGGCCCATCGTACTGATGACGATCTCGGTGTTTTCCTCGCCACCGATGTTCCAGTTCTGGGTATAGCTGCGTGAGGTGTCGCCGCAATAGACGCGATACCCAGCCACATTGCCAGGGTCGCCATTGACCCAGTAAATCCGGTGCGGGCTGGGCGATTGCGCATTGATGTCGCAACCTGCAACGACGATCGCTAGCGCGGCAATGATCGATAGGCGGGTCATTTTCCTCCCCGCGTCAGGTCATCAGCCCCTTCATCGTCCTCGATGGCCATCAGGCAGTGATGACCTGGACGCGGGTCAATACGGTCGAGGAGGCGACATATCGGCTGACACAGGCGGCAACGGCCTTCGCGGATGGCCTTCCCCATGCGCGAGGACAGCGTCTCGTCAGGATCTCCGAGCAGCACTGCGTTGGCGAACTGGTCGACCGCAATGGCCAGGTTTTTCAGGTAGTGGATGATCAGCATTACAGCACCCCCTTGATCTTGGCGACGACATAGCCCAGGCCGCTGGTGACCATCAGCCAGAATCCTCGCTCGTAGTTCCCAATCTGCACCCTGGTGCCGGCGTATCCGCTCTCCATCACCCGCATGCGGGCCTGCAGTCCGTCGATTTCCTCGCCCATGCGCTTGATGGCTTTGTCCGCACTGGCGTGGCGTTCCTCGATGCGGACGATGCGTGACATCAGCGCGCTGAGCTCACTGAGCGAGCTCTCGATGCTGTCGAGCTTGGTTTCCATGCGCGCCATGCGCGCGGCGTTGTCCAGTGTTATTTCACCGTGAGGCATCTTTTCTCGCCCATTCTCGTGTTGCTTTCTCGACGCTGCGCCCGAGCACATATCCGCCCAGGCCGATTTTGACGATTTCCCAAAGCGCCAGGTATTCGTCCTCGGACAGGTTCGGAGCGGCCCATCCCAGCCAGCGCGCGACGATCAGGCCAGCAAAGGTGAGCATGACAATGGGCCGCCAGTTGCGCTGCAGCCAGCTTTCTCCGCCGGCTTCTGCCTGGATGATCTGCGCGGCAGATTGGAGCTCAATCTGGTGCAGATTCATCAGCTGCTCCTGCAGCGCGATCTTGAGGCGCGTGGCCTCGCTCTTGTCCGGTATGGCCCGGTCGACCACCTTTCCGATGATCGATGCAACGGCCGGAATCAGCCCGGCGATCATGACTCGACCTCGATGTGTTGGCGCAGGGTCATGCCGATATCGTCGATCCATTCGTCGGGAAGCCGAGCTCCTCGATCATCGATAGGCATGAACCGCCGTGCAGGGATGTTTCCCCACGGAATTGGAGACCCTTTGCGCGTTCTGCCGAACTGCCCCTTCCGCGCGCCGAACTGATGTGTTGCCGCATACTCGACATCAGTCCCTATCGTCACGCTGTGCCTGGTGGCGCGATGGCTGATGCTGTTCATGAGGCGTCCTGTGTCGCGCAGCGGCTTGTCTGATCCCTGTCGGCGTCTGGATACCGTCGCCGGACGCAGAGGCTGCCACCGCTGTCCCCATGGATCCTTGCCGTCATGGAATCCAAGACGAACCCTGTCAGCCAGTGTCGCGCCGATGCGGTCCATGGCCGGGCGCAGGTTTCGGACCCGGCTGCGCATGTCGTTGAGCGCGTCGCGCACCCTGCGGTCGTCGATGGTTACGGACACGCCGCTCATGTTGATCCGCCTGGCGTCTGCGCCCACAAGCTGTCGGTGAATATCATCTCGCGATCGCCTCCAGCGGCCCTTCCATGGGCACCATTTGACAGCGGAACGGCACCATCCAGAGGCTGTCTGCCGTCCCTGATGTCGCGCAGCCATGACAACGCATCACGGTAACGGCGCTCCACCTCTTCCGTGGTGTCGTCCTCATAGAGTCGATAGCGCGTGATGTTGGCCGCGTGCAGGGCCAGCACAGGAGGCGCAGGGGTCACAGGGACGACATACCGTGCAGACAGGTAGCTGTCGATCTCGGCAACGGCATCGGCGATGGCCCGGTTCAGCACTTCGTGCTCAATGAACCCAGAGGCTTCTCGGTCGGTGAGCTGGATCAGCTCCGATTCACCGTAACGCTCGATCAGCTGGTCGATGTCGACATAGGGCACGGCTCAGGCCTCAACCGCCCTGCTTCGGGTCCTCGGCCTTCTTGCCTCCGCTCTTGCCGCCCCGCTTCGGGTCTTCGGCCAGGTCACGATCGATCAGCCGTTCAGCCGTCTTGTTGTCCAGGTCGACGATATCGCCGGCGCCATGGCGCTCATCGCCATGCCACAGATCCACCTTGAGCTTGATTTTCATGTCGTCATTCCTCCATCAGATGACCAGGCGGATCACGGATGCCGGTCGGGTGCAGATGTTGAACGGGTTGCTCTGACCTTCCAGCTCGAAGCCCTTGTTGAACTTCATCGGCTCAGCCTTGGCGTAGTACGGCAGTCCGATGGTATTGACCGTCTCGTTGTAGTTGGCGGGCGCGAAGCGCGTCAGGAACAGGTCAGGGACGCCAACGGGTACGGCATAGGCATCCGCGCCGAAGTTGGCGTCGGTGGTGCCCTCGTAGTGCTCCCAGATAGCCCCAAACGCCGCGAAGCTGTCGCTTGGATCGCCGCGCAGCTCGGCGGCCTGCGCCTGGTTCAGGTAGGTCGCCTTGGTGTCCTTGTCCTCGAGCAGGGCAGCCCAGAAGTTGTCACCACAGAACACGCGAATGCCGCCGAACGGGGTGCCGCCCAGCGCGCCTCGAATGGCCTGCTTGACATTGAACATCTTTTGGCGGATGGCGCTGTTGCCGGTGGTGCTCAGGCCCATGGTCACCACCTGCTGCGTGACGCCGAACTCGGCGAACAGATCGATGGTGCCACCATTGGCGTCGATCGCCTGTCCCTTGATGGCGGACACACGATGCGACTCCACGGTGTATTCCAGGGAATTGCGCATGGTGGCCAGGCGCTCGTTGACCTTCATCTGAACCGTTTCTGCCTGGTTTTCGGAACCGAACACCCGAACGCCCTGCACTTCGTCTGCCGTGATGGTGGCGCGTGCCGGGATGTGCGGAATGACGAACGGATGCGCTTTGCGGTCGTTACCGGTGATCGGAGTGCCGTCAGCGCCAACCGGCTTGACCGGCATCAGCAACAGCTGACCATCGCGGGACTCGATGCTGATATTGCGTGTGGCCACGCCGGTTTCATTGAACAGACCGAGTTGTCCGATTCGGCCCGGCTGGTACGGCAGGTTGTTGATGGCCGCAGTCAGGCTTTGCAGCGTGAACGCGTCCGGGGTGAACGGGTCTACCATGGGCATGGTTGAAATCCTCCTTATCGGGCGATGATGAAGGCGCCGGCCAGCTGCCCGAGCGCGGTGTCCAGATCGGCCTGGGCGATGCCAGCGGGCCAGATCAGCTTGTCTTTTGCCACCTCTGCAAGACGCACCAGGGCGGTTGCCTGAAGTGCGCCTGACGACGCATCTGCCTCATACAGGAGAACAGCAGCAGCCACCTCGCTGCCATCGTTGGCCGCAGGGTTGACTTGGGCGTATTCACCGCTGGCGGTGACCTTGCCGAGAACGGTTCCGGCTTGCAGGTTCTGTCCGGATGCGATGGTGACGACTTCGCGGCTCAGCGCGCCATTGCTCTCGGAGAGCAGCATGGCGGCATCACGCGGGCTTTGATTGACTGCGGGCATTACGAGACCCTCCGCTTGGCGTAGATTTCATTGATGTCGAGCGCGGCGGCAGTGGCCGGGGACTGACTCGACGGCGTTTGGCTGGGGCCGGTATCGCTGAACATGCGGGCATGTTCCGTGCCGGCGCTCAGTTTTCCGCGCACCTGCTCTGCCATGGCGTCGAACGCCTCGTCGGACAGCTCCATGTAGGGCTTTGCGGCTTCCTCGCTGAACTCGATCCCGATGTCGGAGAGCAGCGCCTTGACGGCGGACAGGCGCACACTGGTGCGGTGCTCGTCGAGTGCCTTTTCTGCGCTTTCTGCGCGCTCATTGGCGGCATCGAGCTGTTGCGTGAGTTCAGCAACGCGCTGAGTCAGCTCCACGATTGTGCTGGCGCTGTCAGCTCCGTCGCCGTGCTTTTCGGGGTCTTTTGCCATATCGGCTTCCTCCGGTTGATGGGGTTTCTGGGAGGCGGCAATATCCGCCTGGGTTGAAGCGTCAGCGCCAAGAGCCACGATGGACACTTCACGCAGATTGGCGTTACGGATGATGGTGATCGGACCGGTGAACTCGCGTCCGTTTACGGACACCTTCTTGCCGGACGGCACGCGCTCGGCACTGCCGTCGTAGATTCCGACGGAGAGTTCGTAGGGAAATCCTCTGGATGCTTTTTCGGCGATTTGACCGGGCAGCGGATCGCTGTCCATTCCGGCGAAGATGCGGCCTGAACTGATGGTCAGTTGCTTTCCGTCGTTGTTCAGCCCATCGATGACGCCAATGCTGTCCCGGTGGGAATGCTGGTGCAGCAGGGCAATCGGCGTGTCTGCGTTGATGGACGCTATATCGATGACCAGGCGTTCGCCCCACTGGACGACAGCATCGCCGCTATAGGCCACGCCGGTAATCGACTTGTCACCGCGGGATTCGCCGGAATCGTCTTTGGCGAGCTCAAGCTGCGCGCTGAGAAAGATCGGTTCGCTCATGGCGGGGGTTATACCCCGGCCACAGGTGGCTATTTCATGGTGAAAATTTCACGATGTGAACTGTTCACACCATGGACTCATGATCGGATATGAATGGTGGAGGTATATGGCCTATGTGGTGGCTCACTTGTCCTTCACGGTGTGGTCGGCTTTCGGGTCCCACTCCCGCCAGCGCTTCATCTGCTGTTCTGTGACGGGCGCGCCGGCTTCGAGCTGCCATCTGGCGTTGACCACGGCGCGGCGCTTGCCTTCCTTGATCTCAGCAAGATAGCGTCGAAACCAGTCCTTTGTTTCCTTGATGCGCGCTTTTCTTTCTTCTTCTGTCATGTCACTGTACATGGTTTGCTCCAAATTTCTTGTTTGACGGCACATCACGCGGTTCCGATTCTTCAAGCCATAACAATTCTGCATCCCGCTCCACAATTATAGCCTGAGTACCTGTTGGAATCAGTAGTTCGGGCTCGTTGCCGATGGAGAATGCCTGGATGTCGCGAGCTGATATGGCATCCAGTTCGATCACCATATCTCCAGAATAACCTCCTTTTTCAAGTTCTTCGCGCGACCTCATGACAGAGGTTGGAACAGTGTATTCGATGGTTCTCCCCATCCTGTGCTGCTCCCGAAACCGCTGCCCGAACCCGCGTGGCCGTGTATCGACGATGCGGTAGAAGGTGCCGCGCTCCGGATTGAGTTGGCCGACCGCCTCGTTCAGCAGGTGCAGGAACAGGCCGGCATTGTGGATGCGCGCTTCTGTCCACCCGCGCAAGCTGGCGTCATGCACTATGACGCGACCGAGCAGCAAGGCCTCTTTCCAGATGTCGAGCTCTCGGTCGGTGTAGGCGTTCAGGATCACGCCGTGTGGCAGATCGACGCCGGCAGCGGCGGATGCGTTTCTGATGCTGGCAGACTTGGATCGTCTGCGCCAGTCGTCATCGCCCAACACGATGCGAGCCAGCCGTTCCGGATCGTCCCATTCTGACAGCGGGCCGTGCAGACGGTCGATGAACTGCTTCAACACCGGATGCACGCACCACCCTGGCTCACGCTGGGCAAGTTCCGTGGCGACATGAGCGGTTGGGTCTGCCGACAGCGAGTTGCCGCAGCGGCTCTTGCGGCCATCTATGGCGCGGCTGACGCCCTCCTCCGGTCCGTCGTGGCAGGGCGAGTAGTCCCATCCAGGGTCCGGGGCCACCCCTGGGAACGGCTTGAGGCCACGCCGTTTGGCCTGATCCTCGGTCAGGCTGATGTTGGTGCAGCGGCAGTTGAACCCGCAGGGCGCGGTCCATTGCTTCCAGATCGGGTCGTCGATGTGTGCGATGAAGCCGTGCATGGCGGCGTGTGCCGGGCGTGTGCGGCTGTCGTTGACGGCGGAATACATGAGATAGGGCCGGGCCGCCCGGTTGTCCCGGTGGGCGCGGCACCGGCCGGCGGCGTACCAGCCCTGGATGTTGGTGCGGAACACGGTCTCGATGCGGTGGCGCGGCAGGTTCAGCGGCACTTCACCGGCGGCGACCGCCTTCTTCCACTTGGCGAAGCTCTGCCCCTGTTCCTCGGCCTCGATCAGGCTTTGGCGCACCCGCTCGATCTGGTCGAGGGTTGACAGTCCAGACACGGTGAAGGCCGCGGCACGCGCCCTGCCCTGCAGCAGGCCGTAATACTCGACGGGAAGAACCACCTTCTGCCGTCTGGCCCATGCTATGGCTTCTGTGCTGTTCATCGTGTTCATGGACGCGCCTCCTGATGCGGCCGCCCGCGAGGGCGGCATTCGGTTGTCAGATCACCCATTGCCTGAGCTCTACCGCATACTCGCGCATGCCATCGGCCAGTTCGGCGGCGGACAGGGCCGCGCGGGTGAGGGTGTCGAGTTCGTCGACGGGCACCAGGCGCCATCCTGGCAATATGGCCTGGATGTTGTCGGGCAGCCGCGCCGGGTCGATGATGACTTCATGCTCTCCAATGGGCTGCATGCCAGTGATCCGGTCGTTCTCGATGGTCATGAGCACGGTCATGCGCCCACCCGCCGCTGGCCCTGGCATCCGTTTGCGCTCACCCGGCATGGCCTTGATGTACTCGACGGCCTCGTCGAAGCGCTCGGCGGGCAGGTCACGGTAGCGTGCGATGCGGAAGTGCCGGTTGAAGCGGCTCCAGCAGTAGGCGCGGCTGCACCCGTCCGCTTCGGCGCGTTCGGCGATGAGGGCGGAGAGCTCCCCGGCCTGCGTTCTGGTGATGGTGGGCGGCTCGGGCAATGCCTGCGCCTGGCCGCTGACCAGGGCGTCGAAGGCGCGGATCACCGCCAGGTGGAACCGGGCAGAGATCCACATGGCGTAGGCGTAGACGAGCTCTTTGCAGGCGTAGGTGCCTTGGAGTTGCGGATCGCCGCCTTGCACGCGCTTGACGGCCCCGTTCCTCAGATCTGAGGACTGCTCGATCTCCTCGATGAGTTCGCGGGCCTGGTCGTTGCGCAGCCAATTGGCCGGCTGATGGCGTTTCTCCCCACCGGCGGCACGGTGCAGGTCGTTTAGGGAGTAGAGGCCGTCGTGGATACGGATGTATGTGTTGAGGACAGAAATGGACTGATTCATAGCAGTTCTCCGACTTTGATGTTCGAGAACCGCCACGCTTCCGCTGCAAATCGAAAGGGTGGCGGAGTACGCGGGTTTGCAGACCGGGTCGGAGATCCGGCGAGCCTCGCGGCTCCCCACGCACCCCGCCATAACACGGGCACAAAAAAAGCGCCGTGAATGAGCGCCGGTGCGCTCCGACTTCGGGCTGCAAAACCCGGCCACCGAATGTGCGACCGCCATGGATGGCGGAAGTGCAGGTTTTCATGGAGCGAAAACCTGCCGGTGACATGGTCAGCGTAGTTCTGGTGGGCTTGGGTTGTCAAGTTTGGGTTGATGATATACGGGATTTCCGTATAATTCGACCCATGAAAACGACGCCGTACTTTCGCAACACCGTTCAGCCCAAGCGCCCCTATGTGACCGTGGCACTCTGCCGCGAGGCAATCGCCAGCGCGGTGCGCCGCGAGGTTCAGCAAGATGGACGGATTCGCTACTGGGGTCGCGTGGGCGAGCGCTGGCTGCGTGTGGTGGTGCTGGAGGACGACGAAACCCTGCATAACGCTTTCTACGACCGGAGGTTCAAGCCATGAGGCTGCAATATGACCGTGAGACCGACTCCCTCTACATTCACCTGAGCGAGCGTCCAGGCGCGGATGCCGAAGAGGTGGCCGATGGTGTGGTGCTTGATTTCGCCGAGGATGGTGCGCTGGTTGGTATCGACATTCAGCATGCCAGCACGCGCACCGATGTGGCGCGGATGGTCTTTGAGCAGGGTCCTGCCGATGCGGCCTGATACGGGCGAAAGCTCCATGGCCATCGAGTCTGATGCCGGGCAGCCCATCGATGGGGTGCGCGAATCTCCGGGCGAGATGAGGCGCGGCGAGTTCGCCGGAGATATGACGCCTGAGCAATCGCTGCTGCGCGCGGCGCGCAAGGAGCTGGGCATGTCGCAGGCGCGGTTCGCGGAGTTGATCGACACGCCTGTGGCCACGCTGCGCGATTGGGAGCAGGGGCGATTCAAGCCTCCAGGAAGCGCCCTGGTGCTGTGCCGTATCGCGCTGAATAATCCGGACGCTCTGTTGTCGGTGGCATAGCCGGTGACGCGCATTGAGCGCGGTGACCACAGGCCGCTCCGCTCCACACCGCGCAAGCTGTCACCGGTCATCACTCCTGACTCTCTTTGTCGATTGGCCACCATCCATCGCAGCTGCTTGGGTCGTCCTCCGGCCCATTCTTTGGCCATACCGCATACGGTTGCCAGATGTGAAACACGCCTGATCCGTTGTCCTTGTGTCTCCGGCATTCCTTGCGGAATCTGCAGTCATCATCAAGGCACAGTGTGATGTCCGCCATCATTGCTCGCCTTTTTCAGCCATGACATACCCGACCACATCGGCGGCGAACAGGGCGCGTTCGAGCAGTTGCCGGTAGGCGCCCGGATCGGCATCTGCGGCCTCCTTGGCCAGCAATTCATCGAGGTGCTCAGGACTTTTTGCCATGGCGATCAGATCGCGCAGGCGTCCATCGCTGATCGGTGACGGTGCGTTTTCCACGCTGGCGTCCACCAGGTCTTCTATCTGTTGCTGGGCCGGGGTGTAGCCATGCGCCTGGCTCTCCCCAGAATCTGCCGCCAGTTTGAGGCTGGCTCCGCCCTGACCGCTCGCGGCCGGTTCCACAGGTTCGAAGTCGCCCGGCTTGACATCGCCGAACAGGCGGCCAAGCAGTTGCTCCGTCGGTGCCCACCCGGTGTCGCGCAGGTCTTTGAGCGCTCCGGTGCGCTCGCTGTCGATGCTGACTCCGGCATCGAACTCGAAGCGCGGCGGGTCGCCAACCCATCTGTTGAGCACCCACAGCTGGTTGACGAACTCCTGCACCGTCGGCCGTAGCAGGCGCAGGTCGGCCAAGCGCTTGTCCTGACGCACGGCGTCATGCACCCGCGCCGCGGCGTAGGACCCCTTGCCGTCAGTGTCGCTGGTCAGGGTCTGTCCGAGGATCACCTTCTGCACGCGCTTGTTGAGCTCGCCCATCATGCGCTGGTGCTCTCCGCTGCTGGTGTTGCCCTGCACATCGATGGACTCGTCGCTGTTGACGGCGAGGACCGATGCGAACCCGGAGGCCTGCGCGACCTTGACGAACTCGTCAGGTGTCATCACGCTGCCGGTGACGATGGGGTCTCCGAAGCGCTCGATGAACTGCATCCAGAACCGCCACCCGTTGTAGCGGAAGAACCAGGGCCAGTAGAGCCTTGACAGCAAGGCCTCGCCGTAGGGGTTGCGCCAGGTGGCATTGCGGCGCGTCATGAAGAATTCAGGCGGCATGGCGTTCATCATCTCGCCGGTGTCCATGCGCTTGTAGCGCAGCTGACCACCGTTACTGATGGCGAATCGCTCCATCGGCCATTCCCCGATCCACAGCGGGGCCACAATCCCGAATTCAGGGTGGTTCTCTGGGCGTCCTCGCCGGTCCTGTGACCAGGAGCAGCGCAGTACGGAGTAGCCGTAGGGCACGGCATTCCATGCGCCACGCAGGATGTCATCGATCCACCGTTCCAGAACCCGACGGGTCGCTTCCTTGCGCTCGCCGTCATCTCCGACCAGATTCCAGCTTGTGGCGAGCACGGCCTCGCGCCGCGTTTCGAGCGCTGCCGTGATCTCGTCATCGGTCTCGAGCACTCTCAGGCTGGCCCGGGTCTTGCCCAGTTCCTGGAGGACGATGTCCGGGTCGCCGGCAACGGTCAGCGCGGATATGGCGCGGCTGTAGCTGTAATCGTCCCAGTGCGCGGCCGAGGCGGCCGGTTTGAGGTCAGGCATGGGTGGTGTCCTCTCTGGTAATGTTGATGATCTGGCGGCGGCTCAGACCGTAGAGCTCTGCCAGTGCAGTCTGCGTGGCGCCCGCGGCATATCCGGCCCGGATCGCGCGGTTGCGTTCCTGTATGTCAGGTGCCAGGCGTTTGGGCACTTCGATGTACTCACCGCCGAAGGCCTGAGCCAGCAGAATGGCCTGACCATGGCCGAGACGCAGCGCCAGCGGATGGTCTTCGCTGATGGTTCCAGGCACATAGAGGCGGCGCCCATGATAGGCGCGGACCAGTTCGTCAACTGCCTGTTTACCGATGATGCTCATGGCTTCGTTGATGCTCACGGTCATGCAATGGTCCTCGTCAGTGTTGCTGCGTAGTGGGTCTGTCCTGTGCCGCGCCGAATGACCGGCTCGAGCGCATAGCGGATGGCGTCGATGGTGTGATCATGCCCGTCGGCCAGGCGCGGAAGGATATCGCCGGAGAGCTTGTCCACCTTCCATGACCAGAGGCGGCACTCGTCGGCGGTGTGGGTGCAGCGCGGGTGAATGACGATCTGCTCATACCCGCGCAGATGGGCCACCCCGTCCTCGACGCTGCCCTTGCCTTTCTTGACTCCTGTGATCCTGAACCCCTGGCGGCGCATGTAGCTGATGGTTTCCGGTCGTGCCGAGTCGGCGCGTATGGTGTGCTCTCTCGATTCCGGCACGGTGTCGAACAGATCGGGCGTGGAATCGATCTCGCAGCCCACCTGGTAGGCATCGTGCTCGATGTAGAGCCGCGCATCATGAATCCAGCAGCGCACCAGCGTGGTCGGGTCCTTGGCGTAGCCCCAGTCCGCGCCGTAGTACGGTCCGTTCCAGTCCTCGCCGGGCTCGAACGGCTCTACGGTCCATTTTCCGCGCAGCACCTGGGCATCGGTGTACTGCCGGCATTCACCCTCCCAGATGTGGGCGTAGGCGTCCGGATCGGTGCGCTGCATCCATTTGCGTTCCAGTTCCAGTTCAGCCGGGAACCATGGATTGTCGTAATAGTTGACCTTGCGAACGATGCTCCCCTCCGGCGGGTTCATGGCCAGTTGATGAACCGGGTCGGTTTCCTGATCCGGGTTATAGCTGATCCAGATCTCCGACCCTGGCTTGCGGATGGTCGGCACAAGCGTCTCCAGGCTGGCCTTGGAAATGGTCTGCCCTTCCTCGATCCAGCAAATATCGACGCCCTCCAGGCTCTTGAGCTGGCTGGCGTCGCCGCGGGTGCCGCGCACGCCCTTGAACAGGAACTCGGCCCCGCAGCGGCTGTAGATGCCCTTTTCCTTGATGGTGAAGTAGGCATCGAGGTCCATTGAATGAATCTGGTCCGAAATGAGTTGGTGGACAGAGTCCTGTATGCTGTTTTGCAGCTCGCGGGCGCAGAGCACGCGAATGGGCCGATCTGCAGCACTGCAGATGAGTGCCCTGGCAAATGTCGTTGACTTGCCGCTTCCTCGACCGCCGTAGGCGATCTTGTAGCGCGCCGGCGACCAGAAAGGCGCGAACCATCCAGGGAACTCGATATCGATGTCCCGCTCCTCAGCCGCGATCATTGTCCCGCCTCACCAATGTGTTTGATGTTCAGCCTGACGATGCCGATGCCGCCAGGAATCGACAGCTCTCGCTTCTCAGCCGCGTGCAGACCATGGAGCTTGGCCAGCTGATCGATCGCCCGTATCATGTCGTTTGGTTTCTGCAGCTCGGCCGCCATCCTCAGCGCCTTCATGGCCTCCTCTGACAGGGTGTCGACGGTGATCTGATGGCGTTCTCTATGCTCTGCCTTGAGCTCAGCAACCCTTGCCGATACCTTGTCATCGGCCAGCATGTGGCTGGCCTTGCTGTAAACCGTCTCCGGCTTCCAGTTTCGTGAACGCGGGTATGCTTGCCGATATGCCTCAGAGGCGTTTCCGGTTTCAACGAAGGCCATGGCGAAGGCCTCCTGCCGTGGCGTGAGGCGGCTCATGCCCTGCTCTCCTGTGGATTCGCTGATCGCAGCGATCGGTTGATCCACCCGAGCAGGAACTTGCGCTGTTTGCCGTCCATTGCTGCCAGTTTCGCGTAGCGCCGTATTTTCTCGAGGGTGTAGGCGGCCACGAAATGATCCGGATCGGCCGCGTTGAGCGCGTTGAGTGTCTGCGGTCCGACGATCCCGTCATCGATGACCCCGAGCACCCGTTGAGCGCTGCGCACTGCACTTCTGACGCCGCTGTTGACCGCGTAATCGAAAATGGACTCGGCCACCGGCTGATGGCGTATTCCGTCAGCCTGCAGCGGCCTCCAGAAGTGCGCTCGGTAGAATCGGCGAACCTGATCTTCATCCGGTCGACGCCCGGAATCGATGATCGACCACCCAACCCAGTCCGGCCACCGGTTACGCGCGATCCCTGCGTAGGTCATTCCGCCTCGGTCACCAGGCACCGTATGCAGGATCATGCCACCCTCGTTCTCGATCATTCTGTCGAAAGCCGGGTTGAATCTTGCCATGTCAGTCGCCCCCCTTCGGTATCACGATATGGCGCACATCGACCAACTTGGGCACAACGCCAGCGTGACGGATGGCGCGGAACTGCCGGCGGCCGAAACGCATCTCTTCGTCATCACGCGCCAGCAGCACGCAGACTGGCGTCTTTCCGATTTCCTCTGCGTAGACGATGGCCTGGCCGATGCACTCGTAATTCTTGGGGCGCTTGGCCCAGTCGAACTCCATGACGGCAAACTCCGTCTCGCAATCCGGGCGAATGCCGGATGGCAGCGTCGATGGTGCGCCGCCCCAGCGCGCGCAGAGCAGGTCTGAGTAGTAGCGCTCGTTCATGAACCCGTCTCCACCTGCGGCTACAGTGGGCGGTGCGATAGTGGCCACCAGTGCGATAGCGGCGCAAATCAGCGTCTTGATCGTATGGGTCATACCCCCTCCATTGGCGTGATGGTGATTTCGAGTCGCCCTGGCTTCTCCGGCGGGCAGCGGTAGATGCGCAAGTCGTCGATCTGCTCATCGTCCACGAACAGGCCGGCCGATGCCATTGCGTCGAGGGTGGCCTTCAGGGTGTTGTCGAGGTCCCTTTTTCGCCGGTCGGGCGGAAACGCTGCGATGGTAACCGACAAGCGGTGCCGTGTTGCAGCCTGTATGTTCGCGCAAGAGACGATCTCTCCGACACGGGTACGGTAGGCGCGCCCATCGCGAGAAATCAGCACGCGGCCGCTCACAGAGCGCCAGTACCGATTCACCGAAGGCGGCCATGGCAGCGTGATGTTCAGGCTCATGCCGCGTTCTCTCCGTTCAGGATGCGCAGGGCCTGGTCGAGATAACGGCTGGCCAGCGAGCCATGACGGGTTCGTGCAGTACCATGCACCCGATTCATGCCAGAGTGTTCTGCATCCGGCGCCGGTAGCAGCCCAGACGAGGTGCCTGCCGGCAGCCGCCCCATGCGCTCAGCCTCCTCTACCGCCTGCCTGCGCCCTGACGGGTCCTGCCCAAGACTCGGCCACCAGTTGACCGGCCTGCCATTGGCACGCGCATCGGATACCGCGCGTTCGTAGGCCGCACGGAACGCGATCCGTGCGCCAACCCGGTCACCGTCCTGGTAGATCACCCTCGCCACATTCAGGGCTGCGCCGATCTCGTCGTTGAGCACTACGGATGCGGATTCGTCGAACGACTTGACAGCCAGGGCCCACGCCTCGTCTGCCGTCGGTCTGCCGTCGTCGCAGGATTGTCCGCGGATTTGCTCGATGACATCGGCGGGCTTGATGGCATAACGCCCGCGCTCAGGGTCGGACAGGTGCCGCTCGATGGCGCGCTCCACCTGCGAAATCGAGTATTCGCTCAGGACACGGAACGCAATCGCTATGGCCGCGTCGCTGAGCCTGTTTCCGCCGATCTCGGCGGCAGCCCTCCACACAGCCGTGAAGCGGTCGATGTCGCCAGGGTTCATGACAGCCCTCCGATCAGCTGGCGGACTCGGTCGGCCTGAGCCGCCACATCCGCGCGGAATTCGTCGATGGTTTCGGGTTTTCGCTTGCGGCGCGTCAGTCGATCGGTGAACAGCCCGGTGTACCTGCCAGCGATGCTGTAATCGATCACGCTTTGCTGCTCCTGGTGGGTCAGCGGCTTGAGCTGGTTCCACGCCTTCTTGCGGGCCAGGTCCGTCAGTGGCTTTCGGATTTCCTTCCGATGCTGTTCGAATTCAGCCCAGGCATCGAGGTTGATTTCTGGAGGGGGGACCGGGGGCTGCGTTTGGTCGGCAACTGAGATGGCCTTCTTGCCGGTAGTTGATTCCGAGGAGGATTCGCGCGCACGCGCGTCCCTCTCTGTAACGAAGTCTCTGTTGAAGTCTCTGTGAAGTCTCTGTTCTTTATAAGAAGCGACCATATCCGGTCGCTTCGAAGCGATAGCATCCGGTCGGTTCATAGCGACCGCATCCGGTCGCTTCGAGGCGATAACATCCGGTCGTTTCGAAGCGATAGCATCCGGTCGGTTCATAGCGACCGCATCCGGTCGCCGTATCGATGCGCTCTCTTCGGCTTCTGAACCACCGTCGCTGGACGCGATTTTCTCGTAGTCGATCCTGTATCTGTTGGTTTTTGACCAGCCCTGAGCGTCGCGTTTTGCGACCATCAAATACCCGTGATCGCGCAGCCAGTTCAGGTGTTTCCTGAGCGTATGAGGCGACCACATCTGGAAGTAATCACGGCACCATTCGTCCAGCGTTCCCCAGACCCATTTCTCGCCGTCGTCGAAGATCTCGCCCGTGTGCGGTTGCTGCAGCAGCCAGTGGATCTGTTGCAGGGCCACGGCGCGTTCAATGCTGCCCAGCAGCTTGACCAGACTCGGCTGGACGATCAGTGGGCGCTCGTCGATCAGCAGGCTCATTGTCCATCCTCCGTGCCGGCATACAGCGTGTTCTCCAGGGCGATGAGCGACTTCCTCGCCTCCGCGCTCTCGCGGATGATGGCGCGCCGCTCCTCGTCGCTGATGCGCCCGTCCTCGAGCGCGGACTCGACGGCGCGCACGACATCGCCGAACTCCGACATGGCGTGAATCACCCCGCCGGCCACATTCCTGGCCCGACTGCGGCTTCTTGTGGCCAGCTGATAGCCGAACATGGACGAAAGCGTATCAAGCACTTCTCCTGCATTTTCGCTGCTCAATCGATGCAGGATCGCAACAAATAGCGGCAAACTGAGCAGGTGCAGCTCATCGTTCGGGTCCAGCTTCGAGTACAGGTTCCTGGTGGATACGCCCAGCTCGGTGGCCATCGCAGAGATGCCTCCGTCGCGCTTCTTGACCGCTCGAGACAGGGCGTGCATCAGGTCATCGATGTCGTTCATTGTGGTTGCTCCTGGTGTTCCTCCAGCGGACAGCGTGTTGCATTTCGGCTGCGCTGTTGACGCCGGTGCGGAATAATTCCGTCATGAAAAAAGAAAATCGCTCTGAACGCCGACAGGGAGGCGTCAGCATTGGTGTCTCCGTGGCCCACCCTGTGGTGCGCTGGCACTGCCAGATGGCCGGTGAAGAAGTCAAAGGCATGGCCGTGACGGCCGGGCATGAACTGCTCGTGTTCTGCTCAGGCATGTCCTCTGATGGCTGCGTCGCAAGAGGCCGGCGCGCCGTTGACCGCACCAGGGCCCGCGAGCACTCGGATGTATGCCTGGCGCACGACATCTTCCTGCACGCGCAGGGACTCGCCGGTGAGCATGATGCCGATCTCGACGGGTTCGAGATCGATGATGGGTGGTAGCCGGCCGTTATCATGGCCAGCTACTCAAGGAATAAAACGCGCCGTCGTTGACGACGGCGAATGGTCTCATGGCGCCGATGACCGCCAATGAGCCCAACCACCGCGCATTGAGGTCAAAATGCACGGATCGAGGAGCAACCACAGACACAATGAATCCGATCATGCCACCTCGCTTCCCGGGTCCCGGCCGCCTCCAGATCCGTGCCGCAGCACATGCCAGGGCACATCGGGGCGCAGGTCCTCACAGCGTACTGCCCCGTTGGTGGCGGCTTCGATTTGTGGACAGAGTTCGGCGGGGATCGGTCTTACACCGCTGATCCACTGATGTACGGTAGGAGGCGTGACATGAAGGTGTCTGGCTAGAGAAGCGACGCCGCCGACCGCATCCACGGCTTTTTTTACTGAATGAATGGCGTTCATGCGCAAAAGGTTAGCTTGGCTAAGCTCAAAATGCAATAGCCCAGATAACCTTAGCGTCGCTTATGATAGAACAATGAATAGACGCGAGCTGCTTCGGCAACTGATCAACGAAAAATTCAGCGGCAATGTTGCTGCATTTTCGAGGTCAATAAAAAAATCGCCATCACAGGTCCACCAATGGCTTTCTGGACACCGGACTCTAGGAGATGCCGGAGCCCATCATATTGAGCGGTCTGTGCCTGGGCTGTGGCAAGGCTATTTTGATGGGACGCCCAGGCCATCATGGCTCGACCACAACCACAAATCTACTCAAACCAATACCGAACCAGGTCCAGACATCCATAGCCGCGTCCCGCTGATCTCATGGACGACGGCCGGAGACTGGGGTGACCTGGTGGACAACTTCGCTCCTGGCGACGCAGAGGACTGGGTCATCACTACATCGAAGGTCGGCCCTCACGCCTTCGCCTTGCGCATCATCGGCGACTCGATGGCCCCAACCATCCAGGACGGCGCGCTCGTGATCGTTGATCCGGACGCGCAGTACCGGCACCGATCCGTGGTGATCGTGCGTCAAAACGGTGACAGTGAGGCCACCTGCAAGCGGCTTGTGCAGGAGGGTTCACGCTGGTTCCTGCACCCGGACAACGAACGCTACCCCATCATGGAGATGTCACCTGACGCCAAGGTGGTTGGCGTGGTGCGTCAGGTGGTGATGGATCTGGAGTGATTCGGTGACTGATGGATCGAAATAACGCGAGGTAATCATGGATGGAGCATAAATTCGGCAGCGACAACTGGACATCGCTCAAGCTGGATGCACTAAGGAAATACCTTAATTTCTATAGTATTGCACTGAAAAATCAGAAGTTTAGGCTTCACTATATCGATGGGTTTGCGGGTATTGGCAGGGTCACGATCAAAACCGGAGATGGTGAAAGGATTATCGACGGCTCTGCGAAGATCGCGCTTGAAACCAACCCTCCATTCGACTCTGTCCACCTGATTGACGCATCTCGCGCTCATGCCGCGGCACTAAGAAGTCTTTGCGCCAAATACGACAATTGCGAGATCCGCACCGGAGATGCGAACACGGAGATCGCCAGTTTGATCAAAACAATCCGCTGGAACCATAGCCGAGCGGTATTGTTTCTTGATCCGTACGGGATGGAGGTTGAGTGGAAAACTCTGGAAGCAATAGCAGGCACAAAAGCTATTGATCTATGGTATCTTTTTCCTCTTGCTGGGCTATACAGAAACACGCCAAGAAGTCTTGATGCAATGGATATATCCAAGAGAGCAGCATTGACCCGCTGCCTGGGGACAGACGAATGGGAGAGCAGGTTTTACTCTGAGTCACCACAGCAAGACCTTTTCGGTGACTCGGAAGTAATGCGTTGTGCTGAATGGTCAGATCTGCTTGAGTATGTGCGCGACAGGCTCGATAAGACTTTCCCCATGGTCAGCAGGCCACTGATCCTTCCGCAGCAAGGCGCTCCTCTTTTTGCCTTGTTCTTTGCCGTCAGCAACCCATCACCGAAAGCCATCGGTCTGTCGAAGAAGGTCGCAGACCACATTCTCAAGACATAGCAGAAATGATCTCCGGATAGTCATCATAGACTTTTCCGTCGAGAGAGCGCCCATTACGCTTTTTGTCGCGTTTGACGCCATCGCCCCCCCATGTGCCCCACTGTTTGAAAAAGAAAGCCGCTCCTGATGACGCTGTCTGGGTTCTGATGTTCTCGACCCATTCATGCCGCATCGGCCTGGCCCTGGGTCCCGACTCACCGCCAACGATGACCCAGTGAATTCCGCTAAGGTCGATGCATCCGATATCTTCAAGCAGCGGCTCTACCGACAGGAACCGAACGGTTGCATCAACCTGCCGCAAAAAATCGATGCGAGGCACTCCATGCCTGCGGTCTTCGACAGAGACCCCAAGCCACACATTCCCTGGGCATCCACGATTGGCGAAATACTCGGGCAGCCTCTCGGCCCGCTTGGTCAGGATTTGATAGGTATGCCTTGGCGTTCGTCGAATGACATCGAATACCCGATCGAGAAAGGAATCAGGAACATCCTCGTGAAACAGGTCGGACATGGAATTGACGAAGTAAACGGTGGGCTTCTTGCGTCGAACCGGCTGTTCCAGCCTTCCCGGCTGAAGAGTGAGCTCGAACCCGTTCTCATAGCCGCATGCACCCATTTTCTGCAGGCGCGCTGCCATCTTTTCGGCGTAACAGTTCTTGCATCCAGGAGAAACCTTCGTGCATCCGGTGGTTGGGTTCCATGTCTGCTCCGTCCACTCGATCTTGCTGTTTGTGCTCATTTTGTTCTCCCCTTCCAGTGGATCGATTGTACACAAATGCGTTCACGCTGGACAACTGGAACCCACCAAGAAGTTTGCTATCATCACCATCGTCTATGCCAAAACGGTTGTCAGGATGGCGCTGGATGCCTTCATTTTGATCGATAGAACCCGGCCTCTTCCCTGCTCCGAGTGAGCATCCGATTCAACAATAAAGCCCACAGGAGGGGTATCAATGAAGCACCGTAACGCACTTACATTCATCGCCGCTGCTCTCGTCATGTCCGGTTGCGCGGCCACCCGCGTCATGCCAGAGGCGCGCGGCGTCGAACTCGTCAACGAGCCGCCGGATATGTCCCGGTGCCGATTCATCGGCGAGGTTGTCGGATCCCAGGGCAACTGGTTCACCGGTGACCTGACGCCCAACAAGAACCTGGTGATCGGCGCCCGCAACGAGCTGCGCAACGAGGCATACAAGCTCGGCGGCAATGTGGTCTACATCCAGGACATGAAGAGCACCGTCGGATGGGGCGCCGCAGGGATCACCAATACCACGGCTGTGGGCAAGGTCTACAAATGCAGGGGGTGAGGAATGGTCAGGATGATCTTGTGCGCCCTGGCGCTTTCTGCGGCATCACTTCTGGCTCATGCAGACACCATCGTCGATATCCAGTCGCTACCAGATACCGACACCCATGACCGGTCGCTCGGGTTTGGAGTCTATGAATTCAAACCCGAAGAAGCGGGCGCCTATGCCAGCTTCTTCTACACCGGGAAGCGAGATCCTGAATACAGTTCACTGGACACATGGTCTTTTGATGATCCACTGCGAGATACCTACAAGAACCTTGCCATGATAAACCTTGGGGTCACGAACGGGCTTGGCGAGATGGGGTTGATCTACCTTGGAGTGGGCTATGCCTGGGTCATCGGGCAGGCTCGATACTATGACCCAATGCACATCCTGGCGCCGGACGGAATCTACTATACCGACTATGCCGATAACGATGATTATGGGTTCAACTTCAATGCCGGCATCATCTTCCTGATCGGGAATCTGTCGCTCAATGCCGGGTACCATTCCTTCTCCGGGGAAACCGCCTTCGGAGTTGGCTGGCGATTCTGAAGGCACATCAACGGCGGCCGCTGACGGTGGCCGCCGCATTCAATGCAGGCGGTTGGCGTAGATATCTTCCAGGTTCAGATCGAATCTTCTGATCAGGTTCCTTACCATCAGCCCACCAACCGGATCATCAAGAGGCACGATCAAGAGTTCAAGTTCCTTTTCCAGGCTGACGCGGCCGTCCATGAGGTGGGTTACATTCACCCTTGCCTTGTAAAGCGCATTGAGCACAACAGATCGCGGCAGACAGCCCTCGATATCGATCTGCGCTCTACTGGGGGGACGCTTCACGCTGCGTGGTGGTTCGCGTCTCTCGTCAGAAACACCAGGTTGGAAAACTCGGGTATGAGGTCCTCCTCGAGCTTGAACTCGGCATAGACGCTGAAGGCATGATGCCGCTCATCAGTCAGCCCTTCCCTGACCTCTGGTGGCGCAGGCTTGAGGAAGTGCTCCAGTGTTCCAAAGCGGTTGAGATGCGCCCTCACCGTCTCAATCAAGCCGGCCTGGAAGCGCTCTTTCACCTCCTCGATGCTGCCGCCCTGTACCGCATAGTCGATGTCCAGACCCTGGGCAAACCAATAGTCCCTCATCTTGACGATGACGACATGCGCATTGCGCAGATCAAACTTGAGGCATGGGTTCATGATTCTGTCTCCTCTGCTCAGCGGCAATCAGGCATGGGGTCACCGCTTCGAGCGCCTATAGAGCGAAAGCGATCTCGGCGATCATGGCATATCCCTCGGGTTGGTTTCTCCGCGCGAGGCTTGACGCTCCCCTCCGCGCAAGTCTAGTACGCCCCTGCCCCGGCGTCAAAATCGTGCGACTTATCCACAGGCGGAAGCGCCGATGGGAAACAAGTCGCCTATTTTCCTCCCCCTCAGCTCGAGATTTATCCACATGCATGGCCTTCGAATCCAAGCCAGGCCATGCAAGGGCTCAATTAAATTTAGCTTTGCTATTGACTTCCAGAATTAGCTTGGCTAATCTCTCTCCGCGAACACAGCAAAAGGAGATAACGCATGAGCATAGAAATCACCGTGAGCCTGCCCGAGGAGACCCGTCTTGAGAGCCTCCGAGCATGGGCCGACTCGATCAACTGCCGACTGACACTGACGCGCGAAGGAGTTTACCGATTCGAGCCGCGCATGAGCGACGAGCAGCGCCAGAACCAGCTGAAGCTCGTAGCCGATGCTGCGCGCGGTCATGGGGGTGCGGCATGAGCGCACTGATCGATGTATTACCGCTGCTGCTCGTGGCTGGCGCACTGCTGGTCGGTATTGCAGCGCTCGAAATCAGCGCGCGCCATGAAGACAAAGACGAAGCTGGGGGTGAAGAATGACCCTATACGGCTATGGCGACGAGGCCACATGGCCGGCCTATTCCGGCCATCCCGGCGACCCGAGGGCGCCCTGTGAGCCTGATATCGACGAGGCGATCGAAGACATGATTGATGACGCGGCATCAGATCCGGACGGGAGCGCCGCAGAGTGGGTCATCGACACCTTCGGAGAGGGTTTCGACGACGACTTCACGGCGCAGTTCCTGCAGGCCCTGCGTGACGGCAACGAGCAGGAATGCGGCCGCCTGGTCATCCAGCACATCATGAAGCACATCGAGGAGCGCGCCGAGAAATGGAGCGAGGAGCAGACAAATGATGACGAATGACCGATCAGAGTGGTTGCGCCAGCGCCGCTCCGGTATCGGCGGCACGGACATCAGCGCCATCATCGGCCTGAACCCATGGCGCACGCCTCTGGATGTATGGCGGGACAAGACGGGCCGCGACACGAGCGAAACGATCACCGCCGAGGCTGCCTATTGGGGCAATGCCCTTGAGGACCTTGTCGCGAGGCGCTATGCCGAGGTGACAGGGCGCCAGGTGCAGCGCATCAATACAATGCTGCGCATCGACGACACGCCTGCCATTGCCAATATCGACCGATCGGTCATCAACCCGGAGATAGCCAAGCGTGTGCGCGTGCTCGATGACGGCCACAGTCTGACTACCGACCGCATCCTCGAGTGCAAGACGGCCCATGCCATGGCCAGCAACCGATCTGACGAGTGGGGGGTGCCAGGCACTGACGAGGTGCCTGAGCACTATTGGTTGCAGGTGCAGTGGTATCTCGGCATCACAGGAGCGGATATCGGCGACCTGGCAGTTTTGTTCGGCGGGCAGAAGCATCTCATCTACACCATCGAGGCAGACCGCGGCCTGTTCGATGATCTGCTCGAGACGGCAACTATCTGGTGGCGCGATCACATCGAGGCAGACATGCCGCCAGAGCCGTCAACCGCCGACGAATGCCGCCGCGTATGGAAGAGCCACACCGCCGGCAAGGTCAATGTCGCGGATGCTCAGGTGGTCGGAGCCCTGTCTCGGATGGCTGAGATCAAGGCCGCCATAAAGGAGATGCAAGACGAGCTGTCAGGGCTTGAAACCACCGTGCTCAAGGCGTTTGGCGACGCCGAGGCGCTGGAGCACGGCGGCCGCGTCCTGGCGACATGGAAGCAAAACAAGCCATCCCTGCGTACAGACTGGAAGGCCGCCGTCACTGACCTCTCCGAGTATGTCCCTGACGAGGTCTTCGAGCGCATCACCGAAGCCCATACCCAATCCAAACCCGGCGCACGCGTGTTGCGCCTCAAGACGAAGGAGATTATCCAATGAGCACTGTTTCACCCATGCCCGCAAGCAAGCCTGAAAACGGCCTGACCACTCTCACACCTCAGACCATGGACGAAGCCCTGCGCTTCGCCGAGATCCTCGCCGGATCGAGCATCGTGCCGAAGGACTACCAGGGCAGCCCTGGCAACATCCTGGTGGCCGTACAGTTGGGTGCTGAGATCGGGCTGCCGCCGCTGCAGGCCATACAAAACATCGCGGTCATCAATGGCATACCGTCGATCTGGGGCGATGCAATGATCGCCTTGGTGCGCGGCTCAGGGCTGCTCGAGTCCATCGAGGAGACGATCAGCGACGACGGCCAGGAGGCCACATGCACCGTTCAGCGCCGCGGCGAGGAGCCGGTGACACGCACATTCTCGATGGAGGACGCGAAGTTGGCCGGGCTTAGCAGCAAGCCTGGTCCGTGGAAGGAGTATCCGAAGCGCATGCTGCAGATGCGCGCAAGGTCCTGGGCGCTGCGCGATGTGTTCCCGGATGTGCTTCGCGGCGTCTACATGGCTGAGGAAGCACAGGACATGCCGCGCGATATGGGAGATGTCGAGGTGGTTGCAGAACCAGCGGAAAAGCCAAAAAGCCGCAAGAGCCGCGTCAAGGCCGCATTGGCTGACAAGCGCAAGTCGGAGCCTGATATCCAGCCGGTTGGCCTCCAACAGGTCCTCGATGCCATCGCGTCCGCGGACAGCGATGAATCGCTGAAGGCATCCGCAGAGCTCGCGGCACAGCTTTCCAGTGACGCGGACAAGAAGAAGGCGCGCGAAGCATACAAGGCGCGTCAGGAGGTTATCAACACCCCTGAGCCGGTCTATGCGGTGGTCATGGACGCGATCATGTCCGCCAGCTCAGAAGATGAGCTCGATGCCGTGAGCGAGCAGGTGGCTCTGGTTCGCAACGAGAACCAACGCGCCGAGCTCATGGAGGCCATGGAGATGCGCAAGACAGAGATCGCTCAGGGCTGAGTCCAACCCGACGCGGCGGTTCTCCAGCGGAGCCCTCTCCGCCCGCGTGAAAAGAGGCGTGAGGCACGGCATGAACTGTCAAACGGCTGGACCCGGCCGTCCGTGCCAGGGCAATTATTGAATCTGTACTGGAGACCATAATGCGAGGCATCAACAAAGCGATCATCGTCGGCACCCTGGGTTCCGACCCCGACATCCGCTACACCGCCAGCGGCAGCGCCGTCGCCAACATCAGTGTGGCTACCAATGAATCATGGAAGGACAAGAATACCGGAGAAATGAATGAGCGCACCGAATGGCACCGCATCGTCCTGTTTGGCTGGCTGGCCGAAATCGCGGAGCAATACCTCAAGAAAGGATCTCAGGCCTACTTCGAGGGACGGATGCAAACCCGCAAATGGCAGGACCAGAGTGGACAGGACCGTTATACCACTGAGATTGTCGCGAATGAGATGCAGATGCTCGGCGGTCGGCGCGACCACCAGGCACAATCCGGCACCGGTGGCGATGCCGCCGCCTACCGCGCCGCCAGTGGCGGAAGGGCGCCTGCACCTGCGCCGCAAACCGATGATTTCGATGACATTCCGTTCTGAGGCCATCATGAGCAACAGGAAGCGAAAGCCAAAGACCTGGACAAAGAAAGAGGATGAGTTCGTGTTGCGATACTACGGCAAGATGACGCGGCGAGATATCGCGACAGCATTGGGTCGCACGCACGCATCCATCAACTATCGGATCGAGCATCTTGGCTTGTCCAGCACCGATGAAACACGATCAAAGAAGAAGACCGATTCACAGCAGCACGAGTACGAACTTCAACCCATCGACCTCTGGCTGATGGGGAAACCAATAGGCACTGGCAAGGCCAGTCATACCCGGTGATGATGACATGAACAGAATCGTGACCGTTGATTTCGACGACCTGCAGGAGATGATCAAGTCAGCCGTATCATCAGCCGTGCGTGAAGCCTTGGCCGGCGATGCCGCATCCGGAAACAGCGATGATCTGCTCGATGCACGCCAGTGTGCAGAGATCATGGGAATCTCCATCAATGCCTGGTATCGACGAGCAAAGGAGAGAAGCGCACCGCCATCAATAGGCGGTGCCCGCAATCGCAGATGGCGCCGAGGCGCGGTCATGCAGTGGATACGGCAGCAGGAGCAAGACGAGAAGTACCGCAGGCAGGTTCTCGGTTTTCGCAAACGGAACACATAGTCACTGGAGGCGAAAATGAGAAGGAAATGGAGAGGAAGGGTGCTCCGCGGACCGGTGCCGGATGGGGCCAGAACATATTACCGCGCAGTCATCGGCGCGGGCAACCGCATCAGCTTGGTCCGGTATTGGCGAATCAGCGACACGCCGAAAGGGTTCTGGGTATCAATCGGCCCCTGCCAACCGATGCACTGGACGACAGGTACCGCGAGGAATCGGTTTGTTGACGAGACGCCGGAGGCCGCGGTCAAATCCCTACTGATTAGATCTGAGTACAGAGTTATGCACAAGGAGCGGGAGCTTGGAATGGCCAGGCTCGATCTTGGTGCTGTCCGTGATTATGTATCCAGGCATTACCCTGGTCTGGTCGGTTGGATTGACCAAGAGCGCCACACGCGACCGAAAGATTGCAGGAATCAGTCATCCAGCAAAGACACGAAGTCTGCAGGGTCCTCTCGGTAATAGGTGTTGAGCAGCTGTCTGAGGTCCCTGTGGCCAGAGATCTTTGCCAATTGCATGACATCCAGCTTTCTGGATAGCCTGGTCAATGCCTCCGCTCTCGTGTCATGGAAGTGCAGTCCATCAATCCCGGCGCGCCCCCTGATGTTCCTCCATGTGGCGTCCAGATTCCGCGGCTTCAGCCCAAACAGGTAGCCGTCACCGGTGACAGCGGCAACCTGGCGAACGATCTCTACGGCCCGCTTTGTGAGCGGTACTGACCGCGGTCTGCCTGTCTTCCGCGCTCCTCTCTCAATAGCTCTGACATGCGCCACCCTGGCATCGATATCCACATCCTCGTGGCGCAGAGCGCATATCTCGCCTGCTCTCATTGCGGTCTCTATGGCAAACAGGAAGGCGCATGCAACGCGTTCCGCAGTGCTGACAGGCGGATCATATGGAGAATAACCGGATGCGATAATGACCCGCTCAATCTCTTCATCAGTCACGCGACGGGTCCGAGCTTCAGGTGCCTGTGGCCGCTTTACCTGGCTCATCGGGTTCCTCGGGAGCCATCGCCACTCCCGAACGGCATGTGTGCAGACAGACGATATCAGGTTCCATTCACGCAATACGGTGGCGGCACTGACCTGTTTCAGCCGCCTGTCCCTCCACTGAGCGATATGCTCGGGTCCGAGGTCGCACATGGGTATGAGCGTTAATGGGTCTGGATCCCGGTATTGGTTCCTCGATGTAGGCTCACCGAGCAACGCCGCGATCCTCATGTACTCCCATCGTCCACCGTCGCGATCCGGCGACACCTCACCACGGTATCTGGCCAAAGCGTCCCCGAACGGCCGGGTTGACCCTGACTCCCCAGACTCGATGTCCGCCTCGATCTGGGCAGCCCACCGCTGGGCCTCTCGTTTTGTGTGGAACGACCTGGAACGGTCAATCCCCTTTATGCGGACGCGCGCACGCCACTTTTGACCTGACCTCGTGATTGTTGCCATGCGTTTTCATTCTTCTTGGACACTGACATGGACAATTTTGGGACACTTTCATGCAAACATGCAATAGCAAGCACCATCACTTGCGACAACGCGGCGCTGTAAATCATTGAAAATCAAGCACTTGAAGGCTGGCGTAGAAACATGATCACCATAAATGGTGCCCGGGGCCGGAATCGAACCGGCACGGTGTTGCCACCGAGGGATTTTAAGTCCCTTGCGTCTACCAGTTTCGCCACCCGGGCGGGAGGCCTGTTGCGCGTTCACCCGGCGGGTGAGGCTTCG
>Ga0256841_1000769_pt1 | contig 30715 bp, 31 predicted proteins | sample 356308metaG_FD_185971 | JGI IMG/M metagenome (GOLD analysis project Ga0256841, IMG submission 185971) | Hydrothermal vent microbial communities from Mid Atlantic Ridge, Atlantic Ocean - 356-308 | ecosystem: Environmental > Aquatic > Marine > Hydrothermal vents | place: Atlantic Ocean: Mid... | reverse complement strand
TCCTAGCCCGGATTATTCATGAAGTCGCTCGCGCCCTTGCTTGATCCTTGTCCACACAGGGAATTTTCTTTCCTCGGCAATACAGCCCGTATTCCACTCAGTCGGAAAATCCCCTGTGCGGACAATTCTCTGTGCAATCATCGCGGCGATTCATGAATAATCCGGGCTAGACATCGGGACGCCCGCTCAGAACAGCTCGATCTCGGTTTCCTCCACCGCCGGCGCCGTTTCGAAGTGCTGTTTCTCCTCGTTCAACCGGACGACGGTGGCAATCAGCTCCCGGCTGGCCTGTTCGGCGGCATTGTAATCCTCGAGCAACTGTTCCTGGAGGTCCGGACGGTTCTCCCAATCCTCCTGCAGGACATGGAGCACACTGTGAATATGACGATGGACCCTTTGATGGGGATCCTCGACCTGCGCATAGGCGGGAAGGTGACCGAACAGGTTCGCCGCGGTTCCATCCTCGAACCAGCGGCCGAAACGGCAGTGGTGATGGTCTACCTCCGCTGCCCGCCACTCCTCGGAGTGGTTGCCGGTTTCGATGGCGCGGTAGGCGTTCTGCATGTAGATCATGTGGTCCATCTTGATCAGCGATGAGCTGCTGATCACCTGTGCGTACGAGACCGAACTGTGGGTCTTTTGGGCGATTTCGGCGAATTCCCTGATATCGGACTCGAAGCGGCTGATGGCGCTGCTGGAGGTGTCGGCCATGTTGCCCATGGTCTCGGCCTCCTGAGCCATGCTCTCGGCCGCGCTGCTGAAGCCGTGGATCTTGTCGCTCACGTCCTCGGCCGCCGTCTTGGTGTGTTCGGCGAGTTTCTTCACCTCGTCGGCCACCACCGCGAAGCCCCGTCCGTGCTCACCCGCGCGGGCGGCCTCGATGGCGGCGTTGAGGGCCAGGAGATTGGTCTGCTCGGCAATGCCCGTGATCAGTGTCAGCACCTCTGAGATTTCGCTGCTTCGATGGCTCAACTCCACCGACGATTGACGCATGGCGGAGATCATCTCCACCAGTTGGTTCAGGCTGGCGATGACCGAACTCACCGATTCCTGGTTGGCGAGCACCGTATCCGCCGCCTGTTTGGAGATTTTTTCCACGTCCACCATCTCGGTGGTGATTTCTTGCAGATCGGCCTGGCTCAGGCGCAGGTTGTCGAGCAGGTTGCGGGTGCCCATTTTCACCACCGCATCACGGACGCCGCTCAACTTGTGGAGCCGCTCGTTTTCCTCCATGGACGCCATTGCCGCATTGATGTGCTCCATGGCGGTGTGAAACACGCCACGCAAACCCTCGGACTGGCAACGGCGGTAGTAGTGTTTGTTTTCCACATGTCTGAAGGCGCTGCCGATCTCCTTGAAGAATGCCTCCTCCTGATCGCGACCGTCGTTGAGATTCCAGGCGGTTTCGGCCAGGTAGTGATGGGGATCGATGTGGGTGATGCGGTATTCGAGGTCTCCGTTGGCGATCGCCTTGCCCATCTCGCGGATCTTGCGCTGCATCTCCTCATCCTGGGCGATGCTGCGCCAACGCACAGCAAAGAAGATAGCGCCGACGATGGCATATCCGACGGGGCGCAGGGCGAATCCCTGGTGATAGAATTCCAGTCCCACGATCGCCAGCAGGATTCCAAAGGCCAGATGGGCGGAAAACCGGGAGCTAAATCGTAAGGATGAAAGGTTCATATTCTGTATTCATCTCCGCCATTCTCTGTTCCAGTAGCCGGATCGAGGCGTCCGGCGCGTCGGCGGCGCCATGGTTGCGTTCCACTTCCAGCATCTCGGCGTACAGAGGTTCGATGGTCTGCGCAAAACCGTCCCTGGGTTTGCGCCTCACCGAGGCGTAACCGGCCAATTGCCCGAGCGAGGTGTAGCTGGGCGTGACCGTGGCCATGACCCAGTAGAAACGGCCGTCCTTGGTCATGTTCTTGATGTAACCAAAAAATTCGTTACCACTGGAGAGGGTGTTCCAGAGCAGGCGGAATACCCCACGCGGCATGTCCGGGTGGCGCACGATGTTGTGCTGCTGCCCCAGCAGTTCCATTTCCGAATAGCCGGAGATATGGATGAACTCCCGGTTGCAGTAGGTGAGTCGTCCCTTGGGGTCCGTTTTCGAGATGAGGAGATGATCGTCCCGCAAACGAATCTCGGCGTTTATTGGGGTAACGCGGTTTTTCATGGGCCTCGGCGCCGTGGGTTGTTATCCGGTTTTTTCGGCGGAGGAGTGGAATTCTTTACATCGCTGGCGCGAGGCGAGGGCCGTTTTCCGGTTCCGGGGCGGTGTATTGGCTGCGTTGGGTGGATGTCAGACCGGCGTCACCCGAGCAGCAACAGCCGCAACATATGCTCGTAGATCTCTGACAGCCGGTCCAGGTCCTCCACGGGCACGCACTCGTCCACTTGATGAATGGTGGCGTTGAGGGGGCCCAATTCCAGCACCTGGGCGCCGGTGGGGGCGATGAAGCGGCCATCGGAGGTCCCGCCGGAGGTGGAGAGTTCGCTGGGGTAACCCATGACCTCCTCGATGGCGATTTGCGCCGCCTCGACCAGATCGCCCGGTGGGGTCAGGAAGGGGTTGCCCGAGAGCCGCCAGCGCAGGTCGTAGTCGATGCCAAACTGGTTCAGCGTGGCCTCGACCCGCTGGCGGATCGTCGCCTCGTCCAGCTCGGTGGAGAAGCGGAAGTTGAATTGGCACTCCAGTTCGCCAGGGATCACGTTCTCGGCGCCGGCGCCCATGTTCAGGTTCGCAATCTGAAAAGTGGTGGGTGGGAAGAAGGCGTTGCCATGGTCCCAGGCCTCCTCCACCAGCCGGCAGAGGGCGGGGGCGAAGGCGTGCAGGGGGTTTGTCGCCAGGTGGGGGTAGGCGACGTGGCCCTGTTTGCCGTGTACCGTCAGATAGCCGTTGAGCGAGCCGCGGCGGCCGTTCTTGACCGTGTCGCCGAGCCGTTCGCTGCTGGAGGGCTCGCCCACCAGGCACCAATCGATCCGCTCTCCGCGGGCCTCCAGGGTCTCGATCACCCTGGCCGTGCCATCCACCGCCGGTCCCTCTTCGTCGCTGGTGATGAGAAAGGCGATGGCGCCCTTGTGATCGGGATGGGCCTTCACGAAGCGTTCGCAGGCGGTGACCATGGCGGCGATGCTGCCCTTCATGTCCGCCGCGCCGCGGCCGTAGAGCCGGCCATCGTGCACGGTGGGCTCGAAGGGGTCGGAGCGCCACGCCTCGCGCGGGCCGGGGGGGACCACGTCGGTGTGGCCGGCAAAGCAGAACACGGGCCCCTCGCTGCCGCGCCGCGCCCAGAGGTTGTCCACCTTGCCGAAACGCATGGGCTCGCTCTCGAAGCCGATGGCGGCGAGCAATTCGCCGAGCATGGGCTGACAGCCGGCGTCGTCCGGCGTCACGGAGGGACGGCTGATGAGGGCCTTGGCCAGTTCCAGGGTCTTGGACATACGATTATCCCAACTGCGCGGCGTATCGATCGGGGTCGAAGCCCACATGAACTTTACCATCCCTGACCAATACCGGCCGCTTGATGATGGAGGGCGTCTCCAGCATGATGCGCCGCGCGTTGGCTGCATCGATGGCGTCCCGCACCGTCTGCGGCAGCTTGCGCCACATCATGCCACGGCGATTGAGCAGGGTCTCCCAACCCGCCTGTTTGATCCATTCGTCCAGCAGCGCCTCGTCCACGCCCTCCTTCTTGAAGTCGTGGAAACGGTACTCGATGCCGTGGTCGGCAAGCCACGCGCGCGCCTTCCTCATGGTGTCGCAGTTGGGGATGCCGTAGAGGTCGACCATTCAGATGTCCCTCAGCAGTTCGTTGATGCCCACCTTGGCGCGGGTCTTCTCGTCCACCCGCTTGACGATGACGGCGCAGTAGAGACTGTACCTGCCGTCCTTGGAGGGCAGGTTGCCGGAGACCACCACGGAGCCCGCCGGCACGCGGCCATAGAGGATCTCGTCCTTCTCGCGGTCATAGATGCGGGTGGACTGGCCGATGTAGACGCCCATGGAGATCACCGAGCCCTCCTCGACAATGACGCCCTCGACCACCTCGGAGCGGGCGCCGATGAAGCAGTTGTCTTCGATGATGGTGGGGGTGGCCTGCAACGGCTCCAGCACGCCGCCGATGCCGACGCCGCCGGAAAGGTGGACGTTCTTGCCGATCTGGGCGCAGGAGCCGACGGTGGCCCAGGTGTCCACCATGGTGCCCGAGTCCACGTAGGCGCCGATGTTGACGTAGGAGGGCATCAGCACGCAGCTCGGCGCAATGTAGGCGCCGCGGCGGGCGGTGGCTGGCGGCACCACCCGTACGCCGCCCTCGCGGAAGTCGCGGGAGTTGTAGTCGGCGTACTTGGAGGGCACCTTGTCGTAATAGTTGGTGAAGCCGCCCTTCATGAAGCAATTGTCCTCGATGCGGAAGGAGAGCAGTACCGCCTTCTTCACCCAGTCGTTCACCACCCAGTCGCCGTCTTTTTTCTCGGCCACGCGGATCTCCCCCCGGTCCAGGCGTCCGATGGTCTCGGCCACGGCATCGCGCACGGGGGTCTCCACGGTGCGGGGGGTGATGTCGGCCATGCGCTCGAAGGCCGCTTCGATGATTTCCTGGCTGTTGCTCATGGTGTGCTCCCAATGAATGTCTACAAGGTTTCGGTGTAGCGCCGGATGCGCCGGGCGGCGTCCACGCACTCGTCCAGCGGCGCCACCAGCGCCATGCGCACCCGGCGTGCGCCGGGGTTGTGGCCCGCCACCTCGCGGGAGAGGTAGCTGCCCGGCAAGACAGTGACGTTTTCCCGCGCAAACAGGCCGCGCGCGTAGGCGGTATCGTCGATGGGCGTCTCCGGCCATAGGTAGAAGCCGGCCGCCGGCCGCCGTGCGTCGAGCACCCCGTCGAGAATCTCCAGCACTGCCTCGAACTTTTCGCGATAGAGGTCGCGGTTGGTGCGCACGTGATCCTCGTCGCCCCAGGCGCGGATACTCGCCGCTTGATGCGGTGGAGGCATTGCGCAACCGTGGTAGGTGCGGTAGTCGAGGAAGGTGGCGATGAGGTCGGCGTCGCCCGCCACCAGCCCGGAACGCAGCCCCGGGGCGTTGGAGCGTTTCGACAGGCTGTTGAAGACCACGCAACGGCGGTAGTCGTCCCGCCCCATGGCGGCGGCCGCTTCCAACAATCCTGCTGGCGGGGCCGACTCGTCGAAGTAGATCTCCGAATAGCATTCGTCAGCGGCGATGACGAAGTCGTGGCTATCCGCGCGCTGGATCAGGCGCTGAAGGGTCTCCCGGTCGGCCACCGCGCCGGTGGGGTTGTGCGGCGAACAGAGGTAGAGCAGTTGGCAGCGGTCCCAGGTCTCCGGCGGCACGGCATCGAAGTCGGGCAGGCCGGTGTCGGGCAGACAGGCGAGGTAGTGGGGCGTGGCGCCGGCCAGCAGCGCCGCGCCCTCGTAGATTTGGTAGAAGGGGTTGGGGATCAGCACCCAGGCGTCCGCGCCAGGGTCGAGTATCGCCTGGGCGAAGGCGAACAGCGCCTCGCGCGTGCCGTTCACCGGCAGCACATGGCGCTCGGGGTCGAGGCTCCCCCCCGGCAGCCGGAAACGGCGGGTGAGCCAGCCGGCCAGCGCTGCGCGCAGGGCATCGCTGCCGCGGGTGACCGGATAGTTTGCCAGTCCGTGCAGGTGGGTCAGCACTTCCTCTGCGATGAATCCCGGGGTAGGATGCCGGGGCTCGCCAATGGAGAGCGGGATGGGGTCCAGATCCGCGGGGGGCGACACTTCCGCCTTGAGGGCGGCCAGTTTCTGGAACGGGTAGGGCTGGAGATGCGCCAGTCGGGGATTCATGCAGGATAGACGCCTTGATTTGTCAGCGGATAACGATCGCAGTGAAAGCCGCGTAGTATAGGTCATCCATGTCCCGACCTCCACCGCATCCTTTCTATCCTGTCCTTGCCCTGCTGATCGCCGCATCCTTCTGGGGCATGGTGTGGTACCCCTTGCGCTGGCTCGAAGCGCGTGGGATGGACGGGCTGTGGACCACGCTCATTGCCTATGCCGCGTCGCTGTTGCTGGTGTTGTTGCTCGGCGGCCGGCGTCTGCTCGAACTGCGCCGTTACCCGGTCGCCTCTCTCATGCTGATGTTCGCCGTGGGTTGGTGCAACGTCGCCTTCGTTCTGGCCATCATCGAGGGTGAGGTGGTGCGGGTGCTGCTGCTGTTCTATCTGTCGCCGGCGTGGACGGTGTTGTTTGGCCGGCTGATCCTGGGTGAACGCCTGCATCCGGGGATCGGGTTGTTGCTGTTGATGGCGATGGCGGGCAGCCTGTTCCTGTTGTGGACACCGGGGACCGGCTTCGTCTGGCCGCCGCAGCGGGCCGATTTGCTGGCGCTTACCTCGGGGATGGGCTTCGCGCTTTCCAACGTGCTGGTGCGGCACATGCAGGCGGTGAGCCTGACCGCCAAGATTCTCGCCTCGTGGATCGGCGTGGTGCTGGTGGCGGCCGGGGGCGTGTTGCTGGTGGGCGATCCCGTGCCGCGGGTGGACGGTGTTACCCTTGGAGGGGCGGTTCTGTTGGGCATCGTGGGGTTTCTGGCGGCGACCTACGCGGTACAGTATGGTGTCACCCACATGCCGGTACAGCGGTCTGCCGTGATCCTGTTGTCAGAGCTGGTGGTGGGCGGGGTCTCCGCCGCCGGATTGGCGGGCGAGGCGTTGGGGATGCGCGACTACCTCGGCGGCGGGCTGATTCTTCTCGCCGGCTATCTGGTAACGGTGATACGGGAAAAGGAGACGCATGGGTGAAGACGATCATGGCCATTCATCACGCGAGTCTGTTGGTGGCGGATACGGCGCGGTCGCTGGCGTTCTACCGGGATGTCCTGGAACTCGCGGTGGATACCGCCCGGCCCGATCTGGGGTTTCCCGGTGCCTGGTTGGACGTGGGGGCGGGGCAGCAGATCCATTTGCTCGAATTGCCCAACCCGGATCCGGTGACAGAGCGCCCGGCCCACGGTGGTCGGGATCGCCATGTAGCGCTGGTGGTGGGTGATCTCGCGGGCCTGCGGCGGCGGCTCGATGACGCGGGGATCGACTATACCCTGAGCCGCTCCGGCCGCCAGGCCCTCTTCTGCCGCGATCCGGATGGTAACGCGCTGGAGTTCATCCAGCGCTGAGATGACACTCCCCATTGGCCTGCAAACGGTGGGGTCAGTATCCCCTGTAATACCAGGGGTTGGACCAGCCTGGAGGTGGCGGTAAAGCGGGTTCCTGTCGCCGGTGTAACTGTTCCATCTCTTTGCGCCGATCCTCCGCTTCCTTCTCCAGCGCCTTGATGCGCTCATCGTGCATGCGGCTGATCTGCGCGCCACGGGGATCGATCAGCGCCTGGCGGGCGCGCATCGCCTTGCGTTCCTCCTCGAAGGCCCTGCGCGTCGCCTCGCGCCGTGCATCGAGGCGTTTCTGCACCGCCAGGCGCTGGGCGCGCACTGCCTCCAGCCAAGGGGAAGGGGCGGGGTCCCTCGGGGACGCCGTGTCGGTGGCGGGCGGGGTGGTGTCTTCGGCCCCTGCGCGGCTGATCAGCACGACGGCCAGGACGAGGACGAGCGTGGGCGGCCAGCGGGGTAAGGGATGCATGGGTATCGTCTCCAACGCATGTCAGGACCCTCGATACCGCGTGAAGAGTCATAATTCGAATATTGTTGCCGGGTTAATAATAATATTCAATTATGCTGCATTGGAGTGTGACCCAGATCAATCGTCAGTCGGCTTTGCCGGATGCAGACAGACGCTCGGTGATGATTTCACGCAGACAGGCTTGTCGTTCGGGATCGTGGAGGGGCTGGTTGTCGCGGTCGGTGAGAAAGAAAATGTCCTCCACTTCGGCACCGATGGTGGCGATCTTGGCCTGTTGCAGGCGTACGCCACAAGAGGCGAAGGCATACCCCACCTCGGCGAGCAGGCCGGGGCGGTCCTGGGCGGCGAGCTGCATGATGGTATGCCGACGGGACGGGTCTTCGGAAAACCGGATCTCGGTCGGCCGGGCGAACGGCTTGTACCGGCGCGGCAGGCGGCGGGAGACGCGCAGTTCCATATCATCCGTCGCGGTGAGCCGGTTCCGCAGGGTCTCGATGACCTCCTCCTCCCGCCGGGCGCTGGTGATGGGGCGACCGTCCTGTTCGAGGAGGGTGTAGCTGTTCAGCGCCTTGTCTTCGTCGGTGGTGATGATGCGGGCGTCGAGGATATTGAATCCCAGGCCGTCGAGCACCGATGTGGTGACCGCGAACAGGCGGTCGCGGTCATGGCCGTAGAAAAGCACCTCGCTGGCGCCGCGTTCGGTCAGGCGCCGTACCGCGATCAACGGCAGGTGATCCTCCGTCGTCTGGACGATGGTGGCGGTGTGCCAGGCGATGTTTTCCGGGGAGTTGTGGAGGAAGTAGTCGAGGGAGAGTTTTCCCCACAGGCGCAGGAATTGCTCCTCGTCAATGCCTTTCTCCGCCAGCAGACGGCGTGCCTCGTTCTGTTTGCCTTGCACCAGCTCTTCGCGTGCCTGCGCGTCGTCCGGGTGTCCCACCAGGGCCTTGCGGGTGGCGGTATAGAGCTCGCGCAGCAGGGCGTCTTTCCACGAGTTCCAGCGTTTGGGATCGGTGGCGCGGATGTCGGCCACGGTGAGCAGATAGAGATAGTCCAGCCGCACCGGATCACCCACCGTTTCGGCAAAGGCTTGAACGACGTCGGGGTCGCTGATGTCCTTGCGCTGGGCGGTCATGGACATGACCAGATGGTTTTTCACCAGCCAGGCCACCAACGCGCTGTCGTATTCGCTCAGGTGATGCAGGCGGCAGAAGGCGTGGGCGTCGTTGGCGCCGAGGGTGGAATGATCGCCCCCGCGTCCTTTGGCGATGTCGTGAAACAGTCCGGCCAGATAGAGCAGCTCCGGTTTCGGCAGGGTGTTGGAGATGCGGCTGCAGAGGGGGAATTCGTCGGCGTGCTCAGGCACTGTGAACCGGCGCAGGTTGCGCACCACGAACAAGGTGTGTTCATCGACGGTGTAGACATGAAACAGGTCGTACTGCATGCGGCCGACGATGTTGGCGAAGGCCGGTATATACGCGGCCAGTACGCCGTAGCGGTTCATGCGCCTCAACACGTGGGTGATGCCGCTGGGTTGGCGAAGGATCTCCATGAACAAGGTGCGGGCGCCAAGATCATGACGGAATCTGTCGTCGATCAGGTGCCGGTGGCAACGGATCATGCGGATGGTGCTGGCACGCACGCCCTTCAGTTCCGGGTGGAGTTCGAGCAGCAGGAAGATCTCCAGCAACGCCGCGGGGGAACGCCGGAAGACGTTTTCATCCGCCGCTTCGATGAAGCCGGCGCGTGATTGGAAGCGCCGGTTGATGGGCACCGGCGCCGGCTCCGGCGGGTCCAGCAGGATGATCTCCTGAAAGAGCTGCAGCAGCATCTCGTTGAGGCGGCTCAGTTCCATGACGGTGCGGTAATAGTCCTGCATGAACAGCTCCACGCCGAGGGCGTGCGCCTGATCGTGATAGCCGAAACGCTCGGCGAGCACCCGCTGGTTCTCGAACAACAGGCGGTCTTCCCGTCGGCGGTTGAGCAGGTGCAGGGCGAAGCGGATCTTCCACAGGAAGGCGCGGCCCTCGACCAGGGTCTTGTACTCTCCCTCGGTGAGAAAGCCGCTTTCCAACAGATAGTGCAGACGGCCGTTGCCGAAGTGGCGTTTGGTGACCCACCCGACCATCTGGATGTCGCGCAATCCGCCGGGGCTGCCCTTGATGTTCGGTTCCAGATTGCTGTAGGTGTCGTCGTACCGGGCGTAACGCTGGCGTTGTTCGGCGTATTTCGCTTCGAAGAAGGCGCGGCCTGGCCAGATATGCTCCGGTCCCGTGGCCTCCACCATACGTTCATAAAGGGGGCGGTCACCGGCCAACAGGCGGGATTCCATGATGTTGGTGACCACGGTGATGTCTTTCTCTGCTTCCCGGACACAATCCGCCACGGTGCGTACGCTGTGACCCACCTCCAGACCGATGTCCCAGAACAGCATCAGCAGCCGTTCGATGGGGTCGTGCAGCGTCCGCGCGTCACCGTCGCCCAGCAGGATCATCAAATCGACATCGGAGGCCGGATGCAGTTCACCCCGGCCGTAGCCGCCCACCGCGACCAGCGCCGCATCCGCGTCGGCCGGCAGGTTGAGGCGCCAGGCATGGCGCAGGATGGCGTCCATGAAGCGGGCCCGGCCGGCCACCAGTTCCGCCACCGGCCAGCCCTCGTCGAACAGCTTGCCCAGACGTTCGTCGCCTTGTCTCAGGGCGTCGCGGAAGGGTTCCAGGGGTGAGGCCGACTGTTCGAGCGTCTGTTCGAATGCGGCTTCATCGAATAGCCGGGGCAGAACATCATCCGCCGCCGTCCCTGGAGAAGTTGCCCTCACCCCCATCATGATGCGCCGGCGGTGGTGGCTTCCGTTGCCTGCTCCTCGCGCCGCAGGGTGAGGATCTCATGGCCCGTCTCGGTGACCAGCAGCGTATGCTCCCACTGGGCGGACAGGCTGCGGTCCCGGGTCACCACCGTCCAACCGTCTTGCAGCACCTTCACCTGACGTTTTCCGGCATTGACCATGGGCTCGATGGTGAAGGTCATCCCCGGCCGCAGGACCTCCCCGGTGCCGGGTTTTCCGTAGTGCAAGACCTGGGGCGCCTCGTGGAATTCCCGGCCGATGCCATGGCCGCAGTACTCACGCACCACCGAGTAGTGATGGGATTCGACGTAGGTCTGGATAGCGTGGCCGATGTCGCCCAACGTTGCCCCTGGCCGCACCTGTTCGATGCCGACGAAGAGCGCGTCGTGGGCCACGCGCACCACCCGGCGGGCCAGTATCGACGGTTCGCCGACCAGAAACATCTTGCTGGTGTCGCCGTGATAGCCGTCCTTGATGACGGTGATATCGATATTGACGATGTCCCCCTTCTTGAGCCGCTTGTTGGCGGGAATGCCGTGGCAGACCTGATGATTGACCGAGGTGCAGATCGACTTGGGGAAGCCGTGGTAGTTCAGGGGCGCAGGGATCGCCTGCTGTTCGTTGACGATATAGTCGTGGCAGATACGATCCAGTTCATCGGTGGTCACGCCGGGCTGGACATAGGGTTCGATCATCTCCAGCACCTCCGCGGCCAGCCGTCCGGCGACGCGCATCTTTTCAATTTCATCGGGAGATTTGATCGATATGCCCATAGTCAGCCTTGGGAAAATACGGACCGGAGGGTCCAGGGGAATTGTCGGGGAACGTCCGGTATGTTATAAAACGCCGCGCGGAATCGCAATCGGTTCCCGTTTGCAAAAGGGGATCCATTTTTAGGGGATTTCCTTCGATATATTTCACACATGCACCGACACATGGCGCTGGGTGCCCCCTGTCGAGGGGGTTGCGTCGTGGGGTGCATGGAGGCTCAACCCGATCAACTGGAGTTTATTTTATGAGTTCGATCACCATGCGCCAGATGCTTGAGGCTGGTGTGCATTTTGGCCATCAGACGCGCTATTGGAACCCCAAGATGGCCCCCTATATCTTCGGGGAGCGCAACAAGATCCATATTATCAATCTGGAAAAGACCCTGCCTTTGTTCAACGAGGCGATGAATTTCATCGGCACACTGGCCTCGAACGGCGGCAAGATCCTGTTCGTGGGCACCAAGCGTTCCGCCCAGGATGTGGTGCGCAAGGAGGCCGAGCGTTGCAATATGCCCTATGTCAATCACCGTTGGCTGGGAGGCATGCTGACCAACTACAAGACCATCCGCCAGTCCATCCAACGCCTCAAGGAGCTGGAGGCGATGTTCGAGGACGGCAGCGCGGAACAGCGTTTCAACAAGAAAGAAGCCCTGGGCCTCAAGCGTGACAAGGATAAACTGGAACGCAGTCTTGGCGGCATCAAGGACATGGGCGGTATCCCGGATGCCTTGTTCGTGATCGATGTCGGCTATGAGGATATCGCGGTCAACGAGGCCAGGAAGCTCGGTATCCCGGTGGTTGGCGTGGTGGATACCAACAACGATCCGGAGAAGGTGGATTACGTGATCCCCGGTAATGACGACGCCATGCGCGCCGTGCAGCTCTACGTCCAGGGCGCCTCTGCGGCGATCCTGGAGGGCAAGGCCTCCGCCGCCCACGTGGCCGCTGGCCGCGGTGACGAATTGGTGGAGGTCGACGAGAGTGCCGCGGAAGTGAAGAAAGCGGCGGATGCAAAGGCAGAGACCCCTTCGGAAAAGCCCGTGAGCGAGGCCGAATCGGAGGCCGGGAGTGGTGAAGAAGGCGCCAAAGCCGCCGCTGCCGGCAGCGACGAGAAGTAGGCGCTGGCCGAATCATGACCGGCAGGCCGTGCCGCTTGCCGGTCCGTCACCAAGTGGGGCCCCGCGTGTCGATCGGGGTAGCCTGCAGTTTCAATTCAAGCATTCAGGTAACTAAAGGATCATGAGCATTACAGCTTCTATGGTAAAAGAACTCCGCGAGCGTACCGGCTCGGGGATGATGGAGTGCAAGAAGGCGCTGGTGGAGACCAATGGCGATATCGAGGCCGCCATCGAAATGATGCGCAAGTCGGGGCAGGCCAAGGCGGCCAAGAAAGCGGGCCGCATTGCGGCCGAGGGCGTTATCGTCATCAAGCCCAGTGAAGATGGCAAGACGGCGGCGATGGTAGAGGTCAACTGTGAGACCGATTTCGTGGCCAAAGACGATAATTTCGTCTCTTTTGCCGATGCGGTGGCGGATCGCGTATTGAGCAGTACCGCCGGGACAGTGGAAGAATTGATGGGGCTGCCCCTGCACGAGGGCGAGGAGACCACGGTCGATCAGGCCCGCGAAGCGTTGGTGGCCAAGATCGGTGAGAACATGACCGTGCGGCGTTTCGCGCGCATCACCTCCGGCGGCGGCGATCTCGCCAGCTACCGCCACGGTAGCCGCATTGGCGTGGTGGTGGAGGTCGAGGGCGGCGATGCCGAACTCGGCAAGGATATCGCCATGCACATCGCCGCCTCCAGGCCGGTCTGTGTGTCCGCTGACGAGGTGCCGGCGGAGATGCTGGAGAAGGAGCGCGAGATCTTCCGCTCGCAGGCGCAGGAGAGCGGCAAGCCGGAAAATATCATGGACAAGATCGTGGAGGGGCGTATTCGCAAGTACCTCTCCGAAATCACCTTGCTCGGCCAGCCCTTCGTGAAGGATCCGGATGTCACGGTGGAAAAACTGCTCGCCGGGAAGGGCGCCAGTGTCAAGCAGTTCCAGCGGTTCGAGGTGGGTGAAGGCATCGAGAAGAAGAGTGAGAACTTCGCCGCCGAGGTGATGGCACAGGTCAAGGGTGACTGAGACGGGGCAGGCGGCCAGTCGCGGGAGGGTTAAATGCCGGAATTGAAGTACCAGAGAATACTGCTCAAGCTCAGCGGCGAGGCGCTGATGGGTTCGGGTGATTACGGCATCGACCCAGCGGTTATCGGTCGCGTTGCTGAAGAGATCAAGGGGCTGGTGGATTCCGGCGTCGGCATCGGCCTGGTGATCGGCGGCGGAAATATCTTCCGCGGCGAGGGTCTGGCACGCAGTGGCATCGACCGCGTTACCGGCGACCAGATGGGCATGCTGGCCACGGTCATGAACGCGCTGGCCATGCAGGACTATCTGAAACGCGCCGGTTGCGAGGCGCGGGCCATGTCGGCGATCCGTATGAGTCCCGTGTGCGAGAACTTCGACCGGGCCGCGGCCCAACGGCATCTGGACAAGGGGCGGGTGGTGCTGTTCGCGGCGGGAACCGGCAACCCTTTTTTTACCACTGATACCGCCGCCAGCTTGCGGGCGATCGAGATTGGGGCGGACGTGCTGATCAAGGCCACCAAGGTGAATGGCGTCTATTCGGCCGATCCGGTCAAGGATCCGGATGCCAGGTTCTATCCCGCCGTCAGCTACGACGACGTGCTTGCCGAGGGGCTGGGGGTGATGGACACCGCTGCGGTGGTGCTCTGCCGTGACCACAACATGCCCCTGCGGGTGATGAACATCAATGAAGAGGGGGCGCTGCAGCGACTGGTGCGCGGCGCGGATATCGGCACACTGGTACACAGCGGGGATCGGCCATGATCGAAGACGTGAAAAAGGATGCCAGGTCGCGCATGGACAAGAGCGTGGAGTCGCTGGTGCATGAACTGGCCAAGATCCGCACCGGACGCGCGCACCCCAGTCTTCTGGATCACATCACGGTCTCTTATTATGGGACGGATACACCGCTAAAGCAGGTGGCCAAGGTGAATGTCGAGGATGCCCGCACCCTGGCGGTGACGCCCTGGGAACAGTCCATGGTCGGTCCTGTCGAGAAGGCGATCATGAACGCGGATCTGGGGCTCAACCCCTCTACTGCGGGCAATGTAATCCGGGTGCCCCTGCCACCACTCACCGAGGAACGGCGCAAGGAGTTGATCCGGGTTGCGCGCCATGAGGCGGAGAACGCCCGCGTTGCGGTACGCAACATCCGCCGCGACGCCAATCATGGGCTCAAGGAGATGGTCAAGGAGAAGATGATCTCCGAGGACGAGGCGCGGCGCGCGGAAGAGGCGATCCAGAAACTTACCGACGAGCACGTCAAGAAGATCGATGCGCTGCTGGCGGAAAAAGAAGAGGATCTGATGTCTATCTGAGGACATCGGGTCCAGGGCGTTTGAGCAACCAGTCAACAGGGGACTCCGTGTCGGGCAAAGGGAAGGACGCACCCGGCGAAGTCGATCGATCTCGTCTTCCCCGGCACATCGCGATCATTATGGACGGCAATGGGCGCTGGGCCCGCAAGCGTCTGATGCCCCGGTATCTGGGGCACCGCGCGGGCCTCGAAGCCGTGCGCAAGACGGTGGAACAGTGCATCGAATACGGTGTGGAAGTGCTGACCCTGTTCGCCTTCAGCAGCGAGAACTGGCGACGTCCCAAGAAGGAGGTGGGCATGCTGATGGACTTGTTCATGAGCGCGCTCAACAAGGAGGTCAGGAGGCTGGACCGCAACGGGGTGCGGTTGCGCATCATCGGCGCGCGGGAGGCCTTCCCGCAGGCGTTGCAGGACAAGATTGCCGAGGCCGAGCGGAAGACCGCCGGAAACGACAAACTGGTGTTGCAGATCGCGGCCAACTACGGCGGGCGTTGGGATGTGACCCAGGCCGCCAGGATCCTTGCCCGGCGCGTGGCCAGGGGAGAGATGGACCCGGAGGCCATCGACGAGGCCATGATCGCCTCGGAACTGGCGTTCCCCGATCTGCCCGACCCCGATCTCTTTATCCGTACCGGCGGTGAGCAGCGTCTCAGTAACTTCGTCTTGTGGCAGGCCGCCTATGCCGAACTCTATTTCACAGACTTGTTGTGGCCGGATTTCGACGCCCAGGCATTTGCCGATGCGCTCATCTCCTTCGCCGGCCGGGAGCGGCGGTTTGGCCGCACCAGCGAGCAGGTGCAGGGCGAAGACGGCGCGTAGATGCTGAAACAACGCATCATCACCGGCCTGATCCTGGCGCCCCTCGTCGCCCTGGGTGTGCTCGAACTCCCCACGCCCTATTTCGCTTTGGTGGCCGCGGTTGTGATGCTCATCGGCGCCTGGGAGTGGGCGGCGCTTTCAGGGTTACAAGAGGTCGTCCCGCGCATCGTATATGTGGGCTTCATCGCCCTCGGCCTGTGGCTGGTGTCGCAGGTCCCGAGGGGCAGCGATACGCTTTATTATTTCATGCTGGCGGCCTTGGTCTGGTGGGGCGGGGTGTTCGTCCGGCTGTGGCGATTCAGGGGCCAGGAACGGCTCGAAGGCTTCAGCGTCGTCCAGGCCATTGAGGGGGCGGCGGTGTTGTTGCCCCCTTGGGTGGCGCTCGTGGGCCTGCACTGGATGACGCAGCAGGGGCCGGGGTGGGTGATGTTCCTGCTGTTCATGATCTGGACCGCCGATGGCGGTGCTTACTTCGCTGGCCGCGCCTGGGGCCGGACCAAGCTCGCGCCCAGGGTGAGTCCCGGCAAGACCCGTGAAGGGGTCTACGGGGCATTGGCAGGGGTGTTGGCGCTCGCGCTGGCGGCGGGTTTCTATCTGGATTTCAGTGCCTGGCGGTTAGTGGGCTTTGTCGTGTTGTGCCTCGTGACCACGCTCTTCTCCATCGTCGGCGACCTGTTCGAGAGCATGATAAAGCGTCAACGGGGCGTCAAGGACAGTGGTGCCTTGTTGCCGGGCCACGGTGGCATGCTGGACCGCATCGACAGCGTGACCGCGGCGTCGCCGGTGTTTCTGTTCGGCATGATGACCGGGGGGTTTTTGTCATGATCGGGTTGACTGTGCTCGGCTCCACCGGCTCCATCGGCACCAGTACCCTGGACGTGGTGCGCCGCCATCGCGATCGTTTCCGGGTGGTGGCGTTGACCGCGAACAGTGACAGCGACGCGCTTTTTCAGCAGTGCCGGGAATTCGAACCGGACGTGGCCGTGATGGCGGACGAGGCGGCGGCAGCGGGGCTGGAAGGGCGTCTGGCCGAAGCGGGGTTGGAGGTCGACGTCCTGTCGGGCACGGCGGGGCTGGAACAGGTGGCGGCCTTACCCGAGGCGGACTATGTGATGGCAGCCATCGTCGGCGCCGCCGGCTTGCTGCCCGCGCTGGCGGCGGTGCGGGCCGGCAAGCGGTTGCTGCTCGCCAACAAGGAGGCGCTGGTTCTCTCGGGGCACCTCTTCATGGACGAGGCGCGGCGCCACGACGCCCTGATCCTGCCCATCGACAGCGAACACAACGCTATTTTCCAGTGCATGCCGGAGGGTTTTGACCGGGGGCTGGAGCAGGTGGGTGTGCGGCGCATCCTGCTGACCGCCTCGGGTGGACCTTTTCGTCAGAGTCCCCTCGAGATATTGCGGCAGGTCACGCCGGACCAGGCGTGCGCCCACCCCAATTGGGCGATGGGGCGCAAGATCTCGGTGGATTCGGCCACCATGATGAACAAGGGGCTGGAGATCATCGAGGCGTGTTGGTTGTTCAACACCACGCCGGAGCATGTTCAGGTGGTGGTCCATCCGCAGAGCGTGGTCCACTCCATGGTGGAATATGTGGATGGCTCGGTGCTGGCGCAGATGGGGCGTCCCGATATGCGCACACCGATTGCCCATGCCCTGGCGTGGCCGAAGCGTATCGACTCGGGCGTGGCGGCGCTCGATCTGTTTGCCGTCGGCCGGCTCGATTTCGAACCGCCGGATCTGCAACGCTTCCCCTGTCTTGCGTTGGCCCATGAGGCCGTGCGGCGCGGCGGCACCGCGCCTGCGGTGCTGAACGCCGCCAACGAGGTCGCAGTGGCCGCGTTCCTCGATGAGCGCATCGGCTTTCTCGATATCCCGCGGGTGGTAGAGACGGTCATGGATTGTCAGCCGGTGCGTCCGGTGGACAGCCTCGATACCGCGCTCGTCGCCGATCGCGAGGCGCGGCGATGGGCGGAACAAACGGTCGCTTCCCTGGTCTGAGAACGGGTTATGGGTTCATTTCTGTTTACTGCCGTCGCCTTCGTCGTCGCTCTGGGCGTGCTCATCACGGTGCACGAGTTCGGCCACTTTTGGGTGGCGCGGCGGCTGGGTGTGAAGGTCCTGCGTTTCTCCATCGGCTTCGGCAAGCCCCTGCTGCGCTGGCGTGGCAAGGACGACACGGAATATGTGGTCGCGGCCTTGCCTCTCGGTGGTTATGTCAAGATGCTCGACGAGCGCGAGGAGCCGGTGCCCAAGGAGCAGCTGCCCCGCGCCTTCAATCGGCAGCGTCTGCCGGTGCGTTCGGCCATCGTCGTTGCCGGGCCCCTGTTCAATTTTCTCTTTGCCATCTTTGCCTATTGGGCGATCTTCGTGGGCGGCGATACCGGCCTGAAACCCTTGGTGGGCGAGGTGGCGCCGCACTCCATTGCGGCGGAGGCCGGTTTCCGGCCCGGTGAAGAAATCATCGCTGTGGACGGGCGGGAGACGCCGGCGTGGGAGTCGGTGGTCTATGCCCTGCTGGACGAGTCGATGGCCGATCGGGATGTCATTGTACGGGTGCGTACGCCAGACGGCCGGGAAGAGACCCATGTGTTTCCTGCCGCCAATCTTCGGGGGCTGAGCGAAGATGGCCGGATCCTGGAAAATCTCGGCCTGACGCCTGAGCGCCCCGTGGTGCCGCCGGTGATTGGCGAGGTGCTCAAGGGCGAGGCGGCGGACAAGGCCGGTCTGCAGTCTGGCGATCGTGTGATTTCGGCGGATGGCAAACCGATGAAAAGTTGGGGCGACTGGGTCGAATATGTGCGCGCCCGTCCGCAAAAACCGATGAAGCTGGTGGTGGAGCGTGATGGGCAGACGTTGGAGATGATGCTCACCCCGGCCGCGCTGGAACGTGACGGCAAGGTCATCGGGCGCATCGGCGCAAGTGTGCGGATGCCCGAAAAGCTGTTTGAGAAATACCGTGTCGAGGTGAAATATGATCCCTTGACGGCGGTCGGGGTGGCGGCGCGCAAGACCTGGGATCTCTCCACGCTCACGCTCAGGGTGATGGGCAAAATGGTGTTGGGCGAGGTCTCACTCAATAACCTCAGCGGGCCCATCTCGATCGCGGAATCGGCGGGTAAATCCGCGAGCTATGGGCTAAATCCGTTCCTCAAGTTCCTCGCTGTGGTCAGCGTAAGCCTGGGGGTACTCAACCTGCTGCCGATCCCGGTGCTGGATGGCGGCCACCTGCTGTTTTTCCTCATCGAGGCGGTGAAGGGCAGCCCGCTCTCGGAAGAAGCACAGATGCAGGCGCAGCGGATCGGCATCATACTGTTGCTTGCGTTGATGACCCTGGCCTTTTATGTCGACCTGAACCGCATGCTGGGATAGGCGGGGGCGATCCCGTATACTACGGGGCTGTTTAATCCGGGAAGGCGCATTGCCCACTGGTCACTGATTGTATGCATCCTCGTATCCGATATCTTGCGTTTCTTCTCCTGCTGTGGAGTACGATCCTGGCCGCGGCCGGAGACGACTTCGTGATTCGTGACATCCGGGTCGAAGGTCTGCAACGCATCTCGGCGGGGACGGTGTTTAACTACCTGCCAGTGAAGATCGGTGACACCATCGATGCCAACGCCACTCCACGCATCATCCGTGCCCTCTACAAGACCGGTTTTTTCAAGGATGTGCATCTGAAACGGGAGGGCGACGTCCTGGTGGTTTCCGTCACCGAGCGCCCGGCGGTTGCCAAGATCACCATCAGTGGCAACAAGGACATCGGCACGGACGATCTGATGCAGGCGTTAAAGGATATTGGCCTTGCGGAGGGGCGGACCTTCAACCGCTCGGTCTTGGACCGTATCGAACAGGAACTGGAGCGCCAGTACTTCAGTCGTGGCAAGTATGGAGTGAAGATTACGTCCACCGTTTCGCCCCTGGAACGGAACCGGGTCTCTATCGAGATCAAGATTGTCGAGGGCGCCCCCGCGCGCATCAAGCAGATTCATATCATTGGCAACAAGGCGTTCTCGGAGGAGGATCTGCTCGACCAGTTCCAGTTGGGCACCCCGGGTTGGTTTTCCTGGTTTTCATCACGCGACAAGTATTCCAAGGAGAAATTGTCGGGTGATCTGGAACGTCTCCGTTCCTTCTATCTCGATCGGGGCTATATCGACTTCAATATTGAGTCTACCCAGGTTTCCATTACGCCGGACAAGAAGGACATCTACATCACTATCGTCATTTCGGAAGGCGATGTCTATACCATCAAGGATATTCAACTGGCGGGAAAACTCGTGCTTGAGCCGAAGTCCTTTTTCCCCTTGATCCATCTCAGCCGCGGCGAGATCTTCTCGCGCAAGCGGGTGACCGAGAGTGCGGACCGCGTCAACAAACTGCTGGGTGAGCACGGCTACGCCTTTGCCAATGTCAATGCAATTCCCGAGATCGACAAGGAGAAGCGCGAGGTGACGGTCACGTTCTTCGTCGACCCCGGCAAGCGTGTCTATGTGCGGCGCATCAATATGGCGGGTAACACCAAGACCCGTGACGTGGTGTTGCGCCGCGAGATGCGGCAGATGGAATCGGCGTGGTTTTCCACCAAGGACCTGAGAAAATCGAGGGAGCGCCTGGAGCGCTTGGGTTATTTCGACGAGGTCAATGTGAAGACCAGGCCGGTGCCGGGTTCGCCGGACGAGATCGATATCGACATCAACGTGAAAGAGAAGCCCTCTGGTGTGTTGACCGCGGGTATTGGCTACTCTCAGTCGCAGGGACTCATTCTCAATACCAACATCACCCAAAACAACTTTTTTGGTACCGGCAAGCGCGTTTCGTTCGGATTCGACAACTCCAGCTCCAACACCCTCTATCGCTTGGGATATCACAATCCTTACTACACCATCGACGGCATCAGCCGCGGATTCGAGTTCAGTTACCGAAAGACGAATTTCGACAAACTTGCCACCGCCGACTACGCGACGGATACAGGCATCGCGGCCGTCAATTTTGGCTGGCCGGTGACGGATATCGATCGATTCTCCTTTGGGCTCAACTATCGTTATACCAACTTCAAACCGGGCACCTCCGTCGCCGCCCAGGAATTCGCGGACGAGAACGGCAATCGTTTCAACGATTTCCTGGTAAGGCTGGGCTGGTCACGGGATTCCCGTAACAGGGCCCTGTTTCCGACGCGCGGGGGGTATCAGAATCTCAGTCTGGAGGCCTCGATCCCCTGGAGCGATCTCGATTTTTACAAGGTACGCTATCGTCACTACCGTTATCTGCCGCTGACCCGCGATCTTACATTCAAATTGGGCCTGGATCTGGGTTATGGCGAAGGCTATGGCGACACCGACAGTCTGCCGTTCTTCGAGAACTATTTCGCTGGCGGACCTCGATCGGTACGGGGGTTCAAGGCCAACTCCCTGGGGCCGACGGAGAGCGCCGGTAATTCGAACACGATCGGTGGCAACCTGAAGGTGGGGGGCAACCTTGAACTGATCTTTCCGCCGCCGATGGATGATTTCAAGAAGACCATGCGCGTCAGTGCATTCTTCGATATTGGCAATGTCTTCGCCGTGGGCAATAGCAAGAACTCATATGGCAATCAGGGTTTCGATGCGGGCAATCTGCGATATTCCGTAGGACTCTCCGCCACCTGGATATCGCCGGTCGGCGCGTTGACATTGAGCTATGCCGAGCCGCTGAATGATGAGGAATTCGATGATATCGAAAAGTTTCAGTTCTCCCTGGGCACGACTTTCTGAGGCGCCTGACGTCCTGAAGATGTAAACATCGGGTTGCGGGAGTCATAATTGGAGACGAAACGCGGGCGCCGTCCCTCATGGAGGAAAGAAGGGTGATGAGCGCTTTTACTGAAAACCTGGAGATCTTGATCTATGTTGAGTAAACGATTTTTGATGGCCTTCGGGCTTGTTGTTCTGACGGGAGTTACCGGCGTTGCGTCTGCGGCAGGCACCCGCGTGGCGTTCATAAATGCCACCAAGGTGGTGGAGGAGTCGCCACAGTATGCGGCGGCCAAGAAGAAACTGGAACGGGAATTCTCCAAACGCAATTCGGCTCTGGTCGCCAAGCAGAAGCAGCTGAAAAAGCTCGAGCAGAAGCTCGAACGGGATGCGGCGGTGATGAGCGAGGCTGAAGTGAAGCGTCTGGAGCGCGATATCCTGTCCCGACGCCGCAAGCTGAAGAACCTGAAGACCGAGTTTCGCGAAGACTTCGCCCTGCGCCGCAACGAGGAGATCAACAAACTCCGCCGTAAGGTCGCGGAGGTGGTGAAAGCGGTGGGTCGGGATGAAAAGATAGACCTCATTGTCAGCGATGGCGTGGTCTATTTCAGCAAGCGCGTCGACATCTCGGACAAGGTTCTGGCGCGTCTGAAACGGTCGAAATAAGGCGCAGGCGTCTTGCGGAGAGAGCCCCACACCGTGGTGCGCGCCGACACCGTCCACACCGTCGCGGAGCTTGCCCGCCGTTGTGGCGCGAAACTGCAGGGCGGAGGGAAGGCCGAGATTTCGGCGATTGCGCCGCTGGATCAGGCGGAGCCCGGCGCGATCAGTTTCCTGAATGATGCGAAGTATCGGCAACATCTGCAAGATACCCGTGCGTCGGCGGTGATTCTCCACGAAACGGACGCGGCGCTATGCCCGGTGGATGCGCTGGTGACGGACGAACCGTACCTGGTCTATGCGCGGGTGGCGGCCTTGCTGTTTCCCGATTCCGTTGTCGAAGGGGGACGTGATGCCAGTGCGCGGATCTCCGAACGCGCCGAGGTGCATCCCAGCGCATGGATCGGCCCACAGGCCGTGATCGAGCCGGGGGCGAGGATCGGCGAACGCGTCTTCATCGGTCCCGGCTGTGTGATTGGGGCCGACTGTGTGGTGGGGGACGACAGCCGCCTGGTGGCCACCGTCACGCTCTGCCGCGGGACGCAGCTCGGACGGCGCAACCTGATTCACCCCGGCGCAGTGATTGGCAGCGATGGCTTCGGCCTGGCCAATGACAGCGGACGCTGGATCAAGGTGCCCCAGCTGGGGTGCGTGCGCCTTGGCGATGACGTGGAGGTGGGCGCCAACACCACTATCGACCGGGGCGCCATCGGCGATACCGTGATCGCGGATGGGGTAAAACTCGATAACCAGATCCAGGTGGCGCACAACGTGTGTATCGGCGAGCATACCGCCATTGCCGGTTGCGTGGGCATCGCCGGCTCGACGCGCATCGGCAGACATTGTACGGTGGGCGGCGGCGTCGGGATCTCCGGTCACTTGACCATCGGCGACGATGTGCATTTTACTGGCCAGACGCTGGTGACCCGTTCGATCACGGAACCGGGTTCCTACAGCGGTAACCTGCCGGTGATGCCGAGCCGGAAATGGCGCCGCGCGGTGGTGCTGATACGGCGTCTGGACGGCATGATGCAGCGTCTGCTGGCACTGGAGAAGCGTCTTTCCAACGAACAGGACAGACGGCCAAAAGAAGCAGACTGAGCCATTGATCGGATGCGTTCCGGCCATGTAATAAACTACAGGGGGTACTCGTGATTCAGATGGATATTCAAAAGGTGATGAGCGTGTTGCCCCATCGCTACCCGTTTCTGTTGATTGACCGGGTGTTGGCGTTCGAGCCGGACGACCGATTGCTGGCGATCAAGAATGTGACGATCAACGAACAGTTTTTCAACGGCCATTTTCCCGTCCGGCCGGTCATGCCGGGGGTCCTGATCATCGAGGCCATGGCGCAGGCGACCGGCCTGTTGGCCATGGAATCGCATCCGGAGAACGTCACGGAGAATACCCTCTATCTCTTCGTCGGCATCGACAAGGCGCGCTTCAAGCGGCCAGTGGAACCGGGTGATCAACTACATATCGAGGTGGTGCAAAAGAAGGTTCGTCGCGGCATTGGCCTGTTCTCATGCGAGGCGCGGGTCGATGGTGAGTTGGCGGCGAGTGCCGAGATCATGTGCGCCGCGAGGGAAACGTAGCCTTGATTCATCCCCAGGCATTGATCGATCCGCTGGCCGAACTCGATGAGGGGGTCTCCGTGGGGCCCTTCTCCATCATTGGCGAGGGGGTACAGATCGGGAAAGGCACTACCGTCGGGCCGCATGTGGTGATTAAAGGGCCTACCACCCTTGGCGAGGACAACCGCCTCTTCCAGTTTTCATCCATTGGTGAAGATCCCCAGGACATGAAATACGCCGGGGAAGAGACCCGCCTGGAGATCGGTGACCGCAATGTCATCCGTGAATATGCCACCATCAACCGCGGTACCGTGCAGGACCAGGGGGTGACCCGCATCGGCGACGATAACCTGCTCATGGCCTATATCCACGTCGCCCACGATTGCCAGATTGGCAACCATGTGATCATGGCCAACGCCGCCTCGCTCGGGGGGCATGTGAAGATCGACGACTGGGCGATCCTCGGCGGTTTCACCATCGTTCACCAGTTCTGTGCTGTCGGTGCGCACAGCTTCTCGGCGATGGGGTCGGTGGTTGCCAAGGACATCCCGCCCTATGTCACCGTCAGTGGTCATCCGGCGCGTCCCTATGCCATCAACGTCGAGGGCTTGAGGCGGCGCGGTTTCAGCAGTGACTCGATCCGACAAATCAAGCGTGCGTACAAGACGCTCTACAGGAAGAACCTCACGTTGGAAGAGGCCCTGGCCGAATTGGGCGCGATGGTGGCGGAGCACCCCGAGATCATGCCGTTTGTGGACTTTCTCAGTCACAACGAACGTTCTATCGTCCGCTGAACGGTCCCATGCTCAATGTCGGGATCGTGGCCAACGAACCGTCGGGTGACATGCTCGGGGCGGCTCTGATGCGCGAGATCCTTCGTCAGCGGCCGGAGACACGGTTCGAGGGTGTGGGGGGGCCACTCATGGAGGCCCAAGGGTGCCGTTCGCTGGCGCCCATGGAGCGGTTGACCGTCATGGGGCTGGCGGAGGTGCTGAAACACCTGCCTGAACTCCTCTCCATTCGTCGCCGTCTCAAGCGCCACTTTCTGGCGGCGCGGCCAGATGTTTTCATCGGCGTCGACGCCCCCGATTTCAATCTGGGCCTCGAAACCGACCTGAAGCGGGCAGGGATCCCCACCGTCCACTATGTCAGTCCCACCGTCTGGGCGTGGCGGCCCGGCCGGGTAAAGACAATCCGGGCGGCGGCGGACCGGGTGCTGAGTATCTTTCCCTTCGAGACGGCATTTCTGGAGCAACACGGGGTGGATGCGGTCTACGTGGGGCACCCGCTGGCCGATCGGATTCCGTTGCAGCCGGACCATGAGGCGGCCGTGCAGCGGCTGGGCATCGGCACGGACCATCCGCTCATCGCCCTGTTGCCAGGCAGCCGGAAGGGTGAGGTGGAGCGGCTGGCCGGCCCCTTCATCGGAGCGGCGCAGCGGGTGCTGCGGCAGCGTCCGGAGGTGCGTTTCGTGGCCCCCTTCATCAATGGCGCCACGCGCGCCCTGTTTGCCGCGGAACTTCAGCGGCAGGCCCCAGACCTGCCGGTGACGCTGATGGAGGGACAGACCCAGGACGCCATGCTGGCCGCCGAAATTCTTCTCACCGCCTCGGGCACGGCCACGCTCGAGGGATTGTTGCTCAAGCGCCCGATGGTAGTGGCCTACCGGCTTTCACCATTCACCCATGTCATCCTCGACCGTTTCAAACTGGTCAAGACGCCTCACATCGCCATGGCCAACCTGCTTGCGGGCGAGCGAATCGCGCCCGAGTTTGTGCAAGACGCGGCGACACCCGATGTCCTGGCCGGTGCCCTGCTTCGGTTGCTGGACGACCCTCATGGGCGCCGGGCGATTCAGCAACGGTATCAGGAGATCCATCGGCAACTGCGCCGGAACGCGGCGGAGCGCGCGGCGGAGACGGTGCTGAAACTGGTGCGGGAGCGGGTATGAAAGAGCGAATGATCGCGGGGGTCGACGAAGTGGGCCGCGGCCCGCTGGCGGGGGCCGTGGTGGCGGCGGCGGTGATCCTCGATCCCGGTCGGCCCATCGACGGTCTTGCCGACTCCAAGAAACTGTCGGAAAAAAGGCGGGAGGCGCTGGCCCGGTTGATCCAGGAGCGTGCGCTGGCCTGGGCATTGGGGCGGGCGGAAGTGGAGGAGATCGACCGCTTCAATATCCTCCAGGCCAGCCTGTTGGCAATGCGTCGCGCGGTGGAGGCATTGCCGGTACCGCCCGATCATGCCTTGATCGACGGTAATCGTTGTCCGCCGCTCGCCTGCACGGCGGAGGCGGTGATCGGGGGCGACGCCACCGTCCCGGCCATCAGCGCGGCCTCCATATTGGCCAAGGTGAGCCGTGACCGGGAGATGGTGATGCTGGAGGCGCGCTATCCCGGCTATGGGTTCGACCGGCACAAGGGGTATCCCACCCGCGTCCACCTGGAGGCGCTGGAGCGCCTGGGCGTCAGCGCGATTCACCGGCGGTCGTTCGCGCCGGTGAGACGTTGCCTCCAGAACGGAAAAGGGGGCCGTTGACCCGTTCGGTCCATCGCAGCGTGGATAGCGTTTGTCCCGATTGCGATCCGTCAATGCATCCGGTGAGTAGAAGGCGCAGAATGCGCCTTCAGTCCCCAAGACTGTAGACGGGCCAACCGTCTTTATCTCCTCTTTAGAATCTTTGACCGCCGCGTGTTGGCGGTCTTTTTTTGCACGGATGAAAAGCCGCGGAGAGTGGAATTGGTACTCCCTAGGGGACTCGAACCCCTGTTACCGGCGTGAGAGGCCAGCGTCCTAGACCACTAGACGAAGGGAGCATCTAAGGCTTGGGAGGTGGTATTATACCCATGCGCCGTCGCGGGACAAGCGCCATCGGGTCCTATTGGTGGAAATCTTGGAAAACGAAACACATATCACGCCCACGACCATCCCCAGGCCGGAGCACACCCTCTCTCGCGCTGACATCAGTGAAAACGCCCTGAAGGTGCTCTATCGCCTGAAACAGCACGGCTACCAGGCCTATCTGGTGGGCGGCAGCGTGCGTGACCTGCTGTTGGGGCGTGAGCCCAAGGATTTCGATGTCGCCACCGATGCCCGGCCGGAAGAAGTGCGGGAGGTGTTTCGTAACTGCCGGCTGATCGGTCGGCGCTTTCGGCTGGCGCATGTGCATTTCGGCCGCGAGATCATCGAGGTGGCCACCTTCCGTGGCCGCGCCGCAGAAGAGGCCGGTGACCGTCTGATGGAAAACGGCATGATCCTCCGCGACAACGTCTATGGCACGCTGGAAGAGGATGCCCTCCGGCGTGACTTCACGGTCAACGCGCTGTACTACAACATCGCCGATTTCTCGGTGGTGGATTACGCTGGCGGGATGGCCGATCTGCGCCGCGGCCATTTACGGCTGCTGGGCGAGCCGGAGCAGCGCTACCGCGAGGACCCCGTGCGCATGCTGCGCGCGGTGCGTTTTGCCGCCAAACTCGGGTTCACCATCGACCCCGCCTGCGAGCAGGCGCTTTTCCAGATGGGTGACCTGTTGCAAGCGGTGCCCGCTGCCCGACTGTTTGAGGAGGTGCTCAAGCTGTTTATGGCCGGCACGGCGGTGAATGCCTTCGAAAAACTGCGTCACTACGGGTTGTTTGCCCACCTTTTTCCCGCCACGGAAGCTGCTCTGGCGCGCGAGGAGGGGGCGTTCCCCATCACCTTCGTCACGCGCGGGCTGCATAATACCGACGTGCGCATCGAAGAGGGGAAGCCGGTGACGCCGGCGTTTCTGTTTGCAGTACTGTTGTGGGAACCGGTGCGGCTGCGGGCGCGCGAACTGGAGGCCGAGGGGATTGCGCCATTTCCTGCCATGCAGCAGGCGGGCGCCGAGATCGTCATCGCCCAGCAGGGTGTGGTGGCCTTGCCAAAACGTTTTTCCCTCCCCATGCGCGAGATCTGGAACCTGCAACACCGTTTCACCCAACGTGCGGGCAAACGGCCACACCGCCTGCTGGGTCATCCCCGCTTCCGCGCCGCCTACGATTTCTTGTTGTTGCGCGCCGAGGCGGGCGAGGCGGATCGGGAACTGGCCGAGTGGTGGACCGCCTTTGAGGCGGAACACGCGCCCAAGCAGGAGGGGGGGCAACCTGCGCCGGTCAGCCGCAGGCGCAGACCCCGCCGCCGCCGGCCAAGACGGAAAAAGCCATCGTGATGCGGCAGCGGCGTTCGGCGCCGGTGGCCACCTACATTGCCCTCGGCAGCAATCTGGAGGGCCCGGTCGGCCAACTGGAACGGGGGGTCAGGGCGCTGGGGGCGTTGCCTGACAGCGTGGTGAGGCGCGTCTCCCGGTTCTACCGCACTGAACCGGTGGGGCCGCCCGGCCAGCCCGACTACATCAACGCCGTGGTGGGGTTGGAGACCCGGCTGCGGCCCTTGGCCTTGCTGGATGCGATGCAGCGTATCGAGCGGACCCAGGGCCGGGTGCGACGCGAGCGTTGGGGACCGCGTACCCTGGATCTGGACCTGCTGCTCTATGGCGACGAGGAGATCGACTCCCCCCGTCTCCAGGTGCCGCATCCACGCATGCACGAACGCCTCTTTGTCCTGCGGCCGTTGGCGGATATCGTAGCTGCGGATTTCGTGATCCCCGGCCGGGGACGGCTGGAGGCGCAGCTCGCTGCCTGCCCGCGGACGGGGGTCGAACGCATTGACAATCCGGTATGAACCCGGGGCGTCGTCAGGGCGGGCCATTGGAGATCGCGGATTTTGACGCAAGGCGTGGGTGGCGGGTCCGCCGGGACGCGTTTTGATGTGTGCTGGATGGAGGTGCCCGGTGCTTCCCAGGAATGCTGAACCGTAAGGCGGAGAACCCTATGAGGGAGAAGAGAATCAGTGTCGTCGATCTGGCGCGAATGAAGACCGAGGGCGAGAAGATCGCCGTTCTCACCGCCTATGACGCCACCTTTGCCCGGGTGTTGGAAACGGCCGGCGTCGAGGTGCTGTTGGTGGGCGACTCCCTCGGCATGGTGGTGCAGGGGCAGGCCACCACGCTGCCGGTGAGCGTGGACGACATGGTTTACCATACCGCGGCCGTGGTGCGGGGCAGCCGCCGCGCGCTGGTGGTGGCGGACATGCCCTTTCTGAGTTGCGCCACGCCAGCCATGGCGCTGGAAGCGGCGGGTCGGCTGATGCAGCGAGGGGGCGCCCAGATGGTGAAGCTGGAGGGCGGCCGGCGGCGATTGGAAGTCGTGGAGGCGCTGGTCGCGGAGGGCATCCCCGTCTGTGGCCATCTCGGGCTGCTGCCGCAGTCGGTCCACAAGTTGGGCGGTTACCGCGTACAGGGACGGGGGGCAGAGGAGGCCGGGCGTCTGGTCGCCGATGCCGAGGCGTTGCAGGCGGCGGGGGCCGATATGCTGGTGTTGGAGTGCGTCCCCTCGGCGTTGGCGGAACGGGTGAGCCGGGCGTTGCGGATCCCCGTGATCGGCATCGGCGCGGGCGTGGGGTGCGACGGGCAGGTGCTGGTGCTTTACGATATGCTCGGCATGGGGCCGGAGAATCCGCCCCGCTTTATCGAGGATTTCCTTGTTGGGCAGGGGAGCGTCGCCGCTGCGGTGAAACAGTATGTCCGCGAGGTGAAGGCGGGGCGTTTCCCCGGTCCCGAACACGGTTTCGAGTAGCCCTTATGGAACAGATCAGCGACACCCCGGCACTGCGCAGCCGTATCGCGGAATGGCGCGGGGCGGGCGAGCGCATCGCCTTTGTTCCCACCATGGGTAATCTGCATGCGGGGCATCTGCGGCTGGTGCAGCGGGGCCGAGAACTCGCGCCGCGCTGCGTGGTGAGTATCTTCGTCAACCCCCTCCAGTTCGGGGAGGGCGAGGACTTCGGCGCCTATCCGCGCACCTTGGCGGCGGATGCCGAGGCGCTTCGGCAGGCGGGGGCGGATCTGCTCTACACGCCCACCGTGGAGGGGCTCTATCCCCGTGGCCAGGCGGCGCAAACGCGGGTGGAGGTGCCTGGCCTTTCCGACATCCTCTGCGGCGCCAGCCGCCCCGGCCACTTCGTGGGGGTGGCGACGGTGGTGTGCAAACTGTTCAACCTGGTACAGCCGGATGTGGCAGTATTCGGTGAGAAGGACTATCAGCAACTGCTGGTGATCCGCCGCATGACCGAGGATCTCTGTCTGCCAGTGGAGATCGTCGGTGTCGAGACGGTGCGTGAGCCCGATGGTCTGGCCCTCAGTTCCCGCAATGGTTACCTGACCGCCGATGAACGCCGCGCCGCGCCGCGGCTTTATCAGGTGCTTCGAGAGGTGGCCGAGGGGCTGGAGCGCGGTGCGCCGATCTCGCAACTGGAGTCCTCGGGCAAGGCGGCCCTCGAAGCGGCCGGGCTGGCGCCCGATTACCTCACCGTCCGGCGCGCCAGTGATCTGGCAACGCCCGCATCGGGGGACGAAGCACTGGTGGTGCTCGGCGCGGCCTGGCTCGGCAAGGCTCGCCTCATCGACAATCTTCAGGTCCGGCGCACTTGCTGAATGCCCTGGGTTGGGGATGACTAAGAATACGGGAGCATCCGCTTATAAAAATGTAATAAACACATAACGTTATGTTATTAACTTAATGTATTACATTAAGTATTATTCTGTTGGTTTGCCGCCGCGAGGGGGGTTTGCGATAATAGGTACTCCGCATTTGCCGGAGACGTAACCTATGCAGATTACATTGCTGAAGTGCAAGTTGCATCGCGCCTGCGTGACCCACGCTGAGGTGGATTACGAGGGTTCGTGTGCGATTGACAGTGATTTGCTGGCGCGGGCGGGTATCCGCGAATACGAACAGATTCAGATCTACAACGTCACCAACGGCGAGCGCTTTACCACCTACGCCATCCGTGCAGAGGCGGGTTCGCGCATCATCTCCGTCAATGGGGCGGCGGCGCACAAGGCGGCACCCGGCGATCGGGTGATCATCTGCAGCTACGCCTCGATGCCGGAGGCGGAGGCCGACCGTTTCAAGCCCACCCTGGTCTATCTCGATCGCCACAACCAGGTGATTCGCAGCGGTGACACCATCCCGGTCCAGGTGGCCTGACCCTCTCCGGTTTCGTTCGGTCCAGCCGTCGGTCAGCCCATCACCAGCGGATTGGGCATCGGGTTGGCGATGGCGCGTCGGTAGAGCTCCACGTAGTGCCCGGCGCTGCGGTTCCAGCTGAAGTCCTGCCGCATGCCGTTCTTCATCACCTTGCCCCATTCCTCCGGCCGCTCCCGGTACAGGAGCGCGGCCCG